>Ga0065711_1051843_pt1 | contig 10209 bp, 5 predicted proteins | sample Hoacrofraction12_FD_59098 | JGI IMG/M metagenome (GOLD analysis project Ga0065711, IMG submission 59098) | Hoatzin crop microbial communities from Cojedes, Venezuela - Epithelial fraction 12 v2 (version 2) | ecosystem: Host-associated > Birds > Digestive system > Esophagus > Crop | place...
TGGATATTAGGAAAAATTTCTTCCCTGAAAGAGTGGTCAGGCATTGGAACAGGCTGCCCAGGGGAGGAGTGCAGTCCCCATCCCCAGAGGTGTTCAAAAAATGTGCAGACCTGGTGCTTCAGGACGTGGTCAGCAGACATGGTGGGCATGGGGTGATGGCTGGCCTTGATCATCTTAGAGGTCTTTTCCAACCTTCATGATTCTGTGATTCTATGATTGCATGGCACCAGAGGCGCTCACCAACAAACTGTCTTTGACTTAAAGTTTGCTGGTTTTCCAGCATGGTTACTTATTTATTGCACGTGGCCAGTGTGAAGCAGCCGGTGCGTCAGCTGTAGACAGCAGGATCTGCGGGTGCGGGATTTCTGGATTACCACAGGGGAAACGGGTGGAACAACAACTAGCTTTGCAAGAAGGTTCTCCAGCTCTGAACACCACCACTGCCTGACCTAGCTGGGGTAATTACCATCTGTCCAACAAGTTGCTTTGTTTTTTTCAGAAGCTGTGGTAGCATGGGAATAGACATAGGAGAAAAGCACTGGGAGACAAGTATTTTTTTCTGACTTAACTTCCTAAGTGTTTGTCATGTATGTTAATGAGATTAATTACAATCCCTAGGATGTAATACAATTCCAAAATGAGAGCAAAGAAAACATCCTGGAAACATTTCTGGCACCAAAACTGCAATACTTTTCGAACCCAACTCACTGGCTTGATGGAGAGGAGAAAGACTAAACATGACACTGTAAAAGCAAAAATGTGTCTATACTGAATTGTTTGATCTTTTGCAGGGTGTTTTTCACACTCATTCAAGATTGTATGTAAAGAATAGGTACTTTATTGAACAACTTTTTGATTCATTCACGTGTTGCTAAAAGCCATGAGTCTTTTTGTGTACTATTTTGCACTTAAAAATGATGGAGTCCACCCTCAACATCTTTAATTTTACCACAGTAAAGCTCAAACAAAAGCTAATCTGCTAAGGAAGCAACACCAGCAGTAATTCTGGTTAGTATTTGAGGAAGCATGGACGCACGTAGAGGCATGATGCATTGCTGTTCTGGGAGTAATGTGTAGTGCCCTGCAGAGGCCACCTCTATGGCTATTCGACATGACCAGCTGGCTCCTGGTTCCATCCATTTGTATGATTCTCACCACAACACCACAGGCACTTGCCAGTGAAAAAAGCAGGTATTTCCATTACCTCCAAGCACTGTCAGATTTGTTACCTTCCAGCCAGTCTCTCAAAACACCAGCTCCCAGGTCAGTCTACTGTTGAAGCTTCTCTCCCATCCTAGGCGGCCCACAGAGGTGCCGTTCCCTCGTGTTACGTGTTTCTGTAGCTCGGAGGAGCTGAGGGAAAAGCGAGCCTTGCAGGATGCCCTCGCATTGGAGGAGACAGGCCTTCACATGCAGAGAGCAGGACAGCGTGGGGCCCTGCCGCCCTGCTCAATGCCCCCCTCCCTGAGCAGCCAGGCCTTTGGAAGCACAATGTAAAGTGAAAAAGAGATGTGTGTGTATACATACAGATGTATATGTTTATAAATTTGGTTGTTGAAGTCCTAATGTAAAAGGCAGAGAATGGTAACAGTAGTAGCTCGGAGTGTAGAGGACTATTCACCACCTCCCATACATTACCTGAGCTATAGAAAGCCAATTATTTTCTGTATGCTTCAACGTATGGCAGATCATGCTGCAATGTGCTGCATTCTTCCTACTATGCTGAGATTCTGTCTTAGCAGATGCACAGAAAATTAAACACCCAAGCTAACTTCACAGCACCTTTAAAAGGAGCAGTTTAATTGCTCTGTACACTTAGGGCAGACACAGAGACACACATAGTACATGCTAAGCCTTCACCCGTTCACCATATTAATACAATAAATGCATCTCAGACTTCTTTCTTACGCTGTTAATAAAAAATTCATCTGACGGATGGCCAAATTGCTCTAATCAACTATGTGTTTAGCTACATACAACAGTAGTTTTATGTAGTACCTGTACTTTCAATGAAATTCTTTAACTAAAATATTAACAGTATACTCAATTAATTACTGTTCTTCACTACAGAAAAAAAAATAAACATCCATGTGATAACTGGGTACTGTGTTAAGAAAGCAGATGATGGTGTCATCTTAAACTTCCTTCCTAGTCCAATTCTTTCATGCGTAAAGGGGTGTGTCCGCTAATTTTAGGAAAAACTTGCAAAAAAAGAAAGGGGAAAAAAAGCGCAAAGAAACCTTTGAAGTACTGGAGTGTGCTAAAAGAGGATGGCCAAATGTTCTAGGCACAGAATACACTGATGAATAAGTGAAGCAAATTAACCTCAAGGACTACAGTATTCACAGAAACGGAGCTTTAACCTCTCCAGTCCCCTCCAGTATTTCTGAAGGAATATTTTTCTATGGTGCTTTTCACTGAGGTATCACAAAGCAGTTAACAGGACGAGGATTATTTGATCAGTCCATCAGCAGGTGGATGGCACTACGTGCTGTCACGGGCCTGGAGCTCATGGCTGCTGCAATTCCCACAATGGAGTCTGTGCAGTGAAACACAGGCCTCTCCCGCGCCAGGTAGCCTCGCACTTGTGTTCAGTGTCACCAGTGCTTTTACAGATGTCTCATTCACCTTTCCTTGGAAAACTGTATCCCCTCCCTCTGATTTATGTCTGATTTATATGTGAGACAGGAGTCTTTTACAGATTTTAAAAATTAGACAAAATATACTACTAGTTAAATAGACTTATCACTGAATGCAGAACTAAATGTTGCAAAGGAAAAATAGACCAGCAGGTCCACAGGAGGCCACAAAGATAATCAGAGGGCTGGAGCACCTCTCCTGTGATGAAAGGCTGAGAGAGTTGGGGCTGTTCAGCCTGGAGAAGAGCAGGCTGCGGGGAGACTTTACTGTGGCCTTCCAGTACCTGAAGGGGCCCATAGGAAAGACGGGGACAATCTTTCTAGCCAGGCCTGTTGCAATAGAACAAGGAGCAGTGGCTTTAAACTAAGGGAGGGTAGATTTAGACTGGATATAAGGAAGAAATTTTTTACAATGAGGATGGTGAAACACTGGCACAGGTTGCCCAGAGGTGGTCGATGCCCCATCCTTGGGAACATTCACGGCCAGGCTGGACGGGGATCTGAGCAGCCTGGTCTGTTGAAGATGTCCCTGCTCACTGTGCAGGGGGGCTGGGATAGATGGCCTCTGAAGGTCCCTTCCGACCCAAAGCATTCTATGATTTAACTCCCTGCAAAGTACCAAAATGATTTCTGTTAACTGTACACATCTGTTACAATTTAAGTTTCAGTTATATTAACTTGACACTGCAATTATTCCACCAAAATAATTCTAATGACTCCAGTTTGCTTAACCTATCCCATTAACCCATCTGGTGGAGCAGTGCATGTTTACATCTTGGCTCTACAGAGGTGAGCAGGAAGAGAGGCAAACTAGTGACTGGATTTTGAAAGGGTTAAGAGCATCTCAACCATTATCCTACACGACTGGGAGGCGGGAATGACTTAAAATGGATGAGCATACTTTGAGAAAGCAGTTTATAGCATGGTCCCTTGGTTAGCATTTACTGCAAATGACCATCATGCAAAAATTGCCATCAGCTGAACAGTCCGAATTCTATAGCTTCAGCTGATTTGTAATGTTATTTACAAAGATTTGCTTCTAGATTTGCATTATTCTAGGTCTGTCTTACTGCAGAAAAGCGTCTCAGTTTTACTGAAAAATCAAGCAATTTTATGTCTTTATAAGAAACACATTATCTTTTAAAAGATAATGTAACTGATGCAGTCTTATTTACCATGCAAGATGCACACACAGAATCTGCATTTTAGGTTTAACCAAGACTGTACGAATTTGCCACACTGTCAACGTTTACCAAGAAAAATGCATCAGTACACAAAAGCCAACAGTCCCACCAACTCCTCAGCAGGTGAGCTGTCTCCTCAACATTAGTTACGCAAATTTAAGTCGCAGCAGAATCATGCTCTAAATAGGGATTTGTTTTGTATTTGTTTGTATTAGGCACTTTATTCTCCCCCGTAATTTTCACAACCACAAGCAGTCTAGCATACAAGGAAGTTATGAATACATATTCTTTTTTTATTTTAAAACTTTATTAATTTACGCAGTAAGAACCCATCTCCACACACGTGTTTCATTTCTGGATAGCAGAGGTATAATGCATGAGCCACAGGTGAGTGCATTACCCCTCCCTACCCCCCAACTTCCAAGAAATAAAACAGCATGTATAACACACTCTTGTTACTACGGTACTCCAAACAGATTGTTCATAAGGTCACCTTTAACTGGAGAAAAATAAAAAGGACCAACAGCATCAAGTGTCCCGTTCTGCATATGAATGTTCCTCCCTGCAACATTCAAACGCCTTCTTTCTTGCAATGCACGGCGCAGCAGATGGGTCAGGAAGCAATGGCAGTGGAATGCATTTGCACGGTATCATTAGACATCAAGCCTGTGACTTCCCTAATCAGGCAATCAGAATGCAAAAAAGGCTGTGTGTCTGTTGAAAATTCTTACACTTCAAAGTGCATGTCCACGAAAAATTGGCAACAGAGGAGAAAGTGAATTCTAAGACCTACTGAGGAGGCAGAACAGTTAGCATAGTGCAAATACTGAAAATAATACAAGTTCGTCTATTACTTATGCCTGGTGTTAACTGATGTCATCTGAAAGTTACTAGCCAAGCTTTCTACTCAGATGGACTGCTGCAAATCCACTCAATTAAATGAATTTTATGCCAGTAGTGAGCTTGGCTCCACTCCTTTAATACTTAAATTTGGACTGAAAAAAATGCTGTATTTAAAATGTGTTTTGACCCTGAAAAGTGACTAAAATGGCATAAAGGATCTTCTCACATCTATCGTTTTTCAGCAACTGCACGTAATGAATTCACCAAGTTTACAAAAGAGAAACTTTTTGTACATAGCTATGCAAATCGATCTGGGTTGCGAACACCAGTGTGCATTTCTGCTTTAGCTATGAGCACCTTTAAGGTTCTGTAGTTGTAACTGAACTGTGTTAGGTTTATTTGCTCTAAGAAAAGGAATTTGCCTTTTCCTAAAGGTGTCCCACTTTAAAGTACAGCTAAAGGTGAACTTTAAAGGGAAGCAAGAAATCTTTTAGACAACCAACAGACAAGCAGGACATCAAAGTAAGAAGATGCCATTTTTAGAGAGACTTTTCTGACCATAATCACACTTCGAGTGCAGAACTGATTAAAAACCAAAAAATCTTGGTGGAAGATTCACTATGGATGCATTACTGAACAGCCATCTATAGAAATAATATGGCAAAGGAACATTACTTTGCAGAAATCTTTACAGATCTAGTTGAACAAAAATTGGAGAGTCCTTCATTTTCTGGATTGTATGTATACCCCTGTGAGCTGAAGTGCTATAATTTACAAGTGTAAACTAAAGTATTAGGAAAGTGAAGTAAAAAGGATATCACTCTGCCTCCACCAGAACATCACTTTATTGTTTGTCTGTCATCAACAATGTAAAACTCTACTAGATACTCTATCCTGGTTTTTAAAAAGGTAAAGATTACATTGGATTAGCTACATCGTACGAAAGAAACTACAGCAATCACAGCAGAATGAGATTGGAGGGACAATCTGAATTACAAAAAAGTGTACACTGCAAGCAGAGGGAAGTGCACATTAAATCAAATGCCTGTAGGATTCATTACTTTTAGATGCACAGTGACAATTTTGAGAAACTGTACATAATAGAATCACAAAAATGACTTTAAAATAACCAAAATTACATTTTGCATTTGACCATCCAACTCATAAGTAATAATTGATGTTCTGTATTTTCAGTGCTTTTGGAAAATTTGTTTACCAAACAAAATTTAGTTGTTAATTTGACTAAACTGTGAAGTAGAAGGATTGAAACAAAAAGGATATTGGAAGTACGCCTAACCTACAAGAATAAGCCAAGAAGGGTGTGTGCAAGGAAAGGCTAGGAGGGAGGAGAGAAAGGAAAGAGGAAAGGGAGAAGAGAACAAAGGCTTTTTCTTCTATCTCAGAAGTTCTTCCAATGCAGCGTATATCTGATGTACAGCTCTTCGCTTTCAGTCCATTTCTGAAGTTTAGGCGTTGTAGCCTTTTTCCACACTAACTGGTCGACTCAACCAGCACTGTTGCCACGCAACAAGAGTAACAAGAATCTGAATGCATCAAATCTTCCCTTGCTGTGATTTCTTCATGGCCCCATTTTTTTTCTGTTTTTCTTTGACCAGGGTTCGGTGTTTCCTGAATTGTTCACAGGGTCAGGTGGAATTGAATTCCAAATCACTCTGCGGTTTGTAGCATCCCGATTTCTTTCTGCAGCTAACCCCCAGACACGTTTGCAGTTCTTCCGTAGCAGAAAGACAAACCGTGTTGTTCAAGCGGTGAGCTTTCACCCTTGACCGCGGGGGTTACAGACCATTGTGTTTAGCGTATCCCTGAGTGCAGCTATCCTGCAGGATTCACTTCCCAGTGCACCGAGATTTCCTAGGTTTCCTCAGATTAGGCCCCAGTATGCATCACCACCGCCTGTGGTGCGGCTATGGATGCCTGAGGCCGAGTCGATTCTGGTGGATGTCTGACCTCGCTGAACCAGACTCACGTGCTTTCTCCCTACTCATACCCAGGCAGTCCAACCTTCATACAGCTGAGCCAAGTTATCTAGATTAGTTGCTTCCTTAATCACAAAGTCAACCTATCAAAAAGGTAAAACAAGTAATTAAAAATAAGCTAGATTTTTACAAGTGTTTAAATAATCTTAAAATTTACTCTTGAGCGTCACCTACAAACACAAAACTTCAGTGAAAAAATCTATAGGAACTGTAAACTTCATCTTACATAGCTTTGTGTAGTCCACATAAACAACAGGAATTTGTACTGGAGGGGCAAAAAAAGATCACACATCATCTCATTCACAGCCCATATCTTGAAAACAGTCACAATTTAGGTGGATATCTGTGTCCACTGATTCAGTTTCCCAGAGACAGGAGCATGGTTGTGTTATGCTGGTAAATACAGACAAGTTCTGTCCTTTAGACAGATGTACAGACCTCATGTTCTACCTGGATATCAACAGTTATGCAACTGTTAGCTTACTGATACACAAGAGGTGATTTTATCCAATTCATGAGTTTGTATAAATCTATGATATAGGAAACAAAAGCATTTGATAAAAAACCAAATGCAGCAATACAAGGCAGAAGCACACCTTGATTTGTGTTGGAATATAAATAGCACACCTCAAAAGGGCCCCCTCATTCACAGCAGGATTTTTTTAGTCTTTATGGCATACTTCAGCACGCATACACAAGTGCTTACTACCAAATATTTAAAGCAAGGACGAGAACTGGAGCTTTACTATTTTCAACTCACCTGTTCAGCAACAGACATTCTCCTGTTGGGATCCACATCTCGGCCTTCTAACTTGGCTTTGACCCGCTTCCACACGCTAACTGCATACGAATTCCTTTCCTGCACGGCTAAAGGTACCAAACAAGATTAATTCAGTTTTACATTCCTGCACAGAAGCCCACTGAGGTGTTTTGGGGTTTTTTTGTTGTTAGTGGTGGTGGTTGTGCTTGTTTGAGGATTTTGTTTATTTGTTTGGATTTTGAGCCCACAGTTACCTTTTCCCGTCTTAGGGTCCCTGGCTGTCTTTTTGGGACTACAGGCAACACTTTTGCCAGTTCCTGGGACTGTGCTTGGAGGAGTATCTGCTGACGTGGCAAGATTTTTCTGAATTAGCTTTCTTGCATTCTGCGACATCACCTCTGGCTGAGTTTTCTGGCCTGTATTGCTCCGTACAGCTGTAAAGACAGTTTAAAAGCACTTAAACTATTAAAAATGATATATTGTAGATGCAAGAAAAAACACAATTAAATGTGTATCAAATGCAGCTATCAGTACTTCGGTACAAATGCATTTTAAACTTTACACCAGTTCTTCCCTCTTCAATCTTTCCATTTTCTGATTTCTTTCACTTCATAAACAAGAGGTTTTGTTCCACTGCAAAACATTTATTTACATTAAGCAAATTTTTATCGGCTCTCAACCTCTAATTCTATCATTTTGTACAGCAGTTGTAAAATACAATTCTTGTTCTTGATGGAAATCATGAACCTGCGCTTAGTCCAAATACTGAGAGTCAAATAATCCTTTAAATAGAAAGAAATCCATGCTCGTGAGAAACTTTATTCATGTTTTTTTACTGTAAAGTAATGAAAATTTTGCAAACATGAATGCATTGGTAGGGTTTCAGGATTAACTCCAAAGTCTCCATAAATATTAATACTAATTTCAACAGAAATTACACTTCAGTTGATATACATGACAATGCATTCCATGTATTCTGGGCTTTGTGGAGCCAATCCAGATCTCGAAGGCTATTCAAAGGCTATGATCAAGTGGTCATTCAGTATTGTATGCTGAATGACTGGAATTTTATAAGCTTTTATAATCTTATAGATATTGTCTGTATTTCAAAATTTAATAGAAGTTATGATCCCCTCTCTAATATCAATTCCTGACATTTTAATGTTTGTGCTTTTTCAAGTATTACCTGCAGCAAAGGTTGGCTGACATGTAGCAGCTGATGTCGGGCTTGAGCATTCATTTGATGTATCCGTGACTAAGGGTGATGCAAAACCCACCAGATTATTGTAGACACTAGGAAACATAATGGAGTTGATAAGTATTCATGCAACTACTTGACTTCTGGAAAATCCAAAATGAAAGTCAGATTTTCAAAAAGATTTCTGCATTCTAAGATAACCACCAAGGAGATACCCCATGCTGTGTTTCTGCTATACACAAGTAGATAAGCAAAATGCCCTCACCTGAGACAAGGTGGCTTTCTTACCTTTGGCTCTGTGTTTTAAGTTCTTTCAAGGTGGGAGTTATTTCCTGCAGCATTTCAACATGTTCCTGACTGCGGACTTGACCCATAACCTGAACTAATGTAAACAAAACTGTCTGAATATTATCTTGCCACGACTTATATTCACCCAAGAACTGCCTAACACTACTCTCATAGGGAACTTCTTCACCATCTGCCAAAGCCGCTTCTTCATCCTGTAACAAAGATGTGTAAAAAGGTTAACTATTTGATATATTTCAGATAAAAGAATAAAGCTGAGCATTTCTTAGCCTTTTCAGCCCCTCAGTTTGTCATTTGACTACAAATAACCATGATTTTCAGTAGTTACATTTGAAGAAAATAAATTTGAAAAATATCAAGTGTTTTACTGATTAAAAACCTAGAGGATTTGTAAACAGAAAGAAAAGGTTTCATCTGCCAAATAAAAGGTTTAATTCAACCAAAGCCTGATTAGCCTCTAGAAATAAAGCTTTATGAATTGTTAGAAGTGAAATGAATCTTATGTCTTGAACTCCACGTGCATGAACACATATTACTGTTTCTAGATACTTTGAAAAGCACACAGAAACCGTGGGTACAATCTACCGTGGCAGCGATTATAAGAGAAAGCGAAGAGGGCACCTTACCCACTGAAATTTGAAAGATAATTTGGGATAACACAACCAGATTTGAAAAGGAGTGCCAATCCTGGTGGCATCTAGTTAATTTCCTCCATGACAGTAAAGCCACAGCATCGTGTATGGTCAAAACAAAAGCTTCGGCATACACCATATACCCAATCATTGCGCTGCATTAAATCACAATGGAACTGTACTCTATCCGTTAGAACATAAGACTATTGGCCCAACAAAAGGGGAGTAAATGGCAAACTGTCAATGTTGATGCCTGTGTTGTGTGGGAACAACAGGGATTTATCTGTGAAAGTAATACCATTGAGGCCCAAGACATTTGTCTTGACTGTGAACAAAATGTCTGTCATTTCGAAATGCATCCTGATGAAACCCCTGAAACTATACTTCTATATGTTGGAAATGTATCTGCATGAGAACCCTTTGTGATTCTGTATCTATAGACAACACCACTGCAGACGCATATAATCATGCAAGTATCTGTATTTGTAATTTTACCAAAATTATAGGACGTGATTTTAACTATTCAGCTCCTGTTGCAGAATCACAGAATGGCAGGGGTTGGAAGGGACCTCTGTGGGTCATCTAGTCCAACCCTCCTGCCGAAGCAGGGTCACCTACAGCAGGCTGCACAGGACCTTGTCCAGGCAGGT
>Ga0065711_1051844_pt1 | contig 10209 bp, 4 predicted proteins | sample Hoacrofraction12_FD_59098 | JGI IMG/M metagenome (GOLD analysis project Ga0065711, IMG submission 59098) | Hoatzin crop microbial communities from Cojedes, Venezuela - Epithelial fraction 12 v2 (version 2) | ecosystem: Host-associated > Birds > Digestive system > Esophagus > Crop | place...
AGAGCTGCTCTCCAGCAGGTCCACCCCAAGCCTGTACTGGTGCATGGGGTTGTTCCTCCCCAGGTGCAGGACCCTGCACTTGCCCTTGTTGAACCTCATCAGGTTTCTCTGCGCCCAACTCTCCAGCCTGTCCAGGTCACGCTGAATGGCAGCACAGCCTGCTGGTGCATCCACCACTCCTCCCAGTTTTGTGTCATCAGCAAATTTGCTGAGGGTACACTCTAACTCTTAATCCAGATCATTGATGAAGAAGTTAAAAAAGACTGAGCCCAGTACTGACCCCTGGCGGACACCACTCGTTACAGGCCTCCAACTAGACTCAGTGCCGCTGATGACAACCCTCTGAGTTCTGCCATTCAGCCAGTTCTCAATCCACCTCACTGACCACTCATGTAGCCCACATTTCCTGAGCTTCCCTAGGAGGATGTTATGGGAGACCGTGTCAAAAGCCTTGCTGAAGTCGAGGTAGACAACATCCACTGCTCTCCCCTCATCTACCCAGCCAGTTATGCCACCATAGAAGGCTATCAGATTGGTGAAGCATGGTTTCATGCAGCCAGTTCACTTTTTATCATACATCTTTTTTGCTTAGTTTTACAAGTGACATGTCATTATCATTGCACTTTCCAGCTCTTCTCACAGCTGAAAGCAATGGACTAAATGAAAATCTAATATTGTTCAGATATTGGATTGACATAACTATGCTATGGTTATGCCCTTCATATGTGTTTGGTTCATAATAAAAATCACTGTGCACTGAATGTCTTGTCTTCCAAGAGGTTGTTTAAGCTTCCACAGAAGAAGAATTACATTCTCAATTTGTTCATGAAAAAAGTGTAGTACATGCATCACTTTATAACGCTGTTAAGCTCCTAACGTAGAAAACTCAAATGATTTAGTTTTACATTCTTGTCTAATTATAAAGTACAGAAAATGAGTGAATTAGAATTTTCAGTCATATTCCGTATCTAGGCAAAAAAGAAGTTAATTAGTGAGTAAAGGCTATGATTTCCATCCATCTTCAAAAAATAGTCAATTCAGCTATAGCACAGTTTAGTATTTCCAGAAAATCTCATCTTGTACATCTTCACAAAAGAAAACTTAACAAAAGCCAAATTTCACTTGCAGAATATTGTACTTAACTTCAATAGACCTAATGAAAACTGAAGAACAAAAGTGGTAAACAGGTCTTTGAAGAAGATTTATTGTATCCACTTGACCCAGTCTTTGTGTTAATGGTTTTGTTGTGATTCGTAATGTCTGCAATGGAACCAGACAAGAGATGTGTGATTAACATCTGTGACACTACGAAAATCATCCCACAGTATAAAGACACAGGAAAATTAACATTGTAGCCTACAACGTGCAGACAGAAAAGAAAATACTGTAACCTATTTTTATTTTTATTTCTTATTTCAGACTAAGTTCTGCCTGCCCGATACTAAAAATCCTGTTTCTTCTTCAAGATTCCAGAACAAGTCTGTATATCTGAGGTGAACAGTTATTTCTTTTCATAATTTGGGCAAGATTCTAATGTTTTTGGACTGCAGTGATTGATGTTACCATGTTGAGTTTTTTCTAACGAAGTACGAAATTAATTTTAAGGATGGTAATTAACCACTAATATTTGACTAATTGTAAGAAAAGAGAGTGCAGAGAGAATAACTCCACAGTGCACTGTAAGTTCTCATTAGGCATTACTATCACCTCTTTTTTTCTCCGATTTTATGAATTTTGGCCCTGGGAATATTTCAATATCACTAACAGGACACCACTCCCAAAGAACAGAACAGGACAAACCAATGTATGTGATACTGTATTTGGTTTCCTTGACAAGGGTTTTGGTCACGGGGCAGCTGCAGGGGTGGCTTCTGTGAGAAAACACCAGATGCTTGCCCCATCTTAGACAGAGGAAGTTTCAATGGGCTTCAAGACGGACCCAGCACTGGCCAAGGCTGAGCCAATTAGTGATGTTGGTAGAGCCTCTGTGATAATACATTTAAAAAGGGGGAATAACTGCTGCACAACAGCTGGGAGAGAGGAGTGATCATATGTGACAGAAACAACTCTGCACATACCAAGGTCAGTGAAAAAGGAGGGGGAAGAGGTGTTCCAGGCACCAGAGCAGAGATTCTCCAGCAGGCTGTGGTGAAGACTATAGTGACACACGTTGATCTCCTGTGTCCTATAGTGGTCCACAGTGGAATAGATATCCAACCTGCAGTCCTTGGAAAGCCTGCTCTGTGGCAGGTTTCTGGCAGGATCTTTGATGCCATGGAGAGGAGCCCACGCTGGAGCAGGTATTCTGGCAGGACCTGTGACTGCGTGGGGGACCCACGCTGGAGCAGTCTGCTCCTGAAGGACAGCATCCTGTGGAAAGGATCTATGCTGGAACAGTTGATGAAGAGCTGCAGCCTGTGGGAAGGACCCATGTTGGAGAAGTTCCTGAAGGACTGTGTCCCATGGGAGGGACCCCAAGATGGATGAGGGGAACAGCATTAGGAGGAAGGAGTAGCAGAGACGAAGTTTTATGAGCCAACTGTAACCTTCATCTCCCATCCCCATGAGCTGTGCAGGAGGAGGAGGTAGACGCGTTTGGAGTGAAGTTGAGCTGGAGAAGAAGGGAGGGGTGCGGGAAGGTGTTTTTAGTTTTATTCTATTTCTCATTATTGTACTCTATTTGACTGACAATAAATTAGTTTGCCCAAGTTAAGTGTGTTTTGTCTGTGATGGTAATACGCAGTCCATGAGATTTAGGTTGTATTATTTCCCTTTTCTTGTTGATGAAGAGGGAGCAATACAGCTGTTTGGTGGGCACCTGGCAGCCAGCCATGTTCAGGCCACTGTAGATACTAAGTCATATAATACAAACTTCAAGAGCTAAAGTAGCTTAAAGCATGATTTTAAGACAGTGAAACACCCTGTATTATCTTGATACCAAAAAACAGGAAAAAAAAATCTCTCAAGATCAACTTTGATTAGCATCACAACTCACTGCAATCTAACCTTATGATTTAAAGATGTCAGCTTTTCCCTTTCTGAAAGGTTTTGTCTGCTAGAAAATTACAAAAAAAGGCTGCAGTGTCAAACTTGTTGTAATCTCATATTCAGTTAAGTGAATTATCTCATCTCTCAAGAAAAAAGGAATTGCCCAGAAGTGTTAAGATTAGCTGTTGAATAATAGTGTAGTGTTTGCAATAACATTGATTTTTTTCCTTATGTTGATAAACAAACAACTGTGAAATATTAAATTTAGGTACAAAGTAGTTCTGATCAAGAATATGCTTCTGACTGGAGGCAAAAATCTGTGTTGGCCTACTTTTCCATTACTGTTAAAACAAATAATGCTGAAATGTATAGCTGCATTGAAGTTCAATATGTAAGTTAAAATATGCCTAACAAACACTGACGTGAAATAGTATGATCATTTTCCTGTTAATATTTGCCTATAAATCAGATTGAACTGTCTTAAACTTGAAACTGTTCCCCTACTCACCATGTAAATATTTTGATTATTTTTATAATGCACAAGTGAGTTTTATCGTTTCTTGTGTTTGTGTTCCTGGTCTAGAATATTGAAAAATATTTACTGTTGCAGCAGGCAGGTAGCTCTGCCTTTGTAACCTGAAGGAATTATTTTACACAGGGGTAATTCCCTGAAGACTAATCTTGGTCAGAGCTTTGCTAGTGTTCTATGCACGGGTAATGGGAACTGAACAGTACCTGGCCTATTCTCTGAAAACCCATTTAATTTTAAAAAGGCAGGCTACAAGTCTAAGCTACTTACTTTAATAAAGAGTGTTTCCCATAGTACAATAACCTTCATGTTGATTATTGTTTTCTTTAAATAATTGCAGCAACTGCTTTTAAGTAAGAATGAATTCCACCACTAATGTCTTCATGTGAACAAAAAGTAGTAAGCTTTTCTGTTTCTAACTGTGCTGTTTCAGTTTCATAGTACACATCCTACTTTTTCATCTCAGTTAGAGGCCTAATTCACGATTAATAAGACCAGGAAAAGATTGCTTTTTAAATTAATCCTCACTAGAAATTAACACGTGTGATTGAAATCTTAAGTTATTTAACCATTCTGTTCACAAGAAACGTTGACTTTACTACTTGGGACAAAAAGAATTTTTTACAATAAAATTATTTAGAATTTTTCCAGAAAAATACAATGAGTCATAGAGCTTTAAATTACCAAGGGACACCAGCTTCATTTTTTATCTTTATCCCATGCTCAGATGTGTCTTCGGTTTTGTTTTTTTAACCAGAAATGAAATAAAATTATGAGTAATTTTCAAAGTTAATGAAACTTGTATTTTAGCTATTACGTGGCTGTCAGAATAAATATGAGGATGAGAAAATATTAATCCCTAAGCTAGTGTTTTTGGTATACAACGAATAATAAATGATTGCATGGCATCTTTGCTGTGTCTTGGTTTAGCAAAAAAAGAAAGTCATACGGCAACAATATTTTCTGGAGAGTTAGTGATCCACATAACGGCTAATCCAGGTGCATGTATTGGTATCAAGGATACTGTGTGACCACTATTTAACACAGGTGTATCTGATCATTAGCATAATTAATCAATGTGTAGTCACTGCACATATAGTTGGTGTGTATTTATTCCTAAACATATATATAGTGTATTGTCTTGCCTAATCAAAATATATTGACCTGTTTAACAATTGTAGCTTTATTAGTGAGATAAATATATTAGAGTGTATTATACAAGGGACTCCTCAAAGTTGAGTCCTCGTCCCAGGTTTGTTTGCTGTCAGTGACTCGTAAATCTGTGCTGTGCGCAAGACTCTATAAGAATACCAGTGATCTTAGAAGTGCTGAACCTTACATGGGCAGGAGAATAGCTATCATCCTTGTTTGCAAAGGTACTGAAATTGCTGTACATAAAGTTGAGGGAAAAAGGAAAGAAACATGAGAACTTGCATGTTTTAGGCAATACTTCCTATAGATTTTGGTTAACTGTGATCTTACTTAACAAGAACAAGGAAAATGTTAGAGAACAAAGCACTTGGAATTCACAACTGTATTTATTAGCAGCTTTTATCTGCTTCCAAAAATCAAATTCAGGTCTGAACCTCCTAAAATCAGAAGAAATAAAACCATGAGGTATTGATTATTGCACCAAAAGAAGTTAGTTTTTACATTCTGATGCTTTGAAAACATTTCACGTACTTGAGATTAATAAAGCATTTAATTGTTTTTTGGAGGTTTATCAGAAGCTTCAGATAATGAATAGAACACATGTATTGCCAGAAACTTTGCTGTCAACATCATAAACATATTCTTCTACTTTTACAAAGAATATTTTATGTAATTGAAGAAAAAAAAAATTTTTTTTTAACTTTCTCCATTTTAGAGCTCTAAAGGTGAACATTATGATTCCTAGACATCTCTAGTACGGATCCTTCCAGAGAAACTATAACTTCTCTAAAATTGTCCTTAATGGTATAATGGTACAAAGAAAATAAAAACATTCTAGTCCAGCAGCGAATTGCCAAATTTGAAGAGTTGTCATGATCTGTGTCACAAAATATTTGTCACATTAATTAAGCGAGGTATCATTGAGAAGAGACAAAGAAAAGTAACATTTTGGGGGGAGGGTTCACTGTTTTCTTCTCTTTTTTTTTAAAAAAACGAAGGCATAATATAAATACACACATTAACGGAGACTGAAATCTCTAGGAGACCTTGAGAGTCTGAGATATGAGTACTGAGAGCCGGACAACGAATGTATCCAAACAGAGAACAGATGAAGTCAGGCAAAGTCCCTGGTGACCGGAAGAAGGGAAACACTGTTCCTATTTTTAAAAAGGGCAGAAAGGAGGACTTTGGCAACTACTGACCTGTCAGCCTCACCTCTGCATGGGATGATCATAGAACAGGTCCTCCTAGAAGCTCTGCTAAGGCATATGGAGGACAGGGAGGTGATTCAAGACAGCCAGCATGTCTTCACCGAGGGCAAGTCCTGCCTGACCAACCATGTGGCTTTCTATGGTGGTGTGACTAGATCAGCAGACAAGGGAGGAGCTATGAATGTGATCTAACTGGACTTCTGTAAAGTCTTTGACATGTTCCCCCACAACATCCTTCTCTTTAAATTGTGGAGACAAAGATTTGATGAGTGGTCTATTCAGTGGCTAAGGAATTGGTTGGGAGTCACAGCCAGAGGGTAGTGGTCAAAGGCTCAATGTCTAGATGGATGCTGGTGACAAATGATGTCCCTCAGGGGTCCGTACTGGGACTGGTGCTGTTTAAGATTTTTGCCAATGACATAGACAGCGAGATTGAGTGCACCCTCAGCAAGTTTACAGATGACACCAAGCTGAGTGGTGGGGTTGACACACCGGAAGGACAGGATGCCATCCAGAGGGACATGGGCAAGCTGGAGAAGTGGGCCTGTGTGAACCTCATGAGGTTCAACAAGGCCAAGTGCAAGGCCCTGCATCTGTTTGGGGCGACCCCCTCTATCAATTCAGGTTGGGAGATGAGGAGAAGGAGAGTAGCCTTGCCAAGAAGGACTTGGGAGTACTGGTGGATGAAAAGCTGGACATGAGCCACCAATGTGCGTTTGCAGCCCAGAAGGCCAACTGTATCCTGGGCTGTGTCAAAAAAAGTGTGGCCAGCAGGTCAAGGGAGGTCCCTCTACTCTGCTCTGCTCTACTGTGACCTCACCTGGAGTCCTGCATCCAGCTCTGGAGCCCTCAACACAAGAAGGACGTGAAGCTGTTGGAGTGGGTCCAGAGGAGGGCCACAAAGATGATCCAAAAGCTGGAGCACCTCTCCTGTGAGGAAAGGTTGGACAGTTGGGGCTGTTCAGCTTGGAGAAGAGCAGACTGTGAGTAGGCCTTACTGAGGCCTTCCAGTACTTAAAGGGGGCCTATAGCAAAGACTGGGAAAATCGTTTCAACAAGGCCTGTTGTGACCGGACAAAGAGTAATGGTTTTAAACTAAGGGAGTGTAGATTTAAACTGGGTATAAAGAAGAAATATTTTACCGTGAGGGTGATGAAACACCGGAAGTGGTTGTGCAGACAGCTAGTGGAGGCCCCATCCCTGGTAACATTCAGGGTCAGGCTCGACAGGGCTCTGAGGAACCTGGTCTGGTTGAAGGTGTCCCTGCTCATGGCAGGGGGGTTGGGCTAGATGACCTCTAAAGGTCTCTTCCAACTCAAAGCATTCTATGATTCCATGAAGTCAGAAAATAGATGTTGAGCTTGTTAAATTGGAGCATTGAAGCTTGAACCTGTAAACCTATATAAAAGGGAATCTTCGAACCTGACTATTCATTTTAGGATATGTCAGTTTTTGGATATCAAAACTGAAATATTGTGAAATCTTGGGGATCACAAAGTGAATATTGCTGACAGTCTGGAAAACAGGCCTTGTGATGGTGTTGCAGTAGTGGAGGCATTAAAAGACAAGAAGTAATTTCATAATTCAGGTCACAGAACATTTTCAAGTGCTTTAAATTGAACACGTAGCTTGTTTTTTGTTTTGGTTTGTTTTGCTTTGTTTTAAATGGGCTTGTATATCCTTTCCAAGGTTTAAATTATTACAGTATTCCATATGTAAGAAGAAATATTCTTCTGTAACTAAAATACATTCAGAAAACAGTTTGGTTATAAAACATGTCTGCTACATTCAAAATAGAAGTAATTTAATATGTTTACAAGAAAAAAATTAAGAACATATTTTCTTTAGATATCGTAATATTTATATAAATAAAATTACATTGATAGTGGCTTTTGACTTGAATTGTATAAAGACTGATATGTCAGATAAAAATGCCAAGAGATACTCTCAGTTAATCAGAGCTAGATGCTTACTGACTCTTCAGTTCTTTATTTCTCTCTATATATTTATTATGTATCATATATATGTCATAGTTTAACCCAGCAGCAGACAACTAAGCACTAGACAGACACTTCCTTACCTCTCCCCTTTTCCCCCAGCGTTGTGGGGAGGAGAAATGGACAAAAGGGGAAACTCGTGGGTTGACATAGAGACAGTTTAATAAGGCAATAAAGGAAATAATAATACTAATAATATCATTACTACTCATAATAGTAATAATTAATATGCAAAACAAATCATATGAAATATAATTTTTCTCACCACCCCACGACTGATTTGCAGTCAGTCCCTGAGGAGTGATTGCAGCACCTTGAAATCATGAATTTCGCCTAATTCCCAAAGAAGTTTGAACTCCCAAACAAGCGAGTATTCGAACTCATGGAAACGTGAAAGCAAAGACATCTTCCTCCCCACAGCGAACTCCCATTCATAAACTGAACATGACCTCTATGGTATGGAATATTTCCATCAGCCAGCTTGGGCTAGCTGCCTGGTTGTGCTTCCTCTCAGCTCCTGCACACCTGCTCATTAGCTGAATATTCGAGACTTGAAAAGGTCCTTGATTTCTTAGCAACTGAAAACATCAGTGTTATCAACCTTCTTCTCATACTACACCCAAAGCACAGCAGCTACTAGGAGGAAAATTATCTCTATCCCAGCCAAAACCAGGACAATATATCATACATGTCATAAAAACAGGTGTTCAGAATAGCAGCATTGGTTTTCCTCAAAAATCATTCATCTTAAAGCAAATATCAAAGGCTTATCAAGAAAAAAAAATACTACTTTCAAAAAAAGACAAGCATCTAGAAGTTTTGAACTGAAATGAGAGCTGGCTTTGTTATTAATCACTGCTGATGTGAAAAAAAGTATTATCTATTAAGCAAACTGTAAAGAACAGGGAGACTTTAATAGAAAGGAAGTGGGGAGAAAGCACAATAACATAACTCAAAAATTTCAAGATGACTGAAAAAAGGAAAAAAGAAAAGTTTTTTTGTGTCTACTGTAAAAAGATAAAGAATATTTAAACAAAATATTCCTATTCAACAGTTTGGACTTTTTAAAAATAGGGCTGCCAAACTGTAAAATGAATTAAATAGGAAGGTTACACTGTCTTCATAACTAGAGCTCTTTAAAATGAGTTTTGATTACTACATGAGGTGCAAGAAAGAACTAGATATTTGCTTCGAGACTTATTTTCTGTGATTCTAACACAGAAATTACACTTATCACTAAACAACATTTTTTGGCAAAGAATACTATAATTATTTTAAAGCAGGTTCTAATGATGAAAGACTCCATCACTGAAGACAAAGGACTCCATCTAATATGATGTAACAACCCATTTACTATTCACAGCAGCCCTCATGCAGCAAATTCAAGGACAAGTTCAGACTGGTACCACGAATAATAGTACAATTCTAGTAAAATTGGAAATGTGTGAAATATATACACAAAGTTTTGGAGAATCGTGTAGGCAAGAAAAAAATTTAATAAGCAAGTTGATGCATTAATTGGATTCACTTTGCTGTATTACATTTATGCTCATAGATGCTTCAAAGAACAGAAGTGTAATATCATATCAAGTCTAAGGACCTAAAAGACAATTTCCTCTTCAGAGAAACTGTAGAGCATATACATTCATATAGAGAGACAATGTAGGCACTATGGAAGAAAAAAATTGAATGAAATAAAGTGACAATGTTAAATAAAATTAAACATTTCCATAGCTGTTCTTCAATTAAACAGTAAGTCCTATCGTAATCGATTTTATAAAATGAAAGGCAGCTGGGATATCAAGGTCTGGTATGTTTACTCCTGTAAACGCTCTGAACCAATGGGATTCCAAAGGTTACCACTCGTCCTGTGATTAATCTGGGAGTCAGGAGATCTGTATCCTATTCCTGTTGGGGAACCACAGCCATGTGGTGAGCCCTCCAGATGCTCTGGGCCTGACCCTTGATAGCCCGTAATGGAGCAGGCATCAAGGTCACAATGAGGAACAAAGAGGCCTGCATTAACCGCAATTAGCAAGAAAAACAAGATCTTGAGGAGGAGTTTGATGCTTTTGACTAATAGCTCCGCACGAATCAGAGACTGACAAGTACGCGTGAAGGGCATGTGGACAGTGTATGTGTCCAATCACATTAGAGATATCGCGTGGCAAGGAACTATATAAACACGGGTTTTTAGCGCAATAAACTGGCTTTGTCTGATCATATTGGTCGTATGATGAGTCCTTAAGCCCACCGTGACATATTCCTCCTTCTTACAAAAAGCAAATGTAATTACCTGGGATCACAGCTGATTGCTTGTGGATTTGACATA
>Ga0065711_1010808_pt1 | contig 10208 bp, 8 predicted proteins | sample Hoacrofraction12_FD_59098 | JGI IMG/M metagenome (GOLD analysis project Ga0065711, IMG submission 59098) | Hoatzin crop microbial communities from Cojedes, Venezuela - Epithelial fraction 12 v2 (version 2) | ecosystem: Host-associated > Birds > Digestive system > Esophagus > Crop | place...
CACGTGCACTCCAACTGCACACGCAGGCGGGAGTTCCTCACCGGCATCTCGCCTTCGGTGCTCAGCTCCAGGTGGAAGGAGTGCCCGGGTGGTGGCTCCAGGGGCACAAGCAGGCGATAGACATAATGCTTGTCTCCTTGGGGATCCATGACTTGGAAGCTGCCCAACCCGACAGGTGCCTGCAGCCGCGGCATGAAGTCGTTGTTGGAGAGCTTTTGGCAGACACGGAGAAGCTCTTTTGCCAGGTTTTCCACCACCCTGCATGCTACTTTCCTCTTCGGCACCGGCCACGACGTGTACTCATCCAGAAAGCTGTCCATATGTAATGAGCCTTCCTCCTTTTCCTCCGGAGAGCTTTTGCAGACACAGGGAAGCTCTTTCGCTGGGTTTTCCATCACCCTGCATGCTACTTTCCCGTTCGGCAGCGGCCACGACGTGCACTCATCCAGAAAGCTGTCCATATGTAATGAGCCTTCCTCCTCCTCCTTCTCAAGGCGTCTGGACCCACTGTGCTTGCTGCTGCTGGCTGGCTGATGGCTCCTTCTGCTGAGCCACCAGCAGAGCTCGCAGAGGAGGACCAGGACTGCAGCAATGACCCAGAACTGCCATTGCTGCAAGGCAGTGCAGAGCAGGGCTCCCCAGGCAAAGGCGCTCTGCTCCTGGATCGTCTGCAGCTGGATCCTCTGCCCCTGCAGGTCCTGCAGCATCTGAATCATTTTCCAGCTCAGATAGTACTCACGCTGCTGCATGCGCATGCGCGTAGCCTCGTCCAGCTCCGCACCAATGAAGTGTGCCTGATAGACAAGCCCAGCAAAGAACCGTGCCATGGTCTGCGGGAGGAGGGAGAGAAGGAGTTCAGTATATCTGGGAGGGAGGAGCGGGGACAGGAGACACAGGGAGCTGGGGACAGGTAGGAGAGGGGCTGATGCAGCTGAGAGGCAGCAAGGCCGGCACCCAGCCCCGCTGCTGCCAGCGCTGTGCCCTGCCCAAGGCGCTCCCACCAGTGCCTGGGCCCTCAACGCAGGCTGAGAACCCAGCCGCGGAGCCCCGCGTTCCTGCCCCGGCCCTCGCCCAGCCCAGCCTCCCCTGGAAAGCGTACTCACTGCTGGCCAAGGCTGGACTGGGGCCGTGCTGCTGGCTGGTACCCTTCGATATCCACCCCACTGTGACGCATCCCCTGTGACATCACGGGCGTCTTAGCGAATCACAGGCTCCCCTGCCGGCCATAGAATCACAGAATGTTCGGGGTTGGAAGGGACCTCTGTGAGTCATCTGGTCCAACCCCCCTGCCGAAGCAGGGTCACCTACAGCAGGCTGCACAGGACCTTGTCCAGGCGGGCCCCACCCCGGCTCAGCGACCCACAGCTGCCCTGGTGTACTGCTTGAGGCTGGCCTGGAGATCATGTTCTTCACAGGAGCTTGCACGATGCGTCATTCTGGAGATGTTATCACCTGCCTGCCACTCAGAATCTCCTAATCATAGAATATCCTGAGTTGGAAGGGACCCATGAGGGTGGCTGAGTCCAGCCCCTGACTCCACACTGGGCAACCTTAAGTTTGGTCATCGAATTGTAGAACCATAGAATTATTTAGGTTGGAAAAGATCCTTAATATCATGGATTCCAGCTGCAAACCCAACACTGCCAACTCCACCACAATACCGTGTCCCAAAACGCCACGTCCACACAGCTTTTCAGTACCTGCAGGCATGCTGCCTCAAGCACTTCCCTGGGCAGCCTGTTCCAATGATTTAACTAAGCTCAGGAAATGTAAAGAGATTCAAACATGCTAGTTTCTGTTTTTATAGCTAGTCATTAAAATGTAAAAAGATGAACGCTGCATTAACTCTGTTTACTACTGTTGATGTTTCTGGACAATTTTGTATGTAAGTGAGCCTAAATTCACTTGCAGTAATTTAGACGCTGCTTTTCTCAGGATTCTGATTATAATGAAGAGAGCTCATAAGGCTTCAACATTTGTTGTTCTGAGATCTTCTTATCTGAACCCAGACAAGCTGTGTACCATTGGTTTTGCTGCACAAAGCATGTCTGTGGCTGCAAGCCACTTAGCTTGACAGGCAAAACCCTCCAGCTGTTGCATCCAGCTTGTCTGCCATGCAGCTTTTTCACACTTCTGTATTGTGGGAGTGAAAAATGAAAGAAATAAGGAAAATAACGGGATTCTTCACTATGGTGAGTGCATTTTCATGACATTTCTTTAAAATCACTGTGTTCAGTACAGCAACTTTTAAATGATGCCAGACAGCCTTGTCTTGAGGGTTAAATGTGTCCGTCGAAAGAGTTCTTGCCATCCTGATGGCTTGTTTGTATTCTTTGGATTGCATTAAAACTCCAGTAACAGATGTGTACAGTTAATGTAGGGTTTGCCTAATAAATGTTCTGTTTCGTATTTTTGTGTTGAATCCTTGCATTTGGTTCAGTTAGTGCCAAGGAAATTAAACCTGTTTCATGTAAGCATATGTATCATCCTTACACAACAACAATATGAGCCATGTTAAGCTTTTTTACTGTAATATATTTGTTGTAAATAAAAAGTAAAACCCTTACATAACCCATCTTTTATGATGCTGTCCTGCTAATTTCTGATTCTTCTGTCTTCATTCTTGTGAATGTTCATTTTTGGTTGCTGTATGATTGGTTGAGAACGGCCAAAATTTGTAATTCAGAGCTTGCTTTCGTCTCTAAAAGGGAAGAGACTTCTAATCAGGCAAGTGTTTTTTACAAAATGTTGTTTCACTGCTAAGTGTGGATACTTTCTATAAACTAGATAACATTAATAAGGTTTTTCCACTAAGCTGTATAATTAACTGGACTGTGGGAACATTATAGAGAGTGTGTGTGTGTAGTGGCACTGTTCCAGTGCTTGTTTCTGAAAGTTTTATCTTGATAAATAAGGTGTGTGCTGAGTTAAAGATCATGTTATTTTATCAACATCTGGTTGCCACAGTTTGGAAGCCAAAATCCACATCTCCCCTTTGTGCACATGGGTGCTTGCTCCTTTTACAGTTTTCTGGAAGGGGAGCTGCTACTGGATCCTCAGGAGCGTCTACTGCAAAGTTTTAGCATAGGGTAGGACAATTAACAGCAATTTTGGTAAGGCAGCAAGTGTGTGTCATTCCAGCATTTCACTGGGTTCTCATACTCTCATGTAGGTGCACTTCTGCTTGCATTGACGTTGNGTGGTTTTATCTATAATTTCTGTTAGTAGCTTAGTAGCTGTTCCGACCCTTTCCACTGGCAGTTGGGAATTTCTCCAGTGATATCCGTTGGTGATGCTCTCCAGCTCAAAACATCTAAGCTGTTAAAAAGTACTGGCCACCTTGGCCTCGTATTTTCTGCTCTTCCCAAGCTGTACAGTTACTGGCTTTCTCCTGTAATTGTTCTCTTCCCTACCACACCAGGGTTTCATAACCAAAACCATTCTGTCCCCCCAGCTGTGTTCATCACATACGCCTCCTTTAAGGGTCTGAGAAGTTAAATGATGTTAATAAAGCTGAGATCTTGCAAAGCTTTATATTAACTTCATTTGTCACCAGTAGATCATAGCACACTCGTTCTATAATGAGTTCACGTTTTGTAATGCAGAAGAGGCTGTTGCAATTTTCTGCTCCCGTCACGTGTGTAAGAAGAGCTACAGCATAGAATTTGGTATTTCTTATGCCTGCCCCAATAGCTGGCAGTGGTCTTGGTGAGAGGTGGTTGTTTAATGAAAGGGGTTAAGCACACGAGAAGTGGGGCTGGGTGAAAATTGATGACTCACGGTGTAACAAATTTACTTGGTGAGCTCCTTCATCATAATTGTTTTTTTCTTACGGGACTGTTGTACATTTTCATGGATATGAGCAAGGTGCGTGCATTTCATAAAAATGCAAAATGAAATTCCCATCTTGCCATGTGACTCTAGGAGCGCAGGATTTTATGACTTTTAGTGTGAGTCTTACATTTGTTATTGTATGGGTTGGCAGTAAGTGGCATTGTACTGGACACCGGGATGGCAGTCATTGTATTACCCGTTTCTATTGCAAAATTGCAACAAAATTGCTTTCTTACTGCTCTTAGCACTCTAAGTAAAGTTTCTCAGTTCTTCAAAACCAGAAAAATACAGCAAATTAAAGGAATTTGAACAAACCAATGAAAAGAAACAGCAGCAACGCACTGTTGACCAGGTCGTTTTTCTTCAGTGCTCTTCTGTGGGGAACATAAAAGGTATTTGTATGTGGAGACTGAAGAGGGACAGAAGTTGCATCTTGGCAGCAGTGGAGGTGAGGCAGCATTGTCCGTGTCCCACACAAGAATTCCAGACTTCTCCTCTGTCAGGGTATATCCTGCACCGTCTTCCTACCCTGCTTCGGCACGGGGGTTGGACTAGATGACCCACAGAGGTCCCTTCCAACCCCTGCCATTCTTTAATTCTGTGATTCATCATCTGTAGGCTGGGCAGTCCACTGGAGGGTATTGGAAGAGGTGGGGCACCTAGCCAGGTAAGGAAGAGGAGAACGCGAGGTGCCTTTGTTTCACTTGAGTGAAAACAAAGGAGATGATGAATTATTTAGAGTGGTTCGAAGGGCTGTAGTTTGATGTTAAGGTGAAAAACAATCTGCGTTAAGAAAACCAGAAAGATTAGGGAATATTTCTTTGCAGTGATGTGCATTGGACTGTGCAACAGGCAGTGAGTGTAGGAATGGGCCAAGGATAATATTCACATCTCTGGATCGACGCTGGTCTCACAGCTGCATTAGAAATTGAAGCCTTTGGCCATGCCACTGTTTCTGACATGCCTCTGCTTTGATCAGGTTGAGGTGTGATCTCTGCCCTGAGATGTCAGCTGCCGCTGTGCTGCTTACTGGACGGCAGCGTTCCCCACCCACGGGCTGGTGAACGTGTGTCTGGCTTGGTGCAGATGTTTCCTGCCCCCTGCCTGCAGCTGCTCATTCCCAAAGAAGAATCTGCAAGGTTTGGGGGGGAAAAAAGCACCACAGACTCATTTTTTCAACTCTGTCTTTTTATAACCATGACAAAATATAGGCCAAACCGCTGACTACGCAGCCCAAGCTGGCCTTGCATGCTACCACAGTAACGTGTGTTGGAGGACAGCACTCGTGGCTGGTGCAGCCATCCAGCCTCGAGCAGCTCGGCGGGTTGTGTACCTGGCAAGTGTTCTCTGACTCCTGTCCTCCATTTGGATGATGGTCTCCTGAGTCTACAAGTCTTGCCAGTCTTCATTAAATACCCTTGGGCACATACAGATTCTGGAACAAACATTTCTAACAGTGCCATGTGGAGAGTGTGGTCTGTGCCCTAAGCAGGTGTCTGTTGGCAGTCAGAGATCTCAAAGTCCTAAAGATGCAGACGACTAATAGGAAGGTGACATGAAAATATCTATGATAGATATTCACGGCTGCTGTAAATTGGTGCAGTCCTGGTGACTTTGCGTCAGGCAGTCGGAGCTTTGCTCTTTTACATCAGGTGAGGATCTGTGCCGTTAGCAATGGTCTCTAGTGGTGGTCGGAGAAGTGAAGGAAGGGAGGAAAGTGCTCTGGAGTGAAAACAGTTTGTCATATTGTGAGGTGTCGCCCAAAGCCACTTCTTACTCCATTTGTCAAGCATAACTTACTGCCTTGCCTAATTAACCAGCAAAACAGAGTTAGCTATTCTGCTGGGTTTAAAAGAAAGGAGAAAAGGGAACTTCAGCGGTGATACAGCTCTAGTGCGCAGCACGCAGTGCATTCCTCTTCAGCTCTGCATCGGGATGGCTGCGGCTGTCAAATCTTCCTCTCTCTAGGTGGTCGTAGACTACTCTGATGTGGATCTGTTGTAATTGAATAATGGTTATTCAGAGCAGCATCGTGTCTGAGAAACAGCCTAAATCCTTGTATCTGCGTTGATTCCTGCCCATACTCTGAGAGTTCACTGAAGGAGAGTCTACACATACATACCGGCACAATTCAAGTAAGATTCATGGCTTGACACAGGCTGAAATATAGCTAAGGCAAGTGGTTTCAAAACTCTAGTCACTGTTCTCAAGCAAACTCTTACACAAGGCCACTGGGAAATGGTTTGATAGTGCTGCACACTGCATTAAATCAGTAGGACCTACCGTAAGCTCTGAGGTCTCCCAACAGCAAATCGGTGTGATGTGAATCATCATGTTTGCTTTCTGGACCACCAGGCACCACGAGGAAGAGTCTGAGTGGATTTTTCTGCCTGCAGTAAGATGAAGGATCTGTCATCTTGTTGATCTGGCTTGTATATTTTATACTGGTTCAGAGGAGCTGGCTGCACTGCATTAATAGAATGCAATTTAAAGCACTTTTGGCCGGTGTTCTTGGCACACATGCAAGTCATCTCCCCCTGATCTCCCCTGGCCACTTGGTAAGTGAAAGGTCTCTATCACCAGGGGTAGTGCCAACCCTCAGAAAGATGCCTCCGCGTATTGTCACTGCTTGTGGGTAGAATACCAGTGTGAGAGGGGCTACATTTCAAATGAGAGATGGTGGTACACCAGTTAGGAGATTATATCTGTCCCAGCCTGCTGCACGTGTGAGTGGGGAGAAGCAGGTGTACTAGTACCGTTGTGCTGAGAGGTAGGTTGGGGGTCCCAAGGGCTGTGTTCAGCCCATGGATCAGTCCCATCCGTTAATCTACCTCGACTACGACAGCACATGTGATGCTCAGAGATAAGTAACCAAGGCTGTCCGTGACACCTCAGCTGAAGATCAGAAGTAGGCAGGAAGAAGACACAGCTATTACAGGACTTCGCTGAGGATTGGAAGGAAGGCTGTGGCTCTTCCAGTGTCATTTCAAGCCTGCTTTCCCAGTCAAGCTTAGCTAACGTTAATTTCTTGGGTAGATCTCAGTTTGATTGGGGCACAGGGTGGCTTGCCATCCAAGAAAGTGCTTTCAGGGGGTTGGGGGGAGGGACTGTGTATGCTTTTAAGTTACTCCCTCTGTTGCCATACGTTGCAAGGACCTTGCTGGAGATTGCAGCTTTCCTTCTAAGCAGAGCCCTCAGCGCTCAGCAGGAGTAAGCAAGCACTATTAAAGAGCAGGGATTTTAAATGATACAATAAGGAGGAAACAGCAGCATAGATGGGGAACTGTGATGAAACTTGGAGCGTGAAAACATCAGTTGCTCCAGGTGTTGGAGCCAGAGATGTCCCACATCGGAGGTAGAGGAGCAACCTGGAGTCACAGTGGAGGAGACCCGGTCTGGTAAGCTGTGACCTGAAATTCCTCCTCGTTTCATCTCCAACGCAGGCTCCGTGTTTCCTAATTCTGCAAAGGGGGGTGAAACCATCTCGGATGGCTTCCTATGACAGCCCTTGTTCTTCACCATTAACTGCACACATGGGTGTGAAGCCCAGCTTGCTCTCCTCTGGTTAGTGGTTATAGCTTGCTCACTGCCAGATCCTGCCCAGCTCTGTGGCTCAGCAGGCGAAGGGACTGAGGCATCACAGCTGCAGCTCCTTTTCCTGGAAATAGAGCAGTGCTGTTATTCGGGGTTTCCACCCATTCCCTTGCTGCGAGTCCGGCTGCTTTGCTGTCTCTGATGATCTTACCTAGATAATTTCTTGTTTCTTGTATAATTGCTTTTTCGTAGCTTAAGGAAATGAACGTGGGAGCTGAGGGAATGTAGAACCACCAAGGGCTTTTAGCAAATTGCCGTGAGGCTGCTAAGTCCTCTTTACACGTAGACCCTTAGCACCTATGTTGTCTACCCTTGTCTGTAATGTACCAATCGCTGGTATTTTTGGAAGGAGGGTGCTGTGAAAGTTGCTGAAAATGCTGCTCTCAGTTGCTGTGTGTTAGGCAATGTAGCAGATACTGGGAGATCAGTGCAGAAAGCAGCAAAGTCTGAGCAACAGCAGCATCCAGGACTGCCAAAAAAAGAAGACATAAAGAAGAAAACAGTCCTTGTGTCTGAGGGTGCAAGATGGGAGAAAGGACTAAGCTGGGAGCATGTTACAGACAGTCCAGTTTAACTGGAAAGCAAGAGTGACAGCTGCTTCCCACCCAGCGCTGGAGGAGAGCTTTAGTGGCAGAGGTGGGTTTTGCTTCCGGATGGCAGCTCGTCAAAACCTTGGGCTGCATCCTCAGCCGGCGCAGCCTTTGGTGCACGGCAAGACTCGGTCCAGTGCCGGAGAGGCACCCTTCTGGGTGGGTGGAAGTCCTACCTCGTGGTCACCCTGTCTACCAGCAAGAAGGGAAAAATGTCTCTAGAGGAAGCAAAATTACCCACTGGAATCCCTGCAATCTGTGATAAATATTTGAGGTGTAAATAGCTAACAAAATGGAATGGAGTCAGACATGAGACTGAAATCTGCCTTTTTTTAACTTGAAAACATTGTGATATCAGCAATGCTGCAGTGTCTGGGAGCAGTCTGAATAAAAATATGGGTGCATTTAGGAATTACGGTATTTGTACAAGAAATGTTCGAAGGGCTGGAGTCTTCAGTCTCTTTAATTAGTCATGGGGCCCAACATCATTGGCTTTCTGTGAAAGAACAGCATATTGTTGCTGTTCTCTTTCTAAATACATGTCCTGTTTTCCACTTAGTATATTTCATTATAAAATACAATATTAAAGCTTTAAAAAGTCTTTATTAGCTAGCAGATGGTTTTGCAAGTCATTTTAATGAGATGAAGAAAACTTTAATGGCAGACATTTAAAGTTGTGCTTAGACAGACTATTGCCTTCAGAAAAATCTTGGGAATGTTTTCTCCTTGTTTTTGGCGGAGCTTGGCACCAGGTTATGTACAAGGAAATAGAAGGGGATGATTTACGCTGACTGGTTCCCTCCTGAGAGTGGTTTTACATCAGTGTAACATTGTTGAGTTCCACAGTCACGCCGTGATTTACAGAGGTGCAAAGGGAGACGGAAATGTCATTAACTTGATGCAATTCAGGAGAAATATTACATTTCTCGTATACTTACCTCATTCCATTGCCACACTCAAGAGATTTTTTGGGAAGTTTATAGGCAGCCCCCTTGCAGGCAGGGCAGCAGTGTGCCAAGTCCTTCTGGAGATCTCTTTCTGGATATCAGCATCAGCAGCATGTGGGGAAAAGAAAAAGGAGTTGGCAGAGCCCTGAGGCCCTGCCCATGTGGGACAGCCTTGCAAGTCCTGGCTATCTTCTCCCACCCTTGCTGAATTTCCTGGGGTGTAAGATGTTTGTGCTGAAAGCAGGTAGAAAGGTGGTTGTTCTCGAAAAACCCTTTCAAGGCCTCGGTCGTTCTTACGGGCTTGTATTTCTCTCTTGAGCAACCAATGCCACGTTCTTCAGAGGTGCGAGCTGTCTCATAATGAACATACTCAATCCGAAACATGCAGTCCAAGGCAAGAAGAGTTTATATCCTTTTAAATATGCAAGTTATTGTTTGTGGTTTTTTTATGCAAGCAGTTGCTGACTTTCAGACCTGCTTCCTCCAAGGATTTGTTTTGTCAGTGCAAGGTCTTCGCCTCACGGGAGCAGGGAGTGGGGAAGAGTGTGGTGACTCATTTGCACAGCCAGAGGATTGACTGTCCCTGCACATATTAAGGGATGAATCATGCTCCACAAAAGCAATAAAAAATGCCTATTAAATGCCTGGCTAGCTTCTTAGTCTATCCAACCCTTTGTTCCTCCCCTGGACTGCTGACCCTGTTACACCTGGCCAAGCTTCAGCATCAGCTTTTTTGCACTGTTGGAGACCTTTGTCCTTCTAGTTTTTCTGGATCTAGCTGATCTAATCTCAAAAGCCATTTTTCAGATTTAGAAAAGCCCTGCAGCTATATGCACTACACAGATCATTAAGGAAAGCCTTCCCCTTTCTCTATAGACAGAGTGTGCTGGATCACCTACACACCAGCAACAAATAACATGCTGTAATCTGTCTAGGAGCTGTAGTGATGGACTTGTTAGAAATGCCCTCGCTAATGTATGGAAGGGAAAAAAAGAAAGTTTTCTGGGATATTAACACTCAGCAGAGGAGAATTTCTCTACTTGTTAGCCCTGAGGGCCCTAATAGTTGCTCTGAAAAGCCCTGTGAGCTCCAAACACTTGACACGAAGAAGGTTCCTTCTTCTATTGGGAGATTCTCCAGAATGACGCATCGTGCAAGCTCCTGTGAAGAACATGATCTCCAGGCCAGCCTCAAGCAGTACACCAGGGCAGCTGTGGGTCGCTGAGCCGGGGTGGGGCCCGCC
>Ga0065711_1051845_pt1 | contig 10208 bp, 11 predicted proteins | sample Hoacrofraction12_FD_59098 | JGI IMG/M metagenome (GOLD analysis project Ga0065711, IMG submission 59098) | Hoatzin crop microbial communities from Cojedes, Venezuela - Epithelial fraction 12 v2 (version 2) | ecosystem: Host-associated > Birds > Digestive system > Esophagus > Crop | place...
TTTTAAGAGGCAACATTACATCAATGCTAATTGCTTATCGTGGTTGAGAAAACGCTAAACTGCAATAACAGGCCATGAATGCATGGGTATTCTGTACTCAGAATGCTTGTAAGATAGTCTCATGGGCTGCATGGTTAAATTTGGCTTCGGTTATTTAACTTCATCTTAGGTTTCGTAGAAGAGCTTGACAGAGCATAATATAGTAGTATTATTATTATATTGCATGCCTATAGTAGTATTATTATTATATTGCATGCCTATTACCCTTCTTTTGGGAGAGCTGCTCCCAAAATATTTTGCAGTTTTAATATATGTTGATATATTGCACACAGGTTTTAATCACCTGGTTTGCTAATATTCATTTAGTTCAAGCACCAAGATAACTTAAGAGAAACTGACTGTTGTTGTGGTCTTTAGAGATCACTACTGGCACCAACAAATGCCCTTCTGTGAAATCTTATGTTTCAAGGGAACAGAAAGAAATCAACAAAATAAAATCTCTCTTAAACCAAAAGCCAACATAAACCACTGTGGGCCAGGTTCTGCCACTTGTTAGCATGCCCGATGACTGATGTACAGAGGACCCATTCAATGTTGTCTTCATCATGGCCTAAAATGGGTAGTGATGCAGATGGAAAAGGGTGCTCAGGGCAATCTCTTACACTTAATGGAAAAGGAATCAACGCAGCATATACATCATAGGCAGGAAAGGTGATGTAGAGCTGAACTGTCCTGTACAGCCTCTTCCCAAATGCAAAGTCAGGAGCACCGCTCTCTGGGCGCTGTTAGGAAAACACATGTTGGGTCTGAAATACTTCTCTGTAGAGCAGCACCAGATGGACTCTGGGAGTCAGTACCTCTCATCTGGACTCCAGCACAGTCAGAATGGTACTGTGGTGCCCCAAACGCGAACTTAGGAGAAAATTGTGGGGGCTCAAAGGAAGGTACTCGTTTAAGCACGTGGACACTGGAACGTAATCCTTCGTTACTCCCCCATATACCCTGGAGCTACCAAAATTTGGCATCTTTCCCGCAGAATGAGTATGTTCATTCTATAAAATGCATAATGCCGTGTGTCAGAGACTGTCACCATTTGCACACAAACAGAAGTGGAGACAGAAGTGTGTGAATGTAGATGCAGTGTAGAATGTAAAGACACAGCCCATGTTTCCTACAAATGCTGGCGGATTTGAGCTGGGTGAGTAATGCAGAAACCTGGATGCCTAGCTCTGAATACTATATCTAAGCAAGGTTTAAAATAGCAATTGAGAGATGAACGAACGTAATCAACATATTAAGCAAGCGCATTAGTTCATTGAACTTCTGTCGTCTTTAAATTTGTAGTTCATTGCTTATACTTCTGACAGGGAAGCGTGGATGTATGCAGCCTACTTTTAATAAGTGGTTTTGTATGTTAACCTTTTGCCAAAGAACTATTACTATTTTTAAATATTTATTGAAGAAGTGGTTCATGTCTTTTTCAGGCTTGTTCGAATGAGTCATCTTGGACATTTTAGAGCTGCTCCCAAAATATTTTGCAGTTTTAATTGTCTGCTTATGAGAAATTAAAATTATGCCAGCCACTGAATTGTTTAATTTTGTAGGTAGTGGGAATACAAATATGGAAGGCCTGAGTAGGGTGTTAGTAGTTTATTTGGGATTCTGTGCAACTTCTATACGTTTTAATGAATTGATCCTTACGTCTTTTGGTATGAGGGTCCAAGCAAATCAAAGACCAAGTGTGTATCTAATGATTTTACAGCGCACAGCAATAAAATGAGATTTAGGCTACATCCTGAGGTTCTGGAAAGGCTCAAACTGGAATGCTAGAAGAACACAATGAATACTTTAAAAGCCAATTGGCTGAACACTATAGCATATGAGCTATCTTTTAAAACAATGGTATATGAAATGTTCCTTGGGATCTGTTTTGTGTTGTCCCGTATATTACAGAAGGAAAACAAATGTCGTGGAAACTGCAGGGTTTTATTTTACAGGCTTGGGAAAAGAGGTACCATGCAGACTTTCAGTTGCTGCAGTCCTGGAAAATTTAAGTACTAGTTGCCTGGTTTAGGATTTGATTTTGCATTTGTCTCTGAGATGTCTGGGATGGGGTATCTGAATTATGCAGACAGCTCTATTCAATGGTGCAAAATAGTTTCCCTGGTTGAATGTGCATGTAAAGTTCTTCTGTTGTCTCAGTGCAGATTGCAGTCTGCTTACTCTTATGTTTCTGGATGTATCTTACTGTGTCTGAAGGAAGAACAGACATACACCTCTTTCCTATTTGTCTATTAAAAGAATGGCTTGCTGATACCAAGTCAGGGGATAACCTGCAATACACTAAGTTGCTTTCTTTCATTACTCTACTGAAGAATCTTATTTGCAATTAACCAATGTAAGGTTTAAAACAGTTTTTATATTATGTTATAATACCCTAGGTTTATTGTATTTTAAGCAGATTACGAAATTTTAAAAATAATTTTGACAGACTGGGGACTCCCAGCTATGCAGGATGTGTTTTAATAGCTCAGTGAGCATATATATCAAATCTTCTCTCGTTTTACCTATCACAGTGGTAGCTTTCTCTGCCTTCTCCAAGTTAAAAATCATATAATTATAGAATGGTTTGGGTTGGAATGAACCTTATAGATGATCTAGTTACACCCCGCCTGCCATGGGCAGGGACACCTTCCACTGGACCAGGTTGCTCAGAACTCCATCCAGCCTGGCCTTGAACACTGCCAGGGAAGGGGCAGCCACAGCTTCTCTGGACAACCTGTGCCAGTGCCTCACCACCCTCACAGTAAAGAATTTCTTTCATCTGTCTAATCTGAATCTACCCTCTTTTAGTTTAAAGCCATTACCCCTCATCCTATCACTACATGCCCTTGCAAAAAGTCCTTCTCTAGCTTTCTTGTAGGCCCCCTTTAGGTACTGGAAGGCTGCTATAAGGTCTCCCCGCAGCCTGCCCTTCTTGAGGCCCTTTCCTCATAGAAGAGGTGCTCCATCCCTCTGACCATTTCTGTGGCCCTCCTCTGGACCTGCTCCAACAGCTCCATGTGTTTCCTGTGCTGAGGGCTGCAGAGCTGAATGCAGGACTCCAGGTGGGGTCTCATCAGAGCAGAGCAGAACAGAGGGGCTCCCTTGACCTGCTGGCCACACTTCTTTTGATGCAGCTCGGGATATGGCTGGTCTTCTGGGCTGCAAGCACCCGTTGCTGGGTCATGTTGAGCTTCTTGTCAACCAGCATCCCTAAGTCCTTCTCGGCAAGGCTGCTCTCAATCCATTCTCCACCCAGCCTGTATTGGTGCTTGGGAGTGCCCCAGCCCATGTGCAGGACCTTGCCCTTGGCCATGCTGAACTTCATGAGGTTCATATGGGCCCACCTCTCAAGCCTATGCAGCTGCCTCTGGATGGCATCCCTTCTCTCCAGCCTGTTGACCGTACCCCACACAGCTTGGTATTATCAGCAAACTTGCTAAGGATGTGCACAATCCCACTGTCCATGGGATCTAACAAAAATGTTAGACGGTAACGGTCTGACCGCTGAGTAACACCACTTGTTACTGGTCTCCACTTGGATGTTGAGCCGTTGACCGCAAATCTTTGAGTGTGACCGTCCAACCAATTCCATATCCACTGAGTGGTCCATCTGTCAAATCTGTATCTGTCCAATTTAGAGACAAGGATGTTGTGTGGGACAAGGTCAAATGCTTTGTTCAAGTCCAGGTAGATGACATCAGTTGTTCCTCCCTTATCCACCAATGCAGTAACCCTGTCATAGAAGGCCACCAAATATGTCAGGCACGATTTGCCCTTAGTGAAGCCATGTTTTCTGTCACCAGTAACCTCCTTATTTTCCACATGCCTTTAGCATGGTTTCCAGGAGGATCTGCTCCATGATCTTGTTGGGCACAGAGGTGAGACTGACTGGCCTGTAGTTCCCCAGTTCTTCCTTTCTGCCCTTTTTAAAAATAGGGGTTATGTTTCCCCTTTTCCAATCACTGGGTACTTCAATGGACTGCCACAACTTCGGAAATATGATGGATAATGGCTTAGCAACTTCATCCAGTAGTTCCCTCGGGACCCGTGGATGCATCTCATCAGGTCTCATGGACTTGTGCACCTTCACAATGCTTAGATGATCTCGAACCTGATCTTCTTCTACAGTGGGTGGTTCTTCGTTCTTCCAGTCCTTGCCTTTGCAGTCTGCAACTTGGGTGGTGTGGCTGGAGCACTTACCTGTGAAGACTCAGGCGAAAAAGTCATTGAGTACCTCAACTTTCTCCATATCCCGGGTAACCAGGTCTCCCATTTCCTTCCAGAGAGGGCCTGCATTTTCCATAGCCTTGCTTTTATCGCTGACATACCTATAGAAGGCTTTCTTGTTGTCCTTGGTGTTCCTGGCCAGATTTAATTGTATCAGGGCTTTAGCTTTCCGAACCTGATCCCTGGCTGCTCAGCGAATTTCTATGTATTCCTCCCAGGCTACCTGTCCTTGCTTCATTTTCTTATAAGAAAATAATCTTTTCTTTTCAGAGTAGAGACACACTGCCTTACTAAAGGTGTGGGATAGGAGGTGGCATGAACTATGAGAGTATCAGCATGCAGAAAAGTGAGATTCTTGTAGATGAAGAAAGCAACCAGACAATGGGGCAGTTGTTTTCTGCACTGAAAGTATGCTTCTACTGTTTTTCATTGTGGATTTTTGTTGGTGTTGTTTCATTTGTTGCATTTGCCAGCTTCTCTTTGACAACCCATAGAAACAACTCTAAGACTGATGGTTTTCATCAACTGAGTCGGCTTCATTGCGTATCATAATCAACTTTACTCCACATGGTGATATTTTAGATACTCAGCACAACACAAACTCATGTCTTGTGCTGCTTGTTTTGTTCGCGTTCAGATATGAGGCTGTTTTAACTTCATGATTGTTGAATATAATTCTTTATGTTGGCTTTAGATTTTGGTTTTTCTTGAGATTTTTTACCTTTTCATATTTCAGCCTTTTGAGTTCCTATTATTTAATTTTATTCCACACTTAGAAAGACAAAGGGGTTTTTGTTATTTTCAGTCTGTTTTCATAAGAAAATGAACCAGATGTGATCAGATTGTCTATGTGAGTCTGTCCTTCCCAATAACTTGGGCATGAGTCGATTTCAACCCAATTTAACAAAGGGAGGTATGAAGTTCTGAAAAATTTAGAGAAAATAGCCTTCTGAATACAGTAGGTTTCTTCCTTCAACGTGAGGAACTTCTTTGCAGTGATCTCACTTTATTAGACATCAGCAGGTCCCTGTGGGATCTTGGGGATTTAAACAGAGACCTAAATCCACAAGAAGACAATTCTCATTGATACTATTGTTCAGTGGAAAACTAAATAATATCTTCCACAATGCTTATTTCTCTTATGTTACTGTATTTTTTTATTTAGGTGAAAGCTTAATGTCACTGCCATCACAGACCAAAAAGCACTGCTGGCATTTATTATGTAAACATTGACAGCAGGTGACACAAATGACTCCCTGGTAGATACAAGCTGCACGTGAAGGCAGGAAACTTGATATCCCAGTGGAATTCCTGGCATTTGCCATACACCTTGTCTATGAGCTTGATTTCATGATCCTCCATGTCCAACGGACATAGTTTTCAGCAAAAAAGAAGGTGAATCGGAAAGTGCATGAGACACACATACAACTGCAAGTCCTTTGTGTGGGAAGCGGTGGAATTGAGAGATGTCCTAAAGTGGAGGCTGTCAAGAGAGGTAGGGTCAGCACAGTTAGGGTTAATGGGGAATACCAGAGTTACTACATACTGTCATAGCGGTCTCCCACTGGCATATCAATGTGGAGACATTTGTGGATAATTAATGTTAAAGCCAGGCAGAGATGTTTTTGCTAGAAGGATTATTGATCCTTTGGTACTGTACCAGCATATAATGACTTTATTTCCCTTATACCAATTGATTGAGACACTATCAATTATTTTATCTGTTGGGTGTTGGCGCAATAGAATGACAGTTGCTTTCTATAACATTATTGAGTTGCTTGATAGAACATTGATCACTTCAATTGGTTTATGCCTGCTCTGTGTTATAGCCAACCATGGAGTGCCACCTATAAAATGTACAGTTTTTATTATGAGAAGTTTAAGGTAAAAAATCTAGGAAAAAGAAAATATATCTGAACACTGAATGTCAGGAAATACTTGTGCCTCTGGAAATTCCTCCTTTTTGCTTCTATTTCTGTGCAGCAGAATATAAAAGTCAGGATTTCACCCTTGCGTTTGGTGCAATGCAGAGGAAAGTGTGAATTTCCTTGGGAAAAGCATAGGGTCCAGCCTAACTTGCATCCATCGATGTAGGGTCACAGGAATGCAACACCCTTGTGAATCTGAACTGCCAAAATGATTGATGAGAAGTCTTGCAAGTACAGCAATAAGCCTGAGCAACTCTGCGTCTGGGGGAAGTCAAGTCTGGAAGAACTGATCTGCTGGGCACTCTCCTTTGATGGTGAGGTGCCAGTTGAACCCCGTTTAGACATCAGAGACCTGCCCTCCTGTGGTGCAGTTCCTTAGGAGGTGGTTTGACCTTTAAGGAGATGTGAAGTGCTACAGGCCTTTTCCTGTGAGAAGTACACCTTCTGGAAAGAAGATCTAGAGAGCAGGTCTCCCATTTTCACATTTATGATAGATCCTAAATATACACAGGTTTGGGGTTCTTTGTTTATTTGTCTTTTTTTGAGGGGGGATATATGGAAGGCATACCTTTGGGAGGCTTCTAGGCCAAGTCGACCTGTGATAAATAAGGTCTTCACACAGCTCAAGCTTATGGCTACATATTGACAAATTACCCTCATCAGCTTTTGCATTCGTATCTTTCTCTCAGGCACAGGCTGGGTCAGTTACACAGCAGGTCAGAGTCTTCTCACATCCTTTCTTCCACCACTGAGTGCTGCTGGGCTCTTTCTGATGCGCTCTCACATCATATCAACCTTCTTCCATGTCCAGAAGAAAATCTGCCCTTTGTCTCTTTTAAAAAAAACAACAGGAAAAAAAAAATCCCAACCCAAAAAATGAAAAAAAAACCAAAAACAAAACAAAGCACAAAAACCCAGGCAACCAACAAAAAACCCAACCCAGCAACACTGACATGTGTAGTCTTAAGCAGATGGTAATTAGGTAATTACAAGCAATTCAAAATATTTGTTTTGCATGCTTTTATTCTGTGAAAACAACCTTCCTTTTTTCCTCCCCTTCAGATATTTTAACTGAAATATCATGTTATTGTTTGTATTTAACAATCTCACAACAAATGTTTGCCACGATATTTGGGCCAATAAAAAGGGCTAGGTAATTTTTGCTCAGGGAAATCTACTTTGCTCCCACCCAAAATGTGAAAAGTTGTTAAAAGGTTTGAAAAAAAGAAAAAATAGATCCCTTTTTATATATATATATATAATAGAAGAAATAAGACATGGGAAGTAAAAAAGTAAATTTAAGTATTTTTTTCTCCTAAAAATGACATCCTGACCAATTCTGCTCAGATGATAACCTGGGGTGTTCTCAGAAGTTGTTCTTTAACCTTCTTGTGTTAACTACAATATCACTTACTGAGTCTGTATATAATTTCATCCTTTCTCTGCAGACCGAGTCATGGAACTTTCCTTGCATCAATTTTAGTGAAACTTTTTCCTTCATGAATAAGTGAATCCAAAATCTAAGCCTGTATAATTTGACTTGGATTGGTACAATTAGTCCCACACATTTAAGACCTCCAAAAATACTACAGTAAATGTAGGGCTCAAAATATGTGTCTGCTGTCTGTGCAAGAGTACTTCATCTTCTTTACCCTTTACAAGATACTTAATCAAAACTGAATATGCAGAGGGGGAAAAAAAGCCAGTACATAAAGCAATGTATTAATGCTGTTCTTCAAACACTGTTGCCAAAGACTTCTGGACACCTGTCTGTTTGAATCTATGCACAAGAAAAAAGTTTTTATGTGAATAGTCTCTTTGGCTTCAGATATTAGCTCTTCAAATTAATCAGAAGAAATGTCCTCTGGAAATGTTTGCACTATATACTCTGTCTTGAGATATATTCATACTAGTAGAACTGGAGAAAGTATTTCTCGCCTTCCTCTTGCCTTGCATCGTTTTATCGTTAAAATGATTTGTTCTGATATTTCGGGTCCCTGACCACAAATGCCTACACATGCCATGTGGTGTTTCTTTCTGTTAACGGTGTCGAGCAGTACTCTGCCTTTTCCTGTGAATAATTCTGTTGTGCCTGCTAGAAGAGCATTGTAATTATTTTTTTTCTTTCAATTTCTTAAGCAAGAGGGTTTGAGTCATAAGAATGGCTTGTATCCAGTAAATACCCAAATAACTATTTTCTAAAGTGGAGGAAGAAAGTTTAAAAAAGAAAACCAAACACACATACACATACTGCCTCCCTGTAACTGCTTCCCCTGTCCACCCCCACTGAATTCATATCAAGGTGTGCTCTGGACTCTCAGGGGTTTTTTTTTCGGTTGTTTTTTTTGTTTTTTTTTTTTTTTTACCCTCCTGTTGAACCTTGTGCTTAGTAGTAGTGGCTAAGCCCAAATTTTCTCTCCCATGACTTGGGAAATACCTGAGCTACTTTAATAAAAAACACCCCTTGCTTGTGCCAGTGCTGCACTTTTCAGCCAGACCCGCTAGCTGCCTCCTCTGCCTGTGTAGGATCTAACGGAGTCTTACCTGCACGTAACCAAGAGACCTTCTGTTTCGGCTGTGGTGGGTACCACAACTGTCACAAAACCTTACTTGTTGCTCTTTCAGTGCCTGCAGAGCACTTGCAAAGCTGCTGGTACTAGTACTAAGAGCGTGCGGGTGGTTCTGCTGTGCTTGGCTTTAGATGATGTTCATGCTAAAGCATAATTCCTGTAATTGCTCAGTAGAGGAGCAGCAGGTTCCAGCCCAGGCACAGAGGCTTGGGATGAGCATCAGGAGCGCTGCCAGCGGGTTCCTCCTCTGGAAACGGGCACAGTGCAATAGAGATGCAGTGTCTAAAGAACCACTGATGGCGAGGCATGATTTATCATGGAAATAAGGGCCACTGCAAATTCTTGTGTTATTGCCTATGTCTTCTAGTTTTAAGACTAGATTAATACTGTTGTTTTTAAGGAGTAAAGATTATCATTACATTCTGCATCCCTGCTTGAATTTCACTGAATCACGTTGAAAGGGAGCTGTCATGGTCTGGTAGGAAGTTTGTGTTCTGCAGTTTGTTTTAAATTGCATGACCTGTATGTCATCTTGGGGGAAGGTCCCCTTGCCACCCTTGAACTTTGCAAGTCCTTTGAAAGATTACTCTCCTTTTCTAGGAATCCTGACAGGATTAATACAATTAAGTAAAATGCACTGGTAAATATTTAGCTTTTGAACAATAGCTGGTCATGTGCATCTGTCTGAATATAGGAAAAACTGAAGAAAGGTCAAGCACAGCCAGTTCTCCATCTCTGTCTGAAGGGGACTCTAGTTCTTTGCAGGCAAGTCCAGGAAGGGCTCATTCCAGGATATTGGCGGCTATTTGGTTTTATAGTATTCCCCACAGTTAAGGTGCTTCTTTATAGATACTAAAAAAGGCAAGGTTTGTTTGGAGAGTAATTTTTTTTTTTTTACGCTAACGGATACAATGGGGGGAGGAGTTTTTACAAAATAATAAGACAAACTTTTAGCAAAAAGCTTGCCACGTTTTTCTGATTGTATCAGAAACAGGAAGGAAATGCTCTCAAGTGTGCAAGCTCTTCCTTAAGCTTGGAAGTTTGTTATTACTCTTTGACAGATACCAGCTGGTCTAATACAGTTGTCCCGCAGCTCTTCCTCTGCTTGCAAATTAGACCTCTGACAGCTCTGTTAGTGCAAGTTGGAAGATACCACTTTGACAGGTCAATAATGAGAGAAAAGGGCACGCACACATACACGTACATTCATTATTTTGTGTCATAATGGTGAGGCTTGAGTCATTAATGCCTGGCTCGTTATTATCAGCAAAGTGTACCAAGTTGCAGGCATACTAATAGAACATCTCTGCCATGACTCATACAAAATGGGGATCAGAACCGTTCCTAATCAAAAATGGCCTAGAGGATATTTCAAAACAATAAATACACTTCTCTGGTGATATATATAGTCTTTTTTTTTTTTTTTTTTTTTTTTTTT
>Ga0065711_1051846_pt1 | contig 10208 bp, 8 predicted proteins | sample Hoacrofraction12_FD_59098 | JGI IMG/M metagenome (GOLD analysis project Ga0065711, IMG submission 59098) | Hoatzin crop microbial communities from Cojedes, Venezuela - Epithelial fraction 12 v2 (version 2) | ecosystem: Host-associated > Birds > Digestive system > Esophagus > Crop | place...
CTGGACAAGGTCCTGTGCAGCCTACTGTAGGTGACCCTGCTTCGGCAGGGGGGTTGGACTAGATGACCCACAGAGGTCCCTTCCAACCCCTACTATTCTGTGATTCTGTGATTCTATGGTTACTCCTCTCCCAGAGCAAAGCAGGAACAGATGCTGAACGAGGTGTGCTTGCGATTAGGAGCAGTTAATAGGAGTTGGGGAATGCTACAAAGTCTGCTGTTGCCCACCCTTGTAATAGTTGTGCCAGCTCCTGCAATCAAGCGATTGTGTGATAGTCTTGATTTCATGGGATAAAAATGAAGAAGGAATTTTTTAGACCTCATAGCTAAAGCGAAGGGCTTGAAAGCATGAATGGTGGCCCCAAAAGGCAAATAAAAATCCATTGTGGGTTATTGTTTTTGAGATGTCTAATTTCTGTGCCTTAATCATAATTTTGGGGGCCTGACTCATGATTTTTAAATGCTAGGGATTGCTGTAGTGAGAATTACATATCAACCTACAATTAGATGCATTGTTTTTTTTAACTAAGGAAACTGCAACAGTGAAGGGAATAGGAGAAACAAAACCAGTCTGGGCATTCCTTTATAGGTCGTATACTTAATTGAACATTTTGTCTTGGCACCCACCAAGCATCTAGCACAAACACACTTGCTGAGCCTTATGGACAAATGCTGAATATCTCCAGGGTTTAGCATGCCCAGTTGGATGAAGCAGTAAAAATGCACGTGAGATATTTATTCTTTCTATCCCACTCCAGTCATTGCCTTTAAATGTTTAAGTGTATCCAAAAGGGGATGGCAGAGTGTGGAACTTGAGCTAGCTGATCCAAAAATGGTAACAACAACAAAAAAGTAAACCTATCATTAGAGAAATCATGTGTTTTGATAGTTCTGTTTAGACAACAGAACAAGTGAAAACACTTATCTGGTGTAGCTCAGTAAAAGCTAATGGGTCCAGCATGTGATAACATGTTTATTTTTTGCCTTGGGTCTTTGATAAGTGAACATAGTGCTTTCTCTCATTTTGTTTTAAAAAATCTGTTTTGTGCTTCACTTGTCAGACAGGCCATTGCTAGTGAAAGTCTTGTGCTCAGAGAGTTGAGTTTGTTGTTCTTCCCCACCTAATCTGTGGAAAAATATATTGGCTGGCCTGAGTAGTTATACTGTCAGTTAGTTTTATAAGTTTAGTACAAATTCTGCTTTCTCTTGTGCTGCGGAACAGCAAATCTACATCATGGACAAAAGCAAAGTTACCTCTGTTGGCATGGGGGCAAATGAGCTGGTGGGGTTTCCAGTGGGCTTCGGGTTCTCTTCTCTGTAGCACAACCAGAAGCATGTGTGCAGTGTGGTTTTGCTTGAAATCACGGGTCAGCCTAGAGGAATATGAGCTTGCTCAGGACTGTAGAGCTTAATAAGTTCTCCCCCAAATCTGACTTAATCGTTTGGTTTCAGGTGGTGTCTTATGTGGCTGTGCAGTCTGTCCTGTGAGACACTCCTTCCCTTTGCTGTCAATAACTTACTTTGCCTTAGTGAACTTAAAAAGAAGTCCTAGAAGTCCTGAGAAGTTAGTTGTTTCCACTCGTACCAGTCTACAGGTATTTCTTAAACAGTTTGGTAACTGCTAAGAACAGATTAGCTTTCAACAAGTTTGATGCATAAGCAGCTAGGCTTTGTCATTTCATTATCGCCTTTTTGGGTCGAAAGTAAATAGGTTGAATGTATCGGGGAGGAAAATCTCCCAAAATGTACTGGCTCTGGACTAGGCATCGAGCACATGAATGTAATTTAAAAGTATTTTTAGACCAACTTTCAGGCAATATTCCTATCAAGATGCCTAGTTGAAGGAATAGGTAGATTGAATGATCTATTTAATGAATTTTTACTTTTATCTTCATACTTAAAGGATTTCTTGCATTAATTACTTGAAGGTTGGTTAGGATTTTTTGCTTGCTCTTTTTAGGAGAATCTTTTAAATATTAATACTGTAAAAGACCATAAAACTTAAGAAAGTTGATTCACAGTGAAAAGTACTTTGGATGCTCTGGGCTTGTCCATCCCCTGAGGAAGCTGGTACGCCTTCTCTCAAAAGAGTACAAACTAACATTTCTTTCTTTGTTTATCAAAGTTTCTATGACATTGAGTGTCTCGATAGCAGACCTGCGCTGGTCCACTCATCTATTTATTTTAAACTGAAGCAAATCATGAAGACTCAACTCAAAGTTGTTCTCTTCAGCCAGCATTGCTGTAATGTGATCTCTGCTGACCAGAGCCTCCTCTGAACCCCGGTGTCTGTTGCCGTTTTAGCAGCTCTTTGCTGGAGGGATCCGTTGCAGTCTTATGCCGTAATATCTGGACCTTCCCAGTATTAGAAAGGGAAAGAAATGTTACAACTGTGCCAGCGGGGAGTTTCTTTTCAGTTTCTTATTCAGTAGGGTTTCTTATGTCCTGTCACTCGTCAGGCCCTCGCACCCCTCCGTGCCTGGAGGTGGTGGTGGATGCCATCCCTTGAGAACTTGATTGCAGGTGACGTGGCGGGCGTGCTGGCTCAAGAATAACTTTTGCCCCGGTGTTTCTGAAGCAGATTAATGCTTTGGATCAACTCCAAAACTACCTCAGCAGTCACCAGCATCTCTTCTGACTTGAAAGAGCAAGTTGCTCTATAAATAGCAGTGCTAATTGGGCTCCATTTTTGTCCTAGTTCCCTCAGCTCCTTTCGTCCCCTGTGACGTTACCGTGGAGCAAGAGGCGGCAGGTGCTGACTGAGTACAGGGTGCACAGCTCCACCAGCATGGGGCTTGTAAATTTGAGTCTGCTTTCTACCCAAGCTTTCATGAAACTTGCAGGACCCTAATCAGATGTGATACTTCTCCTCTTCCCTATTCCAATATTGCTGAAGTTAACCAACAAATTCTGAAGTCTGTGACAAGGACAGGACGGGCATGTCAGCTCATGCCCTTCACTTAAGCTTTGTTTGCCATGCCTATTTGAAGTATATCATTTTCTCCCAGGTGCCCTCAGAATTGCTTGCTGGCTGTCATAGCCGTGCCTCTCCAGCTGCTTCAGCCTTTGTGGGCCTGCTTGGTGGGGAGCGGCTGCCTCTGTGACCGCGGGCAGGCAGCTTTCCACAGCTGCCAGACCTCTATCCTCCTCCCAGGCAGCGTCCCCTGCTGGGACCCTGGCTCAGACCAAGCCATAAACCATAGTGAGCCATCAGGCTGGGAGCAGACAAATTCTCATGTTCTCAAGGGCAAGAGTATGCTCTTTCCTGCCTGTGACAAATCACGTACAATATTCCTTCTCCTCTCCCTGTGCTGGTTTTGTTGTGGTTGCTGGTTGTTCTCAGGGACAAGATGTCTTCCTTCAGCTATTCCTGTTCTTACTTAAAACCTGAGTTTTCTATTGGTAGATGTGTCAGAACTCTCTTCTTGGATGAGAGGAAGGGGTTGTGGAGTGGGATGCTGCAGAAGGAAAGAAAATAGGTGTGCCTGGAGGGCAGGGTGGGAGATGGTGATGGTAAGGTGGTGAGATGGAGAGGCCTTGGGAGGCTGGAAGGGAGGTGGAAGGTTGCTAGGGTTTGACACAATAGAGGCGAGTTGTTTGTAATAGCAGGGGGCTGAAGAAGAAGAAACATTAAAAGCAGACAATAAAGTAAAGAAACATTTATGTGAAGCAGCATAGCAGAAAAAGAAAGACTGTAGTTAGGAAATTTGACAACAAATATGTAGATAAATCAGAAGGGCAATCAATTAAGAATGAAACATTTGGTGAAGTGGACAATTTAAGAACAGCTCAGTTAGTTAGGCAAGATAACCCAAAGAGGTAACAGTTAATTAAAACAACGTGAGTTGAATTACAATCTCAGTTAAGAAGATCAGGTGTCAGATGGAAGCAGATCACTTGATTAAATTGAGGGTCCAGTTTTAATGGCCTATGTGAGGTATAAGAGAGGCTATGAAACTGTAATAGGAGAGGGCATTTTCATGCCACAAGATAGGAGGAATGGGAATCATTTTGCTCTAGAGATGACTGTTATAGTGGTGAGATTTGGAAGTAGAGTGATGAAATATGTGGAGTACAGCCCACTCACTGCAGCTATCTCTGGTACCTGTCCTACTTAAGAGCTGTGGTAGGGAAAATGTCCATATGGTTAGCAAGAAGACAGGAAAACAACATTTGTTTCTCTGTTTTTTTTTCATTCTGTGATTGCATGTTGCCAACTAGACAATCCACAGACTTGGCATCTAGTGAACTTTATGTTTGCTGAGATTTAGACTGTCCTCTGGGACACCAGCAGCTCACGCTTAGGGATGATGAATTTTGGTGAGCAATTCTTTGACTTCTCAGATCTAAAACTGGGGTTGGTTGCTACGGTTTTGGGATGAGACTTTAAAACAAAGGCACTCTTTGTTCTCTCTGGAAGTCACTCATAGCATTTCTGCTGAGACGACTTCTCACTTGGTGTTCTAGCAGGGTCATACACATGGTTGTCATTAAATAGATGCATAGGTAATGTGTATTTAGAAACAGGGACTCAAAACTGCACGGGGCTGAGGATATTCAGCTGCTCCAGAATTCCTTGGCCATCCGCACTTGGCTAGATTTGGTTCCAAACTGTGGAACAGCTCTGGGAAGGCAAGGGATTTGTGGGGGCTGACATGAAGCTTCTGTGCTTCTGGTTGTCAAATGCCAGCACCTTCGCCGGACTGATCTCACCAGGCAGGAGGCAGATTGGAAAGCGGTGAAATTCTGTCTCAGGTGTTCTTTCTCTCTCTCTTTCTCTCTTATCTCTTTTTCTTCTTTTGCAGCATTTTCATCCTCTAGCTTCTGCCCTAAATATACCTGCTTTCCAGTGGCTATGAAAATACACCCTTTGGGGATCTGCTGGGCAGATTTCTGAGAAGTGTGCAGCGTAAATCAATTGATAACAGACTTTTATTACAGCGCATAAGAACACAGAAATGTCTTTAGTAGGACAGATTACTAGATCAGGTCCATTAAATTTAGTTTCCTATCTCTGTCAAGGGCTGGCACCAAATGTCGCAGAGAAACTCGTGCAATAGATACGGATATGTAGTATAATCTCCCAAATAAATCAATGGCTCAGATTCTTATGAGGCTTGCCCTTCAGTAACTTAGTTTAATACCTCATTGAAAATTACTGTTGTTAATTATAACAACCTGTCATATTCTTGGTGCATACATAAACAATCAATCCCTTCTTAACTTTCGTTAATTTAGGAAATGAAGGTGTTCTCACAATGGTTAGTTCTTAAAAATAAGTCTTTAAAAAATGTTTCCTCTTCAGCCCATATATTCTTTTTGTACTATTTTTCTTATTTATCTGGTTTATTTTTAGATTGTAACATTGTACCAGAAAATAAAATGTCACCATGCTGTTGGAAACTGAATAGCTCATCTTCAGCCCTGTAGTAAACAGTTTAATTACTGTGGAAAATGAGTTATTTAAAATTGTACAGTTATTACTTCTGAAATATGATTCTTCTTTCTAAATAATTAACTGCTTGAATTTCTTGAGATGAGTAGCACAGACCAACTGAAGGACATTCCCATGATTAAATATAGCTGTACAAGTTGTCATGCATTCTTGAGCTGCAAAGTGAGTTTTCAAGATGGGTTTGAGACTTAAAAAGCTGGCAATTGGACAGCCCAGTTGCTGGTTACTCTCAAACTGTGAATTTTAATCAGCTAGTTTCAGGCCTGGGAGCTCTGAATGTGATGAAAAGCTCAGTCAAAAGCATTCCTGAAAAGCAAATGTTGGGTTAACTTTTGTGCAGTACACGTCATGTGAGTGTGAATGTGAAAGTCTTCTCACAGTGGTCATGGAGACTAACATTTATCTGTCTGACAGGACACATTTCTCGTGCTCACTCAGTGGCAGGCAGAAAAACCACAAAGCCAGCAGCTGTATTGGAGTCCATCGTGAAATCAGTCCGGTGCTGCCCCGGCAGGCTGGGGAGGAAGGGGTCAGAGAGGGACAGCGTCCTGGGTGACCGTCTCTTTGGGCCAGGGACTGCTTCTGCGCCGAGCCTCTGCTGTGGGACCCTTGTTTTTGACATGTAGTTTCCACAATATTCATGACTGATTATGAGCTATTTCCAGTCCAAACGGAGGAGTTCAAGATCAATCAATAAATCTTAGAATCTGCTGCTCTCCTTGCTCACTCCCCTCTGGATCTTGAATGCAACTGTTTCATGGGTCAAGGTTTCTATGGATTATCACATCCCCAACCAGTGCTTAAGATGACCCATCAATATCTGTATCAAAAATTATCCCTGACACACTCTGGAAATCTCTTAGGTTGCTTGCATCACTCTGTGTTGCCCTTCCTGTAGATGTCAGGGAGATATAAGTCCTAATGAACCCAGAGTTTGTTCTTCCTCGGGTTGTTTAAAGGAGATTTCTGTTGCGGGCATTATACCTCACCCTTCTGGAACTGACAACGTGGATGCCTGGGTAAAAGTAAACTTGGGTTACTCATCAGTTTGTAGGAGAGACGGGGAGTTGCTCAAGACCACTGACAGCTGGGAGTGAAGTGATAGAGTAGGAGAGGCAGAAGGTGGCTGGGAAACAAGAAGTCAGTTCCTCCTTTGGGCAGAAGAGTGCTCCTTGACAGTAGTTAAACGGTGTCTCTGCTGTCTTCAAATAGTTTGTTCCCCATGGTGATTACCTAGCATGAGACGAAGGTAGAAGGTCTGAGCAGATGCACCACGCTTGAGCTTGCTGCCTGCTTGCTGTGGAGAAGGGCCCTGGCTGTTGGAGCTCCACCTGTGCAGAGTTTGTGTAATTCTTCAGGAGTGGTACAGCTCCTCTTACCCCTTTTCCTATTCAGTGGGATCGCTTGGACATGCCAGCTGGAGAGACTTTGCATGGCTGTGAGTTTCATGTCTTGTTCGTAGCTGCTGGTTGATAAATTCCCCTTTCAGCTCTTTTCAGAACCTAGTACCATTATATTTTATTATTTAGATTTCTTTGGATTTTGGGTAGTCTGTGAAAACTAGAGCGCAGCAGCTAATTAAATGTAGGATTTCAACAGTCCGTCAGCCAAAAATAGTTTCCTGTGATATGTGTGGCTGTATATGTCAAAAGCTTCAGGTTTTGCTTTTATTTAGGTTGCGCTATATATAATTCTTGCAGGCACTACAAGGTAGCCTGTTTTGTATTGCTGTAGTACGCCAGGCAGCTATTTAAACAGCAACAGTTCACCTATTTACTACTTTAACTGTAATGAACCCTGTAACTGGATTTTTGGGAATAAAGAATTCCAAGAAGGATGGAAAACTCTAAACCGGTGGAGCAGAAAAAGGAGGGGGAAGGTAAAACCCCAGACTTAAATTCTGACAGGAACATTTCCCCTAGCTGTAGGGAAGCTGTTTTGCGGCTCTGGAAGCCTAGGGTTTCCCCAAGACCGCCCGCTCGGCGCATGCCTGTGCAGATGTGATGGTGTAGCTGGGGGCCGGTCCGGCACATGGCAGAGGCGAGAGGGGTAGATGGAAGATAAATATCTTGGAAAAGTTGGGTAGGAGTCATAGCATGTAGTAATCTCTGCAGTTTTGTGTTTGACAAGCTTTTAGGAATTCTGCTTTGGTGTTTAGTTTTAACTTGTTAAAGGCCACCAGATTAGACAGAGGGGTGAAGTTGGATAAGTTGTTTTTTTTGCCAGGACTTTAGGCCTAAAAGAGCTTAGTACATAAATCATGTTTATCCCCAGGGAAGGTGTTTGATTGCTCTGAGTAATGGGGTTTGTGCATTCCTGACTTACTCCCAGCAGCACAGAGCATAGCGCAGCAAACTTAGATTAGGGTAGACTCCAACATGGTTCCTGTCTCCTCCTCACCTCTTCTTTCTCACTGCGAAGCAACTGGCTGGCTTCTACTGCTGCTGCTTCTTCTATGACTGTTTAGGCAACCTCCCTACCACCAAGCCCCTGAAACCAAACCCAAACCGCTGAACATTGCGCTGTGTTTTGAAGCTCCGTGTTTGCAGTGAGTGCTGCCACATAGCAGCTGTTTAATGGTAATGGCAAAACAGCGTGCAGTGAGTTGGAAGCTGGAGTTGTAAATATGTGCTGACCTCGATGGCTGAAGCTGTTTGGATTGTGCTAAGGACTGTTTCAGAGCCCTGACAAGATGCAGTGATGAGCCAGTGAAATTACGGGAGCTTTGGAAATGTGAGTTTCAGAAACTGGCTTTCAGTGCCATGTCAATATTTGTCCTGAAAGGCCAGGTTTATGTTCCCTGATTACGCTGGCAAATTCTTTCCAGCGGGTTGGGGGAAGTGGTGGGGGGAATCCTGCCAGCTCCTCTTATGGTCTGGAATAGCTCGGATGATAAGGCTCTGCGTGTCCTTTGAAAGCAGCAGTTGACTAATAGAAATGCAGAGTACGTGTTTAGAGGAAACACGGGGTGCTTAGGTCGGCTGCTTAAGTCTGACCCAGGAATTTCCCAATGTTTCATACACCCTGGAATCAAAGGGTATAGCTGTGATGGTGAACAGTGGATTGGTGCTGTGGCTCTGGCCAAAGGGACTTGGCTTGGGTTACGTTGCCAGTGAAGGAGTGGCACGACTCAGGAATGAGATGATGTGGGTGGAAAGTGGGAAAGTGTCTGCTGGGCCTCCTGTTAGACACTAGCTAGGTTACTTTGCAGCAGTGAGCGTTGCTGAGAGTGGAGGTCTGAGCACGCGTTAAGTAATTGAAAGAGATGTTTTCTGTAGAGTTGTCAGTGAGTTGGCAGCACTGTTGAGAGCAAATGGCAAAAGTTTACTTCTGCATCAGCATTTTATGCTTTCTAATGAGGTGCTAGAGGAGGTAAGGTTTATGGCAGTTTTTGTTACTATGTTCAGAAAAAAAATCACTTCCCTGTGATTGTGTTCCTTTTGTCTAGGCCAGGGGATAAACAACAGATTTTAATGATGTGTAGTCACCTATAGATATAGCAGATTGAGTTTCATCACACTAACTATCTATAAATTAAATCTCTCTGTTAGTATTCCTACTGTAGTTTCCTTCGGTAATCAACAGGCAGAGGTACTTGCAGATACCAACAGCTCTCTTCTGCCTTAGATACCTGTGTTAGGGTAGGGTAAGTGTCCTTCTGTTGGCTGTGGAAAGCCTAGATGACCAACATAAAATAGATGCCTAACTGGGCTTCAGTGGCATGAGTGTCTGAGGAAGAACACTAAGACTTGAAGCATGCTGGTGGACTGTTACATGAGTGCAAAATGGGGCTTCAACCACTAAGTGCTACTGCGTTGCGAGTTGATTAATATAACACATAGCTGTCGCTCAGCCGCTGAGAATGGAAGTAAGAGAGTTGCTGAAAGAAATCCTGTGGTCCAGCAACAGGCTTAGCATTTGCTTCTGCTTTTGCTTTATCATAGCAGCGTCCCAGGTCTGCAGTATACCCTCATGATCATCAATAAACTTGATTTTTTTTTTTTTTTTTTCCTTGCTGGGCCTACAAGAGAGCAAGCTTTGAGGACAAAGAGGGTACATTGCCGCTTGTTCCTGGGACAGATGTTTGGAGATGAGAGCATTTCAGCTGACCTTCCCTGTAAGAATAGACTCATTCCAAGTTAGAGATCCTTTCTGAGTCTGTAAAGCAGGCAATAGCCAGAACTGAAATATGATGGAGTTAAAGATAAGTGCAGGTTGATTGCTATTTAACTTTCTTCTGTGGCTTCACCAGAGGAAAAACTACTTAAAAAGAATTGGAATTGGAGCTTTTAATGAAAAGAAGTTATAAATTGTATGTGTCTTTATTTTAATTCACTTACTGCATTTAGCAAAGTATTTGCATCAGTAAAACTGTTTTTATAGCACCTAGTACTCAGGCAAGATTTAAAACGTTAGCAAAACTGCTTCAGAAATGAAGCTTGTGACCACAAACAGCGGAAGTGGAAGTTCAAGATATGCTTCAGGTAAATGGCTCTGTTTAAATCTGTGATAATTTTACCCTTCATTTTCGTGAAAGGCTGGACATGAGCCGGCAATGTGCGCTGGCAGCCCAGAGGGCCAACCGTGCCCTGGGCTGCATCAAGAGAAGCGTGGCCAGCAGGTCGGAGAGGTGATTCTGCCCCTCTACTCTGCTCTGGTGAGACCTCACCTGGAGTACTGCGTTCAGCTCTGGAGCCCTCAGCACAAGAAGGACATGGAACTGTTGGAGCGGGTCCAAAGGAGGGCTTCAAAAA
>Ga0065711_1051847_pt1 | contig 10208 bp, 9 predicted proteins | sample Hoacrofraction12_FD_59098 | JGI IMG/M metagenome (GOLD analysis project Ga0065711, IMG submission 59098) | Hoatzin crop microbial communities from Cojedes, Venezuela - Epithelial fraction 12 v2 (version 2) | ecosystem: Host-associated > Birds > Digestive system > Esophagus > Crop | place...
AGGGCAGAGCAGAGGGGGAGGAGAACCTCCCTCGCCCTGCTGGCCACACTCCTCCTAATGCACCCCAGGATCCCATTGGCCTTCTTGGCAGCCAGGGCACGCTGCTGGCTCGTGGTCACCCTGTCGTCCACCAGGACACCCAGGTAAACACAGAGACGGCCCAACAGCAGAGGAGCAGCAAGCAGGGACCTGGGACGCAGCATGGGGGTGATGCAGGCATGGGGTGAGAAGAGACGGGCACAGGCTGGCACAGGAGACCCCACCGCTGCAAACTGTCCGCCCACGGCCGGTTAGAGAAATGCAGAGCTACAGCTGGACAAAGCTGGTTCGGGGGGTAAAAGAAGCTGCTCTCATTGCCCTTCCTAAGAGCCACCACACATAGTGCATCGGGATGTGACGGAGCCAAATACCCACCAAGGAAGAAAGAGGTACAAAGGCGCGTTAGCAAACACATAAAAATGACCGGGTTGGTCCTGGTGTGAGGAGGAAGGAACCACCAGCACAGCCATCGCGTTCCTCCCAGCGAAGGACCCCCGACGCCGACACTGGCCGTGACACCGAGTCCAGCCCCAAGGCGAAACCCTGGCCAAAGCACCCAGAGGAGCTGGGAGTGAAACACCACAAAAAAAGGGGTAGAAATGAAGTGTGCTTAACAATTTCCTCTGCATTATTATGGAAACTTTTTCTGCGCAGATATTTCTTTCTGTAATAAACATATATCTGGACTACCAATGCTCACATCACACTGTCCAGATTTCAATTATATTAACAACATCATTCTTGCTTTATGTTTACATGATGTATTTCATGGAATCATAGAATCATGATAGAATCAGCCTGGAGCAGAGAAGGCTGAAGGGAGACCTCAGAGCAGCCTTTCAGTACCTGCAGGGGCCTACAGGAAGGATGGAGAGGGGCTTTTCACAAGGGTGTGCAGTGACAGGACAAGGGGGAACAGCTCTAAACTAAAAGAGGGCAGATTTAGAAGAGATATTGGGAAGAAATTCTTCTGCATAAGGGTGGTGAAACCGTGGCCCAGGCTGCCCAGAGAAGCTGTGGCTGCCCCCTCCCTGGCAGGGTTCAAGGCCAGGTTGGATGGAGCTCTGAGCAACCTGGGCTGATGGAATATGTCCCTGCTGATGGCAGGGGGGTTGGAACCAGATGAGCTTTAAGGTCCCTTCCAACCCTTACCATTCTATGATACTATGATTCTATATTAACAACATCATTTTTGCTTTATGTTTACATGATGCATTTCCTTGGGGCTGAGCATAACAAGCTTATAAAGGCCATTGAGAAGGGCCTTCGAAATACATGGCATTGTTCCAGTCAACGGTCTAAGCAGCATAAAATTCAAAGTCTCCATGCAATAATTTGTACATCCCATTTCAGCCGTTCTAAAATTCTAACAAACACAATGATGGACTGGACCATTGGAGCCTTGGAGGGCTGACCAGCTGACAACCAGGGCAACCAGGATCCGCGCTTCGCTTTCTACTTCCTAAGAAGAAGTTCTAAAATGAAAAATATTTCACAGTACTACTGTACTTTTGGAGAAAATGAGTATTTTGAAGTTCAGAAATTAATTTTTGAAGGTTAGAAATAGCCCAATTGACTTGCGTGTCCTCAGTAAGAAAAGCTGACAGCTTGAGATCTGGGCATGGCAGCTGCAAGCTGCGTCCTTCTGTCCGCTTCTAGCTCTTCCCTTCCTTTTCTATTTTAGCACATATCGGGTAGATTTGGTCCGTTAGTTGAAAAAGACTTGTGATACTTACAAAATAAAGAAAAAGAAGATCACAAGACGATATAATCTTCAAAGATGTGGCAATATTACATTGAATTCCAACAAAAATCTGTAAAACTCGGTGTCCTTCATTTGTGGTCTACATTTAAGATGCCCATGAAATTTAACCAAGAATAGCAAACGCGTAGTTTGCTTTCAGAAGTCCTTTAGGCCCCATGTACGTTTCTGATCAATGCATTAGAGGGACTGTACACCCAACATTGTAAATCTCATCTTGCAAAAAACCCCACGAAGCTGCCGCAGAAAGGTAGGGCTTGAACACCACAAATCTCCCCATGAGCAGCACCACCCCAAGAAAACTCCACTACATACTGCTCCAGAAAGCCTCGGGTCCTTCACAAACACGTGTGTCTAAAAAAAATGAACCCAGAAACCAACCAAACCTGCTCACGGCAGCGCACGCCCACTTCTGCCTCCACCAGATCTTGTCCCACCAGGCCGACCTCGCTGCGGCACAGCAGAACGCTGGACCCAGCCGTGCAGCGCTGCCCTTCTCTGCCATTCTCAACCTCCAACTCAGACTCGAGTTGAAACTACAAAATGCTGCACAACCAGCCATGCCACTGCATTTCCTGACCTGTCAGAGATCTTTCTACATTCAGGACCTTAAATATCAAAGCTTAATAATGTAAAATGCTTTTAAAATTTTAGTCCTCCCTTAAACTACTTAATAAGAAGTAGTAAAAAAACCCAACTAGTTTACAAAGATAGCCTTGAGAAGTAAGCGTCAAGTTCTAAGCAAAGAAAATCCATCTCCAAATGCGAACTAACAAATCAATGTTTACAATTTATACTGAACTTTCAGGTTTATTAGTAATTGAGCTCTTGAAGATTAAAAGAAAAATATTTTAAAGGGTACAGTAGTCTGTTTTGTTACTTTCCTCCCACACTGTGAAGGAAATCATTGCCCAAAAAACCCTTTCAAGATGAAAAATGTAATTACAGATTGTAATTCACAGTGAAATTAAGGGGATTTGGAAACTCAATTCATTTTAGAGGGAAAGTTCATAAGTATTTTTGATAAGAGAAAGGAGGGGCTACTCAGAACTGGAATAAAATCTGAGTTGTTTTTTTTTTTTCTTTATAGAGCCTTTAATTTTATTTTGAACTCATACTGCCACATGAGAACATGATTTACTATAACAGGCCATAAAATTAGTAATAAAGATAGAACAAAATACAGATCTATTTTATTCTTTAACTTGCTGCAAGTATATAGAAAGAGATTATCATTTTAAAATCTTTTTAAAAGTTTAATATTCCTGTAAGTCTTTCAAGGTGAAAAGGTTTCACTACCACGTTCAGCTAAGCCTTCATATTTTTAAAATAATTTGAAAAAGGATCATATTGGCCAGTTACTCCCAAAATACTTTTTCCCCCCTCCTATAAAAGCATTTACCTACACGACACCTGGTACCGAACAGAACTGCATGCTGCCAGGTTTGGCCGAGCGAGATGGGCACGATGCCTTTGCTCCCGGCACAGCCTGTCATCAGGAGGTAAAAAGCCTGAAGACAAGCCTGGTAACGAGGGTAGGAGTTAATTAAGCCCAGCCCCCGGGGAGGATGAAGCAGCTTTAAGAGATGGAGGCTGTAAGGGTTACAGCTGGAGCACCTTCAGCACCTTCTTGGGGTCAGCCTTCTGCTGGCAGGAACTGTGCTTGTTACTGCCACCCTGTTGGAGACCTTGCTGGAGGTTGCTTCTTTGTGGTGACCAGACCCAACACCCCTGAATCAGAAGCTGGTACCTCAAGGAATTATTCTCAAATCACAGCCTGTTGTTAACACAGCTCATTAGAAGCTGCAAAAGCCCCCAGAATGAGCAAAGCGAGCATCCCAGCCTCACCAGCTGCCTCTGAACTGCGCTCTGCAGAACAGTGTCCAGCCAAGAGCTCTTCAGGAAGAAGCTGGATGAATTTCATGGGACCATGGTGCCCAGAAAACATGAGGTTTGACAGTGACCCATGCACCCCAGATCCCGGTTTTTCAGGCAACAGGAATCAAGTACTCTCCATTTTAGCAAATAAGAGGCTGGTATCTGAGGATGAGTTATTCACCAGAGGAGCAATAACAGCCCTTCAGCAGATGCAATCAGTACCGCTAAGACTTCAGAGAGATGCCTTGAAGAGATGCAAGTACAGCAGGTTATGGTCTTCAGAGGACATGAGCAGTCATCCACGCCATGGTTCAAGCGCATGACCCAACACGCAGTCTGTGGGACCTCGTAGCATTCCCCTCTGACCGGGAAGAGCCACTTGTACGGCAAGGCAGGGTGACGCACAGCATCCCAGAGGGCACAATCAATGCCACCATCAGCAGCTGCCTTTGGTGAATCAACACTTCCCCACTGGACACGGGGCTGAGAGGCCCTGCCACGAGTCAGCTTAGCGCAGCTCTCTAGTTAAAACAAAAAAAACCAACATTGATAAATAACAACTACTGTATTTAGAGCCTTGATTTTGTTACGTTACCGGTGGTTGTCATGATCCAGTGAACCAGCTCGACGTACACCTCAAATCTTATCGACTGAAGTGTACGCTCCGGTTTCCCCGAAGCGCTCTGCTGAGTCTGCGCGCTGCCTGCTCCACAGTCATCTCTCTTCCTGGAAGAGTTATGCACCCAAACTGGCACAAAACCTGCACATCACAAGTTTAATTAACAGAGTCGAACCAACATCACTCTAAAGGACACAGAGGAGAGGAGCGGGACCCACACCCTGCCTCACTTTCCCCACATGAGGTCTGTAACTGCTGGTCAGCCAGCTGGTGCTTGGAGGTGACTTCAAATCAATGCAAGCCCCAGTAAGAAAAAAAACCCAACAGGTGCCAAGGTCTTGATAATCAGGACAACGTCATCAGCAGCTCCCTCCTCTGCACAAGATTGTGGTGAAGAGACCAACCATGACCTTGGCACCGCAGGCCCATGTCTGCCATGCCAGCCTAGAGCCGGTGGATGAAGAGCTGGAACCAAGTGACCTCCAGCACCAGGACGTTCTGGAGGGGTGGTGATGACCCCTCTGCTGTGCTTACCCTTGGACACAGGACTCTCTTCTGCTGCAAAGTCACTGTTCTGCTAATAAATCATCACAGGGCAGCAGAACTTGTACATGGTACATGGTCAAATAACACTCTGCTAGGACATGTTGCTACAGAGTTATCATTGAGTCAATTTACAAAATGACTGATGCAAATTTAATTAGTATTCATGATGATCCTCTCTTCTCCTCAGAACATGTAGCATACGGATTCTGGAAAGGCAATAGCTACATTTTTCCTTTTCATCTTTGTTTGGGGTTTTTTAAGCTAACTCTTTGATGCAGCATCAGTTTCAGAGCAAACTTCATTTATTTGGAAAGACAGAGCACCCACATGGCTTACACGATAGCTCTGCTGCTTCGCGCTGGTAACGATTCCACAGCCTCTAGCTGGTCCCATAGTATTATACTGAATACTTTGTCTTCTTTGCAGATCTGCTTTTCTTCTAGCAACACAGCTCTCGTGAGCATTATTGATCATTAATTACCTATGCAACCTATATAGCTAGATATAAACCCGAGGAGGGGAAACAAAAGATTAACTCCAAGCGCTCTTTCACGTATAAATGAATTTAATGATAAGGGAGAATAAAGCTTGGATTTTAAAAGGTCAAGCCTGGCAAGATTGTTGATTTTTGGACAGCCACCACAACCTTCTGCTCAGCCAGGCCGGGGAAGGCGGCTACCTCGGCACTGTCTGAAGAAGTTGAATAAAGTTCACTACCTTTTCTAAAGAGCAAAAGGAGGCAGGAGTTTGCTGAAGCTTCCTGCTCTTTATACTTCATTATTGACTTCCTGACATGAAATGGAAAGTTCTTAGCTAATGTCAATACTGACTTTCTTGCATTCAATGTTCCTCTGCCTTTTCTATTTCACCAAATTACAGCCAACTTCTTCTTTTGTTTTCTGCTCCCCCTCCCAAAAACGCCTCCTGCAGTGCCCTGCTGTAGGCTCCCGCTGCAAACTTTGGGTTGGTCCCAACCTGGAAAAGGTAGTCTTGGAAAGAAAAACAGGATTGTTCTGCATGCAGTCAAATTCCCCGGCCTCTCCCTTCCCATGCAGCAGCACAGGAGGAACAGCACCGCACGTCGGAAAACACAAGCCAGGCTTTATATTCCAAACGTTTTAATGGTTTCAGTGGGAGCCACAGAAAGATGTTTGTTCAGTCACCACCTGCTTAAGCTTTCCAGACAGCCACGCTGTGATGCTACCTGCCTTCTCCAGAGGATACAAACTGGAAACAGCCCCTCTTTGAAGATGTTTAAACTTTAAGAGTTGGGATTTCAGAGAATTTTATGGAGAATTAATCAAGTAACTTCTGCTCTGCCTAAAGGGAGTTAAACAACCAGCTCTCTCCTGAACCCTGCCGAGCAGTCAAGGTGATTACTGCACTCCTCAAGAACTCTTCTCACTTTGAAGATACTACCCTTTTCCAAGTGCATTTCACTATGGGTCTTCGTTTCCAAATGGTTGTATCTTGCGAGCTTACTGCCTCATCACTCTGGAAGGTGCTCACAACTACCTGGTGGCTTCAGCGAACAGGACCAGGTCACGCAAGATCATTTCAGATTTGCCTGTTGATGACGGAGTCCAGAATTCATTCCCAGCAGAGTAACACCTTGTCACATTCAGGTGACAAGGAGCCATTGCGGCTTCCCACGCCCACAAGGTCCTGAAGGGTCGCAGCTCCCACCAGCCCTCACAACTCCACCCCAACACAGACCCGTCAGCAATGAGTACCTACCCCAGCTAGCAGCCCACACTGAGGAGCATCGCTTTACCAGTGAGCAAGCAGAGTTGCAATCCCTTCAACGCAGACGGGTGATTACACCTGACAAAAGATCCACACAAGGTCAAGGAGGAACCAAGCAGCAGAGCTGGGACTCACACAGAGGCCCCTCCACGTCTTCTCATGGTTTCTGTGCATCATGTTCCTTCATCCAAGCAGGACTCGCTTTCCGGCTGCTGGAGTGTCGTACGTTCAAATGCCAGTGCCAGAGCCTACCTCCGCATCGTAACTCACAGCAGTGGAGGCGAGCCCACTCGGTACATTTAATTGTCAGGTTTTCAATACCTTATCTGCTGGTTGAACACCGTGTTATCTCCTATTTCACCCTTCCATCAGAGCCATTTAGGGCAGGAGCCACCCACAAAGCTGTAACTGGGATATTTTTGGACTGTCCCCTCAAGAAGTGGAAAAGACGCTAGAAGCCTTCAGTCATTCCTCTCATTCTCGGGCAGGAGCAGCAGGACCACACGGAAGCCATGACAATTAGTCTTGACGAAGTGTTCACGGGCACGATTTAGTTGCAAGTCCCTGCTGCATGCCAACGTGATGCTGCAGGCCTGAGGCTGGCAATGCTACACCATAACAAAGAGCAATCTGGGGGAGAGGTTTTATATCTTTGGGACAGGAGGATTGAGCTCCAATCCAAAGGAGACTACTCCAGTCAAAAGATCAGATGCAATCCTTCACGTGATGTCCTGGTGGAGCACCTCATCATCTTCCCAGGGACCGTTATCTCTTGCTACCCTTTGTCCCTCCTTCGTTACACTCCAGCCTCCCCCCACCAGAACACTGCAACTGTTCCAACACAATTTCTATCAATAAATCTTTCTATTGTTCAGTCAAATTATTAGGGACATCAAGCACAATTAGCAAAGTTGACACAGGTTTTCTTTTCCAGTAACCATGGTTTACCTGGTATGATCACGCAGTGGTGGCTGAAAGGGAGAGCAGCAGCCTGTCACCAGGTGGGGAAGACCCAGAGCCACTCCAACTCCTTCCAACCCTCCTCTTGATACCTGGTACATCAACCGAGACTCAAACACCCACCCTCAAACCCTGCACAATGATATAAAACACGTCTTCTCCTGCACAAAAAGGGACAGTAAAGCCATTTCCCTTTGTGCCTCTTTCCCCCCCACCCAGCCTTACAGCTACTTTTTGAACTTATTTCCCATCCTGAGCCTGGATTGTCTCAGCCCAGAACCAAGGGCTTCTAGGAGGGCTGGACACCTTCCCACTCGTGGTCCCTTTGCATAGAGCAGGTCACTAGATTTGGGTAGCCATTGTATTTGAATGAATTGCTCCTCCTGGCAATTAAGGCATTAGGAAGTAATGATCTTCCTAACAGACTGCTGTTTCTAAACACAAGGAGCATATGCATTTATCAGTTAAGAACACTTAATAACGCAGTCTTCAAGAAAGAGGAAAGGAGAGAAATAAAAACCCAGAGAAGCTGGTTCCCATGCTTGCTAAAATAAGGGGAGACAGATTTAAGTGTCACATAAAGTCCCTCGAGAGATCAACAGGTAATCTGGAGTTGTGTGTGTGTGTTCACAGACACGTATGCATGCAAGCACAGCCGTGACACCAGAGCTGGTTTTGAAAGCAGATTCTGAAAGCCAGAGGAATTACGGCTGCTCAAACCAAACGTCTGACACCGTAAGAGCTGCAGACAACACTAGAGTGCAGGTGTAAACATATCAACATATCCAACGTGACAAGCTACAGGAAAAGCAGGATCCTGCTCCGGGTGCTCAGTCCCACCAGACTCCCTCCCCACGGCAGGGGCAGAGGACACGGCAGCCAAGCAGCCCCTCCGCAGCGCCCGCTCCTCAGGGATCCGCAATCCCCAGGCGCAGAAGCACGGGGCTGCGACGGGCAAGGACCCAGCAACGGCTGTAAGCATCCCTGCCACGTGTGTCACACCTGCAGCTCTTCCATTTTTGTGTCAAGATTATACTATCTTGACTATTATACTATTATATAAGATATTATATTATTATAGAGCCACAGAGAATTTGGACTTTCAGCACCCAGCAGAGCATTGCTTCTCCCCTACACCGACAACCCTCAACCATTTAAAGCTCTTACGGAAACTTTGTGATTATTATTTCTTTGCACAGCTTGAGCAGCCCCTTACTGTAACCTCCTGCTTTGCACATCAAAGGACTCCACTCCCAGCTTCAGGGTTTCAGTGACGGGCAATATTTTGCCTTTTCTCACCAGGGCCAAAGGCCCAATGCAGGTGCTCCCCCCCCTCGGGCAGCCCCTCACCTCCACTTCTGTCCTGCTGCTCGCAGGTAGGACAAGCCACAGGCTCGGGATATCTGGAGGCGTCTCACAGTTTCTGGACAGAAAAAGTGTGGACCTACATTGGATCTCTTCACTAAAAAGTCACCAAAACCAGAATTTCCATGCAATTTTCCAATCCAACCAGCGCTGCAAGATAACTCACCAACTTCTCTTCGAAATTTCCGAGATGAAACATTGAGGAAAGTCAACAAAACAGGTGGGAGCCAACAGAAGACTGGAAAGGGCAGCAAAATACTCAGCTATAGGGCTGGGGGTTGTCAGGTCTGACCCACAAAAATCTAAATATGAAAATGCTTTCAGTTATCAGAACATTGACCAAGTTTGTAGAACTTACTCATTGATAGTGTTTTCTCTTGTCATTAATTAATATCAGATTGAATTCCCCAATATTACAGTATTGTTAACATGTTAAAAAAGGTATAATTTTGTAGGCTCCTTCCCATCAGGCAAGAATGTAATTATCCCTTATCTTTCAACACAGCCAAGCCTGGTAAATACAATTACAAAAATTTATGTTCACCGGAGTGTGAAAAAATAAGTCATAAAATTAATATTGTATTTATCCTCTTCCTCTTAGCACTTATTAAAACGCACCAGTGATTTCTTGACTATTCCTCTATATGGTAGCTTTTGGCTGGAATTAATTTTGACTTTGCTTTCTTGCTTGTTTACAAAGTTTTTCACAGTTCTCAGAATTACACAGGCTTCCAGCCATAACCAAGGGCTTTCTCTGTTCCTTGATAATAAAAGAAGCATCAGTTGTTCAAGAAGAGAACCTAATGAAGTTCAACCAGGGCAAGTGCAGGGTCTTGCACCTGGGGAGGAACAACCCCATGCACCAGTACAGGCTGGGGCTGAGCTGCTGGAGAGCAGCTCTGCGGAGAGGCACTGGGAGTGCTGGGGGACAACAGGGTGACCATGAGCCAGCAGTGTGCCCTGGCTGCCAAGAAGGCCAGTGGCATCCTTGGGTGCATCAAGAGGAGTGTGGGCAGCAGGTCGAGGGAGGTTCTCCTTCCCCTCTGCTCTGCCCTGGTGAGGCCTCATCTGCAGTGCTGTGTCCAGTGCTGGGCTCCCCAGTTCAAGAAAGATGAGGAGTGACTGGAGAGACCTCCAGCGGAGGGCTACGAGGATGAGGAGGGGACTGGAGCATCTCTCCTAAGAGGAGAGGCTGAGGGAGCTGGGCTTGTTCAGCCTGAAGAAGAGAAGGCTGCGAGGGGACCTTAGAAATGCCTCTAAATATCTGCAGGGTGGGTGTCAGGAGGACGGGGC
>Ga0065711_1009982_pt1 | contig 10207 bp, 5 predicted proteins | sample Hoacrofraction12_FD_59098 | JGI IMG/M metagenome (GOLD analysis project Ga0065711, IMG submission 59098) | Hoatzin crop microbial communities from Cojedes, Venezuela - Epithelial fraction 12 v2 (version 2) | ecosystem: Host-associated > Birds > Digestive system > Esophagus > Crop | place...
TTACAGACCAGATCATCTTGAGTGCCACCATATGGCAGGTATAGGAAAAACAGGAGATCAGGCCCAGTCAGCATGGGTTTATGAAAGGCAGGTCCTGCTTGACTAACCTCATCTCCTTCTATGACAAGGTGACACGCTTAGTGGATGAGGGAAAGGCTGTGGATATTGTTTACCTGGACTTTTGTAAAGCCTTTGACACTGTTTCCCACAGCATTCTCCTGGGGAAAATGGCTGCTCATGGCTTGGATGGGTGTCCTCTCCGCTGGCTAAAGAACTGGCTGAATGGCCAAGCCCAGAGAGTGGTGGTGAATGGAGTTAAATCCATTTGGTGGCCGCTCATGAGTGGTGTTCCCCGGGGCTCAGTGTTGGGGCCAGTTCTGTTTAATATGTTTAGCAATGACCTGGATGAGGGGATCAAGTACACCCTGAGTAAGTTTGCAGGCAACACCAAGTTGGGTGGGAGTGTTGATCTGCTCGAGCAAAGGAAGGTTCTGCAGAGGAACCTGGACAGGCTGGATCGATGGGCTGAGGCCAACTGTATGAGGTTCAACAAGGCTAAATGTCAGGTCCTGCACTTGGGTCACAAGAACTCCATGCAACGCTACAGGCTTGGGGAGGAGTAGCTGGAAAGCTGCCCGGCAGAAAAGGCCTTGGGGGTGCTGGTCGACAGCCAGCTGAAAACGAGCCAGCAGTGTGCCCAGGCGGCCAAGAAGACCAACAGCATCCAGGCTTGTATCAGGAATGGTGTGGCCAGCAGGAGTAGGACTGGACTAGGGCAGTGTACTTGGCCCTGGTGAGGCCACACCTCGACTACTGTGTTCAGTTTTGGGACCGTCGCTGCAAGAAAGACGTTGAGGTGCTGGAGCGTGTCCAGAGAAGAGCCGGTGAAGTGTCTAGTGCACAAGTCTTATGAGGAGTGGCTGAGTGAACTGGGAACATTTAATTTGGAGAAAAGGAGGCTGAGGGCAGACCTTATCACTCTCTACAACCACCTGAAAGGATGTTGGAGCCAGGTGTGTTTTGGTCTCTTCTCCCAAGTAACAAATGATAGGATGAGAGCAAACGGCCTCAAGTTACATCAGGAGAGGTTTAGATTGGATATTAGGAAAAATTTCTTCACCAAGTTATTAAGGATAGAAGGAGGCTGCCTAGAGAAGCGGTTGAGTCACCACCCCTGGGAATGTTTAAAAGACTTGTAGATGTGGCGATTAGGGACATGGTTTAGTGGTGAACTTGGCAGTGTTAGGTTTACAGTTGGACTCAAAGATCTTGAAGGTCCTTTCCAACCTAAATGATTCTAGGGAGTCTATGATTCTATGACTGAGGGTTGCGAGCAGGCTTATGTCCACCCTGAGTCCTTCTCAGCCTGAAAATCTTGCCCACAGAGCTCACAGGGTTCAGGGCTTCTGGGTAAACTCTTTTGAGAGCTCACCTGCCAGCCATGTGCAGAAGCAGATGTGCTGTGTCTACAGCAGATCTGTATGCTCTCACATGCCTGCCTAGCTACAGAGAGGCTCACACATACAGGAAACAGGTGAATATTGTAAACTAGAGGTGGTTTCATTATTTTAGCACTTTAAATAAGCTAACACAGAAAGAGTCATATGAAACAGGCTAAAGTGGAAGTGCTACTGCATTTGCGCTAATAGTGAGACAAAACCACACATAGTGTATGAAGGGGTGTATCAGAGGTTAAATCACACGGAGGATTGCTGAGCCTGTTCCACGCAATCGATGCTCAGGGCCAGAAAAGGTCAATTTTTCACAAGTATCCAATGATGTCAGTTTTTGTTGATTTTTTCTTGCATTCTTCTACATTGTTTAACTATGAATTTAATTAATACAATTCAATAAAGTCATAACCAGCTTTATATGACTGCCTGAGACAGTAGTATCTCGAGTTGATGATCCAGAAGGTCTCTTTCAGTCTGATGTCTTGGTGCTTTTGAAAACACCATCTCTTTCTGATTGTTCTTTGTACACTGTATAGAATGTCAAACATCAGCCATTAACAACCTTGCCCATATTTTTGTATTTCTGGTTCTTTCTGAATCAGTAGTGTATACGCATTATATATTTTAGAATTATTATTGTAACTAGTTGGAAAGCTAAAATGCTTCAAGCAGCAAACGTTGAACAAAAATCCTTCTTCAAAATCCATTCACCCTCTGAAAATTTCCAAGTATCTTGAAATTAAAACCTAGAAAATGTTTTTCAATAAGAAGAACAAAGATTCCTCTCCTATAAAGGAGAGTTAGAGAAGAAAATGAAGGCAGAACTTCAAAGAAATAGATCTTACTAGGATGTCATTTTGAACTACATTTTTAGGACCACATGAAATTCATTAAAATTTTGTCAGCTTACTCGAGAAGTCAGTAACTAACCCTAACTGCTACTGTGAAACTTTCTGGAATGAGCTTTTATCTTCCAGGTGGAACGAAAGTTCAACAAATAAAGTAAGCTTTTGCAGACTTTCATAGAGACAACAGAAATGCAGAGCATTGTGCAGAAGCAGAAATGACACAGCGCTGACTTTCGCCCTCCGTGATTCTGGGCTGGCTATGCATAGAGCAACCATCAGACTGCAATAAATGAAAACACATACCAGTAATAACAAAGAGCTGATATAACTGCTGAGATTCACCTGAGGTCCAGAGAAATTTAGGTGTGCTCAACAACATTTGTTACTTCTTCTACAACAAGCTTATAAGCCCTTAAAATTGGTGTGACCTCCTTTTGCTTGTTATTCTGGCTTCCGTCTGTACTTGCAGTTCAGTTCAAAGGGGCAGCACTGAAGCACAGGGTCAAATTGCTCCCTTTATGTATGGGTTTTTTTCTTCTCTGTAGGTGGATACACATCTCCTTCTGTGCCCATATTAATGATGTACGTTGTCATTTCCAGATAGAAAACTCTCAGGCAATTTCTGCCTATTGAGCCATGCAATTACCAGGATGTACCAATTCTTATAAGCATGGAAAAAGTTGATTTGGAGTTGTCTAAATCTGAAAATTTTTTTGTCTGGTAGTGGAGACCATATCACTAAATACCTTGAAAGAATCTGTAGTTTCGGAGGTGGCACTTGTCTTTAACTAGCCTGTAAGTACATCGCATTCTGCACTTGTTTGGCTGAAAGACCATCACGACAGTGATTAAAAGCATGGTATTTCTAATCTGGGTGGAGGATGTGTAGACCAATTAATAGCTAGGAAAAAGTATTCAGCAAACGGCAACGTCCAGACTTTTCAGGACTAACAAGTATGAGATTTTTATAGATTACCAAAAAAAAGAAACAAATACTGATGAGAAATAAATACTGAGGAGAGAATGCAAAATGTAAGGCTTGTGATAGCAACAGATGAGGAAGCCTCCTGTTTCCTCTTTTGCATGGGATCATGGTAAGAGAGGTATGCACCTCTGCCCATCTGTTGGTGACAACGTATTGAATCTTCTGAGGCAGTAATGAAGCCAGGGCAGGGAAATTCTGCCATGTGTAAAATGCATCAGCCATGAGAAAGGTACCTTGAGAAAGGCTGCTGGTTTTGACCGAAGTCAGTAACACGCTTGTAAAATGGTTGAGAGACTCAGCAGAAAATGGCAATTATCAATATTGTTGCTTCAAGGATTACCACATTTTATTCTGCTGTTAAAATACAGGAAAACAGTATAAGTAGGCTTGAACTTGTCACTGCTTTGCGATCCTTCCAGTGCAACATTCCCTCAGGCACTTTTCCCCTCTCAGGCAGGCTACATCTCTGAACGTATGTTCAACCACAACTGAAAACCATTTCTGATTTACAGCAATTAGTTAACAAGTACTAACTATCATGATCAATCAAGTGTAAAACTGCAAGTACTGGCATGTACTCTACCCTTTGTGTAAGTGCTGGTGAAGCTGAGTTTGCCCTGCTTCATCATAAGGCAGACTTTCGGAGACAGAAAGGTGCTAAACTGTAGCTCCAACCACAATAATGAGAGATACTTAACCGGACATTTTGGAAAACCTTTCTGCATATCTGCTGCCTCGGCAGGTAGACCAGCAACAGCATCTCCCCACACCCTGCGGGCTGGGGCGCAGCCTTCCACCCCAGAAAGAGAGCTGTGCTGCATGTGCTGGTCTAATCTAGGTCTTGTGGACACCGGATGGTGAGCTCCACATTGTGATCAGGTAAGAAAAAGTGCAAAAAGCTCCATCTCTTTTTTGTGTGCTCTTTGCACACACTAATAAGGCCGGTCAATGTTTTGTCCTCTGTTTTTATTGAAGTGAAATAGTGTAAGAGGGAAACTGTGCATGGATGTTAGGGGAATTCCCTGACGAGGCCAGTGTGCCTCAGTTCCAGTAAAGGCAAAGCTGAAAATGCCTGATACAGTGAAAACATATTCCAGAATAAACAGAAGATAACATTTGTAACTGCAGAGTTGAGCTGACCTTTGTTAGCAAAGCATTTGTATTTAGGGAAGGTTCTCAGCTGGTGAAAATAATAAAATGAAACAGTGATTTTGACAAAGGAAGGTGAATTTATTTTTCCTGAGGAAACAGGCTTTATCTTCAATAAACATAGAACTTGCATTTGTTCACCTTGTTCTACCACAAAGACTTTTTTTCTTACACGTTGTGTCTCACATCCAAATATTAAAGGCAAACCCCACAATTCCACCTAGGGTGAGGAGTGCTATGCAAGTGATGGGTTTTTCTACTTTAAGGTGAGCTTACATTTTTACTTCTAGAGAAGGGACAGCATGACCAGGGAAAGCAGTCATTTGCGGTAGTCCCAGAGTAAGATGAATGTAAGCTCTTTAGGATGCCTGAAGTGAAATGTGAGCTAAAGTAAATAAATAACAAATCATATATCAGGCTCATTTTACTGGTTTTCAGAGTATATATGAGTTCCCCAGTTTTCTCGAATGATTTCTTCTCTGACCTTCCACTTCACTGCAGACACACGTATTTTTTTCCCCTGAATGTTAGATCTAACGTAAAACTTCAAATATATGAACAGTAAATATTTGTGACAAGTAAATACACATTTGTGAAAGAAAATCAGGCACCTTATATTTACCTAATGCACATTTTGTACACAGCTTTGTCTTTATTCATACACTTGCACACTTTTAGTTGCAACATCCATGGAAAACTTGAACATGTACTGTACTATTGCACATGCTGTACCAGTGCTTTTAACACTAACAGGGAACAAACCTGGATGGGTCTTGTAATTACCTGCTTACCTTTAGAGACAGAAGCTACTATAAGGCATGCATGTCCATTTCTCCAGCTACCTAGAAGTCTTCTGGGAGGAGAATAACATCAAGTCACGTTCTAAAGAATGGCTGGTGAGAAGAAAAATCATTTGCATACTTTTATTAAAGATAAAATCATTCACATATGCTCTTGAAGCATAACTGAGTGACACATGGAGGGAATGTGATGGCAGAGATATAACTAGGCAAGCATGTAATTCTACACAAAAAGTGAGAAAACTGAGAGGGTAAGATAGCCAGCTGTTTGAATCTAACTTTAAATTTAAGATGGCTTGCTCTCCTGAGCTTCTAGCAAAGACTTACTTCAACAATTCTGCAGGAAAGGTGGGGCTTTTTCCAACCAGCTGAAATTAATTTCTTTTCCAAAGACTATGTCCATGTATCATTCATACCAGAACATTTAGAAGTATAAAAGAATTGACATTGTTAGTTACATTTACACGTGTGGCTTCCAAGTTAGCCAATTTCAGCCCTAATGTCTGGGCTTAGATCTAGGCCACGTCTACCTATGAATCAGACAAGCTTTTGATAATTTTTTCAGTAAAACAAAAGGAAAGAAAATATTGCTAATAGCGGTGAGTGTGTACCGTCCATTTTATGTGCCCGCACAGAGATATACAAACATTTATACATAGATGACTGGGCAACTTTTGCTTTTCTTTTGTTCAATAATAAATGTTTTGGGTTTAATGTGCTTTTGAATAACCCTGAAAATGCAAGTCAGAGAGCTGCATTACCCTGGGGAAGGACAGATGTTTTAAATGAAAGCCTGTCAGGGCAAGGCATGCTTGCAAGGTAGAGGCCATAGCATTTATTTGGCCAGGCACCATAATGGGAAAATCAGAAAAAAAGCGGAGGCAGAATTTGTGAAGATCTGACCTTTTCTCCCAAGCATAAAATTGGTCAAATGCCTTTGTCTGAGAACATGACAGCCAGGGAGATGAGAGATACAGTTATGTCTTTATACTTAGAGGCCTCTTGAAAAATCACAGCATCATAGAAATGTGGCTGGGAGGAAACTTAGAAGATCATTCAGCCTACTTGCCTCACCACTACAAAACTCGCTACCCCGAAGCCATTTCAGACAAACATTTGTCCAGTCTCTTGTCAAAAACTCCAGAACTATCTGAAGGAAAATTAGTCCAGTGCGTTGCAAAAAAAGAGTTTTGATAATTTTTGATCACTTTCACTATATTATAACCAGCAATTTCATAAGTTAGTGACAGCTGTTCAATTTTATTCATTTTTATCATAAATAGAAAGCCTTTTGTATTATAATCATTACTTTTTTAGCAGGATGCAACAGCCTTTTTAATTAGCATTGCTGTTTGCTCATATTTTCTGTTATTGTCACAGAGATCTTAGAAATGTCAGATAATATTGTTTTAAATTTATTAACCTTATTTACCGCTACTTGTTTAGTGAGCTTTTACCGAGTTGTTTAAAAGTTTTAGCTGAACAATACTGCCATCTTGTGGCGACCAGTGTTTCTAGTTCAAATGCACACATGAACATTTTCTTTTCAAACTGAAGAATACTGGATACTATACAAATAACATTACATTTCTTGTGGCTGCTTGGTAACAGATATTCAGTATAGTTTCTTCCTCACTAATTCCAGCCAAGGTGTCTACCTCTGCAAATCAAGATGATATCCAGAAACAAAGGCATCCAAACTGACCTTCAAGAAAATGCTGCCCTTGAATTTCTCAGTTCTCCTATAGCCTTCCTGAGACATGGTAACCACCTAGGTCAAAGTGATCAATATCCAAGAGGATACTGAAAACCATTCCTTTGGTCTAAGAGATCACATTCAGAAATAACAACTTTGGCTTGTCTGCACCTCTGAAGAGAATTGGTATCAATCACTGAATAGCTTCTAGCATCTATCAAGCTTTAATCTTCACTACTCCTATCCCTTGAAGTCACCTCCGCTTATGCATGTGCACAAATAACTGATGCCACGTGATGAGATTAGACAGAAATTGCTTGGATATCAGTCTCGCACTTGGCACACACAAGCCATTCCAGCAGTGTTCAGGTTTTGCTGAGCCAATACTAGTTTATTTCTTGGAGCAAATCCCACCACAGTCACATCAGGGACTGTATGGCTGTACTATACCCTGGTGACGGTGTGATATAGTAGCACAACACCAAACCTACGCAAAACAACTGTCATGGAGGTTATCTGGTGCTCTTACTCACCTCCTCTGCTGCCTAACCAGCCCTGGTTTTGTTCCCCTTCTCCCTGAGCTGGACATACCTGTAAGGCTGCTCTGCTTTAGCTTTGGGAGGGATTGGAAGTGGATGATTTGTCTCTTCCCCAGCAAGGGCAGAGCAAGGAGGTCAGGAAGGTTTCTCAGCCTTGGGCGGGATCATTCTGAGGCAGAGGGGCTTGTATTCCAGAGAGATGGAAACAAAAATGGATGGGCATGTCCAGTGTCGCATTTTGCTTCAGTTTTTCCAGCCCCGAGCAGATCAGACAGGCTGCAGAACACAGTGCTAGGAGATACATAAAGGCACTCACCTCCACACTATTCAATAAACCCTGATTTAGAGGCTTAATATCAGTGTTTGCTGGTATGGCAGAGTTTCTCCCATCACTGGACCTGGCTGGACCAAAAGTTCTGCACAGAAGCTGTGACAGGACACCAGCTGCTGTGGCAGGTTGCTGTTTCCTACATCAAAGACAGACCTGAAATCCAGACATGTCCACCTTCTGAATTCTGGACTGCTTCCTGTGCATCAAAGAAGGCGGCTGAATTAGCCAGTGATGAATTGAGGCTGGTACAATTCAGCAGCTGCCAGTATGTGAGCCTGTGGGTTTTGAGCTGGCTGGAGTTCACTATGGGCGGTGAACGCTACCCTCACCTGTGACCTGCATGGGGACTAAGAGCTTCTGGGATGGTGCTGGCTCAGCCACAGCTCTGCCCATTCCCTAACCTGAAAGTATCCAGGGTTCCTGAGTAGTAAAGACAACTGCATGACAATACAAAAAGTCTTTCTCTCCTAACAGGTTTGAAGACAGGTAAATGAACAAGATTATTTTTGTCCCACAATGGACAAGAATAATTCCTCTGGCAGCACATCCTTGCAGGCAGCCAAGCCAACATACTTGCTTTGGAGCCTGTTGCCATGGCATCTGTCCAATGTCTTCACAGCACCTTCCAGATTTCCGAGATCTAACGAGAAAGAGGAAAGGAGGCACTAGTTAAGACACACAGCAAGGCTGCCGGGAGAAGTATGACTCTGGTCCAGCCTGTAGGATGTATTCATACTGTTAAATTGTTTTTTTTCCTGTACAGCACTTCATTCATAGGACACCGAGTTTTCTCTTTTGATTTTTGGCATGTAAGACAGAATTACTATAAAAATATTTTCATTAAGCCACTCAGGGTTAAATTCATTTTACCTAACTTCAGCCACCTGCATGCCTACCCTATGGGGGCTATGTAGGCTCCTGTTGGCATTAATGGAAGGAGAAGGCTTCCTCCCAAGGATGATTTTTCCAGCCTAAAAACCTAATTTAAGATGGGATGATTTGTTCGTTGGAACCATTTATCTCCCTCCTTTAACTACAGCAGGACCATGGACGGAGTAAATGCCTGGAATTTCAGGTGAGGTAAAATGAGTATGAGTGAAGACCTCTGCCTTGGGTCATATTTCGGTGATAGAAACTGCCAAGCAAAATGAAAGAGCTGAGTGAACAGCCTGGGCCACATCTCTGTGTGTCTGGAAACAATGCTGCTAAAGTCAAAATGGCTTTTTGCCCCATCCCTCAACCTTAGCAGAGGACAAAAGCCCCTAGCACATAAATTAGCACCAAAAGAACTCAGGCAGAGAGCACACTAAGGAAACAAATGAGAACAAATTAACATTGAGACAACTGTACAAGGCTGGTTTGTCCAGGAGTGAAAATGCAGCAGTCGGGCACAGCTTCACCACCCTGGGGACCGTGCCATGGGACAATCCCTTTTTCTGGGCAATGAGCTTCATGTTACAGGGGTTCAAATGTCCAGGAGTTCGTAGCGGCAGGGTTCCTCACGGTTTGCTGGCTCGTGGCAGGCCCAGACAACTGCATTTTGGAATAACTGCATTTTCAGTCAGTAAACCAGAAGCAGAAGGAGTAAGATCTAGACTGCCACATAAATACATACTTTTTATCACAAACTGTTAGACAAGGTTATATAACTCTATAATCAAGGATAAATAAACTGGCTTTATCACCAATTTCTGACTTTCTATGAGATGACAACGCGTTGAACTGGTGATAATGCAAATTTCTTCAGTTTCTCTCTGTACACGTTATTTCCCCCAAATAAACTCTCCTAAGATAAAACTGCATACAGATTGTAAGTCTGCTTAAGATGCACGGTAGGCTGTCACATGAATTTAAACGGTGCATGCGAGTAAGAAGCGTTTTCAGGTTAATGACGTCCACCACCGCGACGCTTCTGACTGCGGGCAGACTGCCAGTGCCGGGGGTCCCGGGGGTACGCGGACAAGCACAGGGCGCAGAGACGGCTGCCTGTTTTCTAACGCGGCTCACTCTGAAAGCAAAAGCAGCACCGAGCCGCAGTCACTAAAACCGCTCTCACTGCAGACATGAGCACGGCCAGGGCTCGACTCTGCAGCCCGAAGCGGGGCCGCAGGCACCCCCGCAGAGCAGCAGCTTTGAGGCTAAACACGGCGGGCCAGCAGGACGGCCGAGGTGCGTTACAGGCCTGCTGTACCGGGCAGAGGCCTATTTACCGAGGACCTCCAGCAGCAGCCGGCCCCGGGCCCGGCACACGCCGAGACACCCCACCCGCCGCCTCGAAGGTCGTGTCGCGGGCGGCAACCCAGCTCCCAGGGCCCGGGCCCCACGGACCGCACTGGGCATCCGAGCCCTTCGGGGGGCCGGCGTGTCCCGGGCCTGTCGGCGAGGGGCCGGCAGGCGGAGCTCGG
>Ga0065711_1010978_pt1 | contig 10207 bp, 9 predicted proteins | sample Hoacrofraction12_FD_59098 | JGI IMG/M metagenome (GOLD analysis project Ga0065711, IMG submission 59098) | Hoatzin crop microbial communities from Cojedes, Venezuela - Epithelial fraction 12 v2 (version 2) | ecosystem: Host-associated > Birds > Digestive system > Esophagus > Crop | place...
TAGGAAGTTCCATCTGAACATGAGGAAGAACTTCTTCACTCTGAGGGTGACGGAGCCCTGGAACAGGCTGCCCAGGGAGGTTGTGGAGTCTCCTTCTCTGGAGATCTTCAAGACTTGCCTGGACAAGGTCCTGTGCAGCCTGCTCTGGATAACCCTGCTTCGGCAGGGGGTTGGACTGGGTGACCCACAGAGGTCCCTTCCAACCCTGAACATTCTGTGATTCTGTGATTTAAACCAGGGTTTCTCCTTGCATTGTCAGAGTATCCCAAGTCAGCTTGGTCACCCACCACGTGCTTGCTCGTCACCACCAACAGGAAGCAGAGTGGGGCAGGGCTATGGGCTGATCTGGGCCTCCTCAGCCAGCAGGAAGCCTGCCTCCCTGCCAGCCCTCTGCCCAAACGCAGCAGCTGGACACAGCGCATCTGTAACAAGGCAAGAAGCATCCTGCTCCTCTCTACCATAGGAATCTTTGGGTACATGCCAAAGCTGCTGTGTAATTCGTCCCCAGCGCTCTGCCAGTGACGCTCCTTCGTTCCAACCCATGAGCCACTCCAGCCTGCATTTGCTTGACCATCGTTTTGCATCTGGGAAGAAACTACAACCGCACCAGCTGCCACACGCCGCCTGCCAAGGGAGCCTGTGCCAGCTGATGGGCGGCCGTGCAGGGGGCTGTGCTCCAAACAGGTGGCAGCAGAAGAGGAGATGCTCTGCCACAGGTGCCAGGACACCACAGCATCTTCCAGAGCCTTGCAGATAAAGGCACTTCTCTTTCACAGGAGAGAGCCCCTGCAGCAAGCCCAGAGGCTGTCCCCAGCTCTTCAACCAGGGTGAAAGGTGGCCCAGGGGGCATGCACAGGGGTAGAGAGGGCTTCTCCAGCCCACAGAGCAATTTAGCAACTGCAGTCTGACCAGCAGCCAAGGGCATGGTGCTCTTCCTGCTCCACTGGATTCTTTGCTACCCCCAGTTCGCCTCTGACCGGGCACGTCTCCTTCCCTGCCTAGAGGAGGTGGCAGCTTAGCGCTTTTCTGGTGTGAACTGACAGGCTCCCACTTCCCAGATTAGCTTGTCTTTCCACCTCTCTATGGGCCAGGCCCTGTAGCTCAATGGTCTTTGGCCTCTGTCTTCTACTGCTGTCCTCCTGCAGCGAAAGAAATGCAACAAAACCCTTGGGAGATGAAAGTGGGAGGAGATGATGTGACACGCCAGCAGACAGAGATGGTGCAGCAGCTCTGCGATCTGCCAGTCACCCCTCAGACCCCAGCCAGCCCAGCCGGTCATGGGCCCTGGCTGCTCATCCTCCCTTCCCAGGCACTGCCAAAGGTCCCGGCACTTCCAAGATGAAGAACTTAATGTCCTGAGCTGTGGAGAGCTCTGCACCTCATCTCCACAACCAAGCGCCCACGCTGCAAGAGGCACGGTGAGAGCACAGCCCCCACAGAAACAAGGGAGCCCAGGTGCTTGGGGCCCATTGCAGCCATCCCCTGGGGCGGCAGGAAGCAGGACAGCAGCACAGCCCTCACAGCTGCTGCAGGATACAGGCAGCAGGAGGGCCAGCACTGCTTAAGGGGCTGTTGGTTAATTCAGAAAGCCACAGTGTGACGTACACTTCATAGACATCAATCAAAGCATGGGAGGAGATGATGAAACAGGAGGTTTTGATATCTGGGCTCCCCCTTCCTGCTGAGATGAGTTGGGTACACTTGAGTGCACGCAGGTCACTGCTCAAATTCCCTCTCTTCCTCTGCCTGGTAGCGGATCCTGGCCTGCCCACACGGCTCTCAGCAGCCTCAGCACAGCGGTGACAGACCGACCTGTTCGCTGTGTGTCCCTGCTGAGCCAGCATGCAGTACCGAACTGCTGCATCACCACGTTTATTCCTTGCTGCAGGGATGTGACCACCCCTCATGAAGCTTGCTGTGGCTGGCCACTGCGTGATGCAGAAAGGGATCTGGCATAAACTGGAGGAGGAAGCCTCCTGCACCCTATGAAACCAGCTGCTCTGAGCAGAGCCCTTCCCTTGCGCCTGAAATAAGGCCTGAGCCACTGTGCCACAGAAGCCCAGCGACAAGACCTTGTGACTGAAGGGACATGCTACCTCCAGCTACAGCAGGGACCTCTGTCAGCGCTCCTGGGCAGCTGCAATAGGGCTGAAATGAGCTCCCCAAAGCAGGCAGAGAGGTTGGAGAGCTTTGACATCAGGTACCGCTACTGCCACATGGACACCAATGCTGACACTGGCCCACACCTCGAGCTCCCTGTGGCATGGGGAAACTCACCTGCTTCTCCACTGCTCCCCACAGATGGAGAAACACGGAGGGGACAGTGCTACCTACAGCCAGAGTACAGGGCCTGGCTGCCTCCTCCCTCCGCCCCGCAGCCACATCGCTGCCTGCTCCCGCAGCCACCCTCACCTCACGGAAGCTGAGCTTCCCATCAAAGTCTTCATCCACCTCCTTGATCATGTTCTTCAGTCCCAGGTGGGTCTGTGGAGCTCCCAGCTTTTCCATCATCAGCTTCAGCTCCATCAGGTCGATGTACCCATCCCGTCCTGAGTCATACCTGCAGGGTGCGAAGGGGAAGGGGTCAGCCCTCGTCATCGCCCACATGCATCTTCCCAGAAGAGGAACCGTGCAAATGGATAAAGTCACAGAGTGGTTCAAAGCTTGAGGGAGGGGGGAAGCGGCACAACACAGCTAGTGCTGAGATATATTAAGCTCGGGGAAGTAGTGGGCAGCTTTCAGAGCTGTCTCACCAGAGAGAGAAGTGCTCAGGAGAGCTTAGACCAAACCACCCACACAGAAGGAGCATGGAGGAACTCAGCTTATCTCAGCGGGATTTCCATCTCACCCACTTGCACGTCCAGCATAAAAGTTACTTACACACAGCTTACACCATTGCACCAGCACAGTGAGGCAGAGGCATGCTGGAGCCAGCTGCTGCCAGGTCTCCTCCTCATTTAGAGGTGAAACAGGGAGCAGAGACCAACCAGAACCTCCCAGCAGAAAGTGGCTATCTCTCTTTGTAAGCAAAACACGCCCCTTCTAGCTGTTAAGATCTTTCCTCTCCAAAATGGTTTTGTACTACACAAGGACCACGCTTCGGGGCAGCTGTTTATTCAGTGTCCCCGGGCAGAACAGCAAGGCAGTCCTGGGGGAGTGCCAGGATCCTAGCTGGTGCTGGGGGCTGCATCACGGGGCTGAGCAAACCAGTGCCCACCTCTAGAAGCAAGACTTGAATGGGACCACGCTCCCAATGGAGCATGAAGGACAGCAAGGACTCTCTGCAGGAGGAGAGAGCACCCGTGCAAGGGGCAGAGTGCTTTAGGGATGGGGAGGCAGTGACCTGCTGGGCTCAGCCTGGGACCACGCACCAGTTCCTCCTCTGACATCCGCTGTGGGTGCGAGTAAAGCATCCAGCCCACCCAGCAACCAGCGCTTCACTCTTACCAGGGCCATCACTCGGTTTCAAAGTCCAAAGGCTGGAGAGATGGGTGTTCTGCTGTCAGACAGCCCATCAACGCCCTCCCTCATCCTGCTCCTGCCATCGGGGTCCAGCACAGAGCTGGGAGCTTGCATGGGAGGACGGGCAGGGTCTGCCAGGCTGGGCTTAGCGCTGGCGCACAGCCTGCCACCGCCCTGTTGCCACCATCTCAACCCTGACAGAGTTAAACCCTTTCAGCCCTTCAGAAAGGAAACCCTAGGCACGGTGCTGAAGTTCTGTTGGCGGAAGCCCATCAAATCCTCCCACCCATCATCTTGCATTGACTGTTAGCTCTCTTCCAAAGAAATGACAGCTGTAGCCATCCCAGGCTGAGACCTGCACAGTTGTGGTTACCCTGGAAGAAAGCCCTTTCCAGCTGAGAAACCTCACAGCTGCAGAGGAAGCTGTGGCAGAGGAAGGCACAAAGGCGCTGGCCCCGAGCTGCTCGCAGGCATGGGCAGCACAAGGCAGGGCTGCAGGCAAGAGCTCTGCCCCTGTCTTCACAAGCATAAGCACAGGGTGCTTTTCCCCCAAACTGGGGTGGCCTCCACGGCTTGCCAGAGTCCCACCACCTCCACAACCATCTTTTGTACTCTATGCCTCTTTGTTTCCAATGGTCCCAGGCCCAAGAGACCCCAGATGACAGGGAGGTCACCACCAGGCTGTCGTGTAGCCCCTGCTACTGATCTGCCTGCATGCTCTGCACCCAGCGAACCCGTGAGCCCACCAGGCTGGACAGCTTTCTGGAAAACTAGGAAAGAAACCTCTGTCGGAGCAGAAACCAGGTCACAGAACTGAGACATAACAGGAGGAAAGGCAGCGGGTTCATCACAGCAAGGGAGGCATCAGTTAATTAAGGCACAGTTCACAGCATTACCCAGCCCAGCTCCGAGACGCAATTTCAAGACCTCACGGAAGCATAGTAAGTGCAATATTTAATTGTCAATTTGTTTTTCCTTTAAGTTTGGGAGAAAGGGTGTGGAGCCTTTCCTCCAGAGTAAGGTGGTTGGAGAGGCAGTGCCTTTGATTAGATAAAGCAGCAAAGCATCTAGTGGCAGGGAGACCCTTGGGATTGGGGGATTTTTGGTCCCAGCAAGCTCACGCTTCTCTTCAGCTGGGTGCAGAGGCACGATGACACCGAAGTCCCCACCAAGGGCTGCCAGGGTCAGGACACTGCCCGGCCCCTCTCGGAAGTGTTGGATGATGGAGATGAAGGCAGGAAGAGGGAACAAACCCTCATCTCACCCTTCTGCTACAGATGCTACCTGCAGGCAAACACCAGCCCTCAGTGTGTGCCCTGGCCCTGAGCCCAGGGGCAAACGCACTGCCCCGAAAGGGTTAAGCGTGGGGCACAGCTTCAGGGCTCGTCATCCCTGCAGAGAGGCAGCACAAAGCCAGGATTGTGAGAAATGGGGTCTTGCCAGCAGTGGGCCGCGGTGGCAGAGCAGCACGCTGTACCAGCCGCACAATGGGTGTTGAGCACGCTGGGCTGACGCCGAGATGCACTCCGAAATCAGGTTACCGGTTCCCTTGCAGCTGGGGACAGCCAGCCAGAGGGACACTGAAGCCCCTGGACACTCAGTGCCAGCCCCACAGAGCAACGGCAGCACCCTGCAAACTGCTGCATTCCCTCCCCGCCCCCCTCGCCTCCTAAAACAGCGCAAGTATTTTAGGACCTGGGTACAGCCACTCGGCTGCCACGGAGCCACGCAGCCAGACTATTTAGGGAGAGGCATATTTATAGGGCACGAGAGACAGCGCAATTCATTCCCCGCTGCCCCCCCCCGCAGGCACAGGCGCTCAGCACAATGGGGCACAGCACAGGCTACACCTTGTTGGTTGGCCAGTGCTCCCAGCACACCTCAGCCCTACGAAAAACCCCACTGTCTGCCTTCTGAGAGCTCCCAAAACCCCACTGTCTGCTTTTGGGGAGCTCCCCTTTCAGGGCCCAGGGCTCAAGCCAGTCCCTGATACCGCTCAGACCCGTTTCACTGCCTGTGCAGCAGCTCTGTCCCAGTGATGGACATGGTCAGCCCTAACAGGCAGCACAGGCACAGCTGGAGGGTGGCACCGGGGCAAGTCTGGTCCCTAAACACATCCCAGCATCCCAGGGAGCCGTCCCATCCTGTACATCAGGAGTGGCACAACAAGAGTACGCAGCTCCCGGGTGCCTTGCCAGCCCTCCCAGCCCCACTGTCATCCGCTGTCCTGCCGTGACACCGGAGCTTTGCTCCCTTCGGGCTTAAAGCTCCCCGGGCCACGATCCAAGCCTCACCCCGGTGACGCGCAGGCACTACGGACAGAGGGGCTCTCGTGCCAATAGACGACGATGTCTCACCGCAGGCAGGCCACTCCAGTAGCAAGTCAGTGCCATGGTGGGTCCCCACCTGTGACGGCCAGGGTCCCACAGGCAGCTACGAGCACCGCGGCCAGCACGATAAGGCTTCACAGCATCACCGTTCCTGGCAGCAGATGAGACACAGACAGCAGCTGCCAAAATCTGCCGCAACAAGGATGCGCCCAGATTCCCACACTGACTCGCTTCCACCCAGGCTGCAAAGCGTGCCTGGCTGCCGAAGCGCTGGGGAAAGAAAGCAGGAGCAGAAATTGGGGGGGAAGGAGGGAATACTTACTGAACAGACTTGCTTAAGAGCACAAAGTGTGCTCTAGTTATGCACAATTACTGCTCGAGTACAATCACGGTGCTGGGTTTATGCCGCGTAGCTGGAGGGTTACACCGCAGAAGAAAGAGGGATCAGCAAGGCAGGAGAACTGAGATGCCGAGGACTGCATCACCCTTACTGAGCCTGCAGTCACCTCCCAGCTGCCTGGAAAACCCCAAGGCAAAAAAAAAGGATGGTTGAATGAGAAATCCCAAATCCTGAAGGATCAAAGAGCAGATTCTAAACATTCACGCTTCTTGAGAAAGGCTGGAAAGAAAACCTGCCCTCCCTGTACACGTTAGCTGTACCTGAGCTTGCTCCACATGCTACGGGCACCTGTACTTTGATCTGCAGTTCCTGCATGCTGCAACAGCCTAATACAAGCTTTGAAATAAAGCAGTCAGAGTAATGGAGCAGAATTAGCAATAATCTCCTCTTAGATATGTCAAAATCCTCTCTAAGTAGTACTTTAGTCCCTCTGAGTACTGCATTTCACCTTAAGTGGAGAGGGAGGTGCGGATCTCTTCTCCCTGGTATCCAGCAGTAGGACATGTGGGAATGGTCCAAAGCTGCCTCGGCAGAGGTTTAGACTGGACACGATGAAGCATTTCTTTAGTGAGAAGGTGGTCAGACACTGGACAGGCTTCCTAGAGAGGTGGTCGATGCCCCACGACTGTCGGTGTTTAAGAGGCATTTGGACAATGCCCTTCACAACGTGCTTTAACTTTTGGGTCAGCCCTGAAGTGGTCAGACAGTTGGACTAGATGATTGTCGTAGGTCCTTTCCAACTGAAACATTCTATTCTGCTGCCGAGAGCTTTGGAAACAATTCCTCCATACTAGGGCGGGGACAGAAACAAGCTCCTCAGCCGCGCACAGCTCCATCCTCCCCAGCCCAGGCAGCAGGAGCACTCCTGCTCTCTGAAGGACATCAGGGCAAGATCAAAGTCTCCTCCAGCAAGATCTCCTCCAAGATGCTGGGCAAGATCCCGAGGCACCGAAGGACGCAGGGTCCAGGCTAGGTGGCCAGGTCCCTGTGGGGATGACCTCCCTGACTGCTGGGACTCCAGAGACAGCTGGTCACAGACCAGAGACACCCAGTCACACCAGGAGCACAGCAGTCCAGGAGCAAGCAGGTCTGCTGCAGCACACCAGACACGTCCCTCGGTACAGGGGCACCCAGCGAGCTGCTCTCACGTGGCTCCAGGAGGACAAGGGGACACAACAGCCTCTCCCACCGGCCAGGCACGAGGCACTTGCGAAACGTCTGGGGCAACACAAGAAATGCCCTAAATACAAAAGCAACAGCAAGGCTGGAATTTCTCCACTCCCTCATACCCTGCAGATGAAGCCGGTGGCATTTTTCCTCCCCCCTACATCCCTCGGAAAGGTCGCTCGCGCCAGGCACAGCCTCACAGCCTAGCTTTCGCATTCCCTCTGCCATTTCCCAGGACCAGAAGGCACGAAGAGGAACTGTGAGACTCCAGAGCTCCTGAGGGTTCTCTCACAAGACTTGGGGAAGAGAGGTTATCATGGTTACCACAGTCCCCATACATTGTCAGAATAGGCAGCTAATTAGGTCACAGTATAATTAGCCTGAGCTGCAGACTTCCTGGTCCCTCTGCCAACGAAAATACCCACCCGGAGAGCTGCCTGCACCAGCAGCCCCCACATGCTTCTGCACAGCCCCAACACCCACAGCAGACACCCAGACCCCATCTCCAGGGGAACGGGGCAGAAATGGGGCGGGTGCTGCCTAGAGGAGGCTTGGACAAGAGGGAGAAAAGCGAGCCCAACCATGGCAGCAGGAGCAAGGACCATCATTTCTGCTCTGAAAGATGCTGCCGGCTGTGCCGGCACCTGGATGGAGTGCTGGATTTTAGGAAGTCCCATCTTCGGGCGAGCCTTTTGCTTCTACCCTGGCGCAGGGCGGTGACAGCTACCAGCCGTACCGTGGGATGCCCTAACAGATGCCAGAGCAGCTGCTACCGCCAGCAACTCCTTCTTCCTGGCTGGAGCACCCTGATCCAGCCCACATCATGCCTGGGTCCCACAGGCTCAAGTTCAGTCCGAATCACAGATTTGCAGGTCCTGCTAAACTGAAAAGAAACACTTTTGGATGGCAAGTCTCATAGCGGAAACCTGGCATCCCGTGGCAGTGAGAAGGTACATCCCCCCCATCTGTCAAAGGCGTATTTTTTACCATTAGTGAGACAGACCGTGGGTTGTGGTGACCAGGGCCAATAAGCCACAGAGAGAATAAAAGCCTTAATCACATTAACCGAAGCTCTGACTGGCAGGAATTAAGGGGAACATTTCCTCTCCTCCAGGAGCACGTGGTGTCAGCCAAGACTCGAAACAGGTCGCTGGCAGCAGATGGAGCAAAGACCAGATCCGCTGCCACTACCAGCGCCAGGTGCCTGTAACAGAGGGAAAACCGGGGCAGGGTCTTCCGTCCTCCTGTCCGGGGAGCACAGGGGAGCACACAGCCCAGCTTCTTCCCTGCTTGGCATGGCGGGCCAGCGCTCAGCTGCGATAGTCCTCACAGGGTGCGCAACGTTTTTTACAGCTACGTGGACTAGCTGATTAGCATTCAACTGCAAAGCCTAGGTTTCCCCGCTTACAAGGCCGGTGTTTAATGAGCTCATCGTTGAAAAATTCAGCTGCAACTCAGCTCTTCTACCTTTTACTTCCCAATCTGCTGTTCCTTTCCCCATCCCTACCCAGGCGGTGCCGCTGCCTGCTCGAGGCTGTCGCCTGCAGCAGCTGCCCGCACTGTTTGTCCTCCTGCCCTCCCAGCGTCACATCTCGGCGCTCTGCAGAACAGGATCCCCCCTGAACCATGATCAGGAGGGGCACAGCAGCGAGCAGAGCAGCAGTCTCCCCCAGACCACCTCCCTTCCCGCACCCGGCTGCCGACGCAACGCTGCCCGTGCAACAAAGAACTCTGGTGAGTTCACAAAAGCCCATCGCCTGGTCGCTCAGCAACACCTCACCACGCTGGGAGCTGGGAGCGTTCTCGGTCTCCTTGCAATGACCCCAGCCTCCAGGGTGCCCGAGGCAGCTTTCAGGCAGGAGAGGAGGACCCGACAAGTTACAAACCCTGCTGCTGTCACCTCTGTCAGCTGAAGCAGGTCTTTGCACCTTGCTGTGACGGGCCGCGTAGCTTCTCCGCAGCCTGGCCTCCTCTTGCCTGGCAGCAGCTCACCCCGGGTCCGGCAGCCTTGCCTGCAGCCAGCCAGCACACGCGGCTGCCTGTTGGACCCCTCTCCTCGGGACTGGGAGGACATCGGTCCCCAGGACCACAGGGGTTCGTGGTGCTGGAAGGAAATCTGAGCACAGAGAATCAAAGCTACCCAGGCACAGCCCAACCGCAGGAGCCGAGACGGGTGTCGTGGAGGGGACAGCAGGGCAGGATCGCGTCCCCGGGAAGGGCCAAGCCTCCCTGCCTACAGAAGCAGCTCTCCATGTTGCCTCCAACAGCTTGACTTTAACACAAACCTTCCAGTCGGGAGGGAAACCCCACTCCCAGCCCCCCAGGAAGAGGGAAGCGAGACGAAGCTGTGCTCAAGCTTCGTCCGGGCGCGCAGGAGGGAGCGCCAAGCCCAGCAAACGGGACGGTGGAAGGAGCCACGGCACTGCCGGCTGGGGCGGCCGCCGTCGGAGCCAGGCGCCCGGCATCGCTGCCAGGCCCAGGACACGGACCCCGCACCCCAGAGCGGTGCCCACACCCCGCACCCGGCTGGAGCGGAAGCAGCCCCGGGGCCCGGGCCGAACTCTGCGAACCCCCCTCAGCGCAGCGCAGGGACATGGGACGGCGCTGGTGACCCGACCACAAAACCGCGGAGACCCGCAAACCCCTGGCCAAGCGCGGCTTGGCCAAGACCCGCAAACCCTCTCCAGCCGTGCGGGGCCCGCCGAGGTAAGGCAGAGCCCCCAGCTCCCCCCCAGGCCCCACTCACAGGCGGAACATGCGCTCCATGTCCTTGATCTGCCGGCGGCTGAACTCCTTGAACTCGGTGTAGGGGTTGAAGACGGCGGCGCGGCGGGGCTGCGCGGCCCCC
>Ga0065711_1051848_pt1 | contig 10207 bp, 3 predicted proteins | sample Hoacrofraction12_FD_59098 | JGI IMG/M metagenome (GOLD analysis project Ga0065711, IMG submission 59098) | Hoatzin crop microbial communities from Cojedes, Venezuela - Epithelial fraction 12 v2 (version 2) | ecosystem: Host-associated > Birds > Digestive system > Esophagus > Crop | place...
AGGAAGTTCCGTCTGAACATGAGGAAGAACTTCTTCCCTCTGAGGGCAATGGAGCCCTGGCCCAGGCTGCCCAGGGAGGTTGTGGAGTCTCCTTCTCTGGAGATATTCAAGATCCGCCTGGACAAGGTCCTGTGCAGCCTGCTGTAGGTTACCCTGCTGTGGCAGGGGGTTGGACTAGATGACCCACAGAGTCATCTTCCAACCCCGAACATTCTGTGATTCTGTGAAGTCGCACTTTAAATGCTTGAAGCTTCTTTCTGGCTTTTTTTTTCCACATGGGGAGTTTGTGAAGGAGCAAGGAATTCAGCTTGGTTCTTTTACAACCTACATTATCTGCTCAGTCAAGGCCACAAAACAGAAGCAGCCCAACATTTTTGATGAATAATTTTGTGTAAGTAATTGTTTTAAAATTGTCACGATTTCTGTGAATATTTCACAAACAGAAAGAAATATTCTTTACAAACTGTCAGTCTGTTTCAACTTTGCAAAATCCCTGGCACATGTAGATAAATATTTCAAATGTAGTTCTGTTGCCTCTGTTACATATTGTGGATTTTTCAGTATTATAGTTGTTATGTGTACTGTTCAGGAGTAGCAAGCCAGAGTGGATTTGGCTTGCTGTAGTGGGTGGTATTTAGTAGTACGCCGGCATACAGAATTGTTCCAGCTGCTTCACCTTCCGCTGTTATCCTCAATTCAAGAAAAATTCACACAACTTGCCCTTACATATCTTGCATCAGAGGAAAAAAGGTCCTTCTGCCATACAGTCTGTTGCATTTTGTCAGTGGTTTACATTCAGTCTGCCCCCTTCTCCTTTAGTTAGGTTCAGCCATGTCCAGAGATATATATTCTGAATAATCTGGGACAGTTACTCAGGATATTACTACCTGCCAGAATTTGTCTGGTTTTAAATAACGCATTTTTTTTTATGTGTTTTCCCTGGAATAGTAAGCAAATATGGAAAAGAAATCAGGCTAAAACTATACTAATTACCTGTACCTGTCTCCAAATAAAACAGGAAGCAATTCAAAATCCTCCCAGAGATTACATGGTATTAAACAGAAGATAATTAGTACAATGATGAGGAGAGGTGATCCCCTTTTCTAGTTGTTAACCTCAGTGTACAGTGGTGCTAAGTTTTAGAGGTGTTTCACTATCAAATACAATGAAATGGTTTACATAATTTTAGCAAAAAACCATTCTCTTAATTAAAAAGTTATTTACAAGTTTTATTATTTTTAATAATGATAAAACACAAACAAGCTGTCATATGAGTATGTACCAAACATGACTAGACAACAATACACTGGCATAGAAATACAGCTTTGATATCTGAGTGATTTTTCTGACAAGACTGGGGAAGACAGACTTTCTAAAATAACAGAAAAAATAGCAGAAAGAAGGAAAAATAGCAAGGGAAGAAAGAGACTGAGAGGGTAAACATACACTTCTTTAGATTAAGCTTTGCTCTACTCTTATCTGTCTACAGGCTTTTGTATTCCTGTTTTGATTTTTGTTGTACTTCTGGTATTTAGTTTGGTTTTATTCTAATATGAAATCTGGTATGTTATAACCGCCTTTTTAAGATGCTTTTAAAAATAATTTTAAAGTGATTGAGGGCACACTTTTAGGCCTCTATTTTAGGTGAATCTGTTTTCCAAAAAGATAAAGCTGGGACATTTAAAACGATGTGGTATTCTGTGCAAGAATTCAATCTGCTTTTAAAATCGCTGTGTTAACCTTTGAGAACTCTAAAACGGCACATCAATAATACTAGTAAGACACAATCTTTTTTTCAGAGATTTTTACATTTTAGGCAGGCTAAATGCAGTAATTAATATTTGGTCATGTTTTACATTGATTGACCAAAGTTATTTGAGGGCCTCCGTGCTGCTAATGACTGCTACAAGTTCTGATGCAGAACATCAAGCAGTCGATCAGCTGGAATGACAGCTCAGGACCTTCTGTCAGGGAAAGAAATGTAGTAGAAGGACAGAATTAATTAGGGAGACTGTCATCCTTCTAGCTCTTACAAGGCTCAGCAGAAAAAAAATATTTTGTTGTTGTTGTCAGTATGGTGAAGCAAATTGTATTCCTACCTCCCCTTTCCCCAGACTGTAGTTCGCACCGGTCTGTCTTTCGTATCCTGGAGTCCTGATTACTGTTGGAATTTTAAAAAACAATTTTACACTTCCTTTTAGAAATGAATGCATACAAAAAACTTTTTCTTAACCTAAATGAAGATCAAACTTTTTAGTGCCCAGGTGGTGTTTTCAGCTATTAATTAATATTTCTATTTTTTTTGCTGTATGTTTGTATGTACAACAATGTGCATATACTATTCTCCATACTTGTTTGGTTAGGCTAGCTATTAGTTAATAAGCTTTGTTAAAAGAACCATGTGGATACACTGACCTGCCTTATCTTCAAAATTCGACCTGAACTTTGACGTTTGCAGAATATTTTTGTACTTTTTAGAAATGTATTTCCATCTGAATTCACTGTGTACAACATAAATAGATATGTAAAATGGGAATATTTTCTCAAAAGAACTTACTCTTACAAATTCCCAACATCTTTTGTTTGCCTCTCCCTGTTATAATTTCTAAGGAAGTATTATAATTCCCACAGGTAACGCTGTCTGCTTGGAACTGTAATTAGGAAATTCTGGCAGCAATTAATAAATCTTATTCTTTCTGATATTTTTTCTTCTCTTTCTGACATGTGGAGTAGCATTTAGGGTTTTCTGTCCACAATCACAGAATTTTTGTTTGCTTGTTTCTATTTTGAACTGCTCTCAGGTTTTGTGGCAGCTGCTTTGTTCCAGTTCAGAAAAATTTCAGTGTCTCTGTAGAGGTCAAAGCTGCTGGTTATTATTTCTATATGAAGCACAGGGATCCCAAAGCTATCACTGACGGTAGTGATTAGCTGTAGAACTAGTAAACCTCTTCTGTCTTTGTCCAAGTTAATGAATGTGGGTGAAGCAGCATTGTGCCATGACAAGAAGTGCTATCAGCACAGTCAGACCTTGTCTTGATAGGTAAGAAAGGGAGTCTGCCTTTCTTTCTCATCTACCATCCACATCAGTTCCAATCTTGCTGCTGTCATCAGATTGTCCTGATTTGTTTATGAATTTATGAATAGGAAAACCAGCAGTGTTCAAAATGAACTGGAAGTGGTAACTTCATGTACTGTAGGCCTTATGGACAGTTTATTTTTGTTTGTTCTGTCTTTTAGGTAGCCTGGAGACCAAATGAGTGGTAATAACATACTTTGTAATTGTAAAGTGATTGCCTAGTAAGTGTTCCCTGACTGCAATCAATATTTTGGTTGAATTCCAAATGGAAGAAATATGTTGAAACATACCGTAAAATAATTATCATATTCAGAGGCTTGCCAACAATCATGTCTAGCCAGTTATTGCCAGACAAAGGAACCTGGATATACTATGGATACCTGGGATTCTTCACCCAGAAAAAAGGAGAAAGCTTGCCCTATAGGAAAACTAGAAGGTGTTAAGGACCCAGCTGCCATTTCCACTGGAGCAGAGTTGGATCGAACTGAAAGAAAAAATACATTTGAATATACTAGACATTTGCGTATATAATCTTTGGTAAACAGACTGGAATGTCATGACTTGTGTCCTACTGTAGATCCAACATGATTCTTTAATGGACAGTGTGGTATGTTTTCTTCTGACGTCTGGTTCTATTGCCAGGAATTTTCTTTCCATCTCTTGAATGTGGTTAACACCCCAATACTCTGTGTTTAAATACTGTTGGGAGATGCGATCTCAACCATTCAACCTGTTTAATGTCCAGGCCTTCATTTCATCTTTGTTAGAATCAAAGTTGAAAGGAATGTCCTTAAAACAAACCAAACCAACCAACCACAAGCCAAAGTAACCGCTGCAAATCCTCCAGTGTCTCTAAACTCAGTTGTACAGGATTATTGTAATTTTGTATATATTTAGAGATATATATGTATGTATGTGTATAAATACATGAGACTGATAGCATCAGAAGACAGGCAGCCATGAAGCTGAAGACAGATGTCATTGCTTGCTTCAAGAGGTGTTGTATTGTAGAGTGCACCCCACCTGCACTACACAATTATTAGAACAATTTGTGGGGTTATACACAGACAAAATAGTGCGGTGCAATTCTTAATGACTGGCACAGTATTTTACTAACTAAACATATGTACCAAAGGATATGCTCCCTCCTGTTTAAAGTGTGTCTATATTAAGCTTCAACATAACATAGTCCCTACTGACTTTCTTGATATTTTGATGTGCAGTTCTTACTTAAACCAGAAGCATTTGTAATTACCATTTCACTGAACCTAAATTAGCATTAATTCTGAAATTTTCAGATGACTGTCAGTGTACAAGTGAGACTGGCCTTGCTTATACTGATTTTAACAAGAGCAGATCACAGTGTGGCAGTGGCAGTTTGTTCTTTCATGTGTACTTTTTTTTTTTAAAGCCATGACTGCTACCTGTGGACCTTTCGTGGTACCAGCCAAAGGGTGTGTCATGCCAGAGTCTACTGATCACAGAGGTCAGCACATCATGGCCTTTGCCTGACACCCTTCCTGGCATCCCTGCTTACCATTCCTACTACTCTTACCTGTGGCTTACTTTGTATGTGAAAATTACTACATGCTGTTGATGCAATGACAAAGAAGATAATTCAGCCTATTGTTCTCTTTCTCCTTTTGTAAATGTTGGCGCAGCAAAAATAAAATTAGAGAAGCATAACAAATACTTTTACCATTGATATAAGAGAATGTAACTTTTCATGAAAAGACAGAATAGGGAGCAGCAGGGTGGATAGTAAGGCCACGCTTGTCTTCTAGAATGTAAGCAGGTCTTCAAAATAGAACAATAAAAATTGTTTCCAACTCCATGAACCTCATACAAAGCTTCAAGTTCATTTACAGAAATACTTGTTCATCGTGTGCTTCAAATATTGTATCTCTTCAAGTCTGGTGCCTCATCAGTCATCCTCTGCCATGGTGGCTGTCACCTGCCACCTCCAGCTCTACATGTAAATACTTTCATTTTGCTTTGCTTAGTTACTCACTCTGCCAGAATCTTTCCAACACAATGAAGAAGATGAACCTGTCAATAAATCAACTTGAAATAGTATGCTATTTTGCAAATATCTGCATAAGCAATTTTTTCTTAAAAAAAAAAAAATTAAAATCCATACAGCAGTATCGCCAGTCAGTTTAGCTGAATTTTATAGCTTCTGAGGACAAAAAAGGCAAAGAAGTTGCTGGCCAAGGATAAAGGTAAACCAAAGAAGCTGTGGCTACATTAATCTGCACATAACACTTCAATCTAGAAGGCGCAATTTATTTTTCAAAAATATCACATTTACGAAGTTTGAGTTTTTAAATAAATAAATAATATACGGATTTGTATCATATATTTTTGTAACAATTTACCGTATTTTTATAGTACCTACTTTTAAATTCCGCTTTCCATTTCTGTTCTTCTACACATCATTTATTTAGCAAAAGAAGCTCACATAATGATCTTGATTTAATCTTTGAATTTGACATATCTTCTTGCTGTCTAATGCTACATAATATTCTCTTTATCACCTATTCTCTTTTTCACAGTCAAGCTCACTGCAGCTTTGTTTTGTGCAGAAATCAGTCAGCAATACGACTTGTAATGCACTCTGGAAAACTTTAAGTGATCATAACAAAAAGCAAGAGATCAATGGGCAGTCTTAGAGATTCCTTCAAAGAAACAAAGGATGCGCAAACGAAGTCCGTAAAAGCTGAGGCTTCCCAAACCACAGGGGTTTGTATTAAACAAAACAAATCAGTTCTTCCAAAGTTCGGCACTGATTAGCACAGATGTCTGTGCTAGTAAGGCACTGCTTTACAAAAAGGTCTTCAAGAGTTTTTCTTTGGAAAGTGACATATAGATCTTTCTGTTCTTTCTCATGAGGTATGCAAAGAAATGTCTTAGAATAAGAGCAGAAACAGTCCTAGAAAATAGAAGTTCGGAGGCAGATTGTGATTAGAAATCATTGTGATTATGGATGCATATAGGATCTGGATTTAGGTTTTCCTTAAGACATCAATGTTAGTACAAGATTTAACATCTAAGAAGTAACTCTAAAGTTTCTGAATGTCTGTATATCTATATAAGTCTTTATCAGAAAAGTCTGCTTCTGAAGGTAACTTGTCAATTTCTTGTTATCTAAGTTTCAGTAAATGTTTATGATTTCATTAAATTGTAGACTCTTACCACCACTACCTAAATGAATTTTGTTTGCTCGAAAATTATAAATAACCTTAAGAACATTCTTAAATATGATGGGCCTCTTTATGTGCTTCTAGAAGATTCATAGGAGGATGAGTAGAGTAGAAAAAGGAGGGACAGGGAACAGAGAAACATTCTGGTTTGGGTCAAAGGCTACCCATTTCTCTGTATTCTGCATGATGTGATTGGTGCATCTGTACTTCGGTAGCCATAAATTGTGTAGTGATGAATGTAAGAACAACTGTAGGAGAACAGATGGTGCATCTGTTCCTCTGGATTTTCTTCCTACCAAGATTTTGTTTATCTCTTGCAGCAGATTCTGTTGCTCCTCTCCATTCCATCTTGAATCACTGAGTCTTATTCGACAACTCTAAAACTTACATTACATTTAATTCAGGACACAATATGGAAACATGGTCAATATAAAAGTAAAAGAAAAAAAACAAACACCACAATTATTTCTGCAATCTCATATGTTTTTCTTACGGATTGACCTTAGTCATTTTAATATTTTCTTCATCTACTGACTTCTAAATTAATTCAAAATAAAATGACTAAGATTACTACTTATATCTGTTTGCAGACAGTATGCAACTCCCAGCATCATTCATATCTTTACCTAGTTTTTGTTTCAAAACTTAATGTTCAACTGGATTGTTAAAGTATCTTAAATGGAAATGTTGAAAACATTCTACTACAAAATAACAGCTCCGAACTCTGCTTATTTAAAAATCTCCCCAGTCTCCTAAAATTCAAGAACATATGGTGATTCACCCATGATTATTATTGTTAAAAATTAGTTTAATTTAATGAGTCAATGAAATTAAAGATTTCTTTTTCTAGCAGCTGGGCCTCTTAAAATTCAAGGTCAATGCACAGAACTGATGTAATTGCACAGCCAGTCTGTGTTCTACAGGTGTCGGTCATGTTGAAAATAAACACACTAATTATGTATTTTTAATGTGTACTAGAAGTCATATTCAAAAGCAAGCTCAAAGAAAACAAAGACGTAAGCATATTCAAAGTCACTTTTGGGATATAATTGAGCCATCAAGTCTTTCTACTCTGAGGAAATCATGTTTACTGCTACTGTATGCCTCTATTCAAATGCTGTGCTGTACCTTTTTGTTCATTATACTGCTTGATATCGTTAAGATTTAAATGATTGCTAAGGATTAATAACTCAGCATTCAGCTGGAATATTTTCAGGACATTAACAACAAGATTCAGAACTCGGATCCTAAACCCTTCAAACAGCAATTAATTTGAGAAGTCCTGGGGTTATAGTGTGAAAGGAAAACTCTAATAGCACTAATACAATCAGAAGAAGGGAAAGAAACTAATACAGAAAAATGAGGAAATCAGGAAATCCAAACTGTACTTAGTTTAGAATCGAAAGGTCACAGAATGTTACAATTTCTGGAGCTGATGTGCTGCCAAGTGCTAGAGAAAAAAAAAACCCAACCAACCCAAAACCTGAGATTAAAGAAAAAAATAAAAACAATTTTAAAAAAATCCAGCACTCCCGAAGGGTGCAGCAGAGTTGCCCTGAGGTAGATCTGCTACACTCAAGAGGAATTTATGTGGTACAAATGTCCTTGTAATGCAGGCCAGCTCTGTTATGAGCCACATCCTCCAACTGCATCAACAAGACTGACTTCTCAAACTGCATAAATGGTGGGCAAGCACACCACGTAAAATTAAAGGCAGTGCCAAAATGGTATTATGGCCTAGATTTCACTCACCTGCACGTGATATCCATAATGAGAAAGATTGGTTGTATCTTTTTCTCCTTTGTGCAAAACGGCCTTTCATTACTCATAAAAGTTTTAATAGATTAAATGCATACCAGGAGGTATCTCCACAAAAAGTCTTGGACAGTACTGAAAGTGGGGTGCCCTCCTGGACTGATTTCAATAATTTAGAATCATCTGTCAGAGAAAAAGCATGTCTCCTCTCTTAGAGTATATTTTCTGGCCATTTTTATATATAGTAGCACATAAATCCTTGCAAGCACATGTGCCTATAGAGAAATCCTGTGGAAATAAAAACAAAAGAGAATGATCAGGAACCAATAAAATAAGAAAAATATAAACTTGAAAGCAAAGGAGCTTTTCCTTCAATGTTTCCTCTAAAGTTAATGCAACAAAAGATGGGGTTTTTTTTCCTCAGCTGGTGACTTACTTTTGTTTGTAAATAAGATGTCACTTTTAACAAGAAAAACATAAATGCTGAATTTAATGATCGCAGCTGTCATTTTCATCTGATATTAATCTTGTGAGCCATTCTACTCGCTAATATAGTTATCTATGTTTAGTTAATATGTTTCTCATTCATGCATTCTAAGTGCATAATGTCAGAAATTATTGACAACTATATTTTTCAGACTTTTTAATTAAAAAAATATATTTCTTATTTCAGGGGGTGTAGGGGTCAGCTCTTTCAGCCCACTGAGAGAGTTTAGTCTTTATTCTTACAGGCAAGGTCCAGGATATTGACCATGTTTATCTTTTTCATCTCAGTGCCTCAGAATGTGTGGACTGAGATTAGAATTTGAGTCTTCAATATGCTGTGCTAATGGAAGAGCGTATTAAATACAGTGGAACATAATTTTATTAATTGTCCTTTGTTGTCCTTTCCGCAGTTAAACTTTTGAGCAGAGACATATCCAGGCATGCTCTGATGATTCACTTTGGATTACTAACTGAAGGGTACATAGTGTTTCTTCCTTCCCGTAAGGCAGCTGACAGGGCAGAGGAATAGTACGCTTGGGGTTTTACCCTAAAAAGGTGTATGCCTGGCACTCACAGCTAGCCCTGGGGAGTGGGGGATGCTTCCTGTCCTGGGAGTTTAGACACCATCTTTGTATGAAATGGAGAGTGACCATGTAATATACAGTAAGGACTAGGTATTGAAATTGGCTCCAGTTTCCAATGTACTTCAACATTATTAAAAATTTTTTATATAATCTAGTGTATATTTTATTAATATATCCTTTATTTGGAAACGAGTCTTATCAAAGAAATAATATGCTTTATTTAGCTTCAGAGCTGTTTAGAGTTCTCAGGTGAACGGTGTGAATTATCTGTCTAGTAACCCATTGAGCCTTTCGCTTGCAAAGAATTTTTGATCCCATCCAAATTATCCAAATTATTTTAATACTATGCAACCATCTGAACTTCCAGAGTCCTGCAATCACATGTGTACTAAGTTCTCTATATAAAATTTTGTTGGGAAAGAGATGCCAAGAAAAATCACAACCTTTTCATATTGGTATAAGTTACTTTCTTTTAGCTTTATCAATTTCACAATAGTTCATATTTTCATGAGGAAGTGTGGGACAATATCTGTATTTAGCAAAAATATCTGCTTTGCACTCTGTATGAAAATTGGAGACTTTTCACAATGAAAGACTCACATTTCACTCATTTATATTTCTTGATGTTTAGTCAAAAGTTATTATCCTTTTCCAAACAACTACAATGACAATTTATATTTTTTGTATGGCCATAATCAGAACTATCCCCGAAGTCTGGGTTTTTTCTTGATCAGGGTGGGTTTTTGTGTGGGTTTCGGTTTGGTTTGGTTTGAATTGGTGTGATTCACCTTTCTTGGTGAAAGAAGCACTGATGTGTGTAGTGTCCTGCAACATCTATTTGACTTCTGTAGAACGCCTTCCCAAGATTCCTTAACATGATATAAAATATCCTGCGACTCTGGCTCAAGTGAAATGAATGGCTGTATCTGTTTTTAGTATGTACTACAAGAAGCAAGTCCTTGTTGTCAAGTCAAGTGATGAAGGTGGGCTTGGCCTTCCACATTTTCTGTGACAGCAGACCCTGGAATTCACTGTGTTTTGGGCCTAATTGTCTCCAAAGCAGTTTGAATACAAGCTAACGTATATGCAGCATGATTGATCAG
>Ga0065711_1051849_pt1 | contig 10207 bp, 6 predicted proteins | sample Hoacrofraction12_FD_59098 | JGI IMG/M metagenome (GOLD analysis project Ga0065711, IMG submission 59098) | Hoatzin crop microbial communities from Cojedes, Venezuela - Epithelial fraction 12 v2 (version 2) | ecosystem: Host-associated > Birds > Digestive system > Esophagus > Crop | place...
AGTTATCATCGATGCTCTGTAGGAACCTCCTGGATTGCGCCTGCCTAGCTGTATGGTCTTCCCAGCTGATGTCAGGGTGGTTGATGTCCCCCATGAGAACCAGGGCCTGTAACTGTGAGACTGCTTGCAGCTGCCTGTAGAAGGCCTCATGAACTTCCTCTTCCTGGTCAGGTGGCCTGTAGTACACACCCACCGTAATGTCACCCTTATGAGCCTGTCCCTTAATTCTAACCCATAAGCTCTCAACTCGTTCCTCATCTGCCCTCGGGCAAAGCTCAATGCATTCCAGTTGCTCCCTCACATATATATATGTGAGGTACTTTTAAAGGAAGTTGTGACAGAAACCTGTAAATTAATGAATTGCATGCCAAGAGCAAACAGAATAATTTTTTCCTGTTTTTCAGACTACTGGAACTAGGAAGCTAAGTAATATGACCTTAGAACAGAACATACACCTTTTCATACAGTGCATAACTGAATTGCAGACTCAGTGGAACTACAGAATGCAAGTTCACTTGATTAATAAAAAGTCTTTTCAGTAGTCTTCACATACATGTTTTAGGAGTTCTAGCTTTAGGACTTTTTTTTGAAAAGTATAGAAATGACAGTTTAAAAATTTTTCGATGTATGAAATACACAACAGAAGACAATGGTTCAAGCAAATCTATTTTTTCTTGTGTAGAGAGATATGACCTTAATAACTTAACACTTCTCATTATTTATGGACTATTCTGTTGGTGGTAGAAATAAATTGTATCTTTCTATTTCCCTTTGTTATATAGGCCTTTTAGAAGTGGATATTTTTCACTGACCTGAAAAATTTGTAACAATAATATGTTTTCATACTATAAATATTGATTAAGCAACATTATGAATGTTTGTACTTTTAATATTTGAGAAGCTTCTCAAACAAGGAATGAACATTAACATAATGAAAAAATATGTTCTGACTATTTCCCTAAGGGTAGTTTATACAGGATTTTAATCTCTTCTATTAAATGCTGTGTTTTTTTAGGATAATTATTTAATTTTGAGTTGGTCTGGAAGACATTGAATTTCTCACATGAATCTTAGTCACAGTGAACAATGCATGCACAAATTACAGCTCAGTAGGAGTGGAGTTAGACCAGTTACAAAGTAGCTTACTGTACAATAGTAGCAAGTAGTTAGTACCAAACTCTGCTGTTACAATGCACAGACATATCCAGGCATCTCAATATATCTGAATGTCCGTTATCTAACGTTTGGTGCAAACCACAGAGTCACGAGTTGCCCAGAGCAAATTATAATCCTGAGCCATAGACTCTGCAAGCTTTGACAAGCTGTTTGACCTCCTTGTTCCACAGCCAACCCAGCTGTGAAATTGATAAAAGCAATTGTATAAAAAATAGACCCGACTGGAAAACAGATCTGCCACTGCATTGGCCAATAAATATGAACAAATAAATGGCAAATACATCAGGGTCATCACATCCTGTTATGATTTATACTTAAACAACAGAGGCTAATTCTGAACAGTTGATTCATCACATTTTCCTAGGTAAAGGGGGTTAAAGAATACGACATAACACTGAAATGTAACGATCTTCCACCCAGGAGATCTAGCACAATTTCAGTATTTGTTAACATAGGACAGAGAATAGTTTTGTGTAAGTCAGCTGGATTTCTGCTGCTCACAATTATCCTGCTGCGAGGGATGCTGATAGTTTTACAACTGTGCACTCTTAAAAGAAAAACAATGATGACTTTTCTTTCTAAGTTGTAAATATTACCTAATATTAAAAATAAAAGAATTCTAAAATGTAAGTTAAAGCTTTTTTAACTTTCATACTTCTTTCAACTTGACTTGATCAATACAAATTTCTTAACAACTACTTGGGTCTAATAGATTTTCTTTTACTATTTGGGGACTGTAAATTCAGTTCTCACACCAGACATTACTATACTGCTACTTACTGACTTAAGCTCCCATGGTCAGGACGCTTATTATTAGTATATCTGGGTTATGTATTTATCCAGTGTGACAATTTAATCTGAAAAAACACTTTTCCAGCCGCTTGCTATAATATATAGTAGTCATATAATTTAAATGAGCCATGAGATTTTACTAAATAGCTTAATTGTTTACTAAAGATCAATAAAAGCAATATATAGTGTGTAGTTAGTGATAACTATTTTAATTTTCAGTAGTGTTTAGAAGTTCTGTGTCTATTACTTGATTTTCTGTTATTGACTAAAAAATGAAAACCACAGCTAGTATTGTTTGATTTACACATTATTACTTCTACTTTGTGACTGGGTGATGAAAGGCTTTTTATATATCTGACTAGTAAACAATAACTAACATTTATGCTGTGGGTAGGAGAGGTGTCATTCAATGTCATCTAAATATGACTGTTATCTAAAATCTGTAACAATACAAATTGCACAAAGTAGTTGAGCAAAGTCTACAACTTTCCTGTAAATTGTTAATGGTATTGCACAGTGTCTCTACTTGCACCTCTGGTTCATTCAAACCATCTTCATTTTTGCCTCCTGAAGAAATTATATTATTTCCATGCTATATTCTAATGTGTTACTCAAAGATTTGACTCTTAAAAGCAAAGGATTACTATTTCCTTGCAGATATTTCTAAATAAATAATTACTAGCATAATGTTTTTAATGATCTGAACTGTTGCTGCTGTAGAAGGAAACTTTTACAACAACAGCTTTGTATATCATTTATTTACTGCTGTCTGCTAATGTCACTATTTAATCTTTAAAAGTTTTTATTGGATCACAAATACAGTCAAATATATCTGAGTATGAAAAAATCATATATGGTATATACATTTTGATGCTATGCAGGTATATCTGAGCTTAGAAATAGTAATTATTAGTCTGCCTGGCCAAAATAGTTCAGCGTAGGTTGTAACAGACCATCTCAAATCACCCATATACTAGCCAGAGTTTTAGAATTAATTGAGCAACTTTATTTAGCTGTGGTTCTAAATAATTTTTCCAGACTGCTTGGGTACACTGACACAGACCAACCCTAACACATCCAAGAACAGTGTCAGTATGTTGAGAACAACAGCCATCAGCATTTCCTTTTGCTCTATTATGTAACTTTGAACATACTGCTGTTGATTTTAGTCCAGAAGTTCTGCACTGAAAAGGAATAAAATGAAAAATTATTTTTTCAGAGATATTTTCCACAGAAAGTAGTTACTAGATTTTTACTTTATGCTTCTCAAAGAAGTAGGTGAGTGGAGAGAAGTAGCCTTTAATCCTGCTTTGTATCCAAAACAGAATAAAGCCCTCCAATATCCTGGGAGTAACGTTAAATTCTATTCTAAATAATTAGATTTTTCTGTTTCGTAGCCTCAACAAATGACAGGAAAGATATTGGGACTGTTCAGTTTAAATCCTGAAGTTGACAAAACATTGTAAATGAAAAGCATATTTTCTCCCCGTCCTATACATGGGATTTTAGATTTCTGTTAATGTACAGAGAAGTTCTGCACCACACTTCCTTGCTAAGCTTTTTCTAATGCCAAGAGAATTACCTTTAAATGTGCTCTTTTTGATGGGTAGTGCTTAAGTCTTCAGACATAATTTTTGAACAGGACCTTTCAATGCCTAAGCTGATATAATTGCCAAATATCCCTTCCTCACAAACTGCTGTTCTGTGTCAGTATATCTGTAAAAAGGGATTTCTATTCCTTTAAGCAGACTGTGCACAGCTTATTGTTTTAAGGGTCCTGTAAAAGACTGAGGAATAGAATTTGGCAATAAAGCATTCTAGTCTAAAGAATATTACTGGGTTTTTTTGTTTGTTGTTTTTTTTTTGTTTTGTTTTGTATAAAAATGGCTCAAAACCCAAAATCTTTGGCTTAGCTGCTACTGCAACTGGGAGAAATTCTGGTACATATCTGAATTGGAGTCTGAATTTTTTAGCTCAAACTCACCTCTCCTGCAGTGCCTACCCAAATAAGAATCATAACAAGTAATTTATTGTTCAGATAACAGACATTTTTCTCTCTTCACTTCATTGATTTAGTATATTGAAAAGACTTCAGTCATTATGTCCTGATGTGCATGTTAGTCCATTTATTTGCTAAATACATAATATATTGGTCTGGAAAAAACTGAAAGGCTAGGCAGCACTTCTGTGTGATGTAAGCTTTGGGGAGGCAAACTCTCTCAGATAAAATGCTTAGTAAAGTAGCAACAGAATTATCATTACTGCCAGAACATAGTGTTCAATTCATGCTATTGTGTGAAGGGTAATTATGAGTTTAGATGGTACAAGTCTTGCACTGTATCAAATTGCTTTCTCACAGCAGCTCTCATAATTTCAATAAATGTCTTCATCGTTTTTCAGGTCTTTCTCTTCATAGAGCCCAGCAAAGATTAAAGAATATGTTTTCATTAAAAGCATTGCAAAATATTACCTTCCAGTTTGATACGGAAGAAAGGACTATGTAACTTCACACCCTGGTTTTTTGCATTATTTCATCACATAAATTTCTAATACATTTGCATAATTTAATGCCTTTCTCTTCAGAAAAAAAGCCTTCCATGAGATTTATCAGGAATGCTAGAGAGGGTTTCTTTACACGTCAGAAAGGAGTTGTGCTCAAGTGTTAGAAGAGCACTTTCACAGGTAGGTATGCTCTTTGTGCACTTCCCAGTGAGCCAGGCTGCTGTGTTTATTGCGTTGAATGCCTACTTCTGATTTCAAGCTTCACTTGCACCGGTATGCAGCTGGCACAGTCAGCACGCTGACACTCTGAAGCTTGATTTAACTTCTTGAATTTATTGGAGAAAACTTTGAGTTTCTTGTCAGTTTCTTTTCTTGAAGTTTTGCATGGAGGAACAGACTAAATATAACAAAACCAAACCTGTGTGCAAAGCTCTCTTCCCGGTCTTGGATAACTCTAGCAAATCTGGCAAGTGTAGGCTGCTAACTGTAGTGCCTACCAATTATTTTCAAAATCATAAGCAAAAAAAAAGAAGTCTAGACTTTTTTGGTTTTTATTTCCTTGCCTCATTCAGTTCATTTGAGACTCATCAGTGCATATGTGCAGTTCTTGCTGGTATTATAATAGAGGTTAGCAGTATGCATCATCTGAAGAAGAAACAACTTTCTGCAGAACTGTCTGGCTTGAAAATCCTTTTGTTTTACACTTTGCTGCAAGCATTTACACATTTCAGTATGTGCTGTGAGTTCTACGTCTCTACCTTTAAGCCCTTTACTTGTCTAAAAAGTAAAAAAAAAGAGAGATTTTTCACAAAGGTGGACACTTACAGAAAGAACGTGAATCAATATAAGAGCTGGAGCAGGTTTGTTGTAACAGCACGTTTTCCTAATATTTGGGAGAATGGCTGCGTGTGTGTGAATGAACTTTGGATAACAGGCTTCAAATAAGTAACGACCGACTGACTGCATGGCAATCAAAAGAACACGTTAGAAGCGGCGTGCTTTTGCCCTGACTTTTGCCCTGACCTTTGGGTAACTGGTAGCATAGCTCTGTGTCTGCAGTGACAAATAGTATCTAGATAATTTGCAAGTATAAAATTCACGCAGTACTAAGTAACATGAAATTGTGCCTGCCAATTGCGCAGAAAAAAAATATGCACACTTTCAGAAAGCCTCAGGTTCTTTTAGTGTACTTTTGCCATCATAGTAGGCACAAGTGAATTTGAACAGTAAGAGTGAAAATGTTATTTCTCACCTTTTCCAGTATGATAAATAGCACAGAATTGTTCATGTTTATGAATATTTTAACTGTTTTAGCCCTATGTGTGTGCATACACACTTACATTTTGTTGAATAGGAGGGAGTTGTCATTAATTTGTTTTAACACTAGGAATAATACCTAACTATAAACATTTGAGGCAATAAGAAATAAAAAGATCAGTTCAAAATAAATTCAAGTTCCAAATATTTGGGTTACATTTGGCTTAATTTACATAAATATTAGGAGGTCACTCACACATGAAAAAATATACTTCTTTGTGTGCAAGTATGCTCCATGAATCAATACGCAAAGAAAAAAAGTATTCTTGGAGATAAAATTCAAACTAGCCACTCAGAATAAGACTTTTTGAATCTGGATAACAGTCAGTTAGGTTAAATAACGCATAATAAATACTCATTTACTCTTTACAATGAACAGTTCATGAGATCAGTCAGGAGCCGTGCCTGTTTTAGACTGACAGTTGTCTCAATAAAATATTAGTCAATAATGGTAAATATTGAACAAAGATAAAAAAAAGTCCAACAGCTGAATCTGCATTGAAAGTGTTCCATCAGTTGTATGGTTGATGATGAACGCATATTGGAACAGAGAGATAATTTCTTTTACCCATTTATGAAAATTCCTTTAGGTTTAGAAACCAATTCATTAAAGTAAAGTCTAAAAATTTTATTCTGAATAATTCTGAATGAAGTTATATTACATATACTGTTTCATAGATCAATAGTTGTTTACTGTGCTTCAAAGAAAATAATTGCTTTTTTAAAGTGTATTTTGTGATGCCTCACTGATCAGATCTACTGGTGCTTTTTTTTCTCCTCTGGGTTTTTCTAGCATCACCTGTATATTTCTAAATTATGGCTGAAGGTTTGCAACATATTTTACCAAAGTCTCAGGTAGAAAGTAAACTCAGATACTGATCTTCCTCTATATAAACATGCAGAATCCGTGACCTTTTTTCTTCTTTATTAGCATAATACAACTCTCATTGGATTTCTGATCCACTATAACTGTGTCCTTAGATACTTTCCTTCTGAACTTCCCATTTATACTCCAAAAATTTGTTGTTTCCTTCTGAGAGAATGTGTTTAGGACGAGGTGTTTATTGAATATTACTTTCTTGCTTCTGACCATTTCAACAACTTACTAAGAAACATTTGAAATGAACAATGCTTTCCAAACTACTTAGTATCATCTGTGCGTGTTATAAGTGTGGGCTTTAACTTTGCTGTTATCCAATGTATTAAAAACATGCTGAATACTACAAAATCAAGTCTAAATTTTGTGATAGTCATACTGATTTATCAATCCATTTTGAGACACATTTACTAATAATGCTTTTTTAGTTCTTGGGTAGTCATGCAACCAATTCTTATGGCAATTCCACTTTGGATTGTAGTACACCATGATGTTAAAAAAGCTGTTAATCAGATCCCTTACTTCTCTGCTCCCATAAGCCAATAACCTCATAAAAACAGAAATTAGGTCAACACAATTTTAAAGTTCATGTTGACTGATTCTTATAATTTCGTTGTCTGCTAGATGCTTACAGACTGTTTAGAAATTTGTTACAGTATATTTGTATGCGTTAAGCTAGTCTGATCATTTTCTGCATGTCAAAGTTTTCTTGATGTCCTCCTCCAGACTTTTAAATGTCTCACATTTGCCACGCATTTTGGAAAATAATTGCTATTATTCAAAGCTAAGATATATGGCAATGCAAAATTAAACCTTCCTTCTTCTTTCACCCACTTCAAGCTGGGAATAGTGACCAGAAGTTTTCAGCACCCTCCACACGTATACCTTCCATGTAAAGTGTAAATACATTGAGAAGTGAAAGATTGTTAGAGAAGCTTGACAGAGGTGAAGTTGTAAAATAAGCAGATTTGGGGACTATTTTTCTATTCCATGTGTAAAATATCAACACAGAGGGATTCGTTATGTCTCATTTCAGAAGTGAGGTTTACATGTAATCAGAAATAAACTTCCTTTCATGTTCGGATTTTAAGTAGAGAGCTAAGATGCAGCAGTTGTTTGTAGGTCTGGTAGAAATTAACTTAATGACTGTTTAGGAGTGATTGTAGGAAAGGGAAAGATATTGCACAAGTTAGCAAATAAGAAATTATTTGGGGGGAGTATAATTAACAGTGTCTAAACATATCTCTAGTGCAGCACAGGTTACCTGAATCCTAAATTTACTCTGCCAAAGAAAGTTTTGGACTTAATTTTACATATTGACTTGGACTCCTGCTCCTGAATAATACGAATAACTTAAAATTCTAGAATGGGCTATGGGTACATATTTACAATGATCTGTGTCATTACCCATAAGATAGCTGGGAGAAATGTCAGATCTGAAAAGCTTTGAGTTCAGGATACCTAGAAGTCTCTTGTTTCTTGGTTCCCAGAGACCTCAACACGACTAAAAATTCCAGAAGAAAAAGTGATACCGTGCACTATTTAAACTCTACATTAAAATAGTTTTTTATTAGTGGATTGCCTTGCTTTTGCTGGAGAAATCCAGAGTCATACATGTAAATGTACATCATAATGTAGATTTGCAACTAAGATACTAACAATAAAGATACAAGAGTAATAATAATAATATTTAACTTGGATGTAGCAGGTTTCATCAATACATCAAAGCACTCAATACCATAATTGCCAAGAAATTGACTTGACAAAGTGCAGTGTCCTCACAGTGAGTTAAAAATCCCCAGGAAGAATAACAAGATAATCAGGATCTCAGCTGCAACTACAGTGCAGATCTCCTTGAATCCAGTATTTTCTCCACAGAAATAAAATATTTTTGTAAGATTATTAAATGTTCCTCCTAGCTCCTCTACTTAGTGTTCTGATAGAATGGAGAAAGCAGTCATGCTTTAATGTGTCTGGAAAAATAGATGTTGATGCAGCCACCAAAAATGTCTCAGATCTATGTTCTAAAAATCTGTCAGTTTTATTACTTGCTCACCATAACAACTTAAGACATACCAAAGAGGACTTGGTTTTCTGTTTGCTTTGCTTAGGAAATGTAGCTGCAACTGAGAAATATTTTTACATCAACCTCATTCTCCATGACTGTAAATCATCTGTTGTAGAAATTATTAGCATAGGAAGTGTTTTTGCATACTGTCTGGCACCCTCTACTGTGCATAAATATTCCAAGCATAAATACTATATTATTGCTGGTGCTTTGCCACAATTAAAATACAAAGAAGAAAAATATGAAAATAAAATGTTATTATAGTGAATTAAAGTGAATTAAAGTGAATTAAAAGGATGATCTTTGTCTGATGGTATGTGTGCATGTGCCTAATAATAACTATTTCTTAATATCACTGCCCCCTTTGATTTAGGGTGTTTTTTATATTCCTTTCTGCTAAATAAAAGTGACTTATCTTGATTTGAGAGACTTATCATTCTGAAAATCCATTTATAGCTTTCTGATGTAGCTCTCAGTTCACTCTCTTAGTTTAAAAATACAAAAATAAGATGATGTGCAGAGCCTCATATACCTCCCTAGTATCCTCTTAGAAGAAAACATTTTTATGGGAACAAGCCATGAAAAGGCACTAAAGGCATATGCTATTACAACCACTTTTTCTGGAAGGAAAATCAAGTGGTGGTGTGTTATTTTATAACATGACTATACTACAATATGCTAAAGTGTAGGCATCCTCCTATCTAGTTAATATAGCGACTCAAGGAATGACATATATATCTTGGTATATTATAGTACAGTTTTCAAATGGTTGGAGGTAGCCAGTAGGTGCATTTTCTGCTGAAAGATACCTATAGATATGTTCCTCTGTCAGACTCCAATAGTCTTTGACCAGCTTCTTTTAGATATCCCATGTGTGAAGGGTCAATATTTCTATCACCTTTACTTGTATGAAGACAGATATATTACATAGAATTTCTAATTTAGGACAGAGATACAAAATATGTTGAAAACACAATACAATACACTAAGTTACACTTAGTGAAATATAGCAATTGCAATACAAGTTTCAATCACAATACCAATGTGATTCGCATCACAGGTCACTCTCTAACATGTTCACTGCCATGACACTGGGGATCCCCAGTTGCCAGGAAGGAATATGTGTGTTATAGCCAGCTCAAGCCCGTTGCTCTCTTCCAATTTCTTTTGTTGTTTAGTTTTTTGTCCTGGGTTCGGCCAGGACAGGGTTAATTTTCACCGGACTCCAGGAAGGGGCACAGCCAGGGGGTGGGGGCTGACCCCACCTGGCCAAACTGAGCCCGGTATTCCATACCATGTGACGTCACGCTGGGTTCCGGGGGGAGTGGGCGACGCGGCGGGAACTCACTCTCGCGGCTCGGGAGCGTGTGGCGCCGGTGCGGTCCGAGAGAGCGGGTCTGGTTTTTTGTCGTGTTTTCTCCTTATCTGTATCGTTGTTGTTCCTGTTTCCCTCTGTTTGCTGTTCTGTTAAACTG
>Ga0065711_1051850_pt1 | contig 10207 bp, 2 predicted proteins | sample Hoacrofraction12_FD_59098 | JGI IMG/M metagenome (GOLD analysis project Ga0065711, IMG submission 59098) | Hoatzin crop microbial communities from Cojedes, Venezuela - Epithelial fraction 12 v2 (version 2) | ecosystem: Host-associated > Birds > Digestive system > Esophagus > Crop | place...
GCGGGCCCGGCGCAGGGCGGGGGGGTGGCCGGTGTCCCGGGGGAAGCTGGCGCGGTGGGGCCTCCCCCGTGAATCCTGTGTTGGACCGCGGCAGTCCGTTTCGTTCTGCTTCGGTCTGCCGAGCAGCGCCGGGCACCTGGAGTGAAGCCTGCGCCAGCACCGCTGTGCTTGTCATCAGGGCCGTGGTGCTGCTTCCACAGCCCGCGGCCTGCGTGCGCGCCAGGCCCGTTTCCCTCTCGGGTCGGGCCGTCTCAGTTTGAGTTGAAGCACACCCCTCGATTTCTCGTGCGCGCCTGATGAGCGTTTCTTCCTTTTCCTGATACTTTTCAGGTCTTCGCAGGAAGCCAGAGACTCAGACCGCACCTGCTGTAACCTGACGGTTTGCTCTGAAATGGAGAGCATTACGCAGCTGTTCAGCGACTTGTGTGAAGCACACTTGGCAGGTTTGCTGTGGAAGGTCCACCTGGGCAGGCGGCAGGTCAGCAAGAGAAGGGCTAAGGAGAACCTGAAGAGGGTTGCTTACAATGCCCTGTTCATAAACCTTTTCCAAGATGAGGCTCGTAAGCTGCAGTCAGACGTTTCCAGGCTTCCAGTGAAAAACAAAATTTTGATGCTGTCTTTCAACTTGAGAGTTGGTGGCCTAGGTGCCCAGGCGGATAGACTGGAGAATCTTGTGGAGGAGCTGGAAACAGCTGAATGCTTACCATTTACTGAAGTTAACTCTGTCCTGGATCTCTTAGTACAGCTTGCTGGAACAGGTCCTCCGCAGCTTGTACCGCAAAAAAAGGACTATTTTCTGAACAACAAGTACGTTGGGAGAAATGTCAAATACCAGGGTTATGACTATTACGACGTGAGTGTATTTGAAGCTGATATACAATCTCTAATAACAAATGAAGAATGTCAGTTCAATGACACGATTCAGAAGACGCTCCAGATAATGGAGGCTGCGCCTGGCACTGGACTCCCCGCCATAGGCTTGTTCTCACACATCTACCCTGCTGGTGACAAGTTTGAGAAAGAAACGCGGGTCTCGCTCTTCGGTGCTCTTGTCCATAGCCGTACGTATGATATGGACATCAAGTTGGATTTGCCACCAGTGCCTGACAATGCAGATTTATCTGGACTTGCAATTAAAGTATGGTATCATTTGTTTTGGACTTAAGAGCGCATGCATGCTTTCAATATGCCACTTTGAAACTATAGTTTAAAACATAGGTATTCAATTTGTAATAGAAGCATGACAGTGTTGGAATTTGAGATGGAGCAGGCATCCTTTTCTTTGTTGAGAATCAGATGAGCTTTCTGGACACAGAGATGTGCGATAATGAAGACCTTGGTCTTGTCCTGTAACTGTGTGTAAAACCTTCACGTGGCCACGGGCTTTATGAAGCGAAGCCATCAGCTGTGTCTGTGCCTTCTCCACCCCAGTGATCTTTTGCTTGCATTTTTGCCTGCTTTGTATGTTGAACTCCGTTGTGGTTTTGCCTCCTTGTTACTGTTCAGCCTGACTGCATGAGCTTTCCTGTCTGATTGCATGTGTTTTGCTGTTCAGATTTCATTACGTAACTTGTATTTCCTTGGCTTGTTGTATCTTAAAACATTTTTTTCGCTGATTTTATTTCATTGAACCCCCTAGTTCCCACTGTTCTTTTACCTTTTCAGTGTGTACAGTTTCTGTTGTATCTTTTTTTCCCTTTTGCTATTCATTCTGTTTATTCTTGGTGTGTTTTATTCTCATGGAATTACTAGATAAACTTGTTGGGTTTTTTAAATTTCTTTCCATTTTTAATGTGTTTAGGTAGATTTTTTATACTTCTGTACTTTTAACCTTCATTTTGTTCCCTCTACTTAACATACTGATAGCTCTTGCAATTCCCTTAACTTAGGGTCTTAAATGAAACTTGAAGGCAGATACATTAAAAAAGAAAACCCCTGTACCATTCAGTGTACACGTGTGGATGTGAGTTGTGACTCGGGGGAGGCAGAACTTTTTTAGTGTCATACTTTTTCCATCAGACTGGAAAATGTGTGATTTCTTGAAGAATGTGTTGCTTTTTATGTGAGTGTGATGGTCTTTTACTAAAACTGTGTATTATTCTGCACGTACAACTTCTGTTGAGTGGGAGTTGAGGATGCTGCATATACATTGTTTGGATGCCTGCAGATTTTCTGCATATGCGTAAGCATAAGGGAACAAATGGTGTTAGTTAACAAAATGTTTATGAATTTGAAGAATTAGGACCTGGATCATTTGCTCAAATGAAATACTGACCAGTATGATTTTATTAGTGTTATGTGTTGTTGAATATCCAGACCACGGATTCTCAACTTGTAGAACTATGTGCTTATCAACGGAGTAAGTTACAAGCTTAACACCAACAAACTTAATATATTATTTTGGTGGTGATTGTTGTTTTATGTATAGGCATTAATACCCATAGAGACTTACCAGATGAAGAGAGTGCTTACAGGAAAAACTTAAAATAGGTAGAAAGGGAGGCTGAACGACACAGGGTGAGTCACGTAGAGTCACTTGATCGCAGATGATAGCAGAACATCTTCTTTACTAGCATATGTTTCTTCAGCAAGGTATTTTCATATATAACATTTGAACTCTCTCTGACAGGTTCCCCAAAGTATAGACCAGTCAGAAGATGAGGGATTCCAGTCAGCATCCAATCTGACTCCTGATTCTCAGTCAGAGCCGAGCATGACTCCAGACATAGACTTGTGGGATGCAGTGCTTACGTACGGACCCAGCAAACGAAGGTGTTGGGAAAGAATCGGATAGTAGGTGTCTGATGTTACTGGCAAGCTTACTATGCATCATACGCAAATGTATGAAGGTGCATTTCATCTTAGTTCCAAATGACCTCAGTATGAATAGTGGAACGTGCGTATGTAATTCGCAGAATTCACTATACTGCATTAGTGATTGAGAAAGGAATAAAGGTCATGCAGCTTCAACAAACTAGTTCTTAAATTGCAGCTGTTTCATAGGAAGAGATAAAACCATCTTCATCAAAAACACTGAAGGGATTATGGGAACACTTGCCCTTTGTGTGAAATGCAACATTTTTCTAACTAAGCTGAGTTCTTATGCACTATGCAATTTATCTTTATCTCCCAGTATTGTACGCTATTGTATTCCTTTTCCTTGTCTGTAACCAAAACAGAAGTTATTATACCGATTTCTTGATGGTGTGGTTAGGCTTTTAGTTCTTTTGGCTGTTGAGTAGATGATGCAGCTCCTGAGAGAAGGCTCTATATGGCCCTGTTAAAGCTTCCTAGCTTTCCGAAAACAAAAGACAAAGAAAAAAAAGGCAAGTATGGCAGGTATCTTTCTTTACATTCCTGACAGACAGTGGTGTGCTTGATTCGTGGAGAGACTTTTTATGTTTTCTGTAATTTTAACTGATAATTCAGTGATATGTCTGTTGCAGTGTTATGCAGTGTTTTTTCAGCTCAGAGCCTGAGAAGCTCCAAAACTCAGAAGTTCCCTGATCTGATTTTTCAAAGCCACTGTAGCATACATTAGCTTTGTTCCTAGTGCAAGACAGTTTTTCTTGCTACCATTTGGACTGTAAGGATCTTAAAGTCAAATATAGACCATGTGCCTGACAGCTGTCATGTAATACATGCTGCTACAATTCAGAAATTTTGGAAGAATTGGAAGGAGAAACTGTGTTGAAGGGGATAGTAGTCCTCACTGGGAAGAGCTAAAACGTGTTAAAACAAGTCATTGTAGCATTTTGATCATATTGCTCTTTAACATATTGGAATATTAGTATTACGTGGACCATGGAAATCTGGTGTATATTCGCCTCATTTTCCTAATGTGAAAAGTGCACCAGGGAAGGCCACAGAAGAAGCTGCTAATTCTCAGGCGAGGTTTCCGTCTCTGAACTGATTTTCAGATTACCTGCCGATTTCTTCACTGTACTGTGTTTGGCCTGCAGTTTCATTGTTTGAATGCACATTGCCTTGAAAATGTACTGTATTACTAGTAGCTTCTTCTGTGGTTAATATTGGCTGTGTATAATTCTGATATGCCTTATTTTTTCTTTAGGAGCTGTATTTCCTTCTTTTCATATAATCACCTTGTAATATTGTGTTTACTCTGACACAGCCCACCTGGTAAAAAAGAGGAACCGTACCTTACTGAAGCTGGGAGAGAAGCTTTTGACAAGTTTTACAGACTTCGAGAAGGGGAATTGCAGCTGTTCAGTAACACCGTACTTCAGCTTCCGCAGCTTGTGCTTATGAAAGAACCTGAACTGGTTAAGGATGTCTTGAATGTCCTCATTGGTGTGGTATCCACTACGTTTTCACTCAATCAGGTATGGAAGATTTTAAACTGCGCTTCTTAGTCGCATCTTTTTCTTTTTTCCTAAAATACATTTATTTCTTTTGAGACTGGCAGTTGTGGATACTGTTAAAAAGTTGAATGTGACCTAATGGCAATATGGCAGTATTTATATATTGCAGTAATGATGTTATTGCAATAGGCTAAGAGTATTTGTAGTCCTCACAGTGAAAACAGGTTAATGAATACTTGAAAATGGATGTGTAAATGGTTTTGTAGAGTGGATTTTCTTTAAGAAATTAGATAAAGAATCTTACTCTGTATATTTGAAAATACTGTTCATACTCCTGAAATTTTGCTACAATTTAATATGTTTATCACACTGTCCTAGCTGTGTAGTCTCAGTCAGCAGAGTATGTAAGCTGAAAATTTGTCTGCAGTTATTTTTGTGTGTTAATGACTGTTATTTAAAATCAGAATACAGCTATGAAATACTTGAATCTGCCTTTTTTTTCCTCCCTGTATCCCTGTATTTAGGCTGCTCAGACATTTGTGATAAAGGAGGGGGTATATGTATCTGGAACTTCACCAGAGACGATGCACAACCTGCTCTCAGAAGTTGCAGAGTACGGCACCTATTACACACGACTAAGTCGTTTTTCTCTTCAACCAGTTTTAGATTCTTCATACAGCAAAGGACTTGTGTTTCAGGTAAAACAATTGTATTAAATCATCCAGCTTTAATGGGCCAGTTAACTTAGGTAGAGAAGGTAACTTTGATTTCGTGTAAAGCTGGAATTCCTGCATTCTGCAAAATCTGCAAAGCATTTTAAATGTAATGCTCGTTCCAGGTCAGCACTGAACAGGGCCACTGTGTTTAAATCCCGGCTCTGTGTGCTTAGGGCTTGCTTGCACTGGAACGCCTGATGAAAGGTCTTCATTACCTGAAGCATGGTTTGTTTAGTCATAATGTTCTGTTGAGGACTAAAGGAATATCGTTTTTAGATGTTTTAAAAACATTACATATTTATACATTAAGATGAATAAAATGAAAATACAAGAACTTTCTTAATACGGTATGTATATATAATATGTATTTTTTAAAAAATAGAAGCTGACACAGATAAATGTTATATCTAATAGCTTTAATTACTTTTTCTCTATTCAGAATTAGGTGTCAATTTTCCCTGTCAGTCCTCTGTATATTATGCTGAACTGTACATAACACTGTGTGATATCAGGGGATTTCATCTCTTTCTAATGCATCGAATTAAGTTAGGATTGGCTATGAAAATGTATTCGTTCTGAATATTTGATTTACAATAATGTTTACAGAAATGGAATAAGAGAGTCTCTCTCCTTGTCTTGTAAGACAAAGTTTTAGGCAGTTTTTTTTCCGGTGTCCAATTTAGGCATGCAAGTAAGGAACCAGGTTTACTTAGTTTTATTTTATAGCTTTTAGAGAACGAGAAGCTCCTCAAAGGGCAATTCAGAGAAGCTGAACCAAGATGCTTTATTGTACTGTGTGTGGGTACAGGCTCCGTGCATTGGGTGTGTAAAGAGTGTAGAGGAGTGATCTGGCCAATTTGAATGTCTGAGGTTGCGTGGACTCTTACTTTCCCCACTGCTTTGGTACACAAGTCCCTCTTACCCGCATATGCAAATCACTGTAGTAAAAGGTTTCTTTTCATGCTGATGCAATGGATGTGAGACATAGCTAGACTATTAACCACTTCAACAGTAAGACTTTAAATATTTTCTGTTGATACTAGGCATTCACAAGTGGGCTGAGAAAATATCTTCAATATTACCGAGCCTGTGTTTTGTCAACACCTCCTACTTTAAGCCTGCTAACAATCAGCTTTCTCTTCAGAAAATTAGGTCGCCAGTTGAGGTAAGAGAATAATATTAAATATTTAAGCTCTTCATAGCAGAAAAAATGTAATCTATGTCTTCATAAGCACTAAAAGAGACAATACTGCACGGGCATTCTTACGTAGCCGTTCAGTATTTTTCCTCTATTTTAGTGGAAAGATTTCTTAATCTCCGAAAGATTCTAGGGAAAACATGTGAGGTCTTTATATTCAGTTTCTTTGTTATCCTGTTATCATTCAGCTGATACAGTAGGGTTGTTGTATGATATTCAACTTCAGCAAAGTTACATCACTGTGACCTCCGAGACTTCTGGTTGAAATTGTTACATATGTTTTAATATTGTTTTTTAGGTATTTAGCTGAACTTTGTGGCATAGGAACAACAGCGCTGGCGATCAGTGGTGGAGCTGGTGCTTCATTTCCTACGGTGATAATTAATATTTTTATGTTTGGTTTGGGTTGCAATGTTAACATTCTTCAAAACTAGGTAGGATTTTACATAAAATATTTAGTGTTGGTCTCTGCTGCCAAAGATACGACCTTGGGCCTCCACTTAGAATGCCATGATCCTTTCTCCAGATACTGTAAAATTTGGAATTTTGTCCCGTGTTTTCAATTCTTAAACAAAGCACCTGAAAGAAGCCTTAGAGTGCATTTCATTTCATTGTAAAGGAGATATTTGTAGCAAGTCAAATGAATCCAGCTCTACACATACCTATTTCACCCCAGTGGCTCCAAAGTGCGCTTGAGGTAACTAGCTCAGATAAAGGGATCTTAACTGCAGATAGCTCAAGGAAGCAAGATGAATCCTGCCTTCGGTGTCTAGTGAAACACATAAAGCTGTGTATTTATGAGTCTTTTGTTATTAAAGTTGTAGTGAAGTTTGCCTAATATTAGAATACTTTTCAATTTTTTAGGGTGTTAAGTTGCTTTCATATCTGTACAAAGAGGCTCTCAACAACTGCAGCAATGAGCATTATCCAGTTCTTCTGTCTTTGTTGAAGACAAGCTGTGAACCATACACAAGGTGCGTCCATACGGTTCTCTCCATAACTGTGTTTCAGAGCAGTTCTGAATTAGTACTCTGGGGAGTAACTCTGCTAATTTAACAATGGCTCTTAACATTTTCAGAGAAAATATAAGATGTGGCTGTATCTGCAAATTACATATTAAAATTAATTCATTTTGCTGAGCCCTTCTTTCCCTCTCATTTTCAGCTCAGTAACAACTTACGAGTTTTACGTGTGACCAGACTAGTAATTAATACATGTAAATAAGACTTCTTTCTTGCTGATGGTCGTGGAAATTCCTACTGGAATATAAGACTCGGATAAACTTCTATTTTTTCTCTTCTCATACCTGTGGTAAAATCGTGAAACTGGCAACTAACAAGTTTCTCCTGGTGTTGCACAGACTGGGAAAGTTCATGCTTATTTCCACTGTCTGGTGGGTTTTTCAGCAAGCAAAAATGAAAAAAAAAAAAATCTGTTGTTCATTAAATAGATGTAACTAACTAACAATAGTAAGTAGAGTTCCTTGGATTGCAACAGTTCTGTTAAGCAGTGCACATCAATTTAGAAACTGCTAGTTTGTAGACTTTTGAAGAGACGCTAATTTTTTTTAAATAGCTATAGGGAGTATAGCTGTAGTCCATCATCAGTTTACAATGATACTTAATAGATGTAATGACACTAGAAAGAGAAAACCAAAATCTGTCAATATGCTCTAAATTTAAGATTTGTCCCATGGCCACCCTTCTTGTTTTTTCTTCCTTCTACATAAAATGTTCTTTGGAGAAATTTAATTTCAGATTTACCAGAAGACTCATTGAAATATCTTCACAGCTCCTGCCCTGCAGTTTATAGAAGGTAGTCACGTTTCTGAAATACCAAGGGCAGGATGTCATGGCATCACAATGAACCTAAAAAACATGAAAATATGCTTACTAGTATCTGATACTTACAGCATTGCCTCCAAAATTTGTTGTAGTTCTTATCAAAACAGCAGTCATACACAATCAGGGCTCCTGTGGAAGGAGGCCTCCATTGTCTGCAGAAAGTGTTACCCCACTCATTTATTAACCTGAAAGAAATTAAATAATAGAAGTAATTGCTCAAATAAATCATAGAAATGTCGGATTTAACACTTTAAAAGTTCTTAACTTTTTACTTAGAACCTTAAAATGGCACCATGGTTCCCATGCTAAATGCTTCCTGTTTGTTACACTGACCCAACGTCTAGAAAGAGTGTTAGCATTGCAGCTGGTACAAAAAGAAAAGATTAGCTTCAAGGTGCTCTGAGCCTTTTTATCTACTGTTTCAGATAATGGCATTTTTTTATTTCTTCAAAACTTTGGTTTCGCACAAAGGAAGTATGAAAAAGCACGAATAAATATTCCAAAATAGTAGATGTCATTATTGCATGTATATTAAAAATGTCTCTAGGTCTGGGGAAAAAGTGCTTGGTAGTGCGTCTTTGTTTTATACCCTTTCAGTTTCTCCCTGCCGAAGTTGCCTCTCTTGAAAGTAAATCCTTACTGTTTATCTCTCCCTGTGCTTTGGATGTGCTGCAGAGATTTCTACAGATTTTTAATATATACTGAGGAAATCAATGTACAGAAATAAAAAGATTGTTCTAATTAAGGCAATATTTTTTCATCTTAACTATCCCTGAAATGTTCTCTGTAAAGATGGTTTCTTTTAAGAAAAATGCAGAGACACAATGCTGTGTGTATCTCCATGTCAGTGTGACAGCACTTAATTGCTGTTTTTTATCCTGCCTATAGCTTGTGTGTTTTGATGTTTTAAAGAATATACTTACTGTTCGGTTATAATAAAGTTGAGAAGGTGAGAGGATTGATTTTTTAATATTGTACAATTGTATTTTTTTAGATTTATCTATGATTGGGTATACAGTGGTGTATTCAGAGACGTTTATGGAGAGTTTATGATCCAGGTGAATGAGGATTATCTTTGTTTCAGAGGTACAGTATGTATATGGAGCATTTCAAATTTAGACAATTTGTGCTGTTAAATAATTAAAATACATACTTTTATATTTTTGTTTGATACGTAGATAAACATTACTGGACTCATGGTTATGTTTTGATTTCAAAAGAAGTAGAAGATTGTGTCCCCGTATTTCTTAAACATATTGCTAATGATGTATACATATGCGGAAAAACCATAAATTTGCTGAAATTGTGCTGCCCTAGGGTAAGTTTTGATTTGGTTCTTCCCTATTATATTGAGAAAATCGTGTCTCTTCAGAGGAAATTTCTAGGTTTCTAGCAACTTTGCTCCTTTATTGATAACTGGTATTGTGTAAGTAGGGTATTGATTCTTGAAAGGCAATTTTTTGCTCTTGGATACTTGGGAACTTGGATACTTGTGAACTGATTATCCACTCTACTTGCTAACACCTCACTGTAGAAATACATATTTTTAATGGCATCAATTGTATTGTATCCAATACAATTGCTAGGTTTCTTATTTTCCTTTGTATTGGAAGCAGGAATGTTTTAGGCTTCCAAGCGAGTGCCTTCCATTTTTATCACCACTGACACTATTTTTCTGGTTAAAGATGCCTCACCAGGTCGTGACTCAGTTCTGCATAGCTCGTCTTTCAGCTCTGTTGCTTCCCTGTGCTAGTTCTCCTGAGTCTGCTCCAACTAGCATCCTCAAACCATGACTCGGGTGTGCCGGTAGTACTGGGCTTTTTCTAAAACAATGTCAGACATCATTTCCATTATAAATTACGTGTTTGTCAATCACTAACACAGTATCTTCATAGAACATTCCCTCAGGATGTACAACACCAGGTTCAATCATCTTCCATCTGTGTGAGAGTGCCGGTCACATTTCATCCCTTCCCATGGTAATGCCCTGAACAGCTGGCTGTAGTTTGCTTAGGCTAACACAGTCCCAGGAACACAGCTCTGGGCATCCCATCTTCTGGCTTTTACCAGTAGACTGGGGAATCCAGCGTGAGCATGCTTGTATGCTTTTTTTTTTTTTTTTTTTTT
>Ga0065711_1051851_pt1 | contig 10207 bp, 6 predicted proteins | sample Hoacrofraction12_FD_59098 | JGI IMG/M metagenome (GOLD analysis project Ga0065711, IMG submission 59098) | Hoatzin crop microbial communities from Cojedes, Venezuela - Epithelial fraction 12 v2 (version 2) | ecosystem: Host-associated > Birds > Digestive system > Esophagus > Crop | place...
AAGACCCGCCTGGACAAGGTCCTCTACAGCCTACTGTAGGTAACCCTGCTTCGGCAGGAGGGTTGGACTAGATGACCCACAGAGGTCCCTTCCAACCCCGAACATTCTGTGATTCTGTGATATCTGGTGACTGTTTACACAGAAAATTAACAAAAGCACGAAACATATCTGGACACTCTGAGTGACCACTGTTTAGGATTTCACTTGAACACAAGTTTGCTGTTATATTATTTGATTGCACAGAAGTCGGTTTGCACTCATGTCATCAAGAATATCAGCTATTCCTGCATTTGATGTGAGGAAAACCTTCAGCCAGGTAACTGAAAGGTTACTGAAAAGACCTTTCCCAACAGCCTTCCTTCTGTAACAAGCAACAGTACGAAAGCATCTCTGCTTTCCCACCTGCAGGAGGACAAGGTATGGGAGGGATGCACAGTGCCATACACAAACTCCCCTTGCTGGGAGCAGAGGCAGGGATAAAGTCATCACCAGGATTTAGAAATGAGCAAGTCGTAAGTACTGGTGAGCCATATCAGCTTTTACCAAACTTAATAGACACAGAACAGTGAAAATACTAGAGAAAAACTCATTGTACCTCAGGCAGGCTATGTTGAGACTTCTATGTTGTAAACACTCCCCCCCCAAAAAAAAACCACCAGTGTTCTATATCTGTCCAAAAAATAAAATATGTTATTTCAAGGAGGTATACATGTATATCTCTCCAATTCTGATTCCTGTTTGGAAAACTTCTGAAAGTGCAGAGTTATTCAAAGACTGGTAGTTCACAACTGCTTTTCCTTCATTTTATTGCCACAACTGAGAGCCTGAATCCAGTTGCATCAGAGTCTGAATGCCCATTAACACACTTTTTTGCCTCTCCTTAGCAGACTCTGGCACTCATTTACATTTATCTGTGTGCCAGTGTCTCATGCATTATCTCACAGGCTTAGGTGTTTTCTTACTTAGATGAAGATGGCAAATCTGTAATGGGGTCCATACAGAGTCCTGCATGACTAGCAGGACCTGACCCTGTTTCTGTAGGACTTCTGGCAGCAAGCATGCTTGGCATTCACAGAATAAGTTGAAGAACAAATTAGCCAACAGAAAGGCAATGCTTTTTTTGCTCATACTATGTTAAAGGGAACAAAGTGTTTGGATGCAAACAGAAGGAATGCACTTCAGAAAAATCATTGCTACATATCTGGCGGTACAAGTGCCATACAGCTCACACTACACATGCCTTATTGCAAGCCAGCTGTGCTCTCTTATCATCTCACAGCTGGTAAAAGCCCGTTCTCTGAGGAGATGCTGTTGTCAGTGTTGATGGCTGCAAAGCACTCCACAGCAATTTTCTTTACAAAAGCATGATGTCAGGTGACCTTCACTTCTGTGCATGAAATGATCAAAATCTGATAAAATGGCATCCTTCCCTGAGGTCACCCAGAAGTCTTTTTCACTGTTTTTCTCACAGAGGCATTTACAGTGGTTTAGTTTTTTCCCAGTTTTCCCAATGTCATGATTCTTGCTCCCTGGGAAGACAAAAATTAGGGCTTTAACTGATGTACAATCAGATAAAAATACCTTCTGAATTTTAAGACAATCTTAATTCAACTGTATGAATGCAAAATATTTTTATTGAAGAATGCAACTCAGAAGTTTCCACCTCATTTTGAGATTATAATCTAGGATTTCACATGTACACGGAGCTCCTAAAAATGCTAAACATCCCCAAAATGACAATACAGTCGCAATGACTGTACACGTGCATCATGAGAAAAACCACAAACATTTCTGTTTCTTACAGGCAGGACAGCCACAGGAGCCCACAGGTTTCCATGTGTGGTCAGTAGCTCTTGAGTGTGCCCTGACTGTGCAGATTGATGGTTGCCCTTCTCTGCCTGGGAGGATGTTGGTGTTTAGCAGACATCCTGGTTAACAAAAGGGTTCCCTCTGCCAAGGAAACCATTTTACAAAAATACTCTTACATTTTGAAAGGTGTGTCCTACTTTCTCATTTCAGATTGGATGGATGAGTAGCAGAAATTAGGCTGTCTGTGCCTCGCAGGGTCAATGGACTCTTCAGAAATATTGCAGACTGCTTGTCCAGGCATGTATTTTGACTGCTAAAGGCTCCAATTATTTATAATGCTTCTTTACTAAACTCAGGTCAACCCAAGAAACTCAGAAGTGGAGCTCAAACAAACAGGTCACATGAAATGGCAAACCCGTACACTGCAAACCCAGACGTGAAGCCTGACAGGTGGAAAGCAGGAGATGGCACCAGAACTTTGTATTTCTTGACTCTGACTGAAGCTGCATTTTGAGAACTAGTCCAGCTTGGCTTTGTAAAGTAGCAGCTCTTGTATGGGTGTAATATTATGCCTCTCAGAAGCAAAATTGCCAGGGCATCCTGATGAAATGCCTGTAGCACCACATCAAGGGCTGACCTTGTGGTTGTGGAAAATAAGTAGGACAAAACCATTCTATCAGTCTATGAAAATAAGGTGGCTATCACAGATTAAAATCAGTACAACAGCCAGGGGCTGGATGAGTAAACAAGAAGACTTATTTAAGCTCTTTACACTACCAATAATCTGCATTAGGATTAGATCCCTGATAGAAGGTGGAAAAACAAAACAAAACAAAACAAAACAAAACAAAACAAAATAAAATAATCAAATCAAATCAAATCCAAAACCAACCAAATACAATACTTGGAAAAGATGCACTTTTTTTCTTTCCTTCGTTTTTTCTTTTATGTAGTGAGGCTTCCAGGAAGACAACAAGGACTTAAGCTTTCTTTGGGCCTGTTTCACATCTGGGCAACTCTGGTTTCCATTTTGCTAAATTCAGTGAGATGGGTGTGACTGACACATAGGTGGTTTCACCTATGGCAAGCACTGCTGCCCCAGTTTATAATAGATGTGAATTTACAGAAGCCACAGCTAACAACCAGGTAGAGATTTTCTCATGGTAGCATCAGGACAGACTTTCCCACATGCTCCTTGCTCATTTGAATGTGTTACCTACAGTAAAAATCATGATTTGACCTGTGTATCAACATGTCCCTAACCTCAGCTTCCCACTCTGAGTGGGAAATTTAGTATCTTAAGCCATCGTCAAGCATTCAAAAACTCTGTTTAGTGTGTGTTACCAGAAAAGAGGCATTTTCCTACTTATTCTTTGGGATTTTGTTTGGTTTCCATTAAATTAATGAGTTTTTTCTCTTGTAGAACAATGAAGATGTTTGACGCTCTTCTCAGTCTTTTTTTGCAGCCAAGATATTTCAGCAATCCAGAACACTGCTTGCTAAATCTAAGACTTTATTTTTAATACTGTTTAACATTCAGTAATTTTTCTTCTGATAACACAAAGTGGATGATTCAATACAAGTGACAAATAAACAGGTGAAACAACATACGAACCTCCATGACACTATGTGGGAAAGTAGCAGCAAGGTGAGACCACAAGAAATAAATCTGATGTGGTTCCAGTGTGTGGTAGGGTTTATGAAGGCTGACTAAATCTGAACAAAGGGGCAGGCTGACTTTGGTCAGTGGTCAAAGATTTCAAAAAATCTATTATTTTCGTAACCACAGAAGACATTATGAGCAAAAATTCATCTGCACTACTTTCTGAAGGGTTTGGAAAAGATGAAAAAAAGCCATTTTTGTTGTTTCCTCAATCTATTATTCATATTTTTCCCACAAAATATCTCCTTACAATTGCATTCTTCCAAGCAGCATTACTTTAGCCTTTAACTCTTTTTGAACACGAATGAATAGGTCTTTACACATCAGGCTCCCTTTCATTCTGTATTTTGTGAAAGTAAGTAAACAAAAAAATTCTAGTCCTTATTGTGAAGTAGTTGGAAATCTCAGCTAGGCTACACTCTACAGACCTTAAAAGATAATTAAAACCTTGGCATTTCTAAACTTTTTTTTTTCCCCTCCTTAATCTCCCAGTGGCTTAAAACTGTTTTCATGATGTTTTGGCAATTTGATCCATGTTTGAAGCTTTTGAATTTGATAACACTGGGAAAAAATAGCAGGGCTGGGTTCAAATGAGTTCAACACCACACTTTTGCACAAAATCAGGTTTTTTACTATCCACATTCACCAATGTGCAGGTGTGTATATTAGCTTTTCATCAGCAGCCTAACCTTCACTCCTTTTCGTATTGCAGGCCTCCTTCCAGCTTTTGCTAATAGGGCTGCAGTGCCTTCATTAGAGCGGACAATTACAATTCCTTTGGTCACCATCCTCATTCTCACTCTGAACTTCTCTCTGTAGTCCTCTCTCGGCAAGTAACCTGCTTCTACTGCTTTCCAGCTGGTGGGCAACTACATTCTAGTATTTCTTCTATGCATAACTCACTGTTGTGAGAGAGCTACATTTCATGCATTAGATCCTTTCTCTCCCAGGGAGTGCCACGGATGCAAGGACTGCGAGGTCACTAGTTCCTGTGTAGGAAGGAAAAACAAACTGAAAATGCTGCAGGCATCCCTTGTACAGCCAGGCTGTGTGACTGCAATTTATCGATTTGCTGAAACGTGCCAATGCAAACACACAAGGTCATCCCTACCTCATCTGTCTGCACAGTGGTTATCCCTCCTGCTAATGCAGGTTATCAGCTACAGACACTGAGCCCTGGGCAAAACACCTATTCCTTAATCCCAAGGAAGAGAAGAACTGTCTACTGCCACCAGTTATTCTCATCCTCCCTTTCTGCCTGCAGCACGCACTGGAACAGAGTGGTGTGCCCCCTGCAAAGGTCAACCTTCCCATGCAGAAAGAGGATACATCTGAAGCTGTCCATGATTTGTGAGAAAACCCAGTGTAGGCATTCAGATCAGTCTGTTCTGTTTTCCCTAGTGAGAAAATGGCTTCAAGTAAGGGGATGTTATTCCAGAACAATGATACTAAGAATAGTACGTGGTAGAAGAAACGTGGTCAGTATTGTAGCAAAAATTTAGCAAAAGCCAGAGAAGTCTATTCTATCCGTGCAACGGAAACTTTGCTCCCTGCAGCAGTTTTGCAGCACTGACAAAAAGATCACAGAGTACCTAAAACTGCACAGAAGTACACTCCAGGATAAATGGGAGCTTGTTCTTGGTTTAAAAAGCCACACACTTAGACTTACTAACCTAAACAAAGCTAGGACAGAGGAGGTGAAAGAAGGAGCCTGGATTTACAGACACAGTGTCAGACTCTTCCTTGCTCTGAACTTTTCATGGTAATTCAACTCCGTGCAAAATGAGGGGAAGTGTTACTGTGTTTGTGTGACCATGTTGCAGTGGCAGAAATAGCTTTGGGGCACGGACTAATAAGAAAAGCTGTCTGCAGGGAAAATAGTCTCACTTTCCTTTCCACTGCACAGGACGTTAAGCAGATTTGCCCGCAGCCAGGTTTCCCTGGCTCAGAGGAAACTTGAAGCTCAGATTCTGCTTTTGGCTTGAACAAGAGCAAAGTTTTGAAAATTTCTTGTGATCTGGAAGTGTCAGAGGAAAAACCGCTCCAGGAACACAACCACGTGTCTTTTCAAACAGTCTCAAGACTTCAGGAGCTTCTTTTTCAGCCTGAACATTTTCTAAGATGACAGCAAAAGAGAGAAAGCAGACCCTATCACCTGAAGGCCCCGAAGTCCCAAGCGCTGCTACGTTATCATCATGGATCCCTTTGAATCTGGACCACAGTACAGGAAGTGGAGACCCTGCACTTCCAGGGGCTGGGTGCAGGACGCAGACCTCATGTGTTCAGGAAGCATGCACTGATCTGGAGACAACCCGAGAAGAGCAACAAGCAGCAATTTTCCAGCAACTCTCAGCTCTATCAGTTGGTTCCTGCATAGGTCTTACTAGGAGCTTGGTTTTATGGAAACTTCATCTCCAGTAGCTTCCTTTTTTTAAAAAGCTCTGCATAAGCTCTGTATTTGTTCTGTATCTGCAATACTTCCTTTGCTTTTTTAACATTACAATGTAGAATTTTAGAGTAAAGGCAGTTTTGAGATCATCCTCTGCCATGCTTTATATTTTTCTATAGGGCATTTCATTTTTATTCAGCTTTTCTACACAGTAGAGACAAACAGGTCAAGAAAATGCAAGATAAGTGTTATTTCACTGAAAATAGATTATTTACTGAATACCTAACCATAACTTTGTATGCATGTTTTAACATAGGTCACCTGCAAAACCTTTTTGAAAAGTTTATGCTTTATCGTGAAAAAAGTAGAAGTGTAATATTTGTATGCTTTCAAAAAAAAAGATTTTCTCCACTCCTTTTTTCTCTCTAAGGAAGGTTTGCCTCCTATCTTTGTAAGTCTTTTAATTTGATGTCTCCAGTACAAGGTGAAAAATCACTTTCTAATAAATGCATTAATCAGAAGGAAAAAAAAGAAAAATATAATCTAGCTCTATGGTCAGTATGATTTTTACTGAGGATTGTCAGCACAGGTGCAGAGTTATGTCAGGCCACTGCTTTAAAAAGACAGCTCTTTAGAAACAGCCTGCTCTGGGGAAGAACATAGTCTAAATAGCAATTAGACTTTATCAGTCGAAGAGAAAAAAATGTAGACATCCAAGCCCAATGCTTGCAGACAGGGGAACAAGAGAAAACCAAAACCAAAACCAAAACCAAACACCTTTTGTATCCATGTTCAGGATTTAAGTATAGTGAGTTTTGAAAGATCATCTCCTACTCACCCTACTCATTGCACTAAGTCTGGCAATTTCTACTTGCGCCTTTCTGGCCTCAAAACACAGCAGAGTCTCTGCCTGTTTTCACTGCTGCAAAAAAAATTTTGGAAAGAAAAACATCCACCATGGTGATGGTGTTCCAACAGAAAAGTCTACAGAGCCAGTACAGCACTGGCGTCTCATGGCATTAAAAGAATCTATCAGGTTCAATTCCTCTGGCAGGTGGCAACGATTTGGAACAGCAGTGTGGAAATGAATACGCTTTCCTGCCTCCAGCTTAATCGATATTGTTGAGTGAGGAAACAAAATCCTCTTTATGACAGCCTGAACTACACTGTCTTCTCCTTCCTCATTTATTCACACAGCAGAAAATTAGAGAGGCAAAAAAAAGCACATCTAGAAATTTTCTGGAAATAATATCTTCACCTCTCAACTTTCCTTCTCTACTCCCTAAACAGATTAAATAGCTGCTGTAGTCACAGAATTACAGTCACTACAGCTCATATACAGCTGGGAAACACACAGCCACTGTGGCTGAGACACAGCAACAGGATCAAGCCATATCCCAAGGCGATAAGAGATGTTTAAAGGGGAAGTAGTGTCACAAGGCTTCCCTTGGCAAGTGCCGCCACACACAGCCCCTTTTGCAAAAGGGAAGCAGCAGCTGGGTGCAGCAGTGCCAGAAACACACTGGTACCCAGAGCACTGGCATCAGCGCAGAGAGAAGGAAGGGGCATCCCCAAAGCGCTGGCCACAGGGAGCAGAGAGAGGAGGGACCATCCCCTCCCCAGAGGATAGCGCCTGGGGAACTTCAGGCCAGTTGTATTATGCTTTGCCAGGACTGCCCCGCTCAGCACGGGAGGTGGGGTACTAACAGAGAGGTACATCTTCCTTACCCACAGTCACCCAGCACAGAGCCAGTAATGCAATACTCAGGACAGGGGGAATTCTTGTGACAGATGCATTTGTCCCTCTTCAAAAGAAACAATGTGCACAAAAAAGGGATCCTATGAGTACAAGTGTCAAAGGGCATGGCTGAGACCACGGGACCCAGATTTTCTTCTAACTTTGCACACGTGCTCCTCAGCAGAGATTTTTGTGTGATTTTAAAGTTTTAAGTGCTTAAGCATCTGCACCTACTCTCACGATTTCAGTTTGAGTCTTCCACTTACACAACCACATCAGAGGGATATAGGCTGGTTATTGTACTGGAGGAAAGAAAGTGAGAAAACATTTCAGCACATTGAAGTGACATGGAAATGTCACTTCAAAAAGGTAGTTTCAGCTGCAGCTCCCCTACAAATGCATGATTAAATAAATATTTGATGAGGTGTCTTTACTACTAAGACTGGCCTTCAGAAACTGGGGACACAGAGACCAGGGATAAAGTCTGAAGCAAGGAAGACTCATCTCTGGTGGAAAAGGATCAGGTTAGAAAATATGTAAGCAAACTGGACATACGTAAGATCATAGGCCCCAATGGGATGTGCCCACAACTGCTGGAGGAGCTCCTTTGATGCCATTGTGAGGCCATGCTTTGTAATCTTTGATTGATTGTGGCAACTGGGAGAGGTGTTGGAGGACTGGAGGAAAGCAAATGGCATTCCTATCTTCAAGAAAGGCAAGAAGTAGGATCCTGGGAACTACAGACCAGTCAGCCTCACCTCGGTCTCTGGGAAAGTGATGGAGCAGTTAAACTTGGACAGCATTTCCAGACACAAGAAGGAAAAGAAGGTGATCAGGAAGAGTCAGCACGGAGGCTTTTGACATGTGTCCCATAAGATCCTCATAGAGAGGCTGCTGAAGTATGGGCTGGATCTGCCTTCTCAGTTCTGGAATCTGTAACACAACACAGACATTCCAAGTGTGGTGGTGTAGGACTGGACTTGTTTTGCTGAAATAAAAGACAAATTGTCAGGAAGTTCTCTACCATGATTTGGTGCACGTCATCACGCTAACGACATCCTCCTTTGAAGATGTGAAGCATCCTCCGCCAAGTACAGAAAAAGCAGGAAAGCTAGGCTGAAGCTGTGCTGTCACCAGTGAAGAGCATCCAGCAGGTCGTAAGAACCTCTGTGCCAACCTTTCCCTCTGCCACTGTGGTTTTGTGTGGCACCTGGTGACTCACCATATCCCTGCGTCATGTCCTTGTCCTCCCCCCAAAAAGCGCTGCCTGCCGTTCCTCTGCGTTCGCAGTATCTCACACGATCCCTCCGCAGCTCCAAAGCACAACTGAGTCTGGAGCTGCTGTCATAGCATAGATGTTTGTAAGTAGAGTGTAACTACAGAAAAGTAAAAAAAGGAGAAGAAAAAAAAAGATAAGAAAAGGAAAAAAGGCCAGTGGTTCACTCTCCTATGAAAACAAGCAGGAATGTATAAGCATGCAAAAACATTAAAACTGCCAAGATACTAGAAATCCTTGTATAAAACAAGCATATGCAGAAATACTTTGCATGAGTTTCAAGTAAATGCAAAGTAAATACTGTTTCTTAAACTGTTCAGCATGTTGATTGAGAATTATTCTGTCTTTCCAGATAAGCTTGTATTTTATAAATCAAGGTAAATCTATCTGAACTTCTGTTCGTTGGAGGGTGAAGCAGGTGGGTTTGTGCTAACTGTAGGAAAACGGGGAGGCCCAGCACAAAAGGCACTGCCCTCACACTTCTCTGTGCTCGGTCTGCTTGCCAGGTCAGAGCCTTAGCTCTGTAGGGGAAACCCAACTTCTCTTTCTATGAATTTATTACTTTAATACTATTGTAATACAAGCAACTTCATAAAGCTGAAGTAGGAGGACTTCACTTACCCTACAGTTTTAACCGTGTAGGCACACTTCTGCACCTTATCACTGCCTTTGTGTAGCCCAAGGAAGGCACATGCAAGAAGCAGACCATAGGTTCACAGCTGGAGAAATTCACTCCTCTTCTCTAGTGTTCCCTGTGCTGAACTCACGGTACTGAAACACATTAGACTGACATCTTGCCTCGAGGTCCTGAGCCAGCTAACTTCCTCTTTTCACACCAGACCACTTAAAATAGTATCATGTATCTCCTGCTGGAAGGCATCTTTCCACGTATACAGCCATGTTAATACTTAAGCAGCAGAAAAACGCCGCCTTCAAATCTGCAGAATGCAATTCACAGGCTTCCTCCCCAGCCTGCACGATCTAACACAAGCCAACTCTCTTTCTCACTAGCTCTGTTGGCTGGTCCCACCATGCTAGAGATTCAGTGAAATTTTCAGACACTTCTACTCCTTTAGAAGAATAGGGAACATTTACTGTCTTTTTTTTCCCCTCACTGAATGTGAGGCAGATGAGCAATAGTAAGTTGCTGAGATCTTACCCACTGCCTAGATTTTTCAACTGGCTTTTACGGACTGTGAATATCACAGAATATCACAGAATAGTAGGGTTGGAAGGGACCTCTGTGGGTCATCTAGTCCAACCCCCCTGCCGAAGCAGGGTCACCTACAGCAGGCTGCACAGGACCTTGTCCAGGCGGGTCTTGAATATCTC
>Ga0065711_1051853_pt1 | contig 10207 bp, 8 predicted proteins | sample Hoacrofraction12_FD_59098 | JGI IMG/M metagenome (GOLD analysis project Ga0065711, IMG submission 59098) | Hoatzin crop microbial communities from Cojedes, Venezuela - Epithelial fraction 12 v2 (version 2) | ecosystem: Host-associated > Birds > Digestive system > Esophagus > Crop | place...
TTATAATTCATATATAATTTGTTTTTACTATGATTAAATCTTATATTGAATTATTTTTATTGAATTATTTTGCTCGTCTCTGTTTTTGCAGAATCCCTCTAATCGGATATTATGTATATGGTTTCGTCATCTGTTTCAAAGCTGTTAATATATTTGTTCTTCTCTCTGTATATATCCTTCTTTGATTCAAAGTTATATATATCAAATGAATTAACTTCTTTTGAGGTGAACAGTTTTTTTGTAGTTCCCGAAAGAATTATGCTGTCATGAAATATATTTTCAATTTTATAATTTTTATCAAATTTTTTTGTAATCTTATTTTGACTAAGATTCAGGAAATAATTCTGGTTATGCTTTTCAAAATAAACATATGGTTCGTTATTGAGAACCAGCACGTTTGCAAGATCTTTTCCGAATATTACATCGGTATTGATACATTGCTTTAATTCTTCGGTTTGGACATTGTAAAAATTAACGATTTCTTCTTTTGTTTCGTTATTAACCAATGAATATATAATATATTCATCTTCAAAACGAACATAAGGAATGGTTTTTTTATAACAGGTTTGCTCGATGTTTTCGATAGCAATATTAACATGCTCAATGGCAAGATCGGATATAAGCATGCTGGTGTTTATAAAGCCTATACTTTCAACGGAACATTCATCCTCTTCAAGAACATTATAACGATTGTCTTCAAGTAAAGAAAAACCTGTTTTTAAAACACACTGATTTTCACTTATTGCAAGGGCTTGGGAGATACCATTCTTTTTAAGATTCTCATCCTCAAGCTCATATACAATCTTATCTTTAATATTAATAAGAGTCTGAGAAAAATCAAAGAAACCGCTGTATGTTCTTGTTTTGTTAAATTTCAAAGATTCTTTCTGAATTATCATTACATAATCATTTAAAACAAAAACCTTATATTTGCAAGAAACATTAATTTTATTAATATCTTCTTTGAATGTATATATGCAATCCATCTCCCCGGTATCAACATTATAGGAGAGAATGCTTATAAAAGAGCCTTCGGATTTGGTTTCAATACTGGTAAAGTAAATATATCCCTGTTTTAAGGTAGCGTTAACCACGCCTCCTATATCATATTTTTCAATAGCAGGCAGTATATCAAAGCTTTCAGTGGTTTCAAGATTAAAAACCTTGTAATTAACCAAATCAATGCTTTCGTATTTACTTTTTGATCTTTCAAGTTTAATAACGTAATTACCGGATAAATATTTATATCCCTGCAATTCCACGCCCTTTAATATCTTTATTTCCATATTACTCAGCCCTTGTATTCAAAACCTGTCTAAATATCATTATAAAATAATTTTTGTTATTATATTATAAGATTAATCTCTTTGTTGGTTTAACTTAGTCATCAAGATAGTCAATAATATTAAAATTATTCTTTTTATTTGCCATAAACAAAGTACCTATTTTTTGACCGTTAATAATTTTCTCTATATTTGAAGGATGATCTCCGCTTGCGATTACCATATCTGCTCCTGATTCCGTGGATATTTTTGCTGCAAGAAGCTTTGCTTTCATTCCGCCGGTTCCTACCTGAGATGATGAAGTGGATTTACCCATTGAGAACATCTCTTCGTTAATTTCCTTTATAACCGATACAAACTTCGCATCTTCATTAACATTTGGATCATCTGTATACAATCCGTCAATATCCGATAAAAGAATTAAAAGATCCGCATTTACCAAGGCACATACCAATGCAGATAATCTGTCATTGTCACCAAAAACAATCTCATATGTGGATATGGTATCGTTTTCGTTTACAACAGGAATTATTCCCATTTTAAATAACTCTTCAAAGGTGTTTTTTGCATTGTATCTGCTTAAATCATCGGTCATTGTATATTTGGTCATGAGAATCTGGGCAGTATGCTGACTGTATTCCAAAAAAAGTTTCTGATAGAGACTCATTAAATTAGCCTGTCCTATGGCTGCATATGCCTGTTTCTCAGGAATAGTTAATTCTCTGCCAAAATCTTCCTTTGAAGATCTTCCTACGGCTATGGCACCGGAAGAAACCAGAACCACGTCTTTCCCCTGATTTTTAAGGTCTGTTAGAATTCTTGTGAGTTTTTCAAGTTTATAGAGATTAACCTTGCCTGTATCAGGGTATGTAATAGTTGAAGAACCAACCTTAATAACTATTCTTTTTTTATTTTTAAAAATATCTCTTCGTAATATATCGTTAACGGCATTTTCGTCCGTTTCAAATTCCTTTTTGTTCTTCATAATATCCTCCGTACCCAAAATATAATTTTACCCAATAAAGTCTGTTATGTCAACGGAGCATAGGTCTGACATATATACTCAAAGATTTTGATTCCGTCAATCGCTGCAGAGGTTATTCCGCCTGCATATCCAGCACCTTCTCCCGCAGGAAATACACCTTTGATGTTACTCTGAAAATATTCGTTTCTTTCGATTCTTACCGGAGACGAAGTTCTTGCTTCCACTCCGCTTATAACAGTATCGTTTCTGTTATAACCTTTTATTTTATTACCAAATAAATCAATGCCTTCAATCAAAGACTCTGATATATATTCCGGAAATATACTTCTTACGTTTGCAAAATTAATACCACCTTTTGATACACTTTCAATTTCACCAAAAGACGTGGTTTTAACATTATTTTTAAAGTCAATAAAGGTCTGAACTGGAATCTTTCCAGCTCCAATGTTATACGCGTTACTTTCCAATTTACGCTGAAATTCCACTCCGGCCAGAACATCTTCTCCACCGAAATCATCAGGTGTTACATTGCACACAACCGCTGCATTGGAATTAGGCGAATGTCTGTCCGAATAACTCATTCCGTTCACGGTAAGCATCTTATCCTCGGATGATGAATTAATAACATATCCTCCCGGGCACATGCAAAAAGTATAAACATTGCGACCGTTTCCGAGGCTTACAGCCATCTTGTAATCGGCAGCAGGCATAACATCCGCATAATCGCCGTACTGGTTTCTGTCAATAAGTTCTCTTGGGTGTTCGACTCTTACACCTACGGCGAAAGGCTTTTTATTCATAAGAAGATTATTCTTCTTAAGCATATAAAAGGTGTCACGTGCACTGTGACCTATTGCAAGAATCAATAATTTGCAATCGAGTGTTTCAAAAGTATAGTTACTGTTAGATTGTATATCTTGTAAATCTTGTAAATCTTGTAAATCTTGTAAATCTTGTAAATCTTGTATATCTTGTATATTTTGTATATCCTGTATACTATGATTTTTTTGATTGTTTTTTCTTATTTGATTTTTTTGATTGTTTTTTCTTATTTGATTTTTTCTTTTACTTACTTTGATTCCCTTTAGGCAGTTATCTTTTATAATCAAATCTTCAAGTTTTGTATTAAAAAGGTATTCTGCGCCCCACTCCTCAGCTTTTAGTCTCATATTTTTAACAACTATTGACAGAATATCCGTTCCGATATGAGGCTTGTTTGTATATAAAATATCCGGATTTGCACCGTTTTCAACAAATGTTTCAAGAACCAATCTGTTTCTTAAGAATTTATCCTTAACACCGGTATTCAATTTACCGTCTGAAAAAGTACCTGCACCGCCTTCTCCAAACTGTACATTTGATTCGTGATCAAGGATTCCGGTTTTATGAAAATGGTTAACCGTATCTATCCTACTGTCAACTTCTTCGCCACGTTCAATAATTAAAGGTCTGTATCCTTGTTTTGCAAGAAAATAACCGCAAAAAAGGCCTGCAGGCCCGGTACCGACAACTATCGGTCTTGTATTTAAAGATTTGGTTCCAAAGTCCGGAAAGGCATACTTTTTTACTTCTGTAGACATAATATTTTTACAACAACTCATCTTGTCAACATTGATATTATTCATATCCAAATCAACATCTACAGTGTAAATATATCTTACCTCTCCGCGTCTTGCATCAATTGATTTTTTAAAGATACTGTATTTGAAAGAATTTTCTTTCTCTTTATTTATATCGCTATTATTTATATCGCTATTATTTATATCGCTATTATTTTCATTGTAAAATATATTGTCTATTGAAACATTTTTTTTCAGAATTATTTTTAATTCATGTTTTATCTTTTTTTCCAAATCCTCTTTGCTGTGACGAGGATCTAATTTTATATATGATATTCTTATCATTTGTGCATTCATCCTTTAGAATTATAAATCTTAATTTGTATATATAATTCAATTTTTTATTAATATATAAGTCAATTCTTAACTATATATAATCTTAGCTATATATAATCTTAACTATATTTCCTCAGCTATCGCTTTACCTGCTATATATCCGCTGCTCCATGCAAATTGGAGATTATATCCACCGCAAATTCCGCTTACATCAATACATTCCCCGGTAAAATACAGGTTTTTGTACTTTAGTGATTCCATAGTAAGTGGATTAATTTCTGATATATCAACTCCTCCGGAGCATATCTGTGCCTTCTTTTCTCCGTCATATCCGGATATTTCAAAAGGATATTTTTTTATGGTGTAAAAAAGTTTCTTAAGTGTATTGTGATTCAGATTTTTATCAAAGGGTCTTACGTTATGCATACTATATCCGCCTTTTAAAAGGGCCATTGCAAGCTTGTTGTTATATAATCCGGATAAAATATCATATGCACTTCTTTTCTCATAAAAATCCTGACTCATAATTAATTTACATAAAGAATCAGAATCTTTATCCGGCAGAAAATCAATATAAATCAAGTCGTCTTCATTGATATCAAAAAGACTCAACTGAAATATAACTATTCCCGAAAGAGTATAATCGTTAATCTGCATTTCCCCTTTATGGCAGATTCCGTTTCTTTCGGCTTTAATTCTGCATCTGACACTCTTTGCTTCTTTAAAAAACACATCGTTATCTTTAGTCTTCTTAATTTTCAAACCGCACAAACCCGGTCTGAAACTGTTAAATTTAATATTTGGAATAGTTTTGGCGGATTGAGTTGACTTTTGATTTCTATAATTTGAAACACTGTTTATAGAGATGTTGTTTAAAGAAATGCTGTTAGAAGAAATATTGTTTAAAAGGTCACCGCCCATATATTCCTTTATTCCTGCACCGGTTCCGCAGGAAACAACAACCTTGTCAAAATCCATTATATCAATACGATGACTCATATCAATACGATATTTGTCTCCGATACATTCAATAGAATCAATTTTTGTATTACACAAGATATTAATACCCAATAAACGGCATTCATTAAGTAATGCCTGACTCACCGTCTTTGCCTGCAGAGACATGGGATAATAATAATCCTCTCGTTCTGTAATGCACAATACGCCCAGAGAATTAAAAAAGCTTATTGTATCTTCCGTCCCGAACTGATTAAAAACAGTATTTATAAATTCGGGATCGGCTGTATAATAAGCTTCCGGAGTTATATTTTTATTGGTGAGATTGCATTTTCCGTTTCCGCTGATATTAACCTTGAATAAAGGAGTATCTCCCGCCTCCGCTACGGTAATATTAAGATTTTTATTTGCTTTTTTTGCCGTTATTGCCGCCATTATTCCTGAGGCACCGGCACCTATTATTAAAACTTTCATGTTAATTTTAATCCATATCATCCAATATAAATGTATGAGGAATCAAATCGGACAAACGATATTCTCTGATACCTTTTTCATCATCCGATACAATTATGTTTCCTTCTTCCATGAATTCTGCAAGAACCTGTCTGCAGCTGCCACATGGAAATGTGAATTTTCCCGAAGACGAAACCACCGCAAGCTTTGAAAACGATGTATAACCTTCGGATACCGCTTTAACAACGGCACATCTTTCTGCACAAAGAGTTACGGAAAAAGATGAGTTTTCCACATTGCATCCGGTAAAAACTTCACCTTCTGTGGTTAAAAGAGCCGCACCAACACTGAATTTTGAATATGGAGAATACGCATTCCCCATGGCTTTTTTTGCATAAGATACAAGAGTTTCGTTATCCATAAAAAACCTCCCCTAAATATATCTATCTTGGAATATTCAAAGCATTAAGAATCTCTTTCTGCTTAGCCTCCATTACGATTCTTTCCTCTTCTTCCATATGATCAAAACCGAATAAATGAAGCATGCTGTGAGTTACAAGAAAAGCAAGTTCTCTGTAAGTGGTATGATTGTATTCCTCTGCCTGAGATCTGACCTTATCAACACTTATCATTATGTCTCCAAGAATCAATTCTCCCGTATCGGGATTAAAGCAATCATCATCAGGTTCAAACATAACGCCGGGAGTTTCAAAATTCAATGCAGGAAAAGACAATACGTCGGTTTCTCTGTCAATCCCCCTGAATTCCGAATTGATTTTTTTTATTCCCGGATTATCGGTTAATAATACATTTACCTCGGTTTCATAATTACAATTAAAATAATCGGTTATATAATTAATAACTCGTTTGATTAAGTCATTGTAATCAAAATTAAATTCATAATTTGTTTCGTTTTCTGTTATAACACTCATTAATATATTTATATCCTTTTACATTTAGCCTTTTACATTTAGCCTTTTACATTTAGCCTTCTACATTTAGCCTTTTACATTTAGCTTTCCGCATTTAGCTTCCTGCATCTTATTCTCTACATTTTACTTCCCTTTGTTCCGCCAAATGACGCACCGTCAAGAATGTTAGTATCAAATGAGAATGTTAATGCCTCATCTTCTCTTACTCTCTTAAGTGAAAGTTCTACCATTCTTGTAAGGAGTTCTTTATATTTAACTCCTACAGGCTCCCATAAATAAAATGCAAGGGATCCCGGAATTGTATTGATTTCGTTAAAATAAAGATTGCCGTTTTCTTCATCAATCATAAAGTCTATTCTTGAAACACCGTTACAACCCAATACTTTAAAGGCTTTAACGGCCATTTCTCTTACTTCTTCTCTCTTTTCCGGAGAAAGTTCTGCAGGGATTTTTCTTGAGACACTGGCCATTCCCTTTGAGCCGCCGGATTTAGAACCGTTACTTAAATATTTATCTTTGTAGCTTAATATTTCATCTGTATGCAGCGGTTCTTCGCATTCCGAAGCTATTGCCTCGTTTTCGTCACCGAGAACCGAACAGTTGATTTCTCTTAATTTAGTTATTGCATGTTCTACAATAATCTTTTTTGAATAAAGAAAAGCATCGTCTATGGAATTAATAAGTCCCTCTTTATCGCTTGCAACGCTGATGCCAACGCTGGAACCCAGGTTATAAGGTTTTACGATTACCGGATAACCGAGCTTTTCTTCAATATCTTTTATAATATTATCAATATCGGCATAATCACTGGTTGTATAACAATATCCGTCAAGAACAGGGATGTTGTTTTCTTTTAAAACAACTTTGCTTGCATATTTATCCATACCAAGGGCCGATGCTGTTACATCGCATCCAACAAAAGGAATTCCGATTGTCTTTAAATATCCCTGAAGAGCTCCGTCTTCTACGTTGGTTCCGTGCACTACCGGAAAAGCAATATCTATAACTTCAGGCTTTTTGTTACCGAACTTTTTCATTGGATATGGCGTAAGTTTGAATTCATTATCCTCATTTACAAGAATAACTCTCTGAGAATTCTTAAGAAGCTCAGGGATGTTTTTATATTTTTCAATCTCTCCCATATCATCGCCGATATAAAATTCATTGTTTTTCGTAATATAGACAGGAATTACGTCATATTTATCAGTATCCATATTCAAATACGCCTGTATTCCGGATATAATAGATACCTCATGCTCTACACTTTTTCCTCCAAACATTAAAGCTATTCTCGTTTTCATAGATAACTACTCCTTCTATTTATAAAATTTTAGATAAATCAATGTTTTTTTAATAATTATCCGGTAAATCATTTTCCAGCAAAATATATTTATGCATATCACTATTAATAGAATACGCAAAACTTAATGCCTCTTCAAGTGTATCGTAAGATTTTACCTTATCTTTGTCAAATCCGGATTCTACCACACCGTTGTATATAGGTTCTGTATGCTTTTTACCTACAAGTAAAATATAATCACAGTTTTCTGCGGCATATGTACCGAATTTATAATTATATTCATCTTCTTTGTCACCCAGTTCAACCATTCCCGGTGTTACAAGAATCTTTAATCCTTCAAACATATTAAGGGTTTCAACCGCCGCCTTTGAGCCTACCGGGTTTGAATTATAAGCATCGTCTATAATAGTTACTCCGCCGCCCTTTTCCAGGAGCTGCATTCTGTGTTCAACCGGCTGAATTCTTCTGACTCCTACTTTGAGATCCTTTAATTTAACTCCCAAAGTATTTGCAACAGCGATAGCTCCCACGATATTTATAATATTATGCTCACCCACAAGTCTTGTATTAAAAGTTTCTTCTTCTTTTTCCGGAGAAATAACTTTAAATTCTGTCCCCTTGCTTGAAAGGGTTACGTTCTTTACTGTATAACCTTCGCCTCTGGAATTATTTCTGTAGAAAACCATGTTGTTGTATTTTCCGAGAGTTTCAGTAACATATTCGTTTATATATTCATTATCTCCGTTTACAAAGAGAATTCCGTCATCCGGGAGGGCATCTGCCAGCTCGAATTTCGTCTTCTTAATATTGTCCATATTAAAGAATGTCTCAAGATGCTGAGGCCCTACAGATGTTATAACACCGTGTTTTGGATTTACTATATCACAGATTTCCTTAATATCTCCTACGTGTCTTGCACCCATTTCACAGATAAATATCTGATCCGTAGGTTTCAAATGTTCTCTTATGGTTCTGACTACACCCATAGGAGTATTATAACTTTCAGGTGTTATAAGAACGTTAAAATGCTCTCTTAAAAGTGTATGAAGATAATACTTTACACTGGTCTTCCCGTAGCTTCCCGTAATACCGATTACGAGAATATCTTTAACACTGTTTAACTTCTTCCTGGCATCGTTTATAAAATATCTGTTAACGGCTGCCTCAACAGGTTTATTTACAGTGTTTATAAATATCAAATACACTACATGAAGAGCTGTAAGTATAAATAATCCTCCGATAATGGATGAAGGATTAATAAAACCGATAACACAAAGGATAAGGAGCGAAATAATTACATCGCTGATAATCATCCGCTGAACTCTTTTGGTATATACAAGTTTTTTCTTGGTATTAGATCTTTTCAGATAGAGATAGTACTTAATCACTATAAGCTGAATTAAGATACCTATAATCAAAGTAACAATATTACACAAAAATAATAAAAGTATTCCGTAAAGTCCTTCAAGGATAAGAAGTCTCTCTTTTCCGGAATTCTTTTTAATCCAGTTGAAATGCTCACCGTTTTTATATCCGTTAAGCTGAAACATGTGCATATTATATCTTAGTACATAAAAATAAGTTACAAGCGAAATAAGGGTTAAAATTATATATAATACCTTAAACATTCTAAAACTCCTATGTTTCTGTATATTTAAATTACCTCTGTATATTTAAATTGTTTCTGCATATTTAAATTGTCTCTATATATTTCTGTATATTTAAACTGTCTCTATATATTTAAATTACTTTTATATATTAAAATAGCTTCTCATTATTCCGGCAAAAACTCCGGGATTCTCAAGAAACGAAAAATGTCCCGTGCCTTTTATTACCGCCAGACCGGAGTTCGGAATAAGTTCCTCCATCTTTTTAGCATCGCTTATAGGGGTTGCGGTATCAAGATCTCCCCATATTAAAAGCACTTCCTTATCAATTCCCGGAAGTAAATCCGTAAGATCCTCATTCACCGCCATAACCATACATTTTTTCATAATCGGGCTGGCGTTTCTGTAATCTTCGGAACCCTGTTTATTCTTCCATTCGTCAATAATGTCCGGACACATCTTATAGATAAGCTTAATGGAAAACAATTTCTTTAAAAGTTTAAATTTCCTTACTTTAAGCTTACTTTTCAAAGATCTTTTAGGCATAATTCCTGCACTGTCCATCAATATAATCTTTTCAATTTCAAAAGGCAGATTATCTCTGGCAGTTAACTTTATAATTACACGGCCGCCGTAGGAATGTCCAAGAAGAACCGCTCTTTTTATATTAAGTTTTTCCATAAACTTAACAAAAAAATCTGCGTAGGCATCTACATTCCAAGCTTCTCTCGGTTCATCGCTGCCTCCGAATCCGGGAAAATCAAATTGTACCACTTTGTATTTTGAATTAATGGT
>Ga0065711_1051854_pt1 | contig 10207 bp, 6 predicted proteins | sample Hoacrofraction12_FD_59098 | JGI IMG/M metagenome (GOLD analysis project Ga0065711, IMG submission 59098) | Hoatzin crop microbial communities from Cojedes, Venezuela - Epithelial fraction 12 v2 (version 2) | ecosystem: Host-associated > Birds > Digestive system > Esophagus > Crop | place...
CCTGTACTGGTGCATGGGGTTGTTCCTCCCCAGGTGCAGGACCCTGCATTTGGCTTTGTTGAACCTCATCAGGTTCCTCTCTGCCCAACTTTCCAGCCTGTTCAGGTCACGCTGAATGGCAACACAGCCTGCTGGTGTATCGACTACTCCTCCCAGTTTTGTGTCATCAGCAAACTTGCTGAGGGTACCTCTCCACTCTCTGCGGGACAGTGCGACAAATGGGATCCACTCACTCGCATCTGTTCTTTGGGGCTTGGGGGAATTTTAGAATCCTAGAATCCTAGAATCCTAGAATCCTAGAATGATTTGGGTTGGAAGGGACCTTGAAAGGTCATCTAGCCCAACCCCCCTGCAGTGAGCATGGACATCTTCAGTTAGACCAGGTTGCTCAGAGCCCCGTCCAACCTGGCCTTGGATGTTTCCAGGGATGGGACCTCCATCACCTCTCTGGGCAACCTGTGCCAGTGTTTCACCACCCTCATTTTAAAAAATGTCTTCCTTATATCTAGTCTAAATCTACCCTCCCTTAGTTGAAAGCCATTACTCCTTGTCCTATCACAACAAGCCCTGCTGAACAGATTTTCCCCATCTTTCCTACAGGCCCCCTTCAGGTACAGAAAGGCTGCTGTAAGGTCTCCCTGCAGCCTTCTCTTCTGCAGGGTGAACAGTCCCAACTCTAGCAACCTTTTCTTTAGCTGAAGAAAGGTTTAATGCTGGTGTGGTTTTACTTGCTTCTCTGTTTCCCCAGCTGTGTCCAAACCTCCTCTCCTTAATCCCAACCCCAGTCTTACTCTGGGCCTTCATTCTCCAGGGAGAGGCTGAATTTTCCCTGAGAGTGGGGAAATTCCCCCTGTATTTTGTTGCTTTGATTCATTTGTCCTGAGGTACTCAGTGTTGTACTGTTCACATTCTTTCATGCTCTCTTGCCCTGGTGGGAGCAGAGTGCCTGGAGAGGTGCGGGGGGCAGCCAGTGGTGTGGGGGACAGTGGCTGGTGACGGGGAGTGACAGCCACTGGGTGCAATGGGGGGGTGTTTCTCCTGCCCCCCTGCATCCCCATGGGCTGTTGGCAGCAGCTTCTATCCCTTAGGTGGCTGGGGCTCAGCTTCCTCTGCTTTTCTTTCCCTGGGGGAAGCCGTCGCCCAGGAGATCTAGCCCTCTGAGGGCAGGAGAAACCAGAGAAAGAAGGCAACCAGGGCTGATTCAGCAGCAGGTACTCCTGTTCCACAACACCGGTGTCCTAGTTTAGAGCTGTGTTTCCACAGGGCAAAGTTCCAAAACAGAAAATCATGGCCCCGAGAGAGCCCAGAGGCAGGGGGCTGAAGTGTTCAGGGGTTGCAAGTCTGCAGGAACATGAGGAGGAACAGAGCTAGCTGGGATGTTTTCCCTATTTTCATTTCATTCAGGTCCTTGGATGACATGTCCTTGTGCGGTCTTGGGACGCAGAGCTGCATGCCGTACGCCTGGAGTTGCGTGGTTGTGTTAGTGCTGCTTTCATGACTGCGCTTCACAGAGTTGTAAGGGAAACAGAGGTGAAGTTGCTTTAGGCTATGCTTTGCCTGTCTCAACTTTGGTTTCTGACTTTTTTGCCACTGAGTTGCTTTTATTCCCACTGCAGCTGGAGAGATGCGTGGAGATGAAAGTCTTCTGGATGGTGCAGAGAAGAGAAAGGGTGTCACTTGATGGTTCTCGAAAGCTATCCAAGCAAAGCAGGTTGCATAACTATGCGGTACGCTTAGGGAACAGGGTGCACTTTTTCCCTTGTTGTTCTACGAGCGACCCAGTTTGTGATAGTTTTTAATATCATATTGCAAATTTTTTTCACAGGAGTATGGAGGAATCAGCAACTTGGATAAAACAGTCCATAAGAAAAGGCAGTATGACTCAAAGAGAGACTGATATTTATTTGGTTTTTTTTTAACAGGAGGTCAGGGTCAATTCTCCCGTTAAATTCTTTGCCTTGTCACATTCAGTAAGCACTGCTCCTGAGGATCAGAAGGAAACCATGACACTGTAGATTTTTCCTGTTCTTTGTGAACACTAGCCACTTCGAGCTCTTTCATACACATTTTTGTACGTGCAAGTTGCCCGTTAAACTAGCCCAGAAGCATACTGAAATAAAATTAGCCACAGTCCTGCAGGCAGAACAAGAGAATAAGGTACAGCACAACCTGCTTGGTAGATATTATACTTGTGATAAGTATGGAAGCCAGATCAGAGAGCTCACAGGTTTCCCAGTCAGCATCTTAAGTTTAAGGGTATCTCATTAAAAAAGATATCCTTCATGGGTTTTGTAAAGCCTGCATTATCTGTGAATCTTTTCCCCAAAGCTTCTATTTTGAAGCCTTCCATAACTCCTTTATTACTTGCAGTATCTCTTTTGGAGTATTACACTGGCAGAGAACATTGGCTCAGTAGCAGCCTGCATGTACGAGTGAAAACAAGGCCGGTGTGAAATATATTTTAGGGCAGAATTGTCTGAAATAGACCACAGGTGAACTGTCATTGGGCATTAGTGTACCTGAGGAAATGTGCTGTTCTGAACAGCGAGGAGAGGCTTATCTGGACTTCGCAGGTAGGCTGTGACAAACACGACCAGTCTTGCCTGAGGCGAGAGCTGGAGATTTCTGGGTAATCTGCTCCATACTGTGTTCTCAAAAATGTGGATGAAACTGGTGGTGTAATGCAAGGAAATTACCTCCAAAATGAACAAGGAGGGACTGAAATATTGTCTTGTCAGTCTGCAGCTGAGACGTAATCCAAAGTGGGGAAAAGTTTGCCAAAATGCATGCAAGAGGAAAGAAACAGAAAGATATAAATATAGGAAAGTGAGCAATAGCACATCCTCAGTGGTCTTCCCCTATGTAAATCAGGGTGTCTGAGTCCTTCTTCTGGATGGGACATGCTGTGTTATGGGCACTGCCATAACTGCTCTCCAGGGAGAACAAAAGAACTGGAGTGGGTCTTCAGGTGCACAACAGAAATTAAAAATGTTTGCATTTATTAACAGGTTGCTTAATATGACTGTTCCTTTAGTAATGCCGATCTGTGTACTATTTCGTCAGCAGCAAGCCATGGGTCAGTAATGGCTCTCAGTTATTATACTGGAGAAATACTTACTGTCCTTCTACTGAAAGAGTTCCACTGGGAAAATTGCCTAAAGACAGATTTAACTGGGCACTCTCCCTCCTTCCTCTTCACCTGGTTTTCTCTGAACACTGATTTCACTCTTCCCCACAGTCTTGTGGGAAAAGATCTGGTGCGTGGAAAGATCCATGCACTGGGTAAGCGCAGAGTAGCACCGTCATTTCCAGTTAAATTAGTTCAGGATGAATCTAGTCCCAGAAGTCTTCATCCCTGGATAAATCCCCATCCCCACTCCCGGAGTTTCTTACTTCTCAGCAGTTCACTTCTTCCCTCTGTGACAAGCAAAGCATTAAATATAAATCTTTGCTATGACATCTCTTTTTAAAGTAAGTGGAATGGCACTGAAGGGAATAAAAAGCAAAGCTGAACAGCATTTCTTGTTGTCTTTTGATTAAGCTACCCCAGCTGTGAATAAGCAAATGTCATCAGCACCAGCTTCTCTTTATGTGTGCGTGAGAGGCAGCAGGTTTGTCCACAAGCGCTGGTTGCAGCCCTGGTTGAGTCTCTCCTGCTGGACAGCCCTGGGCTGAACCCCGCTCCCCAGCTGCCTACGCCTGAGCTCCCCACAGCCTCTGAGTGTGCAACAGCTGCTCGCCCTTGGTCATTGCCGGTGTGTCCCTGGGTGCTGTTCTGGCTGGCATGGCCATCTTTGGCAGCACGGCTGCAGGGAGGGCTACCCCAGCGTGGCAGCACCAAGCGCGTGGTCCCTCAGTCCCTTGCACGCGATGTGGTTCCCCATGACGTGCTGGGAGCTGAAGTGTGTCTCTCCGCTGACCGTGAGCGTTGTGAGCTGGCTTGTTCACAGCTTGGCCCCCTTTGGTGACCCATGACAGATTCTCTCAGCTGTTTCTCAACGCAGCCACCCTTTGCAGAAAATGCGAGAGGCCCCCGGCTCTGTACTGAACTGAGAAACACCTTTACAATATTTTCAGGCACGGACTTTCCAGTGACGGATTGCATCTCTGCTGGACTCTGTCTTACATAGTTTTCCTTTCCTCTGCAGCGCTGGTGATGTGCACATTTACAACTTGTGGCTTCTCCCACTCTCCCTCAGAGCCAGGGGAGGCTGCTGTGAGAGCAGTGGCCAGCAGCTGCCTGTGCTGCATCCTCCACCCTCCGTCATCCCTTTCTTCATTCCCTTCTCCTTTCTGCCAGGGAGCAATATATAAGTATGGTCAGTTCATCTTTGGTGTCTTGATAGCTGTTCTTGGCCTGTTTTTTCTGTTAGAGATAGGCTCTGGGAAGCCTTATCCCCTTTTTAACTTCCCTTGCTTCATCAGTCCCCTGGAGAACTGCACTCCTTTAGGAGGTGGCTAGGTGGTGTGTGTGAATAAGAACGGGAATCACAGGGAGAGACCCATAGCTAACGGGGACAGAAGAGAGGAGTCTCCATCAGTATTGCATTTTCAGCTCACTGTCAATGCCCAGTGTTTGGCCAGGGGAGAGTTAAAATAAACAGGAGAGTAACCAACCCCCTTGCAGTCAAAAAAGGGTCTGTAGCTTGAACACATATAAGGAATCAACCAGAATTAACAAACTGTTAACATATTCATTCCCAAAACTGTTGTTAGTCCGAGTGACATTTGTATGGGTTAAAGGAGGTGCAATGCTGGGGAAAGGAGGTGCAATAAACGGAAACAGGCGTCAGGAGAAGGTATGTTGATGGAACTTAAAGATTGCTTGTAAATCTGTTTTGGAAAATGGAAGAATGATTTTTCTTTTTAAAGTTTTTCTACCTAGTGACAGACAAAGGTAGTCCATACGAATGTATTAAAATCAAGCCCAAACCTTCTTGGTTTTCCAAGTCTGCTGGTAGCTGTGTGGGTAGCAGCAACACAGGAGATGTGAATAATTGATTTTATTGCCTGTCCCCCAGAGTCAGTCATTTCCATCAGCCAGCAGGTGAGTATGTACTTGCTGCTTCAAACTCAGTCCAGCTCAGAGTATGTGACAGCGGTATCTGCGAGGGCTCATACTGCACTAAGTTTCTTAATTATAAACATTCATATGAGGCATTTCTCTTGCAGGGCTCATCTGAATCCTGCATGCCTGTGCAGATGCAGCTTTATTCCTACAGTGAAATTTTCCCTTCATTCTGCTTCCATAAAAAGCTTGTGTAAATCCCTGACTCTCCAGATGGCACAGGCTCTGCAGCTACTAGCTACCACACATCACATACTACAATTATTCACACCCAGTTCAGTAGAAAACTCGCTTTGTTCCAGAGGTGACAAACCAGAGGCTTTGTACCTGTGAAAACTGGGTTTTGAAAGATCCCAGAGTGCCAGAATTGCTAAATAACTGGCTGAAAAGTAGACTAGTCCTTGCACTTCAGATACTGGACTTTCCGGCTACAGAGCACGTAGTGAAGGATACGGTGTCATTCTGAAGGCTGGGAAAAAAAGCAAGAAAAATGCACACTAACTGTGTGTTCCCTCAGGTCTTCATAACAATTCATATTTAGTTGAATGCTCAATTTAAATAGAAAGTGCCATGTTTACATCATTCTTGTTTTTAATTGTAAGAAACCATTTTAAATTTGCAGATGTCTCACCAGTGCTGGTGCATCAGATGTTCCATATGGGAAAACATTTAAGCATGTGTTTTAAGCAAGGACTATTTTCTCTTGAAATTAGTTTTTTTTCTCTCTCCCCTGCCAAGCCAGTAGGTCTCGTGTTTGGCTCATGTAATCCAAGTCTCATACCACCGATGGGATGGGGAGAATTTCAGTCTAGCCTGTGAAATTATGGCGGGGTCACTGATTTGAGGCAAGTAGTTTCTGGCAACTAAAAAACATCTGGGTGGAAATGTTTAACCTGTAGCTCGGGTTAGGACCTCCACAGGGGGGTTTATCTCCAGGCAGAGAAACTGTAGCAACCGGCTGCCTGGTGGTGGCTTGGACTCAAGCAGAGGGAGCTGCGCAGCACTGGGTGAGAGCGGGGAGTGTGGAGCTGATGGTGCGGGGCAGGCAGGGGGAGTGTTGGGGTATAAGGTTGTTTTGGAGCCTTATTTATGGGGAAAAGTTACTGAAGCCTCAAGGCTGGGGTGCCACTGGAGCAGTAAGGGCCAAAATCCTCTCTGTTGTACAGTAACTTGGATAGCAGGACAGTTGACCAGCAAGTCACCTAGCCAGCCATGTTCAGTTCCTTCTCTGCTTGTGGGGTTTTGAAACCACATCTTCACTCTTACACCAGAAGTGTCAGTCATTTAGTGGCTGAAAAAATAGAAGATATAGCTCTAAATTCTCTTGCTTTGGAGGAATTGAACTATGCCTGTTGACACTGTGCTTTCCTGTAAGTAATGCCCTGGGAACCTCAGTTTTCTATTTTCTGTTTTTTCTAGAGATTGATTCAGGGAATTAATATAAACAACATTACTTTTGAGAAATTAAACTTACTGTCCAACCGGACTGTGGCTGGTCCCCAGGACCTATAAGGTCCTATTTGTCTGGTTTGGTTTTGAAACTGTCTTTGCAAGCAAACAAATTTACTGAGGATAAATATTCTCACACATTGGTAATCGAGCTTTGAATTGGTAGTGGAAAAGGAGGGATTAAAATCCCTACATTTTCCCCTTTACCTCTGGCCTGCGTAGGATGTGCTTCAAGTTGCATGCTGTGATTATGGTTGCATAGGTCTCCTCTGCTCCCAATACTACAGCCCCTTTCATCCAGAACTGTATATATCAGTGGTAAACACCGTGCTTTGTAGCAAGTCTCATCAGATGTGATGTTAAATTAGTTTAATTGCAAGTAAAGAATTTTGGTGGTTAATTGCATCCTCTTCTGATTTGCCATGTCTTTTTATCTGCTGGATTGCTGATCAGAGTGTCACATCCTTTTTGTTCCTTGGCTAAATCCATCTTGCCTGTAGAAGTGACAAAATGTTTGATTTCCAGATACATTCTTGGATAGAGCTGGCCAGGAATCTCCTGAAAAAGCATGTCTTTGTTGAAAAATGCCAATCTGTAAAATCTAAATTCTTTACAGATGCATGTCTTCTCTGGTGCATTTTCACTGCATTACAGGAAGGTTTCTGCTTTTGGGATTTGCTCCAGATTGAGTTGCCATGAGTTTGAAAGTCCAGCAAAGCCTGCTTTGAGAACAGGGCTCAGGAGGATCCTATACTCCTTATTCTGTGGAAATGACCTACCTGGCTGGATCAGGTAATGAGACAGCAGTCTCTTGAGTCTTGTGGAGCCAGAACTCACTGGGGTGTTATCCAGCTTTTAAGTTTCAGATCAGAATGTTTCAGAATCCTGAATATGCTGACATTTTTTTCAAAATTCAGAAATTTCACTTTCCAATTGAATCTCATGCCTTGGTGGAAGATGGAAAAATACTGGTCTGATGTTCAGACCAGTGGTATTCCTCAGAGCTTATTCTAGTTCTGCAAAATCTGAAAATGCAGCTTTTAAAAATTGAATTCCCCAGGTCTGAAGAAGGAAATAAATTTGAGGATATTTTGCTATTGAAAACAAGAAAATAATGCAATGTTTGAATTTTTTGGGGTACAGAGCATTATGGACTGAAAACCTTTGTTTATCCAAAACTCAGGCGGAATATAGGAAGCTTATTTAGACGATGGTAATGCACAGCACAGGCGGTGGCCTCCAGCTCTGTTCAGGAGGGTCTGAAAAGGACAGTAAGTTCAATCTCAACATCCATTAAATCTTTAACCTTTCTTGCTATTCTTAACTGAAGCTGGTGGAGGAGGAAGTGGGAATATTTTAATAGATTCAAAATGCTCTCTTCATGAATTATTTTTCTCTGAGCAGATGAAATGCAGCACCGTATGGACAGATTATGTTCTCATGGTCTGCCTCGTTTAAAGACACATTCACACCGAGCATGGTCACAAATCTCTAAATGGCTTCTTTATTATTTTTCTCTTGCTATTGTGCCTCTGCGGGGTCTACACAGAAGAAAATCAGTAGATCAGCAGAATGCTGTTGCTATTGCAGAGCCTTTGTGTAGATCTGTATGGCAGTATAAATATGAACAATATTTTGCTGAATCCCATCCCTCATTATTTTGGGGCTATTTCCTCAGCAGGCTGTCACACAATACTAAGGACAAGTTGGGTTCACAACTACTTGAATGAAGCAGAGAATGAAAGAATATATGCCTCTTTGTGGAAAGAAAACCTGCCTAGGCCCAAATAGAAGGAAATCACCGCAAATGCTCCTTGTATCTACTTGTCTAAACAGACCTATTTATTTCTGTACAATATGCTTTCCAGGCCTCAGGTTGTCTCTCAGCCCATTTTTTTAAAATCAGCCCATCATAATAAGCATGCAGGGGACAGATTTTGTTGACTCATTTCTTTAAAACTGTCTTATAAATATACAGTAAGTATATTTGTGAGAATTCAGAGGTCTACAGTCCCAGCTTAAAAGCTCTGTTGGTTTTTAGCTGTATCTCCACCTAATGCCTGACGGAATCACAGAAGGACACTAAAAAAATAATCCCATAGTCCTACTGCACTGGAAAAGTCCATTATTTGAATCCTTCCATGGGAGGGACCTGCCATTTGTCTCAGGAACAACAGAGGACCTGTGGCTGCCAGGTATCCCCCAACCGTTGAGGGGGTATCCAAAGTGTGGGGGTAATTTTAGAGCCCTTAGGCTTAACAGATCAAAGAGAAGATATTTTCTTGGTGAAAGGATTTCAAGGAAGCCCTAGGCCCAGTTAAAAGGATACTTCAGAGGTTCAAGCAACTGATCCTGGAACAGTAGGCAACTGACTTCAAATTGGCAATGTCTTTACTTCATGCTCCTTATCATTTAGCATTCTGCAGGAAACCCACACACTAGTGATTTAGAACCCTGAGTGGGGCAGGTAAGCTACAATAATGGGATCATATCTCTGTCATGGCTGAGGCTCCAGATGGTGTTTTTCATTTTAATCTTGAAAATGCTACCCCTGGAAACAGCAACTTAATCAGAGCCTGCAAACAGACTGATTTTTAAAATTATTTTCCCCTAAATTTTCTTTGAGGAAACATTTGCAAATCATTTTACAACTTCTTCAATGGAAAAACTTCTTTTTCTTGGTTTTGCAAGAAAATAGAGTTAATCTATGAAAATGAAAAAAAAGTAAGATTTTCTTGCTGAATCTGCTTTTTTTTTTTTCATTCCTGAAACAGTGAGCACTGCTGTTCACTGGGGAAAAAAAAGATAGTGCAGTATCTTCTCACAGGTGTAGTGTGGTAATTCTGAGAATGTAGAATGTCAGAATGCTTTTCTTGCACCTCATTTTTGCTGATTCATTTTGGGTGTTAACTAGATACACTATCTCTAGTTGCACCATCCCTATTTTATATATATTTATTTTCTGTCACGTGCACTTAGGCCATTAAGAGCTTACAGTTTTCTGCATTGTAAGGATTATGAAATCAGGATTGTTAATGCATTTATTTTCAAAAAATCCTGCCTCTTCATCTGAATATGTCTTTGTCACTTCCACAGCAGGCAGAATAATTGCCAGCATACAATTAAAGATACTCTTAGACAACAGATTTCAAATAAAATTCCCAAGAAAAAACACACAGACACACACATACACACATGCATGCCCCGCCCCCTCAAATACCTGAGGTGTTATACATTACAGTTGAGCATATTATATATTCCAGTGATGCACAGACATGGTCTCCATTGTAACTAGTTATCTGTAGTTAGCAAACACATTTTCCATTTTTTTAAAAATGATGCTCAATTAATATCTCTACCCAAGCAGTAAGCTTTCTCTGACACACAGAAGAGCTGGCTAAGCACCACGAGTAGAGAAATGGGCAGTAAACAGCAGGGCCCCACTGCACAAAGCTGCCCCAGGTGCTGGGGAACCATGAGTGGGATGGCAGTGGCGTAGGGCTGGGTTCAGCCACACAGACCCCTTGATTATGGGGATTTCTTCACAGACTTGAACTGAGAGGCCTGTGCTCTTGCCAGCCCCCATGCATTGCTGATGACACCAAACTGGGAGGTGTGGTAGACACACCGGAAGGCTGTGCTGCCATTCAGCGTGACCTGGATAGGCTGGAAAGTTGGGCAGAGAGGAAC
>Ga0065711_1051856_pt1 | contig 10205 bp, 3 predicted proteins | sample Hoacrofraction12_FD_59098 | JGI IMG/M metagenome (GOLD analysis project Ga0065711, IMG submission 59098) | Hoatzin crop microbial communities from Cojedes, Venezuela - Epithelial fraction 12 v2 (version 2) | ecosystem: Host-associated > Birds > Digestive system > Esophagus > Crop | place...
TTTGCAGCCTGCACAACAATGACCTAAAACTAACACAAAGCCTTCTATTTGCATGATATTTAGGGAATATAGGAAGCTATAGTTTAAGAAATGCTAATAGTGAATGCATTTTGTATGTAAATTTACAGCACATGCGTCTGTTGGAAGTTAGTGTGGCTTTAATCATGTTCATAGTGGTGGAAGTATCATTCATATTAGAGTTTATACATGATGCAGTTGGCTTTCAAGGAATATCCAGTATATCCTGCAATCATGTAATGAAAAGGGCCATGACCTTTGGACGTATGGTTTGGACCTTCTGATGTCTTTTAAGATGCTTTGCAGTCTGAGGTGAAGTAGTAGATTCTAATACCATTAAATACAGAGACTTTCTCCTGTTGCTAGGTTGGAGAGGAGAGAGACCTTTTTCTGCAGGCATATTTTCCCTAGGGCCTCCCTTATGGCAAGTTTTCTCCTGGCTTCCATTTTTTAACAGAGCAAAAACAACCTAATGTATCTGTTTTGATAGGACACTCAAAAATATTAATGTAAAAAGAACAGTGCATTTTAAAGTTATAGAATATAACAAATTATCAGATGAGTTGTACAACTACTGTATTAATATTTCTTTAGAATTACTATCTTTTTCACAAAGAAATTACTTTTAACAGAAAATGATTGCATCCCTATGCAAGTGATTCACACACAAAACTTCCTGATTTTCTTGTTTATTCAAGCTTGTTTTAATTCAGCTTATAAAGGTTTTTTTTAAATAGTATAGTTAATATACTTTACCTCGCATAGCACTGGGAAGGGGAGGGTTTTTGTTTTCAGTCTGCAAACACATCTGGAATTAGGAATGAAGTCCAATCAGTGTCCTTCTAAAAAATACTTTTAAGGATTCAGTGCTGTTGCCAATAAAATTAAAGGGCTCAAGTTCTTTTGCATTAATCTAAGCTTGCAGTATTTGAACTGTAAAAAATGCATGCAATTTTCTGATTGCTGTCTACTTGATTATTTTTTAAATGCAGAGAACTTTTTATTAGTGTATATTGATCACAAGGTTTTATAAAATGCTAAAATTCATAATATTATTCCAAAGATCGGTTTTTTAAATTATTAGGAATTTCACTGGACCTTTTTAGTTCTAATTCTAAATCAAATGTAAAAAGGTACAGAGCAACTTGGATTTGGGCAGTCATATACATGTTCAGAGCGAATTGCCAGATGTTTCTCGCACACCCTTATCTAATCTGTAGTGTTTTCAATACATTCAACTGAAGATCCAAAGACCTTTACTCCTCACTGCGCTCACATTTTATTGGGCTAAGGATTCTTCTCTTGCTTGCTTTGTTACCCCACAATCATCTACAGTTTGTTGCAGGACACAAAATCAAACTCAGTTATAATGGGAATACATGTCCAGCAATACGTTTCTGTCCCAGTTAGTAACAAATGCGAAGATACTGTGTATAGAATACTACTAGTCAATTCACTGTTAGCTGCAGTCTTAAGTCAGATTTGGTCTTAAAGGTCAGCTTCCTATAGCAGTTAACTTTCCTAGCTCTTAGAAGTAATTAGTATTACACAGCAAGTTCAATTAAAAACCCACTGCAACTGAGTCTATCAACTTGCAAGCGCTTCAAATCATTTTAAACATGAAAGCTGGATTTTTTTCTACCAAATGGCTCTGTTACTTCTTACTTGCCTATGAATTTTAGTGCTATGAATTAAAAAGAGGAAAATGATGCCATCTCGTCATTTCTCCTCTGAGCAGGAGTATCCTTGCACAGATCATCATCAAACACCTTGCTATTTCTGTTGTTTTAATGAAAAAATAAAATAATGATCATCTAATTTGAGAAAATAATTTTGAGTATTATATAATTTTCTTTTCTAAATGTACACTCTACACTTCAAGGAGGGAATACATATTTTATCAGACTCGTTTCTAAAAGAAGTCTAAGCTTTTTGTGATTTTCTTAGCAGAATGCTCCCACTTCTGTTCGTATCAGGTGTTCCTTCAACAGAACTGGCTGGAAGACTAAATTTGTTTGATACAAGCTACTTTGCAAAGGTCTTGTCCATCTGTGGAGATCAATACAGGCTGCTTATTTCTTTCTAGATGTTTTTATTAATGTTTCCTAAAGAAGGACATCAAAGTACCTCTAACTTAAACTGCTGACTTGGAACTCTGGTCTTCTTTATTCTGGAATTTTTACTTTTTTTCTAACAAAAATATTTTTGCAGCAAAGTAAATCTCCTCTTTCTGAAAACAGCTGTTTAAACTTGAGATTCTGTACACTTTGTGTCTGTTTTGCTACACTTTGGTTAAAAGTTTCTTTTGGAAATGAATACACAGACCTAAGCAGTATTTTTGACTGCTATTGATGTTAATTTTCTTCAAACTTGAATCTTTAAAACCACTCTGATTCTCATGTTCCCTTTTTGCCATTATTATTTTTATAATGCTTTTTTCTTTGCCATATAAGAAAAATAAACAGGCAACAGAACCTCTCTGTTCTGCTGCTCATATGCTGAACACATACAGTCTTTATGCATTATGACTGGGACATAAAATCCAGCTGGTGCTGATTTCAATAAGGAGACATTAATCAACCATCCTTCCTCTTCAATAAAATTGCAAACGAATGCTCCCAATTGTATTGACACTGAAGATGTCTCCAAAACAATTAAACTGTATTAAGATGGCAAAAATAGCTGTGCCTCTGAGTGCGTTTTTTAAATGCTTAAACTTTAACAATTGAAAGTTCTTTGGCATTGTGTAGCATAGCAAGAATCACGATGAAGAGATGGATGCAGTGATGTGATGTGTGCTGATAAAAAGCTCTCAGAAGTACATAGAAGATCTAGCTTCTCATACACTAGTATGATATTTTTGTTTTGAAAATCATACTAACCTATAGTGTTTCTTCTCTCTTGCTTTCCTTTTCTTATTATTTTGTAAGGTAACAATTTGAAAAACTCAGGCTAGATAAAGTATAAGAAACAACTGTGGGAAACCATAATGAAACAGCAGTGTACATGCTAAGTGATCTTTTGGGTCTTTTCAGTATCTGATTCCGGAACCTAGTTTACAATAATGCTAAACTACATTTAGATATAGCATAAAAAGCAAGCTTAGTACAAGGAAAACTATCAGAACAGGTATGTGACTTAACCGTGGTAGGTTAATGTTCTCATCTCAAATACATTTTTTTTTAATTAGATTGATTAATGATTGTCAGTGAGGGAAATTTCAATTCATTTTGCTGCTGAAGTTGAGATTTTTCCTCTAGTAAGCTCTAGAAGTAAATAGTCAATGCATAAACCTTAAATAACGTGTCCCACAGATTTTAATTCATTTGGTTTTATTGTCTCCTCCCTTCTTTGGGCTATCTGTTATCCCACTTGCCATTATTTTCTCTTGCTTTTCCCACCAGTTTCCTTTTTTCAGAGTCCTCTACTCTCTGGTTGTTTTATAAGCATACTTTCATAAGAATTCCTTTCTATTCACCCTAAGCTTGTGGATATGCAGAGTTGCTAGACTCCATTTGTTGCTGGCTGCATTGTTTTAGTCTTTTGCTTTGATTTTTATCCTCGTCAGCTGTGAATAAAGGCAAGAGGCTTCCTGCATCCCGTTTGCTGGTATACAGCATAAATGGGTATCAGACTACAAGAGTGCAATCAAACACAGCAACAAGTGGCTAAAAGAAAAGGATGTTGATTTACTTTCTGCTCCTTTTTCACTCAGAGCAAGCTTTTTTTGTTACTTTTTGCTTATTGCTTCCCCAGATCTCGACGTGTTTTGCAAAGTTTTGTTCTTTTTGTCTTTGCAGTCTCTGAACTGAAAGTAATTTTTGAATACCTACATGAGTTAATTCTTGAGTTAATCTTGTTAGTTAACTCTCATTGTATTTCTACAGAACTGTAAAATTATGTACCTAAAATGCTTGCAATTCTTCTGTTGATACGCGTGTGATCTGAGAAAGGAGTTTAAGGCTTCAGTCTGAAACTTTTATTTGGAAATTTGTCTCTGTATAGATGCTGAACAGTTCTTTTGAACTAACAGTATGTGCTTGCTGGATTTTTTAGAAGTTTACAAAGAATGTTAAAATTTGCTTTAAAAGTAAAGTTTATATGTTATGAGTTCTCTAAAATAAGCATAATGAATTGGGGGTGTACACTGAGAAACAGTAATTCTAAGGAGACAGGAATGAATTAAAGCCTCCAAAATCTTGTATTAATGATTACAAGAGATTTTTGGCTGAAAAGAACAAAGTCAGAAGTTGTTAAAGTGAGCTCTTCACACCTTAATTTATGGTTCTAAACCTAAAAATAATCTTTTAAGTCCTGCTCATTTGAATAGAACGACTTACATCATTGTCATTGAAGCTAACACTAAGAAAATTGTTCATTTGCATTTCATGCAGAGAAGCCAATCCTGCATTCCTTAGGCATCTGTTAACCGAGGGATGGCATCAGTTAGCCCAAGGGTAATGCCACAACTGGAGTAATTTCCTTTTTATGAAAGAGGTAAACATACCCTGCTGTATAAAGTGATTCTACCTGATGATTTCTGTCAGCCTACAGCTGATTTAAGCAGCTCCTGCAATCTCAGTCTGTTTCTTGCCTCTCCCTTGATCTCTCCCTGTTGCAGTTTGCTCTCTTTAGTTGTACTAATCAGTCACTTTTAAGACCTTGCTTTCAAATAGGTAAGTGGAAAAGCAAAAATGAACTCTAGGTTTATTCTCTGACACAGAAAATCTGTGTATAAACTTGTAATAGGCCATACAAACAGCTCAGCATAATTAAAGGTGAGGGCGCAACTGTTTAAGGGTGAAGAAGGGCAGTAATCCTTTAAAATGTTTTTGCAATCAGAAATCATCATAGGAATCATACAATTTGCTTTGATCCTTTGTGCGTAATTTAAATTACAGCCAAGCAGCCTTTACTGGAGGAATTTCACTTTGTTATGTTTCCTTTCAGTTCTCATAATAGAGGAAAAATGTATCCATGTGGTATCCATTTCAGCATTATTTACTATAACTAATCCCAAGTGTGTGATACTTCCAGCTAATGAGCAATACGGATTGAAGGCAGATGTTTGCTGTAACCATGAGGTTGGCATTCATCTAGTAACAACATGTTTAAGCTGTGCTGTACGTTTACTTCTTGGTATGTTGGTTGTCAAGTAGTTGTAGTTCTCTTCTGTTGTAGTTTAAATAAAAAAAAGGCCTCCATCTTGTACCCTTCAGACATACAGAAAATGGAAATTGGTAGTGTTTATTGATGTTTCATGCATGAGCAGCGAACACAAAGGTCTGATTGTGCAGAAGTTACTTGAGGCTGCATATCAGCAGGAATTTGATTTTGGACAAAACCATGATACTTGTGAAACTGGGCAAGTGAGCTGACAAGTGTAAATTCAGAACCAGTTGAGCTCTTCCACTGCAACACTTGCACAGCAGAAATTTCAACCCATTTCTACTGTTTGAACTTAGGCATAATGTTGAGCATGTACTAGTCTCCTACAGCAAACTGAGAAGTGGGTGTATACGTCTCTACCTGGAATAAGTAGGTACTGAGGTACACTTATCTTTTAGTCTGTACTACTTCTTGTCATCTGACCATGCATGAGATGGTTTAGTGCTATGATCTTCACCCAGAGATTAGCTCCATGCTATGCTGGACACTTACAAGTTGGATCCATGTTGTGTTGTGCAAGCATAAGATGCTGAGTGTGGGAATCCAAACAAACAAGGTATCAGAGACGACTAACAAAAGGAGGTTCAATATTTAATGATATGTAACAGAATAGGGAGTAAAATAAAACAATTTGTGATAATTCAAAAAAGTGAGTAGCAACAAACTAAAGGGAAAATATACAGAACTGTGCTCAGATGAACAGTTAGCAAAACTAAGGTATTAAATGAACAGAAGCGAAACAACTTGTACACAAGTCTGACACAAAAGGAATGCTTCAGAATTATTTTAAGTTAGGGACAGAAGCAGAGAGAAATTATTCGAGAAAAATACTCTAAGAGCAAATATTAAGAAAATATACTTGTAGGGAAGTTAATTTTATCTGCTGACATTGGTGAATATAATTGTATTGCCCTAGCAGACATCCTTTAGCTTCATTAAGCTAAAGAAAAGAGATTGCAGTAGGATGGTAAGAGTGTTTTCCAGGGGCATGATTACTTTGTATTGTTAATATCGGCCATATTCTAATGTAAAAATACTTGCCACATTGGTCTATTAGTTTTTCCTGAATATTGAAAGCTTTGCCATTCTAAATATCAAAAGCTGAAAGGCTCCTAAAGGATGTCTTCCTTCAGGGTGAAGTAAGGAGCTGACAATGCAACAGGAACACAAATTGTAACTTCAGGAAGATTAGCCAAGGTCCTTCATGTTCTCTTAGGCATAACATGAAAAATGACTTTTGGAAGAATACTTTAAGTAGGGAAGGATGAGTCTTTCCACTTCCTAGGAAGTGGAAAGGTTTACAGTGACTAGAGAGATTATGGTAAATAGAGTAGGAGGTTCTAGATGATTGACGGAAGGAGTAAGAAGATGGGAAGAAGAGCACAGAGTTCTTCAGAAGACCAAATACCTGTTGTCTCTACTAAAGCTATAATACACTGCTGTGTTTTGCCCAGCAACATGTTGTATTAGTGTAGTTCTGTGAGCTGTGTGCTCTTTATTCAAAGGATAAGCACCCATGATTTTTTTGAGTAATATAATGATAATATCTACCATCACAAATTACAACAGATACTTCTTTTGAAGAGATGCTTAGATGTGTTTTGAGATGTGCTGAATGTTAAATAGTTACTAGGGGATGTAGGAGTTACGGATAGAGTTAGGGTTCACCCTGAAGGAGTTTTTACCACAGCATTAAAATGCTGTTTCACCAACAGCAATTTTTGAACTTTCAGGTTAAGTATTGTACTCCCTGTAATTATATATAAACTTAAAATGCATTCTCTATGGCATTCTTTTGAAAGCTCAGTTGGGCTTTTTGCCTGATCAGTTCCAGGTTACTTAAGCAACAGCTATTTCAGAGACAGTCCCACACGTGGTCCAAATTCTGGGAAATGTTTACTCCTTTAACATATCGTGCTTTGCTTTGATGAAAAGCATCTGAAGATCATTGTCACAGTTGGAACTCTAACAGCAATGCTAACTGCATTTGGTAAGGTGAAGGCGGTTTTTAACCTCAGCCTCTGGCAGATGGACAGCACTGACCAAGTGATTGCCTTGTCTATAACTAAAGGCAGAGCTATGGGACTGCTGAAGGCATAGGTGTGAAAGACCACAGCTGAGTTTTGTAAGAGTTACAGTTCCAAGACAGACAATACTTGAGACAGTTCAGGATGCTATCAGTCATAGGTGGATTTTTAGACTGTTTTTAGTGTTTTCCAGATTGTACAAGTTCCTTGCACCTGTTATTTTATTTTATATAATGCACTATTACCTTTTAGACAAGAGTTGAATTTTATCTGCAACATCAAAGTCCATTTACAAGCTGTCTACAAGCTGAGCTGTTTTTCATTCTAAAGCACAAAAAAGGATTACTATGAAAGGACAAAGCCAGTAATAAGGATGTGAGATCTACCAAGAAAATGGAAAAAAAAGTCTGAGTTTGAAATGTTTGGCAGAGAATCACATAAAAGTCATGGTCTGGTAGCTATGGAAATGTGTGAACTTGTGTCTGGTGAAAGCACTTAAGGCTTACGAATATGTTCGTAAATCACATATATCAATTGTCAACTAAGAAATAAGTCTATAGTTCACTTCTCACTTCTGTAATTCAAGAAGAGTACCTAAGCAGCTTAGAGGAAAACATAGAAGTTGATTCAAATATCTGACAAGTCTGCTCAAAGCCTCTATTTGCAGATGCTGACTTAGCGGTTTGTCTTAAAAGGTGGTGGTGGTGTGTTCTCCTTGCTTCAAGGTAACCTGTTTGTGCCAGCTCTGAAGAAGTCTACAGCAGAATCTGGCAACCATCAATCCCAGACTCCAAAGTGATACTTACTCCTATTGTTTTAACTAAAGATAAATTCATTGTCTGGATTTTACTGAGGATTCTTAGTCTTAAATGGAACAGCCACTGGAAGAGATTAATTGCACTTTCTGCTTTCTAGACACATATATTCCAGGACAGAGGGCATATAAAAAAATATTTAGCATTAAACTTCTGTAAAAACCATTTTTTTCTATGAAAAATACAAGTAAGCAAGAAATGTCATGACCTTACTAGCATTAACCTGTGATGGAGATGAGTGGTTTTAAAAATGATGGTACAGCTTAACTACAAGAGAAGAGTTCATTTCTGCAGAACACAAACAATGTAGATAATTAATTACACTCCAGATCTTCAGCTACAGTGTAGTTTTAATTAGATGTTTATTCCCTCTCCTACAGATAACAAATACATACTGTATAATACGGCTTTGTTTCTTTTCCAGTGTTAGGTTCTTTGTTTCATTATTAATCCTGTGTTGTCTTCAGGTTTCATATCCTTTCTCTGGCCTTCTACTGGTATTACCAAAGTTGTTCTATTTTTCTGACCTTTCAGTTTTTGCATCACATGTGGAAAATAACCCAAGGGTTTTTAACACGCATAGTGAATGCGTGCACCACTTATATTGTCTTAGAGATATAAATCAGATTTGGTGAGATGTATCTAATGCGAAGAAGCAAAACTCATCCTTAACTGCACATGATCTACATCTAATCTTGTGTAAAGTAGAATGAAGTATTACATGTGGAAAAAAAGCAAAGGAAAATAGAGGAAAGTCTGGGTAATGACACATGCATATAATATGGCCTTGATTGAAGGCCTCAGATAATTCTTGGCTTTTGTGAGGCCTTGCCTAGGCTCTTTTACTAAATAGCTTTGAAGATTTTAGTTTCCAATTTTCCTGTTGATAGATGCTGTAGTGTTAATGTCAAGGCACTAGGGATCCTTCCAGAGCTCAGTCTCCTTCCTAACATTTCATCTAAGGGAAGCCCTAAAAGCAAAGGCTTTAAATGCTTTTTTTCTATTTAGAGGTTTTATTCTTGTATAGATATTTTATTAATGTTGTAATATTGCTGTCTTTGAAATCCACAGAAAAAATTCTTGTGCGTTCAACGACAGCCAACTTGAAATTTTACTTTGGTTTAGGCACCCTCGAGCACATATTTGTTGCATTGTTTTCAAATACTAGACAGTTTTAAAAACTGATGTCCATGTGTAGTGTAGATGACAGTAATGATTTCTTTTATTCTTTCTGTCCTAAGATAACAGCATGGTTAGTTTTTAGGCTGTCTTGTTGTTCTAGGTTTTTGTCATGGAGCAAGCAATGTAGACCATTTCAAATAATTTTGTAAGTCGACATCCTGCCACACTACAATGGATAACTGGCTCAGGAAAAAAAAGCCATGATATTAAGCATTTTGCAATCTTGTTCTCTGCAAAGACTGCATATTAGCCTTATGTTTTTAATGAAAACTGTCTACTGCGTCTTCCTTTTCTCAAAACTTTAGAATGTAATGCCCAAAGTCTGTTTCTTTTTCTTGGCTTTGTAGAGATGAAGTATATAATCAGCATTATTCTGTGAGAAGTTCTGGATGAAAAATTGCTTTTCTACTTTGGAAATATTTTGTAATGGTGGGTACAGTATTTTTAGTGTTACATACTTCCACAAAAAGCTTCAGGGATACAGAGACTGACTCCCTTTGGGATAGAAATTCTGGGAGGGTATGGCAGAGAGGACCTTCCTCTTTAGATATCTTGCTAGTTGACACCGATCTCGTGCTTACAATGATCAATGGTAAATTGGTCACCTCCACCCATGCTTGAGCGTTGCTGATACCCTTCTCTTCTTGTCTGTCTGATAGTATTCTCCTCAAGCCCTGAACGGAGTTGAACAACTCAGTAAGACACTTGGATAAAATTGAGTAGCCTATGGTACCTACTGAATCAAAGTAATGTAACAGCTCTTTCTGCATCTGAATTTTTACAATGATGAAAAAACCTCAATAACATAATATTGAGGGAAAACCAGTACCAAATATCCAGCAAGAATCCTTTCATAAACAGGAACATGGGGAACACAAGAAATATTGTGATTTTGAGGCGATAACCCTTCACGTCTTTGAAATATGATGGCATTTCAATTAACCAAACTGGAAAATATACCTTTTTCTCATGTCCTTTCCTCTCTCCCAACCCA
>Ga0065711_1051857_pt1 | contig 10205 bp, 14 predicted proteins | sample Hoacrofraction12_FD_59098 | JGI IMG/M metagenome (GOLD analysis project Ga0065711, IMG submission 59098) | Hoatzin crop microbial communities from Cojedes, Venezuela - Epithelial fraction 12 v2 (version 2) | ecosystem: Host-associated > Birds > Digestive system > Esophagus > Crop | place...
CTGGGGACTCCCGCAGCCGGGCTGGGGTGGCACCGGGGCTCACAGCCTCTGCGGAGCGATGGGGAAGGGGTCTTTCACACGCGCCTCCCTGAACCCACTGGAGCTGCTCCTTCAGGGGAAACCCAGAACCCCTCATCCCATCAGTGCTCCCTTTCCCCCGGGGGACCCCAGGCTCTGTGGTACCCAGGGACACAGCCGTCATCCCCAGCCTGAGGAAGAAGTTCCTACATCCCACATCGACCACGCTATCTGCCCTCTCCCTCTCCACGCGTGGATGCACACACACTCCAAGCTGCTTTCAGATGAAGCTATGCATTATGGCCATCGTTATTCCTGCTAAGCGAGATTCTTGGCTCTGCTCCTGCCAGCCTTAAACCGCTCCGTTCCCCTTCACGCTGGGCTCGGGGTCAGCCAAGCCCCGGGCAGCAGGGCCGACAGGTTCCCGAGCCGTGGTGGGAAAGGGCTTGGGGAGTGTCCTGTGGTTTGGACGACGTCCGTCTGTCTGTCTTCCTCGCTCCAGGCCTCCATGCTGCTGGATTAGTAGCTGCACCTCTCCAAGTACATTGACTCAGGCACTGCTGTCATCTCCAGCAGCCACTGGCCACCGTTGGTGGAAGTGGATTTCAGTGTTTGTTAATCCCTGGCCAGCTTTGCCTCCCTCCTTCAGCTGGTTTTTCCAGGAGCCTCATCCAAGTATAATCTCGTCGCTGGGTCTGCAGCGGTTTGGCAACGGCTTGTAACCTCCTTGTTCCCCAGCCTCCCTCCCCTTGCCCACTCTTTGCCCTTTCGTTTGTCGGAGCTGCCCCATGCCCTTGTTTTTCTCCTTCTCTGGGTCCCCTTCGTTTCCACGTGACTCGGCACACTGGAAGGGAAACTGGCTTCTTTCCCATTTCTGACCCTGCTGTGCAGAAGTGGGGAATAAGCACATTGCTCAAAGGAATCACAGCTCAGAGGAAGAGGAGGAGGAGGAGGAGGTCCAAAGTGCAGCCCAGAAACCCTCGTGTGTTCCCGCAGGCATGTGTCAGGCTGCAGCTCCAGCCCTCACCCCGCAGCACGCAGCTTTCCCCTGCTCGAGCACGGCTCAGCCCTGATGCGAGCGCTTTGGTGGTGTCGGCTCTGCCGGCTCGTCATGCCGGGTCTTGTTCAGCTGTGGAGAAACCCTGTGCTGCAGAGCAATGTCCAGATTCTTGAGGTGCAGGAAACATTCCTCCACCCCCTCAGCTGAGGGCAGATTTTGGCTGGGTCTCCGTTCGGATTAAGCCATGGGCTGGAAGCGAGGGCAAAGCTGGGTCCGTGTAACTCTGGGCAAACAGTGTCTTGATTTCCACGGCGGAGAACGCTGCTCACAGGTGAAGTGCCCTTCTCCAGCATTGCCATATTTGTTGACCAGAGATGACAGTCAAGGAAGAGGATTAGAAAGCATGGTGTTGAAACAAAGAGTGAAACATAAATTATTGGTTGGCATCACAGCTGAAGAGAGATCTAGAACGAAGGCAAATATTTCTCATGAGTCAAACGCCCTTCCCTCGCCCTAGGCTAAGAGCAAGGTAGCTTGGCAAATTTTAAAGCAAAGTATAGGGAGAGGGCAGCCTCCCAAATTCAAACAGAATATTTATTTTTTGGTTTAGGTGATGGCATTTTTGCTTTGACCCCCTTCTGTCTCTGGAAGAGAATTAATCTCAGGATGAAAAGCACGAGCACTTTGTGCTGAAAACGCCCAGCACAGTTAAGGCTGGTCTTAGCCCAAATTTGCAAATACTTTCCATCTCCCTAGAACTGCTGCTCCCAGTCAATGGGGTTTTCACTCCAGTTACACAGAGTCCTCAGGCTGGTTAAAAGAAGAAACTTCCCCCTCGTCCCTGGTGCTGCTCTACAGTGCATCCACCCTCCCTGGAAGAGTTTAAGTCAAGAACGAGTGTTTTTCTGCAAGCCTTGCCTAGCTTAAAGAATGAATTCTGGGAAGCACCATGGCATATGTTCTGCAGAAAATGCGAGTAAATGACCACAATGCTTCCCTCTGGCTTCATGCTCTGTGAAGCTATTGTTTGCAGTGTGTTGCAGGGGTGTTTAGCTTGGCCCAGTGTGTCATCCTCTCTCCGGTCTTTGAACAGACTCTGCTGGAGAAAATGACTGGAATAAGCCTGTTCCGTATTTGCTTTTTGCATTAATTTTTTTATTTGTTTGTTTATTTCTCTGGGATTATTTTAAGGACCTCAAGGTCCCCACAGCTAGGGAGGCAGGCCCAACAACACATGTGTTGCACGGCTGTTCCCCTCACCAACAGCTGAGAGCCACAGCCCTGATGGCAGAGAAACGGGGGAAGTTCACACCCCCCTTTCCCTCGCTACCTGCAGGGTGAAGGTAGCTTATCCTGCTCGCCTGGGAGACGTGCTGCTCCCCTCTGCTTCGGGGGAGCAAGGGCCCTCACCATGTCTACAGCTGCATTTCCATCGGAGAAAGCACTGCTGGTCAAAGGATGCTCGCTGCATCCCTCAGTCGGTGCAGCCTCCTCGGGACCCGCTGCCCCGCAGTGGCCTGGGCGTCTTGGGCCATGTCCCAGTGCTGCTCCCCTGAGCCAGAGGCTGGAAACCTGCTTGGGGCCGGGAAGGTGGGGTCCCTGCGAGCCCAGCAGCATCCCCTGTGGGGACCACTGCATCTGCCCCGCTGGTCTGGGGAGCCAGCAGCGGCTCCGTCCCCCCAGCCTTCCCCAGAGGGACAGACTAGGGACCGCGTCCTGGGGTTCCGCAGGGGTCCCCCATCTTGTCCCCCTCTCCTCTCCCAGGCAGGACCAGCGCCTCCTGGTTGGCTCCCAACAGCTTTTCAGCTGATGCTCCCACGAGATCTGAGTGCTGGGGAGTCTGGCACTGCCCCAGGCAATCTGCTCCAGCGCCTCACTGTCCTTGGAAAGGCTGTTGTAAACACCAAGCTGGATCTTTTTTGCTGCAATTTAAGACTATTGTCATTTGTCCCCTCGACGCAGACACAGCTTGTTTTCTCTAATGTCTGAAGTTGTTGTGACAAACCTCAGGTCTGAACAATATCTGGTTCTGCCCAGACACCCATGGGCACCCATGGGAGGTCACCTCCCGAGGAGCTCCTTCCCCACCCTGCTGCCATCCCAAACAAAGAAGGGGGGATTCCTCAGCTCTGCCTTGAGGAAGAGGAAACCTCGGGTCAACCAGCCAAAGAGAAGGTTTGGATGTGTCATCAAGTCTCTGAGATCCCAAAGGGAGGCAAGAGATTTCCAAACCTCAGTTGCTGGTGGTCATTTACTTCCCAACTGATATTCTCCAAGCTGGAGGGCAGGAGCGGTGCTGGCGGTGATCAGAGAGTCCCTCTATAAATAGCAAAGGGGAAGGAGGAAGCAGATGGGGAAAAGGAGGAGCAAGACAAGAGTGACAAATGAGCAAGTGGATGTGTAAGAAGGAGCTGGGAGGAGTGAAAGAGGAGAGGGAGCTGTAATTAGGGCAGGTTTAGTATGCGTGAATTTTGCTGGGTTTGCAGCAGGAGGCTTGCCCAGCAGCTGCAGAAATGATTTATTACATGCTCACTACATTTGCCCTGTAGGAAGGTAAATAAAATGTACACACTGTCCCATTTACTCAGACAATCAAGGGGATGTGACCCAATTTCTATTTTACCAAAACGTTTTCCTCCCCAGGATTGGGCCCCTGGGAGATGCGGAGTGCCCGTGGTCCCCCCGGAGCAGCAGCGCTGCATGGGAGCTGCATTTATCTCATCCACCCACGTTGGCAGAAGGATCTCTCAATGCACAGTTAGCATTCAAACCCCTTTGTGCTATCCCACGCCTCTGGCGAGGGTCCTCCTGCCTCCCCCCAGGTGCCAGTGACCTGTGACAAGGGGGAGATCACCGGAGGTGCTGGATCAAGCGCAGGGGAAATCCGCCTGCACCATCTGCGTGTCAGGTTAGGCGATGCTTTTCCTCCAGCACCGAGATGAGAGGGAGCCGGGAGCCGGGAGCATCATCTGGCTTTCACATCTGCTGGCGCTGCCGGGGCTCGGCACAGCTGGCTGCACCGCGCCGCGCCGGGGACCGGGGCTCGGACCCCCGTTCGGAGGCGAAAGTCTTGTGCGTGCAGCGGGGCTCCGGCTGCGGGGAGGAACTCGCTTCGGCGAGGGGAGCAGGGCCCCGTGTTTGTTCAGTCACTCAGCAGGTCTGGGGGAGATAAGGGGCCTCCTGCACCCTGGGATCTGCCTCGCCCGGCGCAATCCGGGCTGCGATTACTTTTGCTGATACCCCAGATACAGCATTTGCTGAGTGTGCATGTTTTGGCAGCACGGTTTCTCGCTGTTCCTGGGGTTTTTTTTTTTCCACCCCTGCTTGATAAGTCTCCTCCGGCCTCCCCGGCAGGCAGCCCCGGCCGCGGGGATTTGTTGCAGACGCTGGGCAGCGAGGGGCCGGGGCAGTGGCTCTTGGCCAGCCTGGCCCACAGATGGCAAGGCTGCAGGCAATGCAGTGGACATAAAGTGGACATGGAGCTAAAAACCCTCTTTTTAGGCACTCCAGCTCAAGGATTTTGCTGTGCTAAGAAAGAGGCAGTGAATCGTGGGTTTTTTTCCAAATCCAAATTTCACAAGACTTTAAGCAAATAATCACAGGGAGCTTGTTCCGCTCCGGGTTTGGCTCTGTCTGCCAGGTTTATCCTGCTGCACGCAGGCTGGCGCTGGGAAAAAGGCAGCCTTCTTCTGCTTGGAGCAGCCTGTCTGGAGGAAGGAGGTGAGGAGCAGCCCCTCGTGTCACAGGGACCTGGAGCGAGGGCTCGGCCCCCGGCGCGCTGGGACATTGTCACCGACTCCTTCCCCAGCGTCCCGCTTCTCCCCCCAGGCACATGGGCGAGATGCTCGCCCCGGCTGAGCAGGCAGGAGGGGTTCCCACCCCGCGGTCCCCTCCCAGACGGGTGACGCTGAGGACAGGACACTGTTACTTAGCGACTGCTGAAGGATGCAGCTTCCACCCCACCCGACCCCCAGTACCCCCCTCCCCTGCGAGTTTTCCGGAGGAATGGGCACATTTCCCATCAGCGCTAGGCTCCGCTGGGGGATTTTTTTCCCCCCTCTTTTATCACTCTTCTGGTCCATACTTTCGGGCTGCTTCAGACCCGCTTGCTGCCCAGTGAGCCGGTCAGTCCTGGGCTGGGACGAGCCCTGCTTCTGCCGTGGGCAGGGCTGCTGGCTCTCTGGGACGTGCCAGAGCCACTGCCCCTGCTCCATCCATCTATTTGCCAGGCTTGGGGCTCCTTCCCCGGCTTTGCACTCACACTCCCTCCCAGAGCCTGCAGACAAAAACCTAATTGCATGACATAAATTATAGCAACTCTCCAAATAAAAGCCCAGGAAAAAAGACTCTGGCTGGATGGACACTTGAGGGCTATTAGAAGATGCATAAATTCTTTTCCTTAGGTTTTTCATTTTTACATGTCTAATTACAGTGAAAGGAGCCTTTCAAGGGTTGCTCAACTGCCAGGGTACTCAGCAGCCCCTGGCAACTGGAGTGGGAAGAGGTGGCAGGGTCCGACGCCCCGTTTACCTTGGATAGAGCCTGGGGCTAAACAAATGCCAAGAGCTTGGGAAGGAGACAGGGAGAAACCGCTGCATTCCCCTGCGTCTCCCCCGGGAACCTGCCTCGGTTCCCCGGGTGCCCGTCACTCCTCGCAATACTTCTATGCCATTGTGGCCCCTCTTTATTGATCTGACACTCCTCAAGCATCTTGCAAACTTTAATTAAACATACCTCCTAGGGGCATCCTTTGCCCCGGTTTTAAAGAGGGACTGGCTGATGAGCAGCGTTTCTGAGGACTGGGAATAAAACCCAGGATGGAGGAGGAGGTACTTTAGTGGTCTGGGTTTCCCCCACCCTTGTGCTCATCTGGCAGGGGCTGTGCCAGCGGCAGCATCACTGGCACGGTCCTCGGCGGCCCCTGATGTGCTGGGGAGGCTCAGAGCAAGTGGGAAGCATCTGGGAGCATCCAGGAATCCCGCAGGCAGAGGAATCGCAGGCTGAGATGGGGAGAAAAGCCCTTAAACCAAGAGAAATGCAGCGGGGTCAGAGGGCAGGACTGCTCCCAGCTCGGGGCCCCGGCAAAAGCACCCAGCGCATGACGAGCCACTGTGATAATTAGGGCCAATTTATACTTCCAGGTCAGAGGTTCACCCTGGCTTGTCATCGATTTTTAGGTGGGTGATAAACTGCCGGGAAACCAGAGCTGTCAGGATAACATGGGAAATGTCCCATTAGAGAGGGAGCTTCTGGAGCAAGTGCTGCCATCGTCACCCCCCGAAGCCCTCCACGGCCACGGCTGGGGTAGGGGACCCCCCTGGCTTGCTGCCGGCTGTCCCCCCGTCCCTGGGGCCATCGGTCAATGGTTTGAGAAGGCAGCCATGGGCTCAGGCTTCAGAAAGTGCTCGGGGCCACTGATTTTCTGCATGTGAACCTGGAAAGAAATCCAGGGGAGTTTTGTGCGTGCATTTGTTAGATTTGTCACTGCTTTTCCAGTGCCGAGGACGAACCTTTGGCTCCTGGCCCTGGATCCACCATGCAAGGTGGTTCACACAACGATCCTGGTCACAGGCTGAGGGGCTGAATGCCATCGTACAGGTGCTGGGGAGTGCAAGGCATTGCTTCACTGTCAGCTCATCCTGCTGCCATGCCTGCTCCAGCACTGGCTGCGGTGCCGGTACGAAGGGGGAAGCCCAGCGCGGTGGCCCGGACCTCCTGGCTCTGCTGCCCGGGAAGGGTCTTCTCCCTTGGCTTGCAGAACTCTGCTCTCAGAGGCAGATTCTGCCGCTCCCGGAGAGCACAGCAAGAGCTTAAATATGTTTGCTCCATTGCTTATTTTTTCCAAACTGCTCTAGCAGGTAGAGCTGTTCCCAGATTTATTCCTCGTGCCAAAAGACAGCCGCTGCAGGAGGCAGCTCAATGTGTGCAGCAGCTCCAGCTCTCGCTCCGGCCGCAGGGCAGCCGGAGCTCAGCAGCTCCCCTGCTACGCACGCACCCTGCCCGGCCGGCCCGTGGGTGCTCCCGCGGCGGCTTGGATTGCGCTGATGCGATCCCACTCCAGATACGCTGCTGGAGCCTGGCTCGGCTTCCTGTAATTAAAGGTGTCAAGTTATGCCATGGGCTGAATTCAGCAGGAGCAGCGAAGCTCTTCCCGAGCACATTAAATTGCCCAGACCTTGGAATGTCCTGAAATCACAGCCCCCGCACAGTGAGGGTGTGATGGTGCTCTGAACCTCTCGGGCAGAGAAGTGCCCTTTTCTCACAAAAAAAAAGTGACGTGGCTGAGGAGACTCATTCGGATCAGGGCTAAAACTGCCTGACCTGTGGCTCAGGCCCGTCTGCAGCCCCTGCCCCTTCTCCTCTCTGGATATGTCCCCAAACAGCAGATGCTGACCCACAAGCCTCGAGCTGTCTCGGTGGCTCCGCTCGCTGCAGGGCCGGTAACCGCAGTGCTGCAGGTGTGCTGCACCCCGGGGCTGGACGCACGGGTGGGCACTGCCTGGGCCACGGCTGGCATCACCACTGCCTTCCTGGCATCTCTCCGGGTCGCTTTAGGTGACGTCCCCACCTTTCTGAAATGACCCCTTGTCCTGCTGGAGACGCAAACAGAAGCATCGGACCCAACCGCTGCCAGCCAGCAGCTATGGCCGGCAGCCCATGGGCAGGGTCACAGAAAACAGACATTTCCAGCAAAAAGGGATTTCATTGAAGGAAATCTGCACTTGCAAATGGGAAACGCAGAACTGACCAGATCAATTGTTTGCTCAAGCTGTGGATGAGGCGTCCGGGGAGCTCTGGTGACCGTGCCTGCTGCAGCGCAGGGGTCAGCAGATCCCCCTCGCCGAGCACCCGGCGAATCTCCGCTGCGGTGGCGAATTTGTGAGGATGCTCCTGTCACGTCATTAGGAAAAAAGAAAAAAGAAGGAGGGGGGAAAAGCAGCTGCCTGGCTGATGGCAAAGTGACTCTGCACCACAGCGAGCCACCTCCAAGCTCAGGCACGGCCTCTCCTTGCTGGGAGAAGCCCCTCTCAGCAGCCAGTCGCTGGGTGGTCTGCCTCTTAATTACAGGGTTAACGCAATGTTACTATCAGGAGAAGTTTCTTAACCTGATAATGAGTAGGAAGCAGCTGTAGCTTGGAAAATGTAATAATTGCAGAGTGGAGCGATGTAATTATAAGGTGTGTATCAACTGCCTCCATGTTTACTTAGCGAAGAATAAATCCCCTCAGAAGCAGCAGCCCTGGCAGCAGCCGCTCTGTTTCTTGCAGGGGGGTGCAAGTGTGTAGGGAAGGGGGGAGCAGAGACAGGGCCTGACCAGCTCCTCTCCAGTGCTGACGTGCCGGGGCTTGAGCTGGGCTGCAGCGGGCTCTGAGCCCGGCAGCACTGGGCGCGTGCCATGCCCGGCTGGCATCGCTCCGGCTCCCTGGTGGGGCATTGCCAGGGAGCATCGCCGTGCTGTGCCCAGCACACCCGGCTCCGGGAGCTCATCCTGCACGTGGGACGTCGCTGGTGTCGGCAGGCGATGGATGGAGAGGGGTCCCCTGGCCTTCCCGGGGAGCAAACGGCGGCAGCAAGGCTGGGTGGAGGTGGGTGCCTGCCGGGGGAGAGGGAAAGTTTCAGGCTGAGGTGAACCAACGCTGCTGCTGAGCTCTGCCCTTCTGTTAGAAGAGCTTTTTTCTTCTGAGGAGGTGCCCGGGAGGCCGTGGTCCCAGAGTCATGTCCCCGGCCAGGACACCAACTCAGAGGTGCAAAGCCCACAGACCATACCTGCCGTTCCCCTGCTCCCTTCCCGGGTTCCTCTTATTCCCAGGAGCTCCTCAGGAAAGGCCGGCGGTGAGCGGTCACGGCTGAGCCCTTTACTTTCTCTTCCTGATGTGTTTGCCTGTCTTGGGTCCAAGGGTGCCCTGAGCTCCTCCCTGCAACCTCAGAGCACCTTCCCCAGTTCCTCCCCACTTACCTGCGCACGAGGCAGTCCTTACTCTTCGGTCTCCACGCCAAAGAAAATTTCTATTAGGTGAAAAAATTGCTTCCCTTTCATGCCCTGAAGGTAAAATCACCAGATGAGTGGAGGTGCACGTCCCATGCAGAAAAAGCAGCGCTGTGGTGAGTCTTTCTCCCACCGAGCACGGCTCATTACTCGTCTTTTGCCACCACCGGTGCAGAGAACAGTGAAGGTGTGTCCCGACCCACGTGTGCAAGAAACCCCTCGGTACAAGCAGGGATGAGCGAAGGCACGCCGACACGGCGAGGCCGTCGCTCCCTCCGGCTGCCCGGCGATGCCTGTTCCTCTGCCGGGCAGTCTGGGGGTGGGAGTCCTGCCCAGCAGCCACCAAACCAGGAGGAAGCTCGCTCCTGAGCGGGTCCCCGTCCCTCAGCGAGAGGCAGGAGCAGGGCAGCGTGGGCACAGCCGGCTGGCTGGCACCCCGGGGTCGGGCAGCTCTCCCTCCCGTGAGCGCACGCGCATCCCTGGGCTCTGGTGTTGGCATGCACCTGCTCCTTCTCCCTCCTTCTCATCCTGCAGAAAAAACTTTTGCCAACTGCTTTTTCCTTGAAAAATACAGATTTGGCTCAAACAAAACATTTGTAGCAGTTTTGCTGGGTGTGCTCAATTATTCTCCGCTTCTACAAGAAAAAGATAAAATATGCCAATATGGAAAATAAAAGTGGGTCAAGTTTTAAATGAATGGCAGTAATAGCGATGCTGCAGCACAGTCAAACTGTTTCATCAGTGCTTTACAATGTTCTCCTTGAGATCCCAGCACAAAGGCACAGCCTCTCGCGAAGCACATCGCCGGGCTTCATTGCCTGCGCAACCTTTGCAAATGTCTTCCTTTGATCTTTAATAATTACCCTCTGCTAATGCGCTTGTGATGGGATGAATGAGGACGAGGAGCAGAGCAGGGTGAGCAGAACCCTTACCTTTCCCTTGTCAGGGTCCGTTACTGGGGGCCTGCGGTTTGCCCCTGCCGCCGCCCCGGTCATCAGCCCCGCTGCAAAACGGCTCGTGTGTCGGTTAGGGAGTCGGACCGAGGGCCGGGATGCTTCACCTTGAGAGACAATCTGCCCTCTCCACGAGCTACTGTGTCCAGTTCTGGGCTCCCCAGTTCAAGAAAGATGAAGAGCTACTGGAGAGAGTCCAGCGGAGGGCTACAAGGATGGTGAGGGGACTGGAGCATCTCCCCTACGA
>Ga0065711_1051855_pt1 | contig 10204 bp, 5 predicted proteins | sample Hoacrofraction12_FD_59098 | JGI IMG/M metagenome (GOLD analysis project Ga0065711, IMG submission 59098) | Hoatzin crop microbial communities from Cojedes, Venezuela - Epithelial fraction 12 v2 (version 2) | ecosystem: Host-associated > Birds > Digestive system > Esophagus > Crop | place...
CTCCCTGGCGAAGCAGGGTCACCTACAGCAGGCTGCACAGGACCGCGTCCAGGTGGGTCTCGAATATCTCCAGAGAAGGAGACTCCACAACCTCCCTGGGCAGCCTGTGCCAGTGCTCCCTCACCCTCAGGGCGAAGAAGTTCTTCCTCATGTTCAGACGGAAGAGTCATCTACATGCCTGGTAGTACAGCCAAAAGACCCATATAGTTTGTTTTCGATTATTACTCTGCAAGTTATTCTAAGATCTGGCAAGCAGGCACCTAAGTATTTTGTGGATATAAAACACAACTTTTACAGATTACAGAAAGAGAAATCAGTAAATTATGTGGTGGAGTATGTTTTTATCCATTTTCTACCCTGATGTAACACATCATTGACTAATTCAAAAATACGGAGGAGAGGTCAGATGTAGAAATATAAACAGATCAGCACCCATGACATTCAAGTACTTACAACAATTTATTTACACTAAGCTGGACTGTAATGTCTGCAAAGAGCCCTCTCACTACCTTACGACTCTTCACGCTTGTACTAGGTCAGAACCAGGCTCCAGATTTTTTTATACAAATCAAATGGACTGACTGAGTAATTCTGAGTTTCAGATCTGCTCGTAAGTGACAGATGGCTTCCGAAAGCCAAGAACAAAACAAAAATCAATCACAGCTTCAGAGAGAACTGGCAGCGTCTGAAAATTACCTCTGTCTGAGGGATCTGAACTCCTTTATGACAAAAGAAGTATCTATTTTTTTAAAGAAGAAAGCTTTTTAAAATTCAACAATTATTTTATGTAAAAAAAAAAATATTGCAGCTATTATCTATACCAGACTAAATTAAATTTATCATGTCTTGACTTCAATGCTTAGAGTTAAACAAAGATGAGATTAATTACTATGTGTTTGCAAGGAAAGCAGGTGTCACATGAAATGGAACAAAAGCAGCTGGTTAAGTTCGTGTGTTCTCAGCTGCCTCAACAAAAGAGAATCACGCCTAAAGACTCATCAAAAGAAGTTCAAACAATTAAGGATTCAGATTTAACTAAAATTTAAAACCCTCTAAAAACAGAATTCGAGCAAACAAACACTCCTCCCCCATACTTCTCTCTCTTTCCTGTTAGGTGAGTTTCAGTACTGGTGAAAAATGTTCGACTGAATCTGGGAGATAAGCTCCCCTGCTTGGTAACAAAGCACACTTGTCGAAGACCCACACTGTAGTGCCATGAGTAACTGCACAGAGAAGGAAAGACTGACATTCCTCACAGACTTTTCCATAAAATACACTGCTCCTGAGCTGGTTTTTGCTAATAAGCAATTACTAGTTTCCTGGTTTTTTTCTCCAAGTCTTCAAAATCTATTAAGAGACTTGTCACAGTGACAGCTGAACAGTTATTAAGAAGTATTATACATGGAAAAATTTCCACTAATTTACTTGGCAACTTTATTTGGACAACCAAAATAGCTTAGTATATAAACCAGCAACACCACATGTTAAATGAATCTCCTCAGCCTTGAGTTAGTGGAAAAAAGTCCCAGCACTAACACACTGTCAGTGAACAAGCCTTTACAACAAATTTCTACTCAACATCTGTGCGCAGGATCAGGTAATGTAAAGGCAGTAGATGCACTGATTGAACTCTAAAGGCCTGTTCTGAGAGGCAAAGTGTTATCATTTTTGCAGCTGAGCAATCATAACAGCCAGATCCATGGCTATTATGATGTTGTGTAAACTGGTTTTGTACCTGGCTTGCAACTACTCTTCGACTACCCATTCTTCTCACTACTGCTCTGAATAACGACTAAACAAAGTTAGCATTAAGCTCACATTAACTAACAGAAGTCCTATCAGTGAAAACAGCTTTTGATTCACCTTGCAAACGAGCATGAATGTCAAAGTAGCCTCACTCCAACATCACAAAGAGCAGAGATGGAAAGCAAACAGCAAGGAGTCTGAAGTAAATTTAGGGGAGGGAGAAGTAGGACAGAAAAAAGGGAGAAGAGGTTTTTATTTTTCAAAATAATATTGTCTGTGTGAATTGTTTGCTGATTTTGGGTCAGTCTTTATGAGGAGCCAGCAGTGCAATGCTGACCCAGCAGTTCCAGAACAGACAACACACTTTGGACTAAAGACAAAACCTTGAACTTCTGTGACCTGACGCTGACAGGTAGTTACAAAGTGCAAACTGCAAGGGTTAAGACAGCTGTTCACATCTGATAAAACAAAATGTTAATGTTAGCCAGATTCCTGTGGGGTCTTTTTGATCTCACTCATTGCAGGGTTCACTGCTTTAAAGCTGTGAGTCATTTAGTTCATCATAAGCCTTTACATAGTCTGTTATCTTGTATGGTGTATTCTAAACACTTTTCTACTTCCTTGTGAGACATACACAGGCTCCATAACTAAGGCATCAATACAAAGCATTAAGTTACCGAAAAAAAACCCAACAAAACCCCATGATTCTTATATGCTGCTGCCAGTCACAGGTATTTCACAGTTAATTATTTTAATGTAGCTATTTGTGGAGTGCTCTTTTGAGAATTTTGTGCTTGTAAAACAAGACATGGTAGGGACCAATTTAAAATATGAATTTGCTTTTTAATCTTAAGATTTTACAACACTGAGCCACTTCCTAGTACTGCAAAAGCCTGAGCTCAAGAAACAGCCAATGGAAACTAACGCTTGAATTTTTCTGGTACCCCGTTCCATCGCAGACTTAGCAGTGGTATGAAAGACAGTACACATTGAGCAAAAAATAGCATTTTGCTCATAGAAATGTCACCTTCCGTTCTCTTAGCTGTTCAATAAATTAACACTGGAATCTAATCAGAAATAGCCATGTGCCTTACATACCAACAAAGAATAATGGCACCTCGATTTACTTCTGCCCATGTCTTCATATTCTCAATACCAACACGTTCCACCAATGTTCTTCCAAAGCAAACTGTAAAATGGGGGAAAGGGGTAAGGAGAAGGAAAAAATTAGTATCTTTATACATACAGGCATATTAAAAGTTTTCTGCAGTTGTGATTTAATCAAATAGTTTTTAGCCACCAAGTATTCAAGTTTTGTGCTCGCAAAATAATAGACTATTCAATGCATGAATACCTTCATAGAAGTTTGACTACTTCCAAGTATTTTGCTTAAAATTAGTCAATTGCAGCACTGTCTGACAATTTACTAGTACAAAGCAGGCAAATTTGCTGTTTCTTTTTTAAAAAACTGTCAAAGGCTATTCATGTCTTAAAGAAGGCATCCACTCCAAAGAAAGAACTTGGCAAGAATGACACCAACACAAGAGATAATTATATGCAATATACTAATGCATACATACCTCTGCTGAAAAATGCTTTACTTTTAAGCATCTGACACTACAACTGAAGAAACAGAATTTGCACAGATGAAGTTACTTAAAACTTCACAGCTAATCCTTTACCAATGCATGAAAACCACCAGGAACCTTGTTTCTTTCAGCTGTACTGATGTTACAGGGATCTCTTTCTTCAGTAGCTTTGAAACCTTAAGTTGACCAGCAGATTCATTACACCAATGGTATATGCAGAAGAAATAACCTAGGCTGACCTCAAGTCCCCAGCTGAATTTGAAGAACAGAACTTCTCAAAAACTACTCTTACAACATGTATGCTGAGCAAACTTACCAGTCAGTAAGCAACCCAAAGAAACCCACCCAACTCCAACAAACTCCAACCTCCAAACAATGAAGCTATTTTTCACTGTCACTTTAGATCAGAATTCCAGCTGAAGAACAGGTCGGTTTTTATTCAGCTTGTTCCCTGCATGAGTAATAATTTGGTTGTTTTTAATGCCAATCCCATAAACTCAGGGCAACAATTCTGAATGGCGCACACTTTGGAGGAAAACAAAGAAACCAAAGGGAACAGCTTGAGTTTAAAATTGGAATTGCACAATATTAGGAGAAATAAATTCACATAACAATTATCATCTCGGTTAGGCTAGTCTCTGAAAGACACTCATGTACAACTTCCCCTTCTCACATTTTTAATCATCCACTGGAGAAGCAGCGAAAGAGCCTCCTTTCAGAAATATGTATAGTTTTTCAAGGAAACCGTGAATACTTGAGTGTAGTATGAAGAAAAGGAAAAAAACCCAAACACTTTAACAAGCCCTGATAATTCTACAAAAAAAAAAAAAGCCTGCTACACACAGAGAAGTTCCCTCCAGATCATACCATGGCACCCCCGCCTCCTTTCATTTTTTGAGGTTTTTGTATGAGAAAAAGTAATCTCTATTAGGACATGGCGATTCACACAACAAGATTTTACAGTTATGTAATAAAATGAGTTTAAATGCTAAATTAAGATAAGAACATCTGTGCCCAATCTCTGCCTTCTGGGATAAAAAATAGCAAAGATGTCCTATTTTTGTGCATGAATTATTGTAGTAACAGTTACAAAGCATTTAACCCAGCAGCACTAATGAACACGGTAAAGACTGCAGTTTGGTTTACAAGCATTAATGAGACAAGTCTTCCTGTTAGAAAGACTCTATTTTTCTATTATTATCCTTTGAATTGCTGTGTAATTTAGCAAAGCTATCATGACATTTTAGGTGCAGAAATGAACCCTGCCCCAAACACACAGTAAACCCCTGAGAAACAAACAAACAAAAAAAAAGAGATCAGTGCTTCCTTGGCAGAAAAAGCAGATGTATTCTTGGCTTTCTGTTCATTTAACAGCTCACAACAGCAAAATGACAGCAGCAGTAATCTTAGAGGAGATGTTAAATTTTCCATATATTAGTATATTCAAAGAAATAAATACAACAATCTTATTTTAGGTTACATAACTGATTACTCTGAAGTCACAACTTGATCAAATAAAGCTGAATTTCGAACATACCTTCTTTTCCACTCTGTCTCATTTTTTCATCTTGCTCTATTAACCATTTCAAAACTAGATGGCCTGCTGGATGCTCTGCAATGTGAAGCTTTAAGGGGAAACAAACAAATCGAAAGAAAACAAAGTCATTTAATGATGATGTCTCAAAACACAGTTACATGTCTGTCCATAAACATTCCTGTTTATCCACTCTGCCCTCACACACCACATCACACTGATCGATTTAGTCACCACCTATGCAAATATCAACAAGTTTGATGCAAGTATCTGAATGCTTTTTTTAAACTGACCAGCTTATTCTTTATCACCTTCCCTGTAACATCTGACTTGCAGTAATATAAACCATACCAACCAACGTTTCATCCACCCATCCAAGGACTTCATGCTCACCGAGCAGAATCTCTTGGTCTAGCTGCCTCTACAAGCACTTCCACACTTCCCCACATTTTCACAGGCTGAGAATTTACTACACTATAGTTCACAGAAAACATCAGTAGTTCATGTAAAATTCTGTAAAATGTGTATCAAAGCAGGGGCAAGACAGAAAATTCAGCACAACTACAAAAATCTGCAGGGCATCTATCTTTAACATTGTGTACACAGCATTTTTCGTCTTCTAGTCTATAGACACTTGTCAGACTGAGCTTAACTCAACAAAACGGGGGGGGGGGTACACTCTGAAGAGAAGGTCATACCATAAAGACAAACAGCTACTACCCAAGATCTGTCGCTGCATGGAGATACATACCTGAAAACTAAGCAACACTGTCACTCTCAGTGTAAACTGTCAAATGAACTATAAAAGTTTACTAACCGCTTGATTGCACAGTGATAACACTAAAAGAGAGACTGTGTAACATGATTGTAAGCTACCCTCCTACTAAGTGTTTGAAGCAGTTCTGAAGATTCAAGATCATGAAGCACCTTGCTCTACAAGTCAGACGAAATGCTGGCTCAAGCCTTCATCACTCCAGATGCATCACTCCAGATGCAATAGTAATAAACTATGAAAGTAAAATGTCAGAAAACAGAGACCACATCTAACCTAAGAGTACTATCAGGGCAGCAGAAAGTGAGCACACTTCTTTTTAGTAATACAAAATAAGCCAATGCTCTGCCAGATCTCAGCACCTTGTCCTCTGTTACATTACCTGGCCATCACGGCCACCTGGAACCAGCTCTTCTGCTGCTAAATTAGCAATTGCATCTAGTGCAGGCTGGATGTCACCAAGAGCTGTTCTTAAGATGTCAGCAACCAAGACAAAGGCAGCTTTGTCTATCACTACTTCCTGGGTATGTTCTTGCAAATATTCTAGCAAAGGTGAGGAAATGGCTTCCAGGAGTTCACGGCAGCGGAGTTCAGTGTTCTTCTTACTGATGAAAAGAGACAGCACATTACTTCAGAAGACTTGCTCTGTACATACATCAAGCAACAAGAAATAAGAACATATACGCTATTTGAGACAGCTATAAAGTACTGGAAGATCAAAATGAAGCCTTATTCTTCCCTCTGTTTCACATACAATTAAACACACACTGCACACACATTCTAAGAACACATGGAGTGAGAAAGTGTATAGTGTTTAAAGCTGACTGCCAGTAAACTTCACAGAGTTCTTTGTTAACAATGATAATTTACCCTGCTTATTTTCTATTCATTCTGTTAACTACTGAGACGTATTTCTTAAACAGCTTACTAGTCATCTAAATTTTCTCCTTCTTCAAAAGCTGAGAAGCATCAGCATTCACAGACTGAATTCAAATTAACAATTTCCATTTTTATTGCTAGATTTTGAGACATACTTTTATGCAACTCAGAACACCAATAATGCATATTAGAAATTTTCTGCTATGCCAAATTTAATGTACGAGTTTGAACAAAGAACACATCACGATTTCTGCTCTTTACAAAGGGGGTAAACTGCTGGTCACCAACACATTGCTGGTCACCAATCATCATATACGAACTTTAAACCAAAAATACAAAAGCATGGACTACAGATTAACTTATCTAATATTACTCATGTATTATTTATATAAATTTACATTCCTTAGATATATTACGAACAAAAGCTGAAATTAAATCAATCATGACAGAAAGTTGCGTGAACTCTTCCGGACTCTCAGGAAAACAACTTAGCCTTCATATCTGAGTTACCTATAGGCATTTCCATCTCCCTGTTGCAGAAGTGTGATCATTTCTGGAACAAAATGTGCAGGGTCTCTAGGACTTAGCAAGTACAACAAGACCTTCTTTCCATATTTATTGTTTATTATATTGGGCAAAGAAGCATTTATCTCCTGTAAAAGTAAACACCAACACAACATTAATGAAATAATAGTTTTGAGCCATCAGTAATTACAGATTACCTTTCAAATGCAAAGCTTAGGAAAGGAAAACTACATACTATGAGCAAGATTCTTATCTGCTTGTGAAATTACATAAAAAAAACTCTAAACAGAATGAAAGTTTGGAGAAGTGAGAGAAATAAAAAAATTAAGCTTTAAAATGTGTTCCTCGGCTCCATCAATGTCACTGATCAGAAAATACTACAAAAGGACAAGATTCATTTTCACTGATACACGCCAAATACAAAGAACAATGCATACATTTGTATAAATATAACCCCAGTAAAAGTCATAACCTCAGCAGATCAGACCTACCACATCTACTGAGAGTAATCACTGATACGATGCTGACTTTCAAGTGAGTGTAAGTACCTAGACAGCAAGAACAGTCCATGGGAAGGAAAAGTCCATCTTAAACTGATCGCAAAATACTCACCAAAAAAAACTAAGTTTCAGTAACAGAATAAACCTGACTTCTGCTGGGAGTATTACTGGCACCTTATTTGAGCATTAACAAAAAACCTTGGACAACCCCAGCGGTTAGCTGCTGGCTAGGAGTAACCACTTTGCAAACTACAGAGTGGGCACCTCTTACTCTTGTGCACTAATATGACTGAGGAAGAAAGGCATTTATATGCAGGGGAGTTTTCTTGCTTGTAGAAGGAAGCACCTATATTAGCCCACCTGTTTGTACTCAAATTTTTGCCAGCTTCTCAACAAATGCCCATTCATACAGCATCATGCATTTTATGAAAGCTCCAAGTACCACTGGAGAATCCTAAATACCACCCAGATACATCTGACCATTATGATAATCTGTTCCTGGCAACTTTCAATATACATACAAAATCTATGATTATCAAAGCAAAGGAGGGCTGTACAGAGCTCTGGGCACCTTTAGTATATTTTGCAGGCCACAGACCTTAAAAAACCTTTTTTCCACCATTAAAACCCTTCCAGCAACAGCTAAAAGTATAAACAGAACAATTGTAACGAATGCCACCCCTTATTAATATGGGGTCTGCTGGTTGTCTTTGAGGGAAAGAGAAACAGAGAAAGGCAGTTGGAAGCTGGCAGGAAATGGTAAAACAATGTTCATATTTCAGAAACATCGCGTAAACAAACGAATTGTGGTAAACGGAGATGAGCATCAGTCTGATGCACCATTTCAGCCATGAAAAAAAAAATCTTTTCTGAGAAAAAAAAAACAACAAACCAAAACCACATTCTTTCTTCTCAGCTTGTACATGCAGAATCAGAGGTATGTGAAGTTCATTTATCAATTAAATGGATGGCAAAGGTGCTGAAATATTTCAAAACTTAAAACAGGTAAAGAATTTATTTTGGTACAAATAAACACAAAAATGATCTGCACTTCAAAATCAATCTGTAACACATCGATTTTGCACAAAAGTTAACAGATCCATCTCTCTTTAAATCCTCCAAATGTGTATTTCGCCCACTGATTCCATGGTTCTGATGAATTATAGAATTTGGTCACTTTCAGTGCCAGAACTGTAAGAAAGTACCAGGAGAAACTCTAAACGACACAGGCATGCTGTCTCTTGTTGGTAACACCTCCCTAGCACTGCAAGCCTGGGGTTCTCACGAAAGAGAGGGATTTCCCACTAAAATCCGCCCAAATCCTGACACATGCTAAGCTCACAATGTATAGTTTGAATCACAAATGAAGGTTTAAAGCATATTCTTTGGTCCTGGATTAAGACTCCGTGGAGCTGACAGATTATGAGGAGGAAAGACTTTCCTCTAAGGATTTAAAAGGCTTAAAACCTTCCCTTACCTATGAATTCGCAGATATTCTGTAAATCCACAGAAGTGATCAGTTTTATAACACTACAAAAAAAAACAAAAAAAAAAAAACAAAAAACATCTTGCCCAAACACTTCTTTTTCTCCCCCTCAAAATCTTTATTATTTTCCTTACATTCCTTAGGGCTACATTTTAGTATGGACAGAATTATAATCGATGTAAGGTGTTTTATAAGTCCAACTGCTCTTTAAGACAGTTTTAAGGGTTAGATTCTTTCTATAGAGTATACTTCAATGCTTGATTTCTGGAAGCTTCCACCTCACCCTCTGCTACTAGCTTTCAGTCATCATCTGAAGAGCTGGTTTTTATCCTATCTGCTGTTTTTTTCTTTTCTTCTGACATCCTTTCCCTCTTCCTGACCTCATATAAACTTAGATGGCCACTTCTATATGTGTGAAGGCCGCTCGTCCTTATTCTGTTTTACTCTTCTGTCCAGACTGTTGCGGTAGGATGACCAAACAGTAAAGACTCCTTTATCTTTGATTTCAGATGGTGGAAAACCACCAAAGATTCAGGAATTACATGACACCTTGGAAGCTCAGTTAAAGCCAAACACTGTATCTGAACCAACAAATCCTGCAGAGAGCAGAGTTCTTGTAATACACTACAAGACCCCCTCAATGTTCTTGTGTCATGACAGCTCTGATCTGGTCAAGGGAGGTTCTCCTTCCTCTCTACTCTGCCCTAGTGAGGCCTCATCTGGAGTACTCTGTCCAGTTCTGGGCTCCCCACTTCAAGAAAGATGAGGGGCTACTGGAGAGAGTCCAGCGGAGGGCTACAAGGATGATGAGGGGACTGGAACATCTCTCCTACGAGGAAAGGCTGAGGGAGGTGGGCTTGTTCAGCCTGAAGAAGAGAAGGCTGCGAGGGGACCTTATAAATGCTCATAAATATCTGAAGGGTGGGTGTCAGGAGGATGGGGCCAAACTCTTTTCAGTGGTGCCCAGCGACAGGATAAGGGGCAACGGGCACAAACTGAAGCAGAGGAAGTTCCATCTGAACATGAGGAAGAACTTCTTCACCCTGAGGGTGATGGAGTCCTGGAACAGGCTGCCCAGGGAGGCTGTGGAGTCTCCTTCTCTGGAGATATTCCAGACCCGCCTGGATGCGGTGCTGTGCAGCCTGCTCTGGGTGACCCTGCTTCGGCAGGGGG
>Ga0065711_1051858_pt1 | contig 10204 bp, 13 predicted proteins | sample Hoacrofraction12_FD_59098 | JGI IMG/M metagenome (GOLD analysis project Ga0065711, IMG submission 59098) | Hoatzin crop microbial communities from Cojedes, Venezuela - Epithelial fraction 12 v2 (version 2) | ecosystem: Host-associated > Birds > Digestive system > Esophagus > Crop | place...
AGCTGAACATGAGGAAGAACTTCTTCCCTCTGAGGGTGACGGAGCCCTGGCCCAGGCTGCCCAGGGAGGTTGTGGAGTCTCCTTCTCTGGAGATATTCCAGCCCCGCCTGGACAAGGTCCTGTGCAGCTGTACAGGTGTAGGTGACCCTGCTTGGGCAGGGGGTTGGACTAGATGACCCACAGAGGTCCCTTCCAACCCCTACTATTCTGTGATTCTGTGACGCTCTCTCCACGGCCAGCCAGAGACCCGTCCGAGCTGGAGGAACAGATCCATCGGGTCTCCTGTGCCCGAGGCAAGGACACCCCAGGACCCCTGTGGCACCCATGGGGAGCCCACCAGCCAGGGACCCCCACCAGAGCCGCAGCCCCTCTGCCTCCTCGTCCCTCCCGGCCGACGCCGACCGCTCCAGCCATCGGCTGCTCCCTTTCCAGCCACAGTCCAGCTGGTAACCGCAAAGGCCAAACCGCTCCGGGAGAGCTACGATTCCAGCCCCCTCCAGGAGAAATTCGCCTGCATTGACGTCTCCTTTGCCCCCGGTGCTGAGACCCGCGGCGCCTCTGCCCACCGCCAGCTCCCTGCGCTGCAGGGCCGGCCTCGCAGGGCTCGCTGCCGCTGCTCCAGCAAATACAGGGCTGAGCAAACCGACAAACGCCACGCTTTACGGTCACTTCCCGTCTTCCCCTTCTCCTCCAGACGAGGGGCAGCAACTGTGACAAGCCACAAAGAAAAGAGAAAGAAACAAAAAAAATCTCCTGCTCGAGGAAGTTTAAAGGCTCCCCGACGTGAACTGCTAGGACCGAGAAGTCACGCTATGTCAAGCGTTTCGCAGACTGCCCCAGCTGTTTGCCACCAGAGTGCAGACAGCGGGGGAGAGGAGGAACGAAAAGCTCTCCTGCTGCCGACACCGACGCACGGCTGGGAGAATGTTTAACGCTCCGCCAGCGACCTACATCCGCAAGGTGCCAGGCTCCCACGACGGATAACGCACTGCTCGCTTCCTCGGTGAGCAGCAAGCGCTAACTCCATGGAGAGCTCGAGGAAGGTTCAAAAGGACACAGCAGCTCCAAGAGAAAAAAAAAAAAATTACTCCCACTAAAAGAAAAACCATGTTTGAAGAATGGTAGGGAGGGGCAAACAAGCCCTCGCTGGTTTGCTCTCTGCTAGAGCAGGTCTGGGCTCTTGGCACAGCCCCGGACGCAGCGGGACATCCCACCCCTCACCATGAGCTTGGCTCCCCACAAAGAGCTCCTGGCTTGGGGAAAATTCCCGAGTTTCGCATTTTGGGAGAAGGCCGGGGAAGCTAAGCAGAGCTTTGCCCTGGGAGAAGTTACAGAAAACCAGGAAAAACCAACAAAACCTCAAATTCTGAAGGAAAAAAGAAAAACCTCTCCCACAGAGGGACCGGCGTGGGAGGGAAGCCTGGCTGTGCTCCGCAGGCGCAACCTCCAGCCTGCAGCACGGGAATCAAGCCCGAAAGCCGGAGGAAAACAGAGCAGGGGAACCACCGACGCCTGCCAGACCCGGCCGAGGGCACCCGCTGCTGAGCCAGCTCTCCTGCACCGCAGACCCAGGGACAAGAGGGGTCTGCAGCCCGGGGCTGAGCTCCCCAGGCAAGATGAGAGCGGGCAAGCACTCGCTCCCGGCTGGAGACTTCACTCCCCGGCGCTGGCATCTGGGCTTCCGCAGCACCTCGCTCGCCTCTGCGTCCCTCCCTCCTCTGCAAAGCAGGACCGACGTCTGCACAAGCGATTTTCTTCTAGCAAGAACCGCGCAGATTCCCAGCGGGACTGCCATGGCCTTGTGTCCTCCGTCTTCCTGAAGAACTTCAGTCTTTTAAAAAAAATGCAGAAGTCCTTGGAGGTCCTGAGCCTTTGGACGCACGACGCCAGCAGAAGCTGCCAGCAAGATCCATACCCAGCGAGGCGTTGCCTTTGATATTTCTCCTGAAGATGGTACAGGCTTATGAACAATAGATATTTGATTCTATCACTCCTCCGTCACCGATGTCTTGCTGAAGATGACAGGAGTGAGGAAATCAAAGCAGTCACGTCGTGCCTTGCTCCCTCCGGAGCCACACGCAGCCTCGGCAGAGATGGGCTCAGCTCACGCCCTGCTCCTGCTTCTCCAGCTTCGCAAACAGCTCCGAGTTCTCCCCAAACCATTTTTCCTGCATTTCTGAAACAGGCAGGTTTGAAATCTTTCGTTTTAGGTGTAGCAGGGCCTGATGAGCAGGGGACACAGCTCGGCAAGCGTCTAAATATACACTCCCAACAGGGACAGAAGCTTAGGGCGACTGAAAATAGCAGATGCGATTCTGACGACTGACAAGCGAGGAGAGAAACGCGACGCAGCGCAAATACTCCAAGGGATGTGGTTTGGAGAGCAGCGCTATCTGCAAGGCAGCAGAACACGTCCTGCCTCTCGGGGAGGCCGCCTGTCTCGCGGGAGCAGCAGCCTCGGCTCTCAGCGCAGAGGACGGACTGACGTAACCACAGCCACGGCTTCCTCAAAGCAAGCAGGCTCGAAACCCGAGAAACCCACATCAGAACATCGAACTCATCTCGCCGTTTACTCATTTCTGGTAACCAAAGGCCAGCATGGACTACTGGGAAAGAAATCAGTTCACGGTCTCTACCTCCAGCACATCGAGCCCGGTACTCGCGGCCAGAATCAGTTACTGCTTTACAAAACGTACGGACCCGCGACGGCAACACCTGCGTTGGCTTCAGACGGGAAACCGCCCGGGCTGCCCGCTGGCACACGGCAGCCCTGCCGCAGCGGGTGCGCGCTGGTCCGGGCCCTCGGCCCCTCCGACGCGCCGGGCTCGGATTCCAGCGCCAGCTCCCGGGCGCGACCCCCACGTCCGCGCAGACGCGGCCCCGCTCCCCCTCCCGCACACGAGGCACAGCCCCCTCGCCCACCCACCCCACGCAGAGCATCCCTTTGCGGGGTAAGCTGTAGGGCAAGGAGGTCCAGAGGTGCCTCCCAGAGACGGTAACTCCCACCAGGCTGTCAGATCCAGGGGAGCTTGGTGGTGAACAGCCCCCAGGGACGGCCGGAGCAAGCAGGGGGGCTGGAGCGATCGCCAAGCTAGGGCTCTGCAGAAGGGAGAGCGAGAGACCACGCGCAGGGAAAAGGCAGAGGAAGGAAGACAAGCACGGGGGGAGGAACAGGGAGAGAGAACCCATCGCAGCGACGGCAGCTCAGCCTCGCACCCACCAAAGCATCTCCCACGCCCCACAAAAGGCTCCTCCGGCAGACGGACAGGAACACGCGTCCTGTCCTCAAGAGCAGTTATGCTTGGAGGGAGGAGGAGGAGTGAAATGAGGAGAAACACCAGGCGATGGCGAGCGGGGCAGAGCACCAGGGCCTGGGCGGTCACCGGGGTCAGTGCTCAGCACCAGCAACGAGAGGCCCCTGAACGAGCCCGTTACCCGGACAGAGAGTCCCTCCGGGCCGAGCAGCATCGGGTCAGAAAGAAAGTAACGTGTGTATGCATGGAGAGATACATATATACACACACACACATATATGGCACACGGTTTCCAAGGCAACCGAACTCCCTGCGCGCAGCACTTGAGCAGCGCTCGTGCAGGGCACGCAGTGGCATTTCCACGGAGAACACAGCTGACGGCCTGGGGACTCACAGATGCCTGGAAGCCAGAAGAAAAAAAAAAAAAAGTCTCTAATTAAGAGACTATCACAGCCGAAGGCAAAAAGGTCACAATAAATTAATCTAATCACATCTTCAAATGACACCACCGCACACGACAAAGCCACCTGCCTCCGGAGTCACTTCACAGCACTGGAAATGAGAATCTCAGAACCAACCACGGGCTAATTAGAACCCCCAGCTTTGTGCTACAGGACAAAGGCAGCAGGATGTTAAAAGTGCAGCCCAGGGTGTGGGAGCTCCGAAGCGCTCAGCGATCATACTCTCCTTCTCCCCTGTCAGCAAGAGAGATATGAGCCCCCCTCTCTTCTCCTTTTTCCATCCTTTCTGGAACTAAGGGGCTGCTTCTCCTCCTTCTTCGCACAGGGGTGAGGAATTCATTTCCATATGTATTTTTTATTTTGGTTTCTTGGCAGAGGCACAACAACTTCCAGCTGGCGCTTTTCCAGCCTCCCACTCCTCCTTCCCAGGAGTAAAGCCACGCAGAGCATTAGCAGAGCCAGCACAGCCCCTTGGGAAAACCGGGCTGTTCCCAGCCGGCACACAGCGGGAGCCCCGAGCACCACTCTGAGCAGACAGGCAGGCAGAGAGAAAACAAACTGCTGTGATAAAGAGGCAAAAAACGTCCCAACCCGGGTGTTCAACAGCCTGACTGCCCAAACAGAGCGCCCGATACGCACGGCCTGATCTCCAGGCACCAGCAGGAGCTGCAGCCTCCTGCCGTGAGGACAGGGAGAAGAGCCCTGCCCGGGCAGCTCCACCACCGCAGCGCGAAGGCTCCGCAGACCCCGCCGGGGAGCAGGCACAGCCAAGAGAAAGCCAGGGGCTTGGGGCTTTTTTTGCAGCCCTGAAGTGGGAGGCGGCATTAAAAGCAAGGGAATTTTCCCCAGGAGCAGAATGAAGGCCAAGCTTTGGCATCGGGTCTCAGAACCTCTCCAGAGCGATTAAGACAAAAGGCAGCGCAAGGAAGAGCGAAGCAGAGCGACTGCTCTGGGAACAGGGGAAGCTCCTGCATCGAGGGGCTGGCAAAGCTGAAGAGACAGACTTGATTCAGAGGTAAAGACCCACGCAGGTGGGCAGACGCCTGACTCCTTAAAGACCTTTCACCAACGCCAAAAATATCCAAGAACATTGAGAAACCGAGGCAGGAAATGCCAACAGCTTGTTCTCAGTGTAGTGTCTTCCTTCTCCGCCCCGGTGACGAGACGCTGCTGCCAGCCGCCCCCACAGCCCGCCCGCCCGTTACGCCTTCCGCGTGGCTGGGCAAGGGCAAGCCACAAGCCCGGGTGCCCACCAGAGCGACGAGCCGCCCCGTGGCGGGGCAGCGGGGCCGCGCGCTTGGGAAGGAGCTGGGCAGACTTCCCTTCTGGCAGCCACACACTCACCTTTTTCCAGACTGAAGTTGTACAATTGCTCCAACATAGAGCAAACCCACCCAGAACCCGTGCGAGAGGCCCAGGGAGCCCTGGGCACAAGGCAAGAAAGCTGGCGATCGGTTTGGCAAAAGGCGTGAAGGATCGGGTGCTGTCTCGACACATCTGAGCGCAGAAAACGTGAGAGGGGCAAAGACCTCCACAGGCGTCAGAAGGTGTCACAGGACTCCACCTGAAGCTGTTTGCTGTCAGTGATGGCTGCAGATCCTGACGGAGCAGCAGAGCAGAGCACTCGCTTGAACGCCGCGGCTGGGCTCTAAGCGCTGCCTCCCCGCAGGGAGCTCCACGTCCAGACGGCTTTGGGGTCCAAAGAGATGGACAATTTAGACCTACAGCACCCACCTCTGAGCGTCTACAGCCAGGCAGGCAGACGGCCAAGAGCAGATCAGCCGTTTCGGATGTCGCCAAGGGCAAGCCAAGCGCTGCTGATCTGGCTGCCGCCGGTCAAGCCATCGCTGTCCCACCTCACTCTTCCACTGGAGCGGCCGGCAGCAAGGAGGACACAGCCATGCCCAAGATGCTGACGAGCTGGGACAGCCAAGGTACCGCCTGCCGGCTCTGCAGGCGAGAGGGGCATCAGAGCCGTAAACCCATGCTGTCTGCTCCCAGCGCGGGGGTCACAGTCCGGCGCTTCCCAGAGTCCAAGCGGAAGAATCTTAACAAGGAACCAGATTTCAGGTTACAACATCTGCCTCTCCCCTGAAAATTGGGACGTCCACAGCGTCACACCGCAAAATGAAGTCACTGCTCTCCTTCAGCAGCACTGGCAGCGAGCACCTCAAAACCCTGACAGTCAGCCCTACGCTCCAAAACTCACCCCAAGGAAACGGTGCCCAGTTTAACAGCAGCAAGAGAGAGGAGGCAAATTCACCCTTCTCAGCTTTATTGTTCAAGCTGACTTCAACAGTGGGGCATGGCAGCAAGGAAGACAACTCTGCAAAGCAAGCGCAGAGGGATGGATTAAACAACCCCAAACCCCTCGCGCTGTCCTCCACCAAACAGTAGCTCTGGCATTAAAACACAACCAACACACACCTAGGTTCCCACACATCACCTGGAGAGAAAATACCCGCCCAGGAGTGAAAATGCCTTTCCCATCTCCCCCAAACCCATTAACGAGCAAAGCTTTGGTCGCACAGAAGCAGGAACTGCCAAACGGCGCCGGGGACAACTGACCCTCCGCAGGCCGGGCAGCGATGCCGTGCCACCAGGCAGCCCCTGCCCCGCACAGCCCCGCAGCAGCGCGGTGTGACGACGCGGTGACAGCCAGCGATCTGCTCCCCACGGCTCGGCACAGGGCTTCTCACGGCAGAGCGCGCAGGGCTCCTGCCCGCGGACGGGACCTCCAGCGCCGCACCGTCAACACACGCAGCGCCTGCCGCAACGCTGCTGCCTCGCGCTTACACCCGGGTCATCTGTTCCCTGCAAAACTGCTTCTTTTTGAAGATATTTGTTGGTTTTCTGTGTTTTGCCAAAGAACTCGTGCCAAAAGCAGGCAGGCGCAACGGGTTCTTCCCACGCGAAGGGCCTACGTGCACCTACGCGCAAAGCCGCGCTGGCTTCGGCTCCCCCGCAGCTCTGGGAGAACGCACACCTCCAGACAGACACTGCAAGTTTCTCCGTCTCCAGCTCTTCACTCTGCACCTCCCTGGTGAAAGACCTCTCCGCGTCTCCAAGTTCAGCTGCATTTATGGCATTTCAGCTAGAAATAGTCATTCCCTCTCTTCATCCCCCTGCCAATTTTAGCCAGATCCTTTGTCACGCTCAGCTGGAATATCAAATATTCATGCCCAGAGTCCAGTAAGATACTCAAGCCTGACATTTCACTAGAGCAGATCCTGCAAGGGTTCAGAGACGTCTGTCCAGTTCAGCCCTTTTCCTCCGCTTCCCAGGCATCCCCAAAGCACAGCGGACCGAGGAGCAGTGACAATGCAACACCCGCGAGCTCGCTGCCAGGACTCCTCGCCCCTACTCTCTGGGACACATCAGCGTCACAGACATCTTCCTGCCTGCCACATCTTGGCCTTCACGGAGCACCTGCCAAAACTCACAAGCTGTGGAAGCCGCCGCTGAATCATTTCCCAGCTCTGGCTCCTATCACTGGGACTGAAGCTGTGAGATCAAAGAGGAAAGGAACGCCGAGCATCGCATCTGCATGTCACCAATGCCATTTTGCTGCAAGGCAGCTCGAGCAAGACACACACAGACAGGAATTATTGGCAGCAGGGGAGAGAGCATGGCAAGAAATGCCGGCCCCGGAAAGCCCAACCCCACACCGCCGGCGTTTTACAGAGCAGCACACCGCCTCGGTCCAGCGCAGCACAAACCAAAGAACCCAGCGTCACGACACCACGAAACGCAGTGCCAGGGAAAGGCCCCCTTCTTGTCAGCGGCTGTGCTGCTCCCTGACACCCTCCCGCTGCACCGACTCACCCCAGCCAGCTCCTGCCCTTCGGTCACGACGGGCCTTACGCCGGTTTTCCAGCACGCCCGTCCGCTGGAATCAACAGACTGCTGAAGAGTCTTTGTCCTACACCCACAGGTTTATCTTCCTTTGTAGCTCATGTGGGCTTAAGAGCACAGCACAGTGACCCCCAGGAGCCAGCGCAAGGCCCAAGGCAATGCAAAGAACCCAGGATTTATTATTTGCTACCTAAGCCACTTTCATTCACCTAGCAGGACCTGAACCGGAGTAATTTTCACTGCCGCACTAATGATGGAAATAAGCTTCTGTTAATTTTTATTTATTATTATTTTTTTAAACGACTTTTCTGACAGCGCAGGTGAGAAAGAGCCAGATCCTGCCCGAGCTCGTGCGGGACTGGCAGAACGACCGATTTCCCAGCCCTGGAAAGCTGGTGTTACGGCAGCACGAGCTGGAAGTCCAGCGTGCCAGCCAGCTTTCAGGGCTGGACATCCAAGGCGGGAGGAAGCCTACCAGCTTCTTTTGTCCGCAGTTAGGAAAGATGCAGTCTGGAAATCACTGACAGATCGCAGCTGGCCACGCGTCCCCACTACAGGTTTCTGCACAGCTCCTGGCGTTAGACGAACGGAGGCAATCCTGACAGGCTGAGCGCATCCCGAGGCTGACGGCACAGCTGAGAGCTGCAGCCGCTTCCCCGCGTGATGCGAGAGACCATTGTGACACACGCGACTCCCTGAACCCCCTGCAGAACCCCGCGACCCCCTGAAGCCCCTGCTGCAGAGCAGGCCATTCCCACCCGCCCCACAGGGCCCGTGCGGAGCGACGCTCTGCGCTGCCGCAGGGACGGGGTTTTCTGACACAGGGAGACACCCGGGTTTGACAAATGACCAAACTGCACGTGCAGTTTGGGGCATTTAAGCGGAACACAGAAATAAGCCTCCTGCTCTGCCACAGCAGCACTGGGACAAGGCGGGCTTGATGCCGTGGGTCAAGCCCCCCCACTCCAGAGAACAGCCTCCCACTGCGGGGGTTCCAAGCCGGGGGTTCTGCAGCACCAGAGACTTCGGGAACGCTCAGCTCCCGGCCAGACACGCCAGCGCCCACTTCACCCGCCCCTCCTCGAGAGCGGCACCGGCCATGGCACCACTGGGCCATGCCCAGCTCTGCCCGCGACTCCCGTGGTCTGGACGGGACTCGTCCCTACCCCGAGGCCCCGGCCACGCTCTGCATCCGCCCGGGATGCCCCAGCGCCTGCGCTCCCGTCGCGCCTGGCAGGGTCCCAGCCGACACCCATCGCCTGGAGCCAGCAGAGCCGTTCACCTCCCGCCTCGGAAGCTGCAGAGCACCCCGAGCGCTGCGCTTACAGAATCACAGACTGGTTGGGGTTGGACGGGACCTCAAAGACCACCCGGTTCCAGCCCCCCCGCCCTCGCTTCTCATCCCGCTCCAGCACCAGCCGCCTCGCTCCTCGCCTCTCCTCCGCGCCCACCCCCAGCCTTCGAGATGTCCGGGTGTGAAATCCACCCACGGGCGCTCGACCCCAAACCGCGCTCCCCCACGGAAAGCCGCCCAGGGCCGAGCCGCGACGCCCGCGCCGGCACCCAAGGCTGCTCGGTCCCCGTCACGCCACGGCCAGCGCGCCCCAGCCCCTCCGGCTTCTCCCGGCTCCCCCGGCCCCGGACGCCTCCACCGCACCCGGGAGCCCCCCGCACACAGAGCCGGGAGCCCCCCGCACACAGAGCCGGGAGCCCTCCGCCCCCGCCCCGCACGCACAGCCGGGAGCCCCGGGAGCCCCCCGCCCCGCACTCACGGCGCCCGCCGCCCCATCGCCCGCCTTCGCCTTCTCCGCCTTGAGCCCCGCCGGCGGCAGCTGCACGCCCAGCTTCACCATGGCCCCGGCACCGCCCCTGGGAGGGGCCTCTGACACGCCACGCCTACGGCACCGCCCCTGGGAGGGGCCTCTGCCACGCCACGCCCCCGGTACCGCCCCTGGGAGGGGCCTCCGCCGCGCCACGCCTCCGGCACCGCCCCTGGGAGGGGCCTCCGCCACGCCACGCCCACCTCCGGGGCGCAAATGGGGGTGTGCAGGGGGGGGCTGCCTCGGCGCCCCCGGAGCTGCTGCGCCCTCCCGGCACCCCGCTGCCGGGGTACGCGCGGCCTCGGGACCGCGGGTTCTCCTCACGCAGAGAGGGGGCCGCGCTCCCACAACGCCCCTCATTTCCGGAGCTCAAACCCAGACCAGACAGTGCCGAGTCCCCGATGTGAGGGCCCGATCCAAACCCCCCCACCCAGCGCGCACACCAAGGGCCACCGTCAGCATCACGCATGAGGGAAGCTGCGAGGCGACCGCCAGTAACGCTTACCCTACGTGACACGGAGACTTAGGGCACGGAAACTGGGGGACGACAGGGTGACCAGGAGCCAGCAGCGTGCCCTGGGTGCCCAGAAGGCCAATGGGATCCTGGGGTGCATCAAGAAGAGTGTGGCCAGCAGGACGAGGGAGGTTCTCCTGCCCCTCTGCTCTGCCCTGGTGAGGCCCCATCTGCAGTGCTGTGTCCAGTGCTGGGCTCCCCAGTTCAAGAAAGATGAGGAGCTACTGGAGAGAGTCCAGCACAGGGCTACAAGGATGAGGAGGGGACTGGAGCATCTCTCCTACAAGGAGAGGCTGAGGG
>Ga0065711_1051859_pt1 | contig 10204 bp, 6 predicted proteins | sample Hoacrofraction12_FD_59098 | JGI IMG/M metagenome (GOLD analysis project Ga0065711, IMG submission 59098) | Hoatzin crop microbial communities from Cojedes, Venezuela - Epithelial fraction 12 v2 (version 2) | ecosystem: Host-associated > Birds > Digestive system > Esophagus > Crop | place...
GACACTCCTACCCAACTTGGTGTCAACTGCAAACTTACTGAGGGAGCACTCAATCCCCTCATCCAGATCTTTGATAAAGATGTTAAACAAGACTGGACCCAAACCTGAGTCCTGGGGAACACTACTCGTGACCAGCTGCCAGCTGGATTTAACTCCATTCACCACCGCGCTCTGCGCTCGGCCATTCAGTCAGTTCTTTATCCAGCACAGAGTACACCCATCCAAACCATGGGCAGCTGGTTTCTCCAGGAGGATGCTGTGGGAAACAGTGTCAGAGGCCTTACTAAAGTCCAGGCAGACAACATCCACAGCCTATATCCCTCCCTAAGTGATTGAAGGTGTTAGCAGTCAGATGTTATTGTTGCTGAGGCTGTCATCCTGTAAGATAGCTGTTTAGGTGCAAATAGTAGTAAAACCACTGACTAAAGCAGCAATAGAGATTTCTAGAATCTGAAAAATTACAATCATCGAGTTTGTGTGAGAGAGCTGATCTAGGACTGATCCTCTGGGATTCTGCAGCCATTGCAGAGCAGACGTTTTAAGCCCATGTCTAGGACCATTGCTTGCCAGATGTGCATTGTTGTTCTGTATACTGGAGAAAAAGAAAAAGCTATACGTGAAACGGATGCTAACAGTGACCATATTCTAGGCAAGCATCTGATGAAGATACGATTTAATTTTGACCATGACTGCCTTGATAAGGAAACTACAGATGAGAAAACGTAAACTAATAACAGGAGTAGAGAGGAAGTCTCTATGGGAGACAGCACAAAGTACTAGAGACAGAAGTGACTTGGCAGTGAGGAAACTATATTGAATGATGCAATAGAAGACATTGCTGCAACTGCCAACATTTCAGTAATCTTGGATGTGTTTTTCTCTACGAACAGGGGAAAAGAAGCAGCAGCATAGGTAGGTGGTTTTTGTAAGACCTGATTTATGACCAGAAGAACAGTTACCAGTAATGTAGGCTATGAAAATTATTGTATCTATGGCAGATGTAATGAAGTATTTTTATTCTCTCATTCTCTTTTATTATGTGGAAAGATTAACAGATTTTATTCCATTACTGTCTTTTTCTACATAGCATGATTCATTCCACCATCAAGACTGCCTAAATATTCACAGGCCTTGGGAGTTTAGCTCATGCAACTCCATTTAGGCTTTGACTCCTTATTTTGAGAAGAAATTAGCCAATTTACAGTGAAATAAGATGGAGAACATTCCAATATACATTTGCCTTATTTGGCTCTGATTTAGCATAGCATTTAAATACCAGCTTATCTAAAAATGCAGTGCAATGACAGTGCTGTGAACTTACGGTGTTGCTGTTCAGTGAGAGCTAAGTGGGCCTAGCTGAAGACTTTGTGACTACATTTATACTCACAGGTCTCGGGTAGGGGATGTTATAGTGAAGTCCAATTTCTATTCTTGCCTCACATTCTTCTATACACTCCTTAATCAACTTTGGATCTGTTACCTAAGATCATACAAAAAAATGTTTTGTACAAGTACAGCAATTAGGAATTGGAAGACCATGCGTAAATGATGCACAGCCACATGACTTTCTTTAGCTTTTTTTGGCAATCCCAAGGAGACAATGATTGTATTTTTCACATCCATAAAAGATAACATTAGTATTTGCCTTGACTCAGTGGTTCTGGGCTTGATGGTGCTGGATATTAAGGCTCAGAGGCTGTCACGACTGAGGCTACAGGGAGAGGTTTTTACCCAAACATGGTATTTTCTCTATAAAAAGACAATACAAATGTAAACTACTAATACATCCATGAAAAAACCACACTCACCCATTCATCACTCTGCAAGGTAGCTAGAGGAGAAAGAGAAGAGACTCCTTGGTCTATGTTCTGTTATCATCCTATCCAGAAACTCCCTTTGAAGTCAGAAATGTGGTGTAAACTGTGACTTAAATTATTGTTTTTGATTTTGTATTACCTCTATTTAGTCCCAGACCAAAATGGGATATAAATAAGTATTGTGATCTTGAATTACAGAAGGGCCTTTGATAACCATGGAGTCTGCACCACCCCTTTCAAAAGGGGTTTGAAATCTCTTCCTTGAGACAAAAATTAGAGTGCTTCTTTTAAAAGAAGTGCCAATAATTCTTACTTTGAAAAGAAGAAAGAGAATTATAAGAAGCTACTGAGCTCTTTTCCATTGCATGGGTAATGATACACTTAGCTAGCTTTTTAACAGATAAAAAGCCGCTTCAATTACATAGGCAGTATCTTTGGAATTTATTTTTTTCTTGGCATTTTTTTAGTGAAAGCTCTAGAGCTTTTAGACTTCTACAGTAGTTAATGAAGAGCTGAAATGGTTTCAGTTTTCTTATTACTATTTCAAGGGTGCAATTTAAACTATAACCCAAATACACCAGCATTTAAGGTGAATGAAATTTTGGGAAATCAACTCTTATATTTTAGTATCCAATCACCAAGACAGTGCAAAGAGCAAGAGGAGAATCATTCAGAAATTCAAAACTGTAAGGACATCCACTTACGTTTTTGTTTTTTCGGAATAATGTTTTGGCTTCATTTTTAATGTACTCTTTCTCTTTAGTAGTTTCTTCTATCTGTCCTGATGCCGATTGCCATTTTTTGGCTATCCGGAATATCTTGCGGTAAAGGCCAAGAACTTCTTGTCGAGTAACTGGCGTCATCTAAAAAAAACAACACAAAAACCCAAACGTATGCATGAACATTGGAGTTCCTAAAGGCCAGCAAGCAGTACAGTTTTTCACACAATTGAATTAGTTTAAAAATATTTCCACCATGTAAAGATATGCTGAGCTATATGAAAAGAACTGAAATAGCTGTAAACAATAATTAGCTGTTGAAAGCTGAAGACCCAGTCCAGCAAAGTATTTAAACTGATACTTAAATCCATCTCCATTCAAACTTGCTCAAAGTTAAGCATTTGCTTTAGTGATTTGCTAAATCAGAAGCCTGGTACAAGAATGCCCGGGTTGTGTTTCACTGCTGTTTTGCAACAGACGTTGGGCAAGTCACCGAAACACTGAGCATCCCCCTTCCTGTGAAACTGTCATACCAATGCTGGCCCCATCTTTGCAAAGCATCTTGAAATCTGTGAATAAAATACATGATAAAGACACCACGATATTGCTGAAAACCAGTACAGGTTTCGGAGGCTGAGCAGCTTATTTGTGATACCACGACCATATGTAGTAATGATTCAGCTGGGGTTTGATGTGATGAAAAGGTGATGAAAGCTATTTTATCTAAGCAGTGCAGCAGAGGCAGACTAACTGTGGATTTAGGAGAGTCCTGAATGTCTTGATTTTCAGAGCGCTGTGTACCTGCTGAGCCCACTGAATCAGCCTCCAGGTGTGATAAGAATCTTTGTCAGAAATCATGAATGAAATCCTATTCTTATTCTATATAAATGAGTATTTCATCATGCAAGTGGTGCCACCATTTCATCCCAGACCACAACTATCCCCAAGACAAATTCACTGCTGGAATAACAGCACTTTTAACATGGGTTAGATTCACAGAAACAATGACTTCTGCATTAGGGACACTGCAACCGTGGAAGGTACTTTACTGTCGAAAAGGAAGATGCAGGAGCACTGCAAAACAAGTGTATGGATGCAATGAGGAACAAGTGTCAGGGGCAGGCCATTATCTGACTGTCTTGGGATCCATGTGCCAGCCTGGAGCTCTAGCTACTGGGGCTGAATCTGCCCTGACCTCAGACCTGCACGCTGGGCATAGCTGGTCCGGAGGACAGTGTGGAGCAGGGTCATTTGGGCAGCCTGAACTGCGCTCCGGAGGGAGGGCTCTCCCTCGGGGAGCAGGAAAAGCTGCTTCCCAGTGCACGCTCCCGAGCTGCTGCAGAAAGGTTGGCAGTGTGGCTGTCGCTCATCTCCTTGCGGTCTGCGACAATCCCTGTTATCGCGGGTAGCAGAAGAGGGTTTTGAACCAAATGCTTCCCAGGCCATACAGTTCTCACGTGGCTGCCTCCACCACAGCAGCTGACAGCCACTCGTAGTTCAGACAGTCACCATCTTTTCCTCACCAAATTCAGAATTACAGACGCTAACCTGAACACAGGATTTGGCGCGTAGCTCTTTTTTTTTTCTAAAAACCCCCAAACTATTAAATCCTAGCCTTTTTTAACTGTTGCTTATGATCTAAAGACATTTTGAACTCTGTTAGAGATCTTATGAAGTACAGACATAAAACTGTTTGATTCTGAAGAGAGAACATTTTTTTTTTGCTATTTGTATTGCAAAATGTTTAACCAAGCATCTATTTTCTCCCTCAGATATAAAAAAAATTCTTCCTACCCAATTGAAAGTACTTCTAGTAAATGTTTATGGTATTTCTAGGAAATAAATATCCACAATAAAATAGCTAGGTAGTCCCAGCTCGTCAAACACTTTGGAATAAATGCTTCGCTTTATCCACTCTACAGCTCCATTTCAGGCAATAAAATCAGTCATACACAAAGCTACGCATGTACATGTACCTGAAAAATCATTCCTTCCCTCCGTCAAGTGCGTATTTTGTACAGAAAATAAACAGTTCAATTACGAGGGCTGACATAGCACAAGCCGAGTCCCAAATCATGTCCTCACCCTAGAGCCCCTCCTGTCCTCACCCCTCTGCTTTTATTTGAAGGTGTCACCTCCAGTGGAGCTGGTAATACTCTTTGTTCCCCGCTGACAGCTAATAAAAGGTAGTACTGCACTAGAAACTTTCAACTTAGGTTTTCATGTAATCCATAAAGAAAATAAGAGGAATAATGTCAGGAGAAAAAATGTTAAAATACAGGTTTAAATTCTGATCTACGCATCGGATGATTTCCAAGGCCACAGCTTGGGACAGTGCATGCCCTTTGCTTGCTCAGAGCTATAATCACACCTGTTGCTTTTGGATCTTAAACATAACAAGAATCTGTTTATAAAGATTTTGTTTAAAAGTTTAGAACCAACAATTTTTTTTCCCCCACTAGTTGCTTCCACTCCCCCACCTAGAACTTATTTTTTCTTTCTTATTTGTCGGTGTTGGAATTGGTACAGAACTGTGTAGTCCCTCATCTAGGCATGGGCTGCACTTTTGTATTATTGTTCTCCTTCCCACGTATGCTAGATGATGTAAAAGACATTAAGCAGCTTTTCATATATACTCAGCTGCTCCCGTGGCTCATTTAGTCAACAATTTCTAACATTACGGACCTGCTCATAAATCATTTCTGCAAAGATACATAAAGGAAGGTGTGAGGAGCCCTTCGCAGATAGACGACCCCTGTCTATCATGGGAAAGGATGAGAGCAAATAGGACAAAATTCAGAGCCTGGGTCAGATTCTGATCTGAGTGGGAGTGTAAACAGGGAATAACTCCACCGAGAACAAAATTACTTCCAACTTAAAATGTTGTAAATGAGATTGCAATTTTTTTCTTTGGTATAAACAGAGCCCACACTGACAGAAATGTAAGTGACGGTACAAGTCATGTATCAGGTGCAATTTCGTCAAGTGACACTACTTGTATTACTTTTGTGGGTGTGCAAAATGATTCTGAGTGGAACAGAAAGGAAGATAAGGGAGGCTTTCATGTCCTTGTAGTTACTCATCTTGCGGCTTACATCTTTGGCATTTAAATCATAATTATATTTCACATCTCTGGAATGCTAAGTGGATGTTACACCACTTTCCCACTAACACTCATCTTGTGGTAGTCACACCCATTGTTTAACTTCTGCCACCCTTCACTTCCTTGCAGAATGCAGCCCGCAGAGGTTAACCACAGGCATTTTTGTCAAAAAGTACAGGGCTATTGTATTAGCTGAGCAAATTTCAGGTGTTTACTGCAACAGAGCAAACTGGGAGAGGTCAAAGGTAGGTCTGTATGCAGAAACGTATCAATGGGAAAAGTGGTGGGCTGCAGGCTGGTTTTGAGCTGATTGTTAGAATTAAACCTTTGGAGGGAAGCAAAGTGTTGCCTTCCAAATAAGCATTTGCTGGATGCTGTGGCAGAGTTCTGACAATGCAGGGTTGTATCGTCGTTTTGATCTACAAGCAAACCCCTGTTATCAACATGCAGATCGAGCACATGAAATATCCCATTGTATCCAAACTTGCAAGGGAGGCTTGAGCAGTTAATGAGTTACTGCATGATGAAGATGCAAACTTTTTTCATTGTAAATTAAAACAAAAAATCCTTTAGACTATAAAATGTAATAAAAGTTTTGGTTTCAGGAAACACATACACATTCCTTTGGATTTTTAGATGGTTGACCCAAAAGTTCAATAAACTGAATAATCAGTGAAACACCAGTCTTCTTTTGCTATCGGCAGGTTTGTTTAGAATTTAAATTAAAAGTTAATATAAAAATAAGGAAACAAATCTGTCAGCTGCACTGTAAAGTGACCCCAGTAGTGCACTGTCAAAGCAAAGCTGGGCCAGAAGGATACGCTGCACAGAGACTGACTACTTGTATACAAGCAGCTAAGTTACAGCTGCTTCCCAGCGAGGGATGCTTGGCTGAGAACATGTGTCCAGCACTCTCCTCCTATCTGCACAGCTCTTTCACTGAAGTTGTAAGTTTATTTTATTTCATCCTTTCAAGCATCAGCTACTCACTTGAAACGTAAAATCTGCCAGCAGCGAGTACGTAGAGGATTTTAGGAAACAAAAGGTGAAAATAATAGCCCGTGGGGAAAAAAAGGATATTTTAAAACAATAGATCTCTTCTTTTACATCTCAGCTAACCAGGGCACACATTAGTAACACACATTTACCGCTGACGCTGAAACCATATTTGCTCAGGGGAGAAGATAATGGGGAACAGAACTCTGTGGGAAGTAATTTGAAAAAGCGTCTTTGAACTTCTCAGATGTAAAATTTTTATTTAGGAGCAATACAACTTCTATTTGACAGCTGGTTTGCTACTGGCAAGGAGTCCTAAAGACACAATGACAAACTGCTGGGCTGATTGCCTTCTGAATCAAGCTATGGTCACATTTCTGTTATGGAAATAAATTATATAATTCAAAAGCACAATGTATCAACATTATAGTATAGAGCATCATCAGCTACAGCCTGTATGACAATCTATACCTCATATTTTCAGATGCACTCTTTGGCTAATGTTTATTTAGAGATGCAAAAAAATGCACATACTGGCTTTTTTTTTTTAGAGCTAAATTATACTACTTAGCTAAAGAGTGACCTGCAGTCTCTCTCCTGCTGCTAATGCCACAGATAATCAATCATTTCTTTCACAGCTATCCACAGCAACTAGAGGTCAGTAATCCATATTCATGTTTCGTTCAAGTCTGCCAAAATGAGTCTGCGGTTCTTAAGGCAGCAATCAATTTGGTCTGCTGCTTCCTGGAGGGACAACAACTGAAACAGTGAGTCCCTGTGGCACAGGGAGAAGAGAAGGGATCACAGATTCCTGTGATAGCTGGGCAGGTCATGTGCCTTCCAGTCACATTAAATTTCAAAATCCAGTTTCCACAAAAGTAATGCTACCTTATTTTACTCAAATCAACGACTTATGGCCTGTGACAGTTAGTGCCCTGCAAATATCGACCACATGTGGCTGCAGTATGTACCCAGCAAAGTGAAAACTTCATTTTCATTCTTGATTGAACATTCGTTATTTTTTTTAAAGATTCGGCCAAAACCAAATCATAGCAAAACTTCAATCACAGCTAAAATATTCCATCTCCACATGGTGCAAAACAAACTAAAATGAAAGATAGTATCCTTCCATGATGATGTTACATCCTCATTTCTACCAGTGACGCAAGCCTGTAAATTTCAAGACATTTTCATCAAGGATTAATTTAACTCCAAGTATTTCTCACTGTTTCCATCTACAAGCTGCAATCATAAATCTATGCAGATCTGGTGAAAAAGAACCAGGTTACTGTATCAAGTTATCCAGTAACGGTATCTGAAAGCAAGGTGACTTTCACATGGTTTTAGATTTTCTCATGCCGGTATCTTTCTGCTGGCAAATTCAAGTGATCTGAAACCCTGATTGACACCTCTGAACCAGCCTCTCTAAGTCTTTAGACTTACACTGTTCATCAGCCAGGATGAAAACTCTGCCATTCTATTTGTGCCTCAGATTTCTGACTGAACTTGGATCTCTTTTAATGTCTCTCTTACATATGGAGCAGTCTTCTGATTAGAAAAAGGAAACCGCGCAGAGAGAATATAATTAAATAGTAAAAACGAGGAGTTGGAATTTATCACTGATTTTCCTGTGTAATTTCAAGTAAGTGAAATTGCAGAAACATAGGATTCTACAACATTATCTTCATTTGAATAAATGAAACTGGAAATCTTAACTAGTCCCTTTTGATCAAAAAGTTTTCATTTTCTTAGCCTGAGGTGGTCAAGGCATTACCTGGTTTTAGTAGGACATAGAGACTCTTGGTCTGGGAGTGCCTCCTGTGCCACAGTAGCCCCAGGAAGAACAGAAATGCTGACTTCGACTGTGGAGAGGGGGAGGGGAAGCAAAAAAAAATGCTTTACATATTTCTTAGGTTTCTTCTGAAAAGCACAGAGCATCCAGGTAAACTCTAAAGCAATATGAACTTCTCTGGTCTTGTGCAACGCTGTCACTCATGTTTTCATATATTTAGAACCATTTTCTCCTCCTTTCTGTTTAGTTTTCTATTAGTTACAAATGGAGAAAGAGGTTTTAATGCAGTGCAACAAATTTAGCAGAGAAAATGAAGCCCCAGCTATCTTTGGATGGCCTTACTTATATAATATAGAAGCATACAGAAATATAACAACACGGACACAAAACCCAGTACGTATTTATGCACCTTATTCATACATTGGCTTCGAGCCAAATGCAACTGAATGCATGAATAGAAATATTTCCTAGCATTGGAAATGCTCCCAAACTCAAGAACAGAAATAAATATTAATGCTAGCAGAGAAACAATCCTCCATACCCCCTTTCTTACTTCATTGTGTGGGTCATTTAATAAAACTCCTTTCACAAACCCTCTGCTTCAGTTTCCAAACCCTTTGGTCCCAGGACATTGATAGATACGATTTTTAGTCACTATTTGAGAGCTATAGCTAGGCATATATTGAAAAAAATTAGTTTTTTGGAAATAAAGTGTGTGAATCCCATTCAAATTTGGGAGTTTTGGAACAAAGCCTCACGCAGTACTTGCACTAGGCTCTCCTGAATGGCATAGGGGTCAGTTTTGGGGGCTTCATGCCTCACAGACAGCACAAGGCAGAGGAGCACAGGGCCGGGGGAAGTCCCGCTCCAGCTGTCCCAGAACCTTCTCTCGGTTCCTGTGGGGAGAGGTCCCTTAGGCCCAGTGGTGACGGGATGGAGGGACACCTCCGTGACATGAGCAGCAGCGACTGCAGGCCCAGGTGAGAGGCTCGGGGCGGACCATGCACAAGGCGCTGGGCCGTCCCACAGCCATGCCTGCAGGCACGGGGCCTGGCCAGGCAGCAAGGCCACCACGTTCCTCGCTCGGGGTCAGGCCTGCCGTGGCAAAGGCCTCGGCCACGCAGCACAGGGCGGGCAGCGGCACTGTGGGTGAGGGCAGGCCGGCCGTGGGGCCTGGCAGCGCCCCGCACCCTGTCACCGCAGGGCTGGTGTCGGTGCTAAGATGGCGCTTCCCCGCCCCCCGCCATTGCCCGGAGCCGTCCGGCCGTCGGGGGGCGTTGCAGCCGCGGGCGCCCTTCTGCCCCCTGGCGGCCGGGGCGGCACTGCCCCCGCAGCCGGGCGGAACCAACGCGCGAAGCGGAGGGGGTTGGCCAAGCCCCCGACCTCCAGCCTCTCCCCTCCCCGCCGTCTTCCCCGCGTGGCGGCTCGCCCGCCCTCTACTCCCCGCTTTACCTTCGGGAAGAAGCGCGCCGAGGCCCCGCTCCCCGCCTTCCTGCCTCGGTTCCGCCCCGCTAAGCCCCGTCCCCCCGCTTCGGTGGGCGAGGGAGGCGACGGCCCTTTGCCCTCCCTGCCCTCACCGTGCGTGCGGCGTCGGGCACGCCTCTGTACGTCACGGCGCGGCGCGGGGTGCCGCCGCCAGCTGACTGCTCACCCCCGGAAGTGATGCGGGGGGGAGGCAGTCTCGCAGGAGCCGCGGAGGTGAGTGAATTGGACCATGTCTCTTCCCGTCCGCGCCGGGCTCCGGGCGCCGCAGGCGGGGAAACGGCGGCGGGAGCGG
>Ga0065711_1009987_pt1 | contig 10203 bp, 2 predicted proteins | sample Hoacrofraction12_FD_59098 | JGI IMG/M metagenome (GOLD analysis project Ga0065711, IMG submission 59098) | Hoatzin crop microbial communities from Cojedes, Venezuela - Epithelial fraction 12 v2 (version 2) | ecosystem: Host-associated > Birds > Digestive system > Esophagus > Crop | place...
AGACCTGCCTGAACAAGGTCCTGTGCAGCCTGCTGTAGGTGACCCTGCTTCAGCAGGAGGGTTGGACTAGATGACCCACAGAGGTCCCTTCCAACCCCTACTATTCTGTGATTCTGTGATTCTGTGATTGGTCTTCACATGCAAACAATAATGTCTCACCTGGAAAGGCTGATCACGAGGCATAAATTCTGACAGCCAATTCACACTAAAGAGAAATCCAGGAAGACTGAGGAAGAAAAGGGAGAAAGAAAACACTTTCAAATTAAGGTCAAATCCTTCTTGCAGGTCAAATACTTATTATATGTGCATATATGCATAGTCAAAGCACAGTACCTGAGGAAGGACGGGGTTTTCTCAACAAGATTAGCTGAGATTAGGTACAGTCATGTTTCACAGCACTGGGAGAGAAGCCACTTTTGCTTTCTGAAGCCATCTGGAACTTTTCAAAATCCATTCAGATCAAATGAACACAGAAACTTTCTTCAAGTTGTTGCTTAGGGGCAGATTCCTCAGAGGAAGACAGACAACATAGCTACAAATTGTATTGTGGTTTAACACCTAAAAGCACCTGAGAAAACAAAAGTATTTCAACAGGTATGTTTAGACCAACAATAAGCAAAACAGGGCCACTTTCACCTCTCTCTCAGTTTGTAAGCTGCTGTAGAAATTGTGTAACAGGTGGTATTGCATAGCTACAAGATTCCTACTTCTTCTCCACAGGGTAAAAATCGTCTTGCAACTCTCAATGTTTTAGAAATTTGATGATTAAATACCTGCGCGCATAACTGACCTCATAACTATTGAATTGCTGAGTACTTACTTGTAAAGGGTCCACCCAAAGCTTTGCAAGTGATACGTGTCCGTTAATCAGCTACCAAGTAGTCCAGAGATGGATCCATCCTACAGTGGATTTGCTGGAGGATTTGGGGGAAGGAAGAAAGACAAAGACAATTTGACTTTGTCTTTTGCTTGCTGATTAGCACACAGATAGAATTTCAACCAGTATTTGAAAAATAATCCTGGGTATTTAAAGTCCTAAGGGCCTCAAAGAAAGTCCTTAAGAGACGAGAGCACAGACATGCTTTTGTCACAGTGTCAAAGGACAGAGCAGTAGAAGGTTCCTCCTGATTTTCTGAAATGTTATTACCAACTTAAGTACATTGTATCTAGATATTTCCTGAGATATGGGTCATCTACCCAGAGGTTTCAACTGTATATTTGCCTTTCATGTATAACTCAAGTCTTGGCATATTTACACTGTCCTATTTCCTAACATAGTTCTGCTAAAGCTAACAGAGTTAAATCGACAAGAAACATGGCATTTCCTTTGTGTTATGCTTTTACTGATAGAATCATAGATCTGTGTTACCTATTCACTTGGCATAGTAGGTCTGCATTATAACACATTCGTTTGGAAATAGACTTCAAAAGAAGTAAAAGTGTTACCTATTTTTTAGTGATTTGCGATAGTGGAGAACTGCAGAAATGAACATATCTTAAGGGAAATTTTAGCATAATTTACCAGTATTTTCAGCAATTGCATCTTGCTATTACAGTTATGGTATGCCTGAAGATCAGGACTGTGACAGTTTAATGCAAAAGCAATTATACTCTGCGCTAGAAGTACTAAAAGTGTTTTCCTGTGGAGGAGGAAATAGTAAAAATCCTAGCATTTTAATAAATTTACTGTATTTTTTTCCTTAACTCTTCAGTATCACCTGTCAAAAAAGCACAAGAACCAACCAGAGCTTTTGGTTGTTTGTAAAAAGTATGACTTCTATGTATAACTTTAGCTTGTAAACCCCTGATCTCTTTTCTTATGACAATGCAGACTTCAGAAGTAATTTGAAGCCTGTAGCAATAGGTTTGGTTTTAGTTACTTGTCTCTCATGGACCTTTTTAAAAGTACCCTACAGACTCTGACAACACCCTGTACAGTCTGTACAGCTTCTGCACACAGGCCAGTTCTCGTTCCTCCTGATTTCCTTCACTTATTTTCACTCATGCTGCTACAAAGTTTATTCTGTTTGTTTGGTACCAAAACACTTATTAGCTGATTTCCAAATCTCAGCTATTAGCATGCTAATTCTCTGTAGTCCAACACTCAAACATCAAAAATGTGTTTAAGCAACCTAAAAAGACGAAGCTCTACTGCATTTTTATACAGACACAAATGGTTAAACTTTTAGTAACAAAAATTGGCAGAGGAAATTCAAAGCACCATTAAGCATATGAAGAATTTCACCTGAACGCAAAATGTGTTCTGTAATTTTTTTCGCATTCTTCAACTAACTCCCTCAAAGTAATACAACCTTTTCACTTCTGAAGTTTCAGTGACACTATGTTTTTAGCACATGTATTAAAAAAACACAAGTTTTTTTTAATCCATTGATTATTTTTCTTCCTCTTTCTCTGCCAATTTAATCTCTGTGCTGTAATTGCTAAAGGAATATTTGCAAACTGAGAGTCATGATCAAGCAGAGAGGTAACAATCCCAGTGATACTAACAGCCTTCTGAGACTGAAATTGCTTTGGCAGAATATCTGGGTTACTTTAACATATTTCTCTACTTTCACTGTGGCTTTCTGGAAGATAAAGCTTCAAGATAGTTGAATTACACTAACTGCTACACACTGGAATACTGGAATGATATTTGCAACCACCACTTCAATCTACTTTAAAATGACCGCCATTATGAAAAGATGGAAACAATATTTAGATTGCATAATAGAGAAATTTCTATGGCGGACCTCTCTTTTTCCTTCATGATTGTCAGATTTATTTGCAGATATTAAAAAAAGACTGAATCTTGTGTGTGTTAGGTGTGGTGTTTTGTTCTAACACAGTCCAACAAGATTCCTGATGTTGTTGCTCATCCTGTGATAGACAAGAAATTGCGGTAGGTATTGCCTTAATACCTACACAGTCCTCATCTCCAAGTATTTTTCAAATATGATATGTGACTTCTAAGCTCTAATTCTATTGAAATTAATTAAGTTAATCCATAGGTATTTCAAAACAGGGCAAAAGAACAGCAAATATTTCATTGTATTCAATTGCACTATTTTGCCCATAAATATTTAGATTATTTTTTCATAGTGTTCTTCAATTATCTTGCAATTTTGTTATTCTTTCTCTATTGTGAGCTCACAGGCATTTGGCATATATGATAGATCATACCGCAGAAGCATTATTCTTTGAATATTCTTATTTTTTTCATGAAATTACTTTTGTCATTTTCTTCACAAACTAATTTCAGACATCTTGTGAAATATCAAGTGGAATATTTATCTGTGCTTTGTAAATTTTAAACTATGTAAGTTTTAATCTTGAAATTCTACTTGAATATATGAATATTATAAACAAGCAAAAATTCTGAGAAGAACACAAACTTTGTAGGTAAACTCATCTACTCAGGACATGTCATTTAGAAATCAAAACCATGAATGTTAAGTAAGAAGGCGCATGTCATGTTCATTAGGTTGAATGTGGGAAGGTAAAACATCTTTAAATGTCAAGGACCAAACACTCTGGTAGACAGGAAGGTTTAAATCACTGAAAATAAATCAACATTGTTCAGGGAAAGACGAATTCCTTGAGAGAATTCATACAGATTGTATGTTTGTAACTGTAAATGGTAAAACTTTTAAGCAATTTAAGCTTTCCTGAAAGGCTTTGAATGTAGAGCAATGAGTGGATTTCAAACTAGCAGTTGTACAAGGCACCTTGAAGGGTTTTCCACTGCCTCAGAAATCAAACTGATTAAAAATGCCTGAACCACACATAAAATAATGGAAGTATTAAAAACACTAAACACTGAAAAATGCAGGGACAGGCCTTGATAGGCAATCTTAACCCTCAGGAATATTTTGGATTCATAACATTTATTTATTTATTTAACATCACATATTAAATGACCAAATCTTGCAGTCTCTCCCTTAACCTTTTTCTATATCTCAGAATGCAAGCAAAACAAATAAAGAAAAAGTTCAGTGAGATAGTGTGGCTGTAAGAAGTATTATTTACCAAGAACCTGTCACTCTCCCTAAGTACCTTTTTACTACAGTTGTAGTGAGTCATTTGCCCCTGTGGGCTTGTGATATTTAGGTCCCTTGCTAACTGCTGTTCACCCATTAGGCTTTCAATGAAGACAGAGCCTAAATAAAAAACCTGCTAAAAGGCGCCACTGAGCCACGGGGAAATTCAAACTGCTCTGCATGCTGGAGGTAACAGAACTGCTAAAATCAAGGGATAAAGCTCAAAATGAGATCATTTCAGTGTAGTCTTGTTCAGAATGTGATTTATTCTGTTTTGTTTTGTAGTGATTTGCTGTCTGCTATTTTTCTTCAAACAGATTGTTGTAAATGTGAACAAAGGTTTGAGAATCGCAGGGTTTTGTGATAAAGTAACAACTTCAATAAAATAAAATTGGAAAGAATTTTCCAGATATGTTGCTTTCTATCTTGAAGTCTCAAAGTGCATCACTAGGATTTATGATGAACTGTTTCTTACAGCAGTCTGATAAGCAGGAACCATCCCATTTTATGCACAAGAGCATTAAAAACAAATTCCTATATAAAACAGTCTAAGTTGTGCCTTCTGCAGTCACATTCCTCCTCCAGCTCTACCTGGTAACTTCATTCCCTTGTGCCTCAACCAGATGCATTTCAGACACTAAATGGGCTGGTTTGGAGAGATACAGAGACAGAAATCAGATCACATTTTCGTATACTCAGTTTACAGAAAAATTACTTCATTTGGTTCAGCCACTGCTGCAGCCTTCAGCTCGTGAAGCCATGGTGAAGGCAAATGGGAGGCTAGGAGAAGAGGAGAGAGCAGGACCACGACGACCTTGTCTTATTTCAGTTTAAATTGTCATGGGAGTGCACCCTGAGGCACAAAGGTCTATGTCCCAGAGTAATTCACAGACCTTCTCCTATGCCTGAGACAGAGAGATTACATGAATTTCCCCAATTCAGGCTAGAAAACTGCAGGCAGCCACAGAGATGCTGCCATGCCTGCACTCTTTCAGGGCTTGAAAGACTGTGCTGGCCCTCAAATAAGTCCTTCCACCCCGTTTTCAGCCTCACATTTTTAATTCTGCATTAGCTTTAGCACTTTTAAAGCTTCTTGGGGGGGGTTTAACCCAACTAAAAATTAATTGTGAGGAAGGATGTGTGAGATCTTGACCAGGAAACAAAGGGAGGAGAGACCAAAGCTCCAATCATTTTTTTTATTTATTTTTTTTTAATAGATGCCCACATTTAGACTGGTTTAAAGCAGTTCAAGTGCCAGTATCAAGAGTCTCAATTTTGCTCCTGAATTGAGACTGAGGGTATAATGGACAGTTCAATATAGTTTTTATTCTTTAAGCTTTAAAGAATCACATTTATCTGTCATGAAGGATATGCATCTCATAGAAAATGTTAGGATTTTCCATGACTTTCATGCCTAATTTTAGATCATCAGTTTGGTCTGGGGCTGACTCGTAGTCAGATATCCTCCATATGACAACAGGCTGTTATCACCTGCCAGGGACACTCTGTCAACCTTGGCACTCTTCCACCCTAATAGTCCAGTATCCTCCACTTCGGCAAAAGTTAAATAAAGAGAATGCTTGCTAGTCTCAGGATGAACATGAGGCAGTCGGTAGAAACTAACCTAGTAATAAATTTGTCCTTCTTATAGTCAGGAATAAGGATGAAGCCCTGTACTACTGAAATTCAGGAGGACCATTATTTTAGTATGAAGGACCTTTCTAGAGCAGAACTGCATCTAGGAAAAAAGCAGAGGATAATTATAAAGACAATTATTGCCTACTAACACTAATATTTAGCTGATCCTAAGAAGCTTTAGCACGCTTCTGGATAAATAGTTATAATACTAACTACACAACTTATGGAAAGTATGAATTCAGGGTAAGTGTAAACCATCAGTCTCTTCTGAAACATTTAAACTTACTGAAACCCGTCTTTTTAGTGTCTCCAATGTTCTCAATTTTAAATACTAATTGTCTTGTACTACCCTCTACCCTTTTACCTTGGTAACCACTTCTCTCCAAACCAGCAGTGTGCCCAGGTGGCCAAGAAGGCCAAGAAGGCCAGCGGCATTCTGGCTTATATCAGGAAAAGTGTGGCCATCAGAAGCAGGGAGGTGATCGTCCCCCTGTCCTCGCCACTGGTGAGGCCGCGCCTGGAGTACTGTGTTTAGTTTTGGGCCCCTCACTGCAAGAAGGACATGGAGTTTCTGGAGTGTGTCCAGAGAAGGGCAATGAGGCTGGTGAGAGGGTCTAGAGAACAAGTCTTATGAGGAGCGACTGAAGGAAGTGGGGCTGTTTAGTTTGGAGAAGAGGAAGCTGAGGAGGGATGTTATTACTCTCTACAACTACTTGAAAGGAGGTTGCAGTGAGGCAGGTGTTGGTCTTTTCTCCCAGGTAACTAGTGATAGGACGAGTCGTGTCAGGTTGCTTCAGGAGAGGTTTATATTGGATATCAGGAAAAATTTCTTTACTGAAAGAGTGGTCAGACATTGGAATAAGCTGCCCAGGGAAGTGGTGGAGTCCCTATCCCTGAAGATGTTTAAAACACGTGTAGATGTGGCACTTTGGGATATGGTTTAGTAGGTGTGATGGTGTTGGGTGGATGATTGGACTCAATGATCTTAGAGGTCTTTTCCCAATCAGAATTCTATGATTCTACCATTCTATGATTCTATGATTCAATCATATGAAAGACTTGGTTCAGAAGCTAGTAATTTATGCAGAGATCAACTAAGATTGGTGTCCAATGCATGTGCGATTCATGGACTGTTACAAAAACTAACATCACATAATTTTAGAAATTCAGAATATTGAAGTAGTCAAGATCCTCAATTCAAGTCCAGTAAATTAAAGATCACCAGATACTTCGACTTGCTAAAGAACACTTTGGCAAGAATAGTTTTAGAATGAAAACAAAACAAAACAAATAAGCGAACAAAAACCATACCTTTTTATTTCTATACACGGAAATACTATTATAGTTAAAGGCTCATTAGAAGGGAAAAAAAGATTAATGTTATCGAGTTGGTACATTTCAAAAAACCAATCATTTTTCCTTGCACATCTTTGCTGGAAATCTAGCTTGCTATAAGGCTTTTATATGGCAATGATGTTATTATGTTATTTTGCATTGTAATGATGCTATGTTGTAATGAATTTTGATGTCATTACAGCAAGGGAACAGATGCTGCAATTAAGACCACTAAATGGAATTCAGTCCTTAAAGATTCATATATCCTGTGTGAAATTTTAATAGCCTGTGTAGTGCTTATGACATCATTGGTCAGAAGAAGATCAATAATAAAATTTGCACTACTGTAATGGTGCAAGGTATAAATTGTCAGAGAAATTGAGACATCCTTTTCTCTCCTCACTGTAAAGCAAACTGGAGCTGATTTGCCTTTGCCCTGAAATTTATATGATGAAAAGTGGAGCTGCAGCTAAATCAGACTCCTAGATTTTTTCACCCACACTTTTCAGATGCCAGTCACAAGGCAGGGAAAGTAGAGAACCAGATACATTAATTTAAATGATAAGCCTGACTCTTTACATATACTGCAGAAAAGATTTTGTTCTAAAGCAAAGGAATATTCCTAACATAACTATTTGAATGCTATTGATGTAAAGCACTAAATTCAAGCCTCTTTCCTTTTTTTTTTTTTTACAGCAATTGTTTACTATAATGCTCTATTGGTTGCAATACTCAACAATTTGTTACAGTAGTTTCGGTTTTTAAAAAGTGAAGCAGCTAATTTTCTGACTAAACACAAATATCAAATTGCACTGAAACTTCTCTCACTAGTATTTGTTCTCAAAGATGACTTCAGATTTTTTTCTACTTCTGCCCGTGATGGGCCAACTTTGTATCCCACCAAAGTTGTATTCATTAACAACCAATTAAGCTGTTGGGGTAAAGCTGAAGCTAGATTCTTTTCTCTTGTGATCTCAAACTATGGAAATTACTTCCAACATTCAGATTAATTTCTAAGGCAATTCAGAATGATTTTACAAGGAATCCTTAAATGTTTTTGATATTTTGTAGATGACTATTGTAAGTAAGTAGTACGACTTGCTACACTTACAGGATTTTAAAATTGTAGGGGACAGGGAAACTTTTACTAGATAGTGATGCAAGGAATAAAGGTGATTACTATTTTTTTTTATTAACTCCCACCACTACTAGTAAGCTTTCTGTTTAGACAATTACTGCTGTGAGACAAAAATGTCAATTTATCTTGAGTGAGTTCAGGCTTAATTAACCCTACTTTCCCTCAAGGCCATTGATCTGGAAACGGCAAGTCAGTAATTGAATGTTGTAGCTACGACAACCCCCAGTTTCTTAAAACATATGATGCATTTTCCTGCACTACCATGAAAGCCAGTGTATTCTGGCTCTTAACAACTCTGCTACTATAGTTTTCAATCTGTTAAAAAAGACTCAAAATCATGATTGTTCTAGTATGAAAACATCCTGTTCCTTTTACACAGTGACATTATGGGCCAAGTTTGTTTTTGTTTTCTGTAATCTTCTTTCATGGAGTTGAATAAAATTTATAGTTGCTTTGGTATAGATGAAGCACAGATGATAATTTCTGCTATAGGACATCTTAAGGTGTTGAAAGATAGCTAACTACATTTATCTCATTTGCATTATTATATTTGTCTCCTGCAAAGTCAGCGATTTATGTTAAATTCACTGTCTACTCAACTTCAAACTGCTAGGGATCATCACACATCTGCAGACCCTTAGTTAGACTGTTTAAACTGGATTATGGCCATAGGTCTATTATGGATATATAAGATCAAACAAGATGTAGTACTATGATGTTTTGGAGTAGCATAAGACAATTTTGGTCTCTGTAGTGTCGTTCATGAGTTTAACTAAATAATGCTACAGATGGAATCTTATGTTAGTTAGATTTGCTGATAATATTATGTAAGTTGTGCATCAATTGACTTCAGTAGACCCACTCTTTGTTTTATTAATTTAAACATTTTGTTGTACTTATCATTGTTTCTTATTCACTACAGAGAAATATAAACTTCTATATAACTGATGCTGATAGGCCCAGGTGCTTGTATAAGAATCTGCTGAGGGTGTTTCACTACAAATGAAATCACTTCTCTGCATTTCGGTCCTTTCTTACCAGTTTTTACTAGTATCATCATTCGGATCTTGAAATCATCTCAGTGTTTGGGGATTTTCTGTCTTTATATATATTTCTTGTAAACCTTTCCTGTATACTTCTTGTCATTTGTCCTGACAAGAAAAATAACTTTAGACTCCTGATAAATTAAACAGATTTTCTTTGAATCTTCCTAGGTAAGTTCCTAGATCTCTACTTCTATAGATTCACGCAATTTGCAGACAACCCACTATAGGCACATACTTCACTGAAGAACTGCTTTCTGAATTTCTGAAGAGCTTCCATTCGGTTTTATCAACACCACTTGGTTTCTTCTCTCTAGGAAAAGGATGTTTGTCATATTAGTCTTTTTATGATGACTGAGGTTGCAGCTCTTCCTGGGGCTAGGAAATATACAATGCATTTTCCATTTTTTCTGCCCTGAAGATATTCCTTCTCCTCTTTGATTCACCATTTTAGGAATCCTTCTTTGTTAACTGCTCCTGAAACTAGACAGTAAGAGAGATTGTGGCTGCGTCTGTACCATTAAATATACGAGGACAGATCTCCACCCTCGAGGACAGCAGGCATGGGCCTTTCCATACCCTGTTGGATTGCTCAGTCTTCCTTTGAAACCGAGCCGCTGGATGTGAACTGGATCTTGAAAGTGGGATCTGGCCTGTGATGACTTTAGCCAAGCCCTGGTACTGCTTGGGATCATGCGAGTTGTGACAGACCTAAACTGTCCTATGGTTGTTCTAATTATATAACACTAGCCACAAGAAGGACTAGCACCTGGAAAGTTTCCTGACTGTGTCTAATTTACTGCTGTAGATGTCACGTGCACTTAACCACAGCTGAATGGCGCATCTTTTGCCTCTGTCAGGCCTTCTGCTCCTATGATCTGGATGGCCAAATCATGCTTGCTGGGTTGTGATACAGAATCATAGAATCATAGAAAGTTTTGGATTGGAAGGGACCCCTAGAGGTCATCTAGTCCAACCCCCCTGCAGCCAGCAGGGACACCACTAACTAGAT
>Ga0065711_1014133_pt1 | contig 10203 bp, 10 predicted proteins | sample Hoacrofraction12_FD_59098 | JGI IMG/M metagenome (GOLD analysis project Ga0065711, IMG submission 59098) | Hoatzin crop microbial communities from Cojedes, Venezuela - Epithelial fraction 12 v2 (version 2) | ecosystem: Host-associated > Birds > Digestive system > Esophagus > Crop | place...
GAGGCTGGGGAGTCTCCTTCTCTGGAGATATTCCAGCCCCGCCTGGACAAGGTCCTGTGCAGCCTGCTCTGGGTGACCCTGCTTGGGTAGGGGGTTGGACTAGATGACCCACAGAGGTCCCTTCCAACCCCTACTATTCTGTGATATTCTGTGATATTCTGTTCCGCTCCTTCCGACACCCAGCGGAAGCGTTCTGCTGGCAGGGATGGCAAACCTTTTTGCCAGGTCAGCAAGACGTTACCTGGTGAGCGCAACCGTTTCGTGGAGTCGCAATGCGGAGATGCAGCCCACCGAGCCACCCGGCCCCGCACCCCCCGGCCCCGAGACAGCCCCGCAGGACACGGAATCACCGCGCGAGGAGCGTCCCCAACCCTCGCAGCTCCGTCCACCTCCTCCAGCACGTTTTGGCCCCCGTTCTCCTTCCACACCGTAACGCAGCAGCTGTTCGGCCGTGCCAGCAGCTGGCAAAGCCGGCCGCGAGCCGCAGGGAAGCCACCCAGCAGCACCCAGTGTCACACCTGACAGCCAGGTTAAGACCAAGGTATTATGTGTATTTTAAGCACTAAAAGATGGCTCTAACGAAGCTGTGCAACGCTATCTGGCTACTGCTGCCCATGCTCGCAGCACCCGTCTCTGCGCCGGCCGGGTTTACGCGCTGGGAGCCGCCGTCCCTGCGCCCAGGGCCTCGGGTAACACGGGGGACGCAGATGCGGCCGGGAGGAACAAACCAGAGAAGAACGAGCTACAAAGGAAGCGTCAGGCCAGGGGTGGGCTGTCCGCAGGGACGCACCCCACGCCGCGGCCCCACAGGTCGGCACCGCAAAGCTACCGCAGCCAGGTGTTGAACACCGCCATCTTCAATCTTTGGCTTTCCACGATCACACAGTTTAGTCGGAGCGCTTCCCCCGCTCCCGAAGTCCGAGCCCGCGCGGGAAGCAGCACGCTCCTGGCTCTCCTTTCGCCGTGTTTTCGAAGGCGGACGCTTTCCGCAGGGGCAGGAGGAGGAAACCCGGCGCCCCTCCAGAAACAGATCCCCCGTCCGGGGCTGCGGCGGCGGTGGCAGCTCCTGGCATGGGGCAGCAGTCCTGCTGACTCACCGAGTACAACTCCCGCCCAGAGCAGTTTTTCCATAAAAATAAAACCAGCCCTAATAAATAAATGCATTCCCATGGTAAAACCCCGGTCGGTGGCTGGGCAGAGCGAGCCCTCACCCCGCAGCAATCCATCTCCCTCCCGGCTGGGGAAGGGGGACCGCGCTGGAGGGAAGGCAAGCCCGAGGAGGACCGCGCTCCCCCCGGGAAGGGGACCCAGGGAACGGCTCCCGGGCACGCAGACCCCGGCCCCAGCACGCTCGCTGCTGCCATGCTCGTTGTGCCCAGAGGCCAGGCAAGAAGCCACGCGCTCACACGGGGCGTTCAGGACCCGGCTCGGCTCCCCGTGGAGCAGACCCTGGGGACACACGAGCATCCAGAAGGGAGCCGAGAGGCTTCTGTAAACAAAAGCTCAAACAAACGTCCCTGATTCCACAGACGCCGCTCACAGTTTTTAGCACTGCACGTTTAAAGGCAACCTCTGAACGCGCCGGCGCTCGCTGCAGCAAAGGGAAAGCGAGGAACCCCCCGACCTGCAGCCCCTCACGCCTGCACTCCAACGAGTCTCCCACCGAGAGCCCCGCTGTCAGCTTCGTACGCGGCCGGAGCAGCAGCAGGCCCCAGCCCCTTGCCCCCGCTCCCGGGCAGGCTGCTGGTCGGGCACGGCGCAGTCGCTGCCGGCGGCTGGGCGGAGAGCGGCGCCGAGGCGGACGCCGCGTCGGGGCAACACAGCACCGCAGCTCTGCCCGTGCACAGACCCAGGTTTGGCACCCTGTGACTGGCAGAAAAAAATGTCTTCTCCCCTTCACCGCGGTCGCACTCTGCCCGCTTCGTAGCGCGCGTGAGAAGTGACGCAACGCCACGCGTGGGCAACCCCCCGGTGCCACCAGACAACATCAGCAAAGCATCGTGTGCCCTTATCACAGAATCANCAGGTCACAGAATCANCAGGTCACAGAATCATCAGGTCACCGAATCACCAGGTCACAGAACCATCAGATCACAGAATCATCAGATCACAGAATCATCAGATCACAGAATCATCAGGTCACAGAACCATCAGGTCACAGAATCATCAGATCACAGAACCATCAGATCACAGAACCATCAGATCACAGAATCATCAGATCACAGAATCATCAGATCACAGAATCATCAGGTCACAGAATCATCAGGTCACAGAACCATTAAGGCTGGACAAGACCTCTAAGATCATCAAGTCCAACTGTCACCCCACCACCACCGTGCCTGCTAAACCAGAGGTCTCTTTCTGGCAGGGAAGGAGACACCGAACCCCGGGTTCCTTTGGACGTGTTCTCTCAAAGAGTTTCTTGTTCAGAGAGAAAACGCTTTTTCTCTCGAGGAGGAAAGCGGGGCTTCCCGGCCTCCGCACACCTGGAATGTTACAGCTCCTCAGCCGCGGGGCTTGGACTCGGCGCGCGCCGGCTCCCAGCTCAGCCCGCAGCCCAGCCCGAGGGCAGGCTGCCGGCAATGCCGACCCTCCCCAACGGACCCCGAGATGCGGCGGCCCTGGCCCACGGCCGAAAACCCGCAGAAAATGGTGAAGAACGCAAGAAAAAACTCACACTCCTGAAGGCGAGCTCAAAGACGGGTCTCGCAGGACCGGCGGAGGACTCGCAGGTTTCTGCAGGAGCGCAGAGGGGAAGGCACCCTCCCCGCTGCCGCACACCCTAACTGTGGGTGCGGTAACTACAGGGGAGCCCCAGACCCCCTCACACGGCAGGAACAGATCCCACAGGCGGCTGCCGCGTGCGTCGCTGCCCGAGGCTTCCCGCAAAGCCCCGTTACTCAGCCGGGTGCGACCCCGCAGCGGCTTCACACCGCTGTTACCGGGGCAGCCCCGCAGAGCGGCATCGGCACAGCCGCCGGGACCCCGGCCCCATCCAGACCCCGAGGGCCGCGGGGCAGGGCTGGGGGCAAACCCGCTGCCGCAGCCCTCCTCACCCTCCTCATCCTCACCGCTGCAAACCGACACCCCTCGCAGAGCGCCGACACCGAGGGCAAAACACCACGGACCTGCCAAGGCCACGGGCACGGGCTTGTGCTCCGGGGCACGCGGGCAGAGGGGCTGAAGTGACGCCTACACACACTGCTGAAAGCGTGGAATGAAGCCGGATGCTTCATTTCTCATTGAAGGATTGGATTAAAGATGTTTGATTTGAATATTTGGGGTTATAGAGAATATGTGGCATTATTCACCTCAAGACTCACTTTCCAACCTGCAGCTCAACGTGGACAGAAAACTGGCGTACTCCCGTGCGTGTACCAACGATCACGCATCCACGGGATTTCACAGAATCACAGAATCACAGAAGGGCATGACAATAATTTGAGGAATTGCACCAAACGCCGCGGAGCCATGAGAGCTGCCGGTGCTAATCTCTATTTCACTTCGCAAAAGTGCAAAGGCCCCTTAACCGGTGGCGAGCAAACGGTTTCCCTGCCGGTCTGCTCACTTAATTCCTCGGAAACAGCAAGATGTCTCTGTTCCCCAAAGCCTCACATAGCTTTAACTGATTTATTCCGCTGAACTTCATGACGAATTCCTTAAAAAAAGAAATTATTAGGAAGAGGCAACTCTTGGAATCTGAAAAACTGTGAATTTGGCAAACCTTCCCCGTAAGCTCACAGCACGACTCAGGCTCACAAACCTTGCTGTATACTAAGTCACACCATTTTTTTCCCCTCGAAGGATAAATAAACTAAAAACGTTCTGCTGGGGAGCGGTATGTGACTGACTTCCAGAGCTTCAACCGGCAGTACACGCACGAGACAGCGACGCATCGGTCCTCGGTACACCACATACATAAGGTATAACCTTAATTTAGAGGCGTCCTACCTTTTGGGTGCTCTGCTCTGCCCCCGCCACGCTCCTCGCGGGCGGCTTCCTGGCCGCGGGGGGATGCCCAGGCAGCAGGCGAGGAGCGGGGCTGAGCCCCGCACCCCGCGCCCGCAGCCAGCGCCGGGCGAGCTCGACGAGGGGCTGGGCGGTCTGGTACTCGGGCAGCTCGTGGGTTTAGCGGCAGGGATGATGGTGAGGAGAGAGGCAGAGCGGATGGATGGAAGCCAGAGCCTGTTCACATGCACTCAGCACCGCTGGCTGCTTGCTCTGTACTCACCTTTCCGCCCGTGCAAACCGCTGCGGGCAGGGGTCTGAGCCGTCCCCATGCACTGGCAGCTTGGGGGCACCCCAGACCCCCCAGACCCCAACCCTTGCTGTCAACCAAGCCAACAGCACCACGTTTCACCACCTCCACCCTGGCACTCCCCCATTTCGAGTCCTTAGCAATCCTTCCGCCGATAACCAGGAGAAAGCAGCTATGGCAAAAATGTCACCGTCTGCTCTCCAGGGACGGGGGGCTTCTACGGCTCGGGGGGAACTGGCAGTGTGTGGAGCCCGTGGGAGGACCGGAGGGGTCGGAAGAAGGTCTCCCTTCACTGCGAAGGTCGCTGCACGTGGCGAGGCCATGAGCAGCATTTGGATGGGCCGAGCAGCGCCAGGGGGAAATCGGCTGCAGCTTGCAAGGGCTGCAACGGCCCTTGAGGATCTGAGCAGATCTTCACATGTGCGAGGAGGGGAGGGTCTGTGGGAAAATGCTATCGGGCCCGGCAGAGCCGCAGCAGGAAGGAAATTCCCCCAGCAGAGACGGCCATCGGCGCGAGGGCTCAGCTGTGTCAAGTTCAGGGGACTTCATAAATAACTCGGCCGTCCCCAGGGAGTCATTGCTAAGGTCGCTATTTTTTCCCTTGAACTTTCCAGATGAAGGAAGCAATAGCAGAAGCAATGGCACAGATTTGGCCGGAGATCAACTGTACTGACAACAGTCAAAGAATTTAACTCCGAAGAGAAGTCCTTTGTGCTCGCTGGAGTTATCACCAGACGGGTCGAGCAGTTCAAGCAGCAGCGCGGCGAGCTGCTCGAGAAACACTCCACACGCGCAAAGCAACCGAGCCGAAACTCGCCGGCAGACACAGCCCCCGGCAACCGGCTCCACCGTTCAGACCGAGCTAAAAATGCAGGGCACGCGCTAAGGGCCCATTAAAAATTAAAATGTTAAATTGTATTCTTCAACAAACTGCTGGGATTCGGAGTAAGAAACAGCCCTGATTAAAGCTTAAGGATGGAGAGCCTATAAAACACTAATTACCGCTGTACTTACAGTGAATTTGGCCTGTTGGGTTTAATTACTTCTAGTTCAAGATCACTTGAGTTCAGGCTGGGCTGGGGAGCGCTGTTGGAGTTGAGGACGCTGTTTGCGTTTGAAGAGATGACGGATTCCAGGCTGGAGTTGATGATACTGTTCCTGTTCTCCTCTAAAAAACACCAAAACCCAAGCATCATCAGCCACGGCACACGGCAGCCGCTGCGGACACAAGCAAAGAGCACAGCGCTGCGCTCCCCGTGACCACCCCTGCGCCAGCGCACCCGGGCAGCATCCCACCAGCGCCCAGAAGACGGGCACTCCGCAGTCACGTTTTTGAGATATTACACATTCAGCTATCAGGAATATCAGGCACTTTTCTTTCTTTAACATGCAGCTACATCTTACATTAACACCTTTTTCATTTTTCTCAAGGCATTAATATTTCGTGTTCCCAAAGACACGCGAAGTACCACACAACCTGCAAAAAAATGAAAATGCAAACCACATCCAGGGACGGATTTCTCTGCGACTGAACTCACCTGCCAAGGGCCCGAGCACTTGCGTGAGAGAGCAGGGTACCATTTTAGAACAAGAAAAGGACAGATCACCCAGTTGAAGTTTATCTCAGCAAAAAACGCTGCAGCCTAGGACCTGGTGTCAACTCCTATCAAGCTCTCCTGGCCAGGTCCACAAGGACAGAGCGGACGGGGTCTCCGCTCCATTTCAGCTCAGCTCTTCCGAAATGCAGAGCGGCTGCGGGTCAGAAACCCGGCTTCAGGTCTGCTCCGAAACAGTGCCTCGCGCCCGCTGCCGCCGGAGTGCCGGCGGACCGTGCCAGGGCAGCGCCGGCGCTGCTCTGCTACAACCTGGAGCTTCCGCCGAGTCCCTTGCTTCCCTTGATCATATTCCATTACGAGATTTCTCTCTTATTTGCGTAACTTCAGCTGCGAGGAGTGAAAATATTATGCATCCCAAGCAGACATCCGCAGCATGGGCTCCCTCCTCAGCACTATGCCAAATTACCTACAATCACGATAATTCATTTTCATGAGATGTCTTTTCCGTATAAGCAGTAATTGTAATTGTGAGAACCACTTATCTCCCACTGACGGCAGGGAAAGCAGCCCCACTGCCGAGAACTGCTACTCTGTGAGGGCCTTTCCTCAAAGGCAGGCACCTGCCGGAAAACCTACTGAGTCCGACTTCCACGATCAATCTTCCAAAAATGACTTTTCCAGTGCACGCTGATATGATCAAATCGCTACCAAAAAGCACAGAGTAACAGGGAAACCCTTACTCTCAGCCCCTTTGAACCGTACACCTCTGCTTGCACTGGGAGGAGGACGCGTTGCACTCCTCTGCACCCTGCCCGCATAAGGCAGGGTGACAGAGTGCAGCAGGACCTCCTGGGACCGGCGAGCAGCTCGCCCGGAGCCCCAGCAGACAGGACCCGTCTCCGCTGCGCGGCACGGCTCGGCAGCGGCGCTGTGCCCGGCGCAGAGCGGCACGGCGGGGCCGCTGCTCCAGAGAGAAACGTCACATTCTGTCGCTCGAGTTGCTGCCTCTTCCCGGTACCTGGGCAAAATGAGCACCTACCTGGCAGCGAGACAGGGCTAAAACGTGGTGTAGCTCAGGATGAGCGTATCTTCCAGCCAAAGCCAAGGTAACTCTGTTAGTACATGTCAGCGGGTTCCTGACACTGCACTGCGTTCACCTCAACCTCCAACGAGCCCCCGAGGGAACCAGCAGCCCACGCACTTCTCTGTGCCCTCCTCTGTGCCTCCAAAGCACCGAGCTGGATTTTCTGCCCAGCCACGGTTTCCAACTCAGCACCATCCCACAGGTCAAAAGGAAAATGCAAACGCTCTCCTCAGCTCGGAGCCGTGCGGCGGCTCCGACCACGAGCCGTGCTTTCCCGAAACCAGGTCAGCAAAGCTCGTAACGACGAGCGACTTCCCCGAGAGGCAGGTCCTCTGACACGAAGCTCTGAGCTCGCCAAAGCCCACCCGGGCCTCAGAAGGGAAAGGAACTTTGTGATGAAAAACATTACCCACGCAGAAGGTGAGAAGAGGCAAAAGTGGGGAAAAGCAGGGTGCTGACCTCCACCAACACCGGCAGGCAGATGTGAGCGCCAGCAGATGAAGTCAGAGAGAAATCCAGCTGCCTACGGACCTGACAACCCCAGCAGGCCAACCCCAGCCGCTCCCCTCTCCCGGCACCTCCGGGAACAGGTCCCGGGGGCAGCCCGGCTCCCAGCGCGGGGACGTGGCCGAGCCCTCCGACTGCCCACGCCGAGCCCGGCGAGCTGCTCGGAGCGGCCGTGCCAGAGGCTGTGCAGAGCACGGACCTGAGCTGCTGGAGTGCCGTTTAACACCTCTTCTGATGTCCAAACATCTTCTGCCCCGGGCTGAAGTCCGAAAATCAGCTCAGTAAGCCTGACGAACCCGTGCCAGCTGCCTGTGCGACCTCAGAGACAGCCGCAGCCAGGAGCGAACTGAAGCCCCTGTCAGCCAAGGAACTGGAAGTGCTTCATCTAACGAGGAAGGGAGATGAACGGCAGAATCTGAAACTTGCTTTATTTTATTTCCTCCTTTTCAAAAGGCTGATGCTGTATTTTGCTCCACGTTCACGTGAAGGATTCCTCCCTGTGAGATTTACTTTGGTCTTACAGCCAGGAGAGCAGGACCGCCCGCCCGCCACGGCGTTTCTCTTCCGTCGCGCAGCAGAGCCACCTCGCCCACGGCCTGCGGAGCCGGGCACGCGGGGGTCACAGCCAGCCAGGCTCTCGCTGCAGACCACCGGTCCCAGCCCCTGCCACCGGCCCTGCCTCCCGGCTGCACCTCCTCTCGCCGGCACCGTGGCCCCGCTCCTGCCGACCAGAGAGCTACCGCTAACGAACCACACCAGCAGCTCCCCTCCACGACCCCCAAACCACCTTGCTGGAAAGGAGGGGCTTACGGGAGAGCTCGACTCGTCCGTCCTTCGCAGCCCTCCCGTCGCTGAACGGCTCAGCCGGTCTCAGTCTCCTCTCCCCCAGCTCCAGAAGCAGCAACGCGGCAAAGCGAGTTTGGGTTTTCCCCGCTCGCCCAAACCCCGGGGAATCCTAACGGGGAGCACAGAGCCGTGGAGCCTCGCCGCAGGCCCCGGCTCCCTGGGCTCGGCTCCGGCCATCGCCGCGCCGTGCCAGCGCTCCTGGCTCCCCGCCGTCCGCCGGGACGGCCGAGGCGATGGCAGAAGCGCCCTGCGCAGCAGAACAGGAGCCCAGTGCCAAGACGCCGCTTCTAACGAAGAGCTGGCAAGGAACACACCGGTGGACTCGCCGTGTTAACGACCCTCGTCTCACCGTACCCGCTCAGCTCCGGGGTCAGTTGTGGACAGAAACGGGAATGCTTAACAACCAAATAATCACTGTAATTATCTAATCTGCTCTCCTGCATGATTCTGTCTGTTGAACACTCTAATTTCTGACTTACTTGCAGCTTTGTATGATGAACTCTAGTGAAAATTTTAGAAAGATACTTGACTTTGATGAACAGATTTCAAGTAATGGAAAATTCACTGCCCCACTTAACTTCTTTCCATGGTTAAGTTGCTCTCAGTCTCAAAACATGTGCACTCCGTTTCCATTTTCAGCGTGTCCAGCTTCAAATTCCAGCTATGAGATCTTACTCTGTCTTTGTTTCGCAGCTGAAGGGCTCCCGCGGCACGTCGGCAGCGTTCCCGCTGTGCTCGGGGCTGCTCTGAGCCGCCTTCACCTCTTCCCATCCGCACCACCGTGCCCACGGGCGTCAGGGCTCCCTGCCCCTGCTCCCGGCGAACCCGGGCAGTGTCCGCGTCACAGCGGAGCGGTGTCTGCGTCACGGCTCAGGACACGCTGCAGACGCGGCCCTCGGCTCGGCCTGAGCTGCTGTCCCAGCCCCACGTCGAGCCCTGCCCCGTCTCCAGGCCAGCAGGGAAGGAAACCTCACGTTGTTCCTCAGCTGGCAGCGCAGCAGGGCTGGCAAACCCCGAACAAAACGGTAGTGGCTTCCCCTAGACACAGGAGGTTAGAGACCATCGGAGGAAAGCTGTGAAAACATCGCTTCTTGCGGGAAGAAATAAATGCAGAAATAAATCAGTGCACTCTGTCCAGGCAAGCGGAGGGTGGCACAGGAAGGGTCCAGCAGCCGGGCGACTCCAGAGTCTACCAAGCAACCGCTCAGGCAGCAGCAAATAAATCACTTTGGCTGAAATTTTTCAAAAGCAGCTTTGGACATCTGAGGCTCCACGGAGAGTCGTGTGACACGCCATTTCCAGAGCACGCTCTGGTGCTGCCACTGCGTCCTCAAACCCATGTGTAGCGTCACGCCGTCCTCCGCAACGAGTGCCTGACAATTAACGGCCACTCCACCACAGGCAGAGAAGCCCACGCGTTCTCAGAGTCAGCAAAGTGCACGGCAGCGGCTCCGTCCAGCCGGCCGGTCCCAGGGCAGCCCGAGGCGAGCGTGGGGAGCGCACGGCCAGGAGCAACGGGAGAGCTGGGACCGGGCTGACGCCGTGCCGTGAAGCAACGGCCTGAGCAGCCCCATCCCTGCTGCCCCGCGAGCAGGGCCGGGGCATGGACCCCCACACCCAAACACCCGGAGCACCCACCAGTGACAGAAACGGGGAGGGGATCTTCAACGTTTTTCACCTGCTGTGGCACATGGCCCTCAGACAAATGCAGAGCCTCCGGGCTGAGTTTTCGTGCCTGTAAAAGGCAAAGTGCCCGTGGGCACCCACCGAGGGTCACCCTTTGGGGACGCAGGCGGGCGCCCGCTCTCGCCACAGAATCCCAGGATCCCAGCATGGCAGGGGCTGGCAGGGCCCTCTGGGATCCCCCAGCCCAACCCCCTGCCCAAGCAGGGTCACCCAGAGCAGGCTGCACAGCACCGTGGCCAGGCGGGGCTGGAATATCTCCAGAGAAG
>Ga0065711_1011448_pt1 | contig 10202 bp, 12 predicted proteins | sample Hoacrofraction12_FD_59098 | JGI IMG/M metagenome (GOLD analysis project Ga0065711, IMG submission 59098) | Hoatzin crop microbial communities from Cojedes, Venezuela - Epithelial fraction 12 v2 (version 2) | ecosystem: Host-associated > Birds > Digestive system > Esophagus > Crop | place...
CCTGGCATCGGGGTGCGTGGGGTGTGTGCCTTAGCTCTTTATTTCCCCTTAATGCAAGAAAAAAGGGATGGGAGCACTTTACTCAATTGCTTCTTTCGATAACGAGCCATAAAATCACCTGGATGATGCGAACCGTTTCTTTCTCTTTCTCTTTCTCTCCCCCCTGCTCCCCTCTGTCCCTGCTGCCCCCTCCCTCCCTCCCTGCAGCCCTCCTCCGTCCAGGGGTTCGTACGCTGGAAGGGCTTTGGCTTTCTCGGTTGAGGTCTCCACGCGTGTCGCGGCGCAGCCAAGATGCCCGAGCAGAGCAACGATTACAGGGTGGTGGTGTTCGGGGCGGCGGGGGTCGGCAAGAGCTCCCTGGTGCTGCGTTTCGTGCGGGGGACTTTCAGGGAAACCTACATCCCCACGATCGAAGACACGTACCGGCAGGTGATCAGCTGCGACAAGAGCATCTGCACCCTCCAGATCACGGACACCACGGGGAGCCACCAGTTCCCTGCCATGCAGCGGCTGTCGATATCCAAAGGGCACGCTTTCATCCTGGTGTACTCCGTCACCAGCAGGCAGTCCATGGAAGACCTCCAGCCCATCTTTGAGCAGATTTGTCAGATTAAAGGGGACATCCAGAAAATCCCCATAATGTTGGTGGGTAACAAAAGTGACGAGACGCAGAGGGAGCTGGATGCCAGCGAGGGGCAAGCCTTAGCCAGCAAGTGGAAGTGCTCCTTTATGGAGACGTCGGCCAAAATGAACTACAACGTGCAGGAGCTCTTCCAGGAGCTCTTGAATCTGGAGAAGAGGAGAACTGTCAGTCTCCAGGTGGATGGGAAGAAATCCAAGCAGCAGAAAAAGAAAGATAAGCTGCAAGGCAAGTGCTCTGTTATGTGATTGACTTTGGCCGGACTCGCACCGCTGGGCCGTGGTTCGGTCGGAGCACGGACTCCCACAGAAAATACGTTTCTGCTGGAGGTTTCAGACGAATCCATGCCTCGCAGGGCTATTGCTTTTCTCTGAAATCTCCGCTGGATTATTTTATGTGTTGGTTTTAAAGAGGATGGCTTTCTGCATGTTTATTTTTTTAACACAATAAATGTTCAGTGTTAGCAATGACATGTGACTAGGAGTTTTTAATGCAAGCAGTTTACAGAAGAGAAAAATGTCAGTCAGGAGCAAACATCTCTATTCCTGTGAGTACATGCTAGCTTTTAAGTACTGCCAGCTCGAAAGAAGTCATAGTTTCTCTAATACATATGCTTCAGAAATTGTTTTCAGGCATCTATTGACCAGAGCAAGTCTTTAACAAAGCGAGGCGTTTGCGCTGCGGATGAACACGTATGTGGCTCCAGATGCTTACTTTTTTGGCAGACAGACCGGCTCGCCTACCGAAGACGCAGTTTTGTGATGGTAGAAGCGAAGTTTTCCTGTGTGCCGTGCGATTCCTGAGACTTCTGCGGTTCCGTGAGTGATTACAGCCGTACCTGCACACCGTCGGGCTGTTTGCTGGTTTTACCCCCTTGGCTTGGCTTCCCCTGTTCCCCGAGGCAGGAGGTTCCGCGTGCTCTGGCTCCAAATCCAGGGGTGACTCTCGGCACCCTTGAGCACGAGCGGCCTCCTCCACGAAGGCGAGCAGGTTGTTGTGAGTGCCGGTTGATGCAGTCGCTGGTTGTCTTGGCGCTCGGCCTTTCCTTTCTCAGCTGTCAGGGTTGAATGTGGCTGAAGCGACTTTTGCAAAGTCTTCCTGGAGTTTTCATAGATATTTATTTCCCCCCCCTCTTACTTCGTCCAAGTTACCCAGGTTTTAGTTGAGACGTATGACAAGTCGGTTCAGGTAACGCTGCTTCGGGAAGAAACATCTACGCCTGGAAGGTGCCCGTTTAACGCAAACTCCTCTCTGATGGAAACTTTTAGCAGAGACTTCCCACAGCGGAAAGGACTGGAGGCACGGGCTTATCTCAGCTCCCTCGCCCCGCCTTTTTTTTTTGGGGGACAGGGAGCTGTTGTTAACAAGAGACAAGCATGCTAAGCATCATCTGTAGTGCACGGTTGAGAAAGATTTCAAGAAAATAAGTGCGGGTATTCGTCGTCAGCTGCAGATCTCCCACTTTGTGTATGTACTGGTCCAAGCAGAAGGCTGTAGGGACTTCAGTATTGCACTGCAGATCTGATTTTCACGCAACGTAGTCATGACGCTAGAGGCACGGGAGAGGGGAGCTGCTGCTTTTTATAGCGCTTTTCCAGTGAAATTATTTGATTGTTGAAGATGAACCGGAGATGCTGGAAAGTACATAGGCTTTCTTGGTTTGAAAGCATTAGTGTCTATTAATAACGGCTGGTTTTCTACGGGAGATGCTAGAGAAGGGCCTTTTCTCCCAGCGGTTATTCATGTGGTGCGGACTCCTACGCAACGCCGCGAGGTCTGTACCGGTGTCAGTATCCCACACGTTGGAGCCACTCTCACAGTCCACCTGCGGATGCTGCGTTGTCGCCCGTGTCTGTCCGTGAGCTGCTTTTCCAGCCTCCTCGGGCTGTTCCCATGCACACGTGAGGGGTCCGTGTGTGCCGAGGGAGTTTGCCCCTATTACAGCTGGAGCCCTCACGCCGCTTGATTCGGCAGAAAATCTTACCGCTACGATTTCGGAAACCCCGGCAAGTTCTGCGTGAGGGTTTGGTGCTGACTGAAGCGTTACGCTTGCTTGCCAAAACAGAGTGCCGGCTTGGCAAGCTGGTACAAGGGCTCCGCACCCGGTTTTTGTTGTTGGGGGTGATGTCCCGCGAGCTTCCTGCGGTGCTGGCTGTGCCGCTGCCACGCGTGGCCTTCGCTCTGCCGCGGTCGGGGCGAGTCGGGCTGAGGGGTGGCTGTAGGAGCAGCCATAACGGCTTGGCGTGGAGAGAACACTGGCTTTTTCCAGCATGGGTTTTGAGCTCTCCAGTCTTTCACTTCCAAGCAGTTACACAATGCTGCTCGGTGGGTCATTTTTAGCATCTGGCAATTATTATTGCAAAGACTATTTCAGTTCCAGCCCTTTGAAACCCCTACAAGTCACTTTAAGCCTTTTTAAAATGTCAAGAGACCTAATCCTGTCTCCACGACTCCCACGGCCTGCGCGGAGACGCCTGTGCACAGGCAGGGCGGCGCGTAGCTGCAATTATTCACGCGGCCGAGGCGCTCTGCAATGTGTCGTTAGCACTGCGGCCGTTTCCCTGGATGCGCTGTGGAGATCGCTGCGGAGGGGGCTCCGGCAGAGCCCCCGGCAGATCCCCGAGCTGCCTACGAGAGGGGGTCCCGCGGGGCTGGGTGGGCGATGGAGATGGTGCTGGGGGGCTCACGTCCCAGCCTAGCAGCTTGGAGCGGCTCGGGGACGGGTGAGGGCTGGCGCGGCGGCCTCTCGTGCTGTGTAAATCGTCTCTGCTTTGGGTGTGCTAGCTCGACTGTGTTGTGAATTAAAACTGTGTTAACAAATAAATTGCAAAATTGTATTGGTTTCCATATAAACTGAACTAGCCTGATTTTTGTGTGTGTAATGTATCATTCTTACAAGAAGGGAAATTTATGTTAATTGAACTGGTGCCTGTCAAGATGTTGTGGAGTCTCCTTCTCTGGAGATATTCCAACCCCGCCTGCACACGGTGCTGTGCAGCCGGCTCTGGGTGACCCTGCTTGGGCAGGGGATTGGGCTGGGTGACCCACAGAGGTCCCTCCAACCCTGACCATTCTGTGATTCTGTTGGCTAAAAAAAGTTCCATGCAAATCTAAATTACAGGGCCGTGTCTTCACAGTCTTCCAGGGAGCGATGTGGAGAATGACTGTAGTTTGTAACAGAGCAAAAAACACCGTATGGCTTGGGGGTGCTCGTTAATCGTTACGAAACGGCGGCCACGTTCCCCTAGTAGCTGAGCGTTCCTTCACGCGCCGCGTGTTCCTCGCAGCCCGGTGCAGCGGGTCGGTGCGTGCTGGAGGCATCGCTGCCCTCGCGCCCGTCCCGCCGGCAGTCTGGGGCCAGCGGCGTTGCTCCGCTGGAGAATAGTTGGAGATCCGTCGGGTTTGGGGACGGACGGGTAAGTTTTTGCTAAAAGGGTCCTTGGAGCGAGATGTGCCTCGTGCAGCTAGCGTCTGAGGAGTTTATTGCACGCCTGCTTGAGTTTTATTTCTCATGTAGGAGCATTTTGCTGAATTAAAGGAATAATGATTTTTCTTTAAGGATTAAAGTGTTTTGTAGCGTAAGGAATATACTTTGGAAGTAAATGCTTTTGCCTTTTTTTGAGTAAGTACAGTTTAAAAAAGTGGACAGATCTGTGTTGGGTTTTTTTTTGTATGTTTTTCAGAAAAAGCAGGAGATACTCTGAGGAGAAGCGTTCAGGTGAGATGGCTCGTCTGAGGTAAGCTCGCCGTTCTGCTGGCCGGCACAGCTCTGCGCTGCGTTACGGGCTTTGTCCTCCTTGCCGCCAGCGTGCTTTTCCCTGAGGCAGCGACAACGCGGTTTTATGGAGCTATTTATGCATCCCGTAAACTTCAGCTTGGAGACATGCCTTGACACACTGTTCCTACCTGGTGAGCAGAATCATAACTCACTATTCCCCACGCTGGTTGGTTTTCTCTCTCTCTCCCCCCCCACCTTCAATCGAACTTCATTTTGTCCCAGAACTCGCTGTTTTTCTGAAATGTTCGTCGTGAGCTCCGACGTGGCGAGACAAGGCCGTGGCAGGCGCTGGCACGGTTTGTGGAGTTGCTATTAATGCCTCCATAAGGTTCTTTCCAGGATCACGAGGTGACCGCCGCTGAAGGTAAAAATTCCTTCTGCAGCCTCCTGAACGAACGGCGAGAGCGGTCGGTCGCCTGGGAGCAGGCTGAGGCGTTTTGGGCGAAGTCGCTGCGTTTGCTCGCTGCCCTCTGCCCCAGGACTTGACGAGGACTGGCGATTCCCAGCTCTGGCCAGCTAGGCAGGTATTTCCAGCAAGAACTCAACCCTGCCTTTCGGTTTCTGCGCCAAGCAGGCGCTTTGATTTGGAAGCAGCACGGACTGAGCGCAGCATTAAAGCAGCTTTTCCTTAGATCTGCGTTTCAGCATCTCGAGCTTGCTTTGAAGCTTGGCTCAAAGTTTGCTCTGAAAAAGCAGTTCCTTGCTTTCTACTGCTGCAGAGCTCTTAAATAATTTTCAGAAGCAGCACTGCAGTTCATTCCCAAGGACTTGTTCAGCAATATTCAGACTAGGAGGTGTCAAATCAGAAGAGGTTTAAAGGAGAAAGATAATAGCACCTTCTCTTTCTTTGCCAGGGGAAGAACTGTTAACAGCACCTTTCATTTTAAAGGTGTTCCAAGGTTTCCTCTCTGCAAGTCAGAAATTCAGACATTTCCCAGTTAGTAATGCACCTTATTTCCATGCAGCACTTGTCGACTGGCTTGGGGCAGCTTCCTCCCTGGATCCGGCCAGCAAAATTTGTGTGGAGAGAAAATACCAGGGAGGAGAATCACGAGCAGCTCTTCTGCGAAAAATGTGAGCAGTAGCTGGAGTGTCCACCCACACACGTATTTTAAAAACAAGCTGCCAGAATATTGCTATATTCTAATTCCTCTTCCCGGAGCAGGGCAGGCACATGATTAATGTAACAAACAGCTCTGAATAATAAGCCGTGTTGCTTTATATGCATGGTCCGTAGCTCCAAGGTGCTCGGCACGCTCTGGAAGAGTAAAAGCGCATCTTAATCGTCGTCTGCTATCTTCTACAGTTTCTGTGGGGCGATTTAAGTATGTTGAAAGCATCTGAGAGCTAATTAAAATGCTAAAGACTGCTTAAAACTAATTGCAGCATGGCAGCCTCCTAGTTAATGGGTATTGCTGTGACGGTGCCCCTAATTTTTTCCTCTTTTTCCCTCTTTTGAACATACATCTAACAATGCGAAAGAACAGGAGGAGCGGTGAAAGGAGGGAAAGACACAAAGACCGGCGCTGCCTCGGTACGGGCATGGGGGCCCACCATGGCCCATCGCTTCTCAGCAGCCGGCGCTGAGAACTTGCTCCCTGACTGGAGGAGACACCCAAGGCCGTTGATCTGCTGTATAACAGCAGCTCTGCGACCCCCCCAAGCTCTGCCGACGAGGGTGAGTGGGATCACAGGGCTCTTCCCGACCTGGAAGCAGCAGCCGGGCATGTGACAGGCATCCGTGACCGCGCAGCGAGGGCCAGGCAGAGCCCCCCAAAAATGTGTCCTGAGCTGTGCCCGCGGGCACTCGGCTGCAGGAGAACGCTGCGTTTTCCCGAGCTGTTTGGGGTCGATGCTGTGTGTGTATTTATTTAGCTCTGGTCAATGCAATGAGCTATGTCTGTGGGAGACTGACTCCTATTTAGCTCTAGTGAAAATTTCAGTGCTGGCAGAGAGCAGGAAGCGGAATCCAACCAAAACTCACTTTCTGGGCACAGCTGTCCCCCAAAGCGCCAACGCGACTCGGGTGCCCGGTCCCTCTGGCTCCGGGAGGCCCGAGGCAACAGGGCACTGCGCAGCCGGCGTCGTTTGGCAGCGTTGCACTTGTACCCTGCTGAATACACAGAGTTACCCCGGGCTGCTCTCCTGGGCTGCTCCTCGGATGGCCGGGCGGGTCTGCAGCTCGTCTGTCCCAGCGACTGCCTGCTGAAGGCGGCAGATGCGGATCTAGACGCAGCGCTGGATGAAAACCTGACCCTCCGAGAGCAGCGGGAACCTCGCTGCTGGCGTGAGTAGCTACAGTGCTAACTCCAGAGCAAAGCACGTCTGCTTCCCAGCTGGAAACTGTCTCCTGCTGGAAGGTATTGCATCTGTTTTTAATGATTGCAATTTAAGGCATTTTATTGATAACGAGGTGTTATTAACACAGCCGTGAGGAGACCCTTGCACCTCACCAGCTGAGCCCTCGACGTCTTCTCCAGCTACAGCGAGGTGGTTTTCTTACACCCGTGAATGCTAAAATACGTAGCACCCACTGCTGAACCATCTGGGTGGCACGGAAGCAAAAACCTTGCGTCTTGAGGGACAGCGAGAGCCGTGGTGTTTCACCTCTGCTTTTCGGAAAGGGCTCTTCTGAGGCGACAGCCGTTCATACCCAGAGGTGGGGCTGAAATAAAACACATCAGCATCAGAACAACATCCACGGCGGAGCAACCTGGGCGTGCAGGGGTGCTCCGGGCTGCCCGGGAGAGGTGTGGGTGTTGGCGTTTGAGGTTGTCAACCAGAAATGCAGAGAATCCGGCCAACAGCAGCACCGACTGCACGGCAAAGCCTTGGGGTGAGCTTTACCGGGCCCGTGGCTCCCGGGGCTGAGCCCGCAGTGGAGCAGGAGTGGGCCATGGGTGCCCACGGGTACGTCCCACAGTCCCTTGGACCTGGCGGCTCCCACCCTGCCGTGGGGCGAGCATCTGGCCGGGCTGGGGAGCCGGCACGGCACGGCACCGAACACTCCGGCATGGGGACCCGCGGGGAGCTTTCTTTTTATATCTCAGTGATGCATTTATGTTTCTCAGACTAAAAATATCTAAGGATGGAGATGTGAAGACTCTTCTCTCCTACGTTGTCGTTTCTTCTTTGTTCCTACATGTTTTTTTCCAACCCCAGCATCCCGTTATCTGCCTCAGGCTGCCCGTGGGCTCCCGAGGGACAAGCAGCTCGCACCCAGGCAGTGAAAATCCCTCCCTGGAGGGAAAAATCCACCTGTCAGCTGGGATCCCCGGACAAAAACCAAGGTCTGGTCTGAGAAGGGACCGATGAAGAGGCTTCTTCAGCCAGCGTTGGCTGCCCACATCCCGATGCTGTTGAGCAGACAGCTCTTGGCTGCGTCACTGCCATCGCTGCCGTCACTGCCGCCGCCGGCTCGGAGCATCCCAGGGGATGGAGGTGTAGGGGATGGAGCCGACCCCGGCCAGCAGATAAAACCTACCTCTGCAGAAAGCTCAGCCCTGAACGGGGCCATACAGGCTTGCTGAGATTAATCTGGAGGTGAGGGGGTGACGGATCGTTCTCCCTCTGCCTCCGAGGAGCAGCGCAGCGGGGCTGCGAGGCGTAGGTCTGTCCCTGTGCAGCCCTGCCACGTCATTTCTACGAAGTAAGGCCCACAAAAGGAAAGGGGAAGAAAATTAATAAATAAGGGGATGTTTGTGCTCAAATTGTTTCAGCTGTTTCTGCTGTCAGATGCTTTACCAGCTGGCCAAGCTGAAACGGGGAGATGGGCTGGTTTCTTGATTATCTGGAAAGATGAGCCAGAATGTGGCTCAAAAATGGAAAATATTTCTACTGACTCTAAGAAATTACTCTTTCCCACAGGCGTAATTCCAGGCATTGATTTGTTAGTCTCTTTTTTCAATTAAAAAATAGTCTTACGCACAGGAAAGAGGATGCTGACGTGTGGCTGGTGTTTGTCCATAACGCGAGTCACGCGCAACAGCAGGAGATTTGGTGTTTTAATATTTTTTGTGGCATTCTGTACTGCTGGAAACAGCCTTGGCACGGCCCGGGGTGCTGCCGGGCTTCCCGGGCGATGCTCGGCACGGGCAGGGCTGTGCTCCCGGCTGGGTGCAGCCCATGGGACGCAGAGGGGGAGAGAAGCAGCTTAACCCCCTGCCCTTTCTGTGCTGAGCTGGCTGGCAGAGGCGAACAGCAATATTTCTCTCGTAGTCTGTCTCCTTTAGCAGAGCCCATTCAACAAAAATAGCCAAGATAATGAATTTTTTAATTTTTTTTTTTTTAGGCTTGTTCATTCAGGCTTTGCTCTGGGGATGCAAGAAAGTGGAGTGCTGGGGGGGCTGGGATGGAGCCGGCTGGCAGCAGCACAGGGTCCATCATGGGAGGGACTGAGGCTGCTAACAGGGTCCATCATGGAAGGGAAGGCATCTGCTAATGGGGTCCATCATGGGAGGGAATGTGGCTGCTAACAGGATCCATCATGGAAGGGAAGGCATCTGCTAACAGGGTCCATCATGGGAGGGACTGAGGCTGCTAACGGGGTCCATCATGGGAGGGAATGCATCTGCTAACAGGGTCCATCATGGGAGGGAATGCATCTGCTAACAGGATCCATCATGGGAGGGAACAGGGCGGCTAACGGGGTCCATCATGGGAGGGAAGGCATCTGCTAACGGGGTCCCTCATGGGAGGGACTGAGACTGCTAACGGGGTCCCTCATGGGAGGGAATGTGGCTGCTAACGGGGTCCATCATGGGAGGGAATGCATCTGCTAATGGGGTCCATCATGGGAGGGACTGAGACTGCTAATGGGGTCCCTCATGGGAGGGACTGAGACTGCTAACGGGGTCCCTCATGGGAGGGACTGAGACTGCTAACGGGGTCCCTCATGGGAGGGAATGTGGCTGCTAACGGGGTCCATCACGGGTGGGACTGAGGCTGCTAACGGGGTCCATAATGGAAGGGAATGCATCTGCTAATGGGGTCCATCACAGGAGGGAATGTGGCTGCTAACGGGGTCCATCACGGGAGGGAATGCGGCTGCTAACGGGGATGGCGATGGAGAGCAGGGACCACTCTTGGCCGGGGACTGCAGGCTCTGACCCCGGCCCAGAGGAGCGATGAGGGATGGCTGCCCTGCAAATTGCATTGCGCTGTCTCCCCTACCTCCGGTTCTCCTTCCCCGCGTGTCTACGCGGAATTTGATTACTCTTCTGCTCTAGAGAAAACCTTTCTTGACTGCTGGCTGCAGACGTCTGCCTGCTTTATTTAGAAAGTACCTTTCTGTGGCTGTTACTCTGGACTCTGCCCGGTGAGCTGAACCCGCAGGATAGCTGGGGCCGCGCTCCTCCCGAGAGCCACGACAAGCCACCGAGTCAGAATTCCCCTTCTGCGCAGATCCTGGGGAAAAATCACTGGTTTTTGGGGGGGCATGACACAATTTTGAAGCATTTCCTAGGGAAGGGAGAAAGCTAAGAACTGAGCTTTTCTGCTCTCGCCCGGCTCCTGCCTGCTCCATCCTCATCCTCCCTGCTGGGAGAAGGGCAATAGGTGGGCCTGGGGACCCCGCTGCAGCGCCTGCCGACCCGGCCGGCTGAGACCCCCATGCTGACTCCTTCGGGCACCCTGTGAAAGAAGCGGGCAATTTACGCAGGGTTTTGGTGTCTCGTTTGCATCAAGAAGAGTGTGGCCAGCAGGACAAGGGAGGTTCTCCTTCCCCTCTACACTACCCTGGTGAGGCCTCATCTGGAGTACTGTGTCCAGTTCTGGGCTCCCCAG
>Ga0065711_1051860_pt1 | contig 10202 bp, 4 predicted proteins | sample Hoacrofraction12_FD_59098 | JGI IMG/M metagenome (GOLD analysis project Ga0065711, IMG submission 59098) | Hoatzin crop microbial communities from Cojedes, Venezuela - Epithelial fraction 12 v2 (version 2) | ecosystem: Host-associated > Birds > Digestive system > Esophagus > Crop | place...
GGGCACAAACTCAGGCACAGGAAGTTCCGTCTGAACATGAGGAAGAACTTCTTCCCTCTGAGGTTGACAGAGCCCTGGAACAGGCTGCCCAGGGAGGTTGTGGAGTCTCCTCTCTGGAGATATTCAAGACCCGCCTGGACAAGGTCCTCTGCAGCCTGCTGCAGGTGACCCTGCTTTGGCAGGAGGATTGGACTAGATGACCCACAGAGGTCCCTTCCAACCCCTACCATTCTGTGATTCTGTGATTCTGTGACATTTGCCACAAATTTAGAATGTCACTCTTGATGAGCTTCTTATTTTATTTGGGTTTTCTCAACAGTTTTGCTCCTTTCCACTAGGAAAGACATCACAGAAAGGGGTCCTAAGGAGAAAAAGTCCTTGTACGAAAGACAATCTCTAAAAAAGTTTGTTTGAACTTTGAAAAACAAACAATGAATCGCAAAGTTTGTCCTTCTACAGACAAAAACGTGGATTCTTATTTAATAAGCAGTGAAGAAATGTGTTGTTAAATACAAACACAGAAAATGGAAATACAGATAAATTAAATGCCACTTTTTATGATAGCATTACACATTGCATCACAGCCACAAATTGTAGCATGAACGAAGAAGGACCAGCAATGAAGACCATGTCATTTCTAGCATGAGATACTAGATATATCTGATTACTGCAGAGGAAGAGAAGTCCTAGTTAAAATACTAATCTAGCTCTGCAGATGTGGAATCAAATCTCATCTTTTCTGCAGACTTCCTATTTACCTGCTATAAATCACCTCATTTCTACCTTATTTCTCTGGGTAAAATAGTTATCCTACCACTTGCTTGTCACACAAGGTATTTTGAGCAGAAATATGTAAAGATGAGGGGCATTTCACTATTTTAATGTTGCATAGTTTTAGTTACACAGTTACATTATTATTTTTGAAGTTAGTATTTTTATATAATCTTTCTCATGTATAAAAAATCCCAAATTATAGAAGTTGCACTTCATGTCACAACTTACATTTCCAAATACGTGCATAGAACAAATCAAACTAGGTAGCAGAACACTATTACTCAGGAATAATTTTTAAATGTATAAAATGGCCAGTTCTTCAGTGATAGCTTTTTTAAAATCTGCATGTAACAGACAACTCACAATACACCTTCAGTGGTGACAATCTTCATAGCGCAGTGCTATTTAAAGTTTGGAAACACAACATTGTATGTTACGTTGCATTTTACAGCAAAAGAAGTGAGTGCCGTTATTAAAAGACATGCTGTTTCGAACTAGTGTATACACAACAAAGAACTTGCATTCCATACTTATCACTAGACTAGAGAAGTAACACTGCATCACATCTCAATAGTCAAAACCAAAAACTACATAGTACCATTTATATGAATGCCTGTCTCCTGTATTATCTCTTTTGGAAGAAAGAAAGTCTTAGCTAATTCTTTCAAAGCACCTTAGTTGTTTGTTTTTATCTTTGCTGACAAATCTTGCTCCTTTCTGGAGACACAAAAGACTCCTTGGCAGTGAAGCCAGAGTAGATCTGCCAGGAAAGAGGAAGATCTCAGAGCAAGAAGTGGAAAAAAACGTTCAAGGAAAACCACAATGATACATGACACCTGTGTGTCATAGATTTTTTTCCAAGCTGTTAACATCTCAGCTATGAGAAAAGAGAAGGGATAGAGGCAGACAGGCAGATTTACCCTACACTAATTTCCCAATCTTCTTCTAAGGGTGATGATGTTTCATCATTCCTATTAAAGCAGCTCAGGAACCCTGTAAGAAAAATGGTAAGTCCTACCGTACCTCTCCTAGCTACTCTGAAAAGCTGCTGGTTGCTGGCCTTGTATCTTGTATGAAGGATTTTTCTTTGTATAGACCAAAAGTTTCTTTGTATAGGCCAAAAGTCTAGTTTGGAGAGAAGGATGCTGAGGGATGACATAATTGCTCTCTACAGCTTCCTGAGGAGGGGAAGTGGAGACAGAGGTGCTCATCTCTTCTCCCTGATATCCAGTGATAAGACGCATGGAAACAGTTCAAAGCTGTGCCAGAGAAGGTTTAGACTGGACATTAGGCAGCATTTCTTTACAGAGAGTGTTGTCAAGCACTGGAACAGGCTTCCTAGAGAGGTGGTCGATGCCCTGTACCTGTCTGTGATTAAGAGGCATTTGGACAATTACTGTATAACATTCTTTAATTTGGCCAGCTCTGAATTGGTCGGGCAGTTGGACTTGATGATCATTGTCCCTTCCAACTGAAATACTCTAGTCCAGCCTAGTCTAGTCTGTTAACTACACAATGTAATGATTCCGTAGCTCTTTGTCTGTCAAATCTAGGAACTTATCAGTAATTAGCCTTTTACCTTGTTTCAAAATTAGTCTTCTATCTTGCTTCAAACATGCTGCTTGAATGGATATATCAGGAACAGAGTTTCCAGGAAAGGATGGTTTACCTCACATCAGCAGATAACTCCCAGTCCTCCCAGCTGGATATGGACAGATGATGCCTGTTGAACAAAAAAAGACATATAGAGAATATAACGTTTCTTTTGTTTTTACCTATGATTAAGAGATATGCACAATAAGTAAATTTCAAATGCAAATTATATTTTTAGCACATTAAATGTTGAGAGATAAGTACAGATTGTAAAATAAAAATCTATCTACGGCTGCAAAGCAATCAAAAAACCCATAACATCTCAATATATTTTCTGAGAATTTGCATGCAATCAGACTTTGTAAAGTATTTATATTAGGTTTCTTTGGTGTTTTGAGGTAGAATTCATTTACTAATTTGGCTTCCAGAAAATCACTAGATTAGAGAAACAGGGAGGGGGAGATATTTCTTCACCTTTAGATATGAAAGAAGTTTAACTGAAAAAGTCAAGAGAAAAAGTGTATGACTAGCTTAAAAATGTAGATATGTATGACTTTAAACATAATTAAGTATTCATAGTAAGCTTAAAAAAAAAAGATAAATATTTTCATTGGTTTCCTGAGCTGCAGACAACACGAAGTTTGGTGGGAGTGTTGATCTGCTCAAAGGTAAGAGGGTTCTGCAGAGGGATCTGGACAGACTGGATCGATGGGCCAACTATATGAAGTTCAACAACACCAAATGCTGGGTCCTGCACTTCAGTCACAAGAACCCCATGCAACACTACAGGCTAGAAAGATGCTGGGCAGAAAAGGACCTGGGGGTGCTGGCTGACTGCTGGCTGAACACGAGCCAGCAGTGTGCCCATGTGGCCAAGAAGGCCAATGGCATCCTGACTTGGATCATGAATAGTGTGGCCAGAGGGAGTAAGGAAGGGATGGTGCCCCTGTACTCGGCACTGGTGAGGCTGCACCTCGAGTACTGTGTTCAGTTTTGGGCCCCTCACTACAAGAAGGACATTGAGGTGCTGGAGTGTGTCCAGAGAAAGGCAATGAAGCTGGTGAAGGGTCTAGAGAACAAGTCTTACGAGGAGCGACTGTGGGAACAGCCTGCCCAGGGAAGTGGTTGAGTCACCATCCCTGGAGGTATTTAAAAGATGTGTAGACATGGCGCTTAGGGACACGGTTTAGTGGTGGACTTGGAAGTGATAGGTTTATGGTTGGACTCGATGATCTCAGAGGTCTTTTCCAACTTAAATGATTCTGTGATTCTATGATTCTAAGGAAAGACTTTAAAGTTTTTGTTGCTTTTGTCTGGACTTTTGTCCAATCCATTTTATAAAAAGGATCATTTTGAACAGTCACAGCAAAATCTAAATTTGGCTAATAAAACCATTCAGTTGCAGAATTTCTGTCTGGATGCATCTGTATTTTGAGACAACCAATGTCAAGTTCAGGAACACTTTCAAAATTAATACATTTCAGTGCAAACCAGGAAAAAATTTGTATTTCCTGGCTATAAGAGCCATTGCAGCAAAGACTTCTGGCACCACAAAAATCACGCAGATATCCATGAAGCTCTTCACAGCTCAGCACAGATGAATTCATCTGCTGGTTAAACAGAAGAATTGTATGAAAGCTGAAGCTTTGCATTCTCAGCAGATGAAAACAAATCAGTAGTTTCAGGGGTGCTTCATACTATAAAGCAGTCATTTCAAGCATAAGGAAAATAAGTGCTATCATCATCTAAGAACTGGAAAAATATCATAATAAAATTATTCAGTTTTATTGTTTCTTTCTCTCTCTTTTGAGTGTCCTTTAAATACTACTAGGTTTTTATAAGCTGAATGGTATTCAGTGTATTACCTGGACATTTTTTCCTCGTCTTTTAACTATCAGTTTGTTTTCCATAGTGAGTAAACTGATCTGTTTTAAATTCTGGAATGTGCTTCTGTGTTCTGCTCTCAGTTAAATTCAGGCAGCTATTTATTCTGTAATAAACAGAACAATTTTTTCCCCAACATTTAGTGTCACAGCTAAATTGTAAGTTGCACCAAGCAAAGTATTTATGTTGGCCTACATTAAAAGAAGCTGAGGATGTTAATTTCAATACATTAAATTTTGCTTTTCATTCCAAACTACCATAAATTCTCCATAACCGTGCTGACTTCAGAGAGTGTTTTACATGTCTAAATGCTACAGGAATAGTTTATTTAAATAATGAAGCCTATCAGAGGTAAGGTGAATTTATCAATTGTTTCTTCAGGAGAGGCCATCAGAAGAAGGAGATGTCCAAAGAAGGTTTTGTACTATTATTTGCCTGCAATGAAAGAAAATGGTAATTGAGGGACAAAACATCTCATTTGATTCACAGAAATAATTTTCACCCATATTGTTATGCCTGAGTTCTGATTACAAATTAGTACTTTTCAGAAGATGTTATTACGGCAGTAATGAGCCATCAATTGAATTAAATCTGTAATCAAAAATCAGAAAGTTGTGTAATCATAATCAAGCTTGTACAAATTCTTTCTCCACTGGAAGAACAGCCACAGGCCAAAGGAAAGAAGTCTGAGAAGGTATCCGAGCATTTTCTCTAGGGTGTTTTCTGTAAAACCTACTTTACAGTCACTTTCACAAGAGCAAATGAGAGAAAAGACAATGCAAAATAAAGTACTTTGTTTTCAGACCTATATTTCCTTGCTACTGTATTGGTGCAATATGAAGCCTACATATCTTATTGCTTCATTACATGAAAAATAAAAACACAAATGCAAAGATCTTTAATTGTTTTTAGATTTGGAGCTTATCAGACATTTCTCAGCGGCAGTCAGAAAATAATGAATTTGACAGGATCAAAGCATTCTTCAGGGATATACCAAATATGTTGCAACCTTTGAGGAAAATGTAATCATTTTTGGCTACTCTGCCCCTCGTCCATCTCCTGGGTGCTTGGCTGTTAAAGCCCTTTATCTAGCCAAATCCTGTGTTGCTTAATCTTTTGAGCTCTTTGGGGTTTTCGTAAGCGCTCTGGTTGGCAGAGTTCTCAGCCACCATCCAAGCTCGTAAAGGAGCTGGTAAGATTTAGCAGTTCCCTGGGCAGCTGGAAATCAAGACAGTACAGCAACAAAGATGAATTCTCTAGAGCTACTGCCTCACTCTGCAGCCACCTCGCTCCAGCGTGCCACAGACAACACCAAGCATGCTACCTAAATGTTGTCCCAAGCTGTCTGAGCTACGTGGGTAACCAGTTCCTTAATAACTTGGCTCTCTGGACATTCCCAGTTGCTTCCTTTGGCAGCTTTTTATCTTCCTGGCAACACTGCTTCCCAGAAGCCATTTTACAAGCTGGTAAAGCCAAGGATTCATGAGGTGGACAAAAATTTAAAAAATGCATTGTATCTTTACCTTTTTTTCTCCTTGAAATCCTGCCTCATATGAATTGTTGCACCTCTGAAATTTTCTTCCAGTGATGGCTCTGTTTTTTAAATGTTAAAAAGTTCATTGCAAGGGCCTTCCATTTCTCTGGCCAACAGGATGTTTGCTTTGATCTTGATAATTGTCGGACTTCATTGTTTCTCTCATTTTCACCTCACAGTTCTCAAACGATACACCTACACTCCAAAACATATCTAGCTGTTTCACCTTGTCCAAAGAAGAAGAATCCTGCTGAAATGTCATCATTATCAAAAATGAAGCGAGACATAGGAATAAGAATACAAATATGGTTTAATTAATTAGCACAGCCTCTACTGAAGTTTGCTCCCCACAGTCTGCTTAGTTTGACATTGAAATGAGCAGTGAAGGAGCAGAGGTTAAATGCTCATAAACTTTCACACCATCTACCACTTCAAAGACTTGACTGTCACATTGGTCTTCATTTCTCTTAGTGGTCCACCCTCTAGAGACATTCAGTCTTCCTTTCTGTACTTAATGGTTTGATTTTCTTTGGAGACCTTTTGTTTTTTGGCTTACTGGATGACAGCTAGAGGTTCCAAGTTTGCAGTGGAGCTCCAGGATGACATATATTCTTCAGGGGAGGGAAACAGCTTATCCTACCTCTGCTTATGGAGAATATGCAGAGTTCAACCCATCACGAGAGGTAAAGGAGCAGGAGTATAAAATGAGTACATTGAGACCTAACCCAGAGTACTGCGTCCAGCTCTGGACCTGCCAGCACAGGAAAGACATGCATCTGATGGAGCGGGTCCAGAGGAGGCAACAAAGATGATCAGAGGGATGGAACATCTCTCCTAGGAGGAAGGGCTGAGAGAGTTGGGGCTGTTCAGCCTGGAGAACAGGAGGCTGCTGGGAGACCGTATAGCAGCCTTCAAGTACCTGAAAGGGGCCGACAAGAGAGCTGGAGATGGATTCTTTAAAAGGGCACGTAGTGATAGGACAAGGGTAATGGCTTTAAACTAAAAAAGGGTAGATTTAGATTAGATGTACGAAAGAAATTCTTTATGACGAGAGTGGTGAGGCGCTGGCACAGTTTGCCCAGAGAGGCCTTGGCAGCCCCCTCCCTGGCAGTGTTCAAGGCCAGGTTGGATGGGGCTTTGAGCAACCTGGTCTAGTGGGAGGTGTCCCTTCCCATGGCAGGGGGGCTGGGACTTGATGATCTTTAAGGTCCCTTCCAACCCAAATCATGCTCTGACTCTATGAAAATCCTAAAATTTATTTCACAATTGCCGCCTTCTGTGTAACACCAACATGAAACTAGACAAATGAACTACCTATTTGTTTATGCACATCATAATTACTTTCCCCCACTCCACTAGAAGTATATTTTTTTATAACATGCAAACACTCAAAGTCGTAGGCAAGCTGAGCATCAGCCTACTGTACTTTTAAGAGTTTTTCTGATGGAGAAAAATGTTCACCTGTTGTAAACAATGTCTATTAAAAAGAAGAAACCAGAAATTTAATAGTTTGTGAAAACTTGTATGTCAAAGTAAAAAAAAGGCACCTACATGTCAGCTTCCATTTACAACCAAGTATTTTTTCCTTTAAAAAAATAAAAATCATATTTTTGTGTCTTGTGTCCTTGATTTGTAAAAGTGAAATACTCTCGAAGAGCATCTGAAAAAGAAAAGTGCCATGAAATCAGCTTACAGAGGAAATGTTAAGGTCTGCCAGTGCACATGCATAGCAGTGTGTGAATTCAGCCTTGCTCTGAGCAGGGGCTTGGACCAGGTGACCTCCAAAGGTCGGTCCAAGTTCCTCTGCAATTCTGCATCTTACTGCCCAGGGCACTCAGCACACAGCATATCTGCCACCACAAAACCAGCCTGCCTGACAGCTTGTGTAATGGGGCCACTGCAGGAACACAGGGGCGAAGTGGCCTTTGATCTCCAGACTGAATGATGGGCTGGTAAGAACATTACCAGTCAGGGTCTTCTCGTTTCTCTGACAGGAACTGCTGTCATTATCCCAGCAGCAAGGCAGCCAGCTGCGTGTCCACACTTCAGTCACCCTATTTCAGTGTATTAACTCCACCCACTGTGAAGAGACAACTGTGTTAATATGCAAGGTGTGACCAGGAGTGGGTGTAGTGCAGCAATCTGTCCCATTTTGCCTCTTCTGCTAAGTGGTAGCAACCTCTGTCAGAAAAGTAGGGCAGGCAGGAGAACTAACATTGGAAATTGCTGCAGCTAAATCTGTCAGAGCCTTTTTCACAGGTTTTTGAATATAGATAGGAAAGGTAATTTCCAGCCTGCAGTCCTAAAGCTGCATACCTGCTTTCTCATGGTCATCAGCTTCTGTATGTGTAATTCCTATTTCTAACACTTTCAGATATTTCACATGATATTTGCAAGCAGTTCAGTTCCAAGATACATTTCTGCCTACAATTGCAGCCATCTGCCCTTACTCTGGCAGATACCAGCTAGTTTGAGCTCTCCCCCTTTTGATTTATAAATGATTCCATAATGCATCGTTAAAACAATCTTTTAATTATGACTGATTTTAAAGAATATAGTCTGTCTTCTTTCATGTAAGTGGATGTAAGTGTGAGGTTTCATAACACAAAGCAATTCAGCAGGATATTTTTTCATCTTTTCATTAATAATCTCTCTCATTTATAGTCCTTAACTCTATTTACTCCACAGGCACTCAAAAACCAGATTATGCTACTGAACTATAGCATTTTATGGTGAAGTACAGAGAGGATGTTACTTCTTGCCAAACAAGAAGTAACATCCTTTTTAAGAGCTCTGCTCTAGACTGTCCCTGCCGCCCTCAGAAGACAGGAACTTCATTTCCAAGTTTTCAAAAGATGCAATATATATTTCAATGACTTATATTAGCAGAATTTCAACCTGTACGTCTGGCAAAACTCCTGAGAACCACTACTGTTAGTAAAGAACTTTAATTAAAGCAGAAGACTATGCTGAAGAGTTTCAGGTTTTATTCTGATCTTTATCACAGGCTTGCAATGACACGGTTCATAAATCTGACGATTTCTTTGTGCCTTAGTTTCTCCCACATGTAAAATTAGATCATTGCCTAATACACAGGGATGTGGAAACCCTTTATTTTTAAAGCGTGTAAAACACTTTCTGATCTTCACCTAGAAACAGAGGTTTACTTTTTTCCTGTATCTTCACATGCTAATTAATTCAGATACAGAAAAACAGATAAATACCGAGTTTTTTCTGCTTTGAGAGGAGCAGACGGTTATCATCTGTTTAGCATTTCCACATTTCTTTTTCTGCCCTTTCAGCAGCCAAGAAAACTAATATGCCTGAAATCATCTATTAGTTTCAAAAAAAGAATTTATACATTTACTCTTGCTATCTACATGCTTTACAATGTGCATATATATTAAAACAGAAAAGGCATGTATTTGGTGACACAGAATTGTAGAATTAAATTTTTTAAAAAGTTATATTTCCCTCAAGGCTGATATATACTTACATTTTTATTGCTGAGTCATGTTATCAAAATATACTCTAACAACTGTCATAATTTTTACTAGTAAGGGTAATTCCCAGGGGTCTTGACAGGATAGGAAGCACTGAGCTATGGCTGCAGGACAGACAGGGGGCCTTGATCCATGTCCTGCACGATTTAGGCTCTATGACGGCCCAGATTTCCTCTAGAAAATGTTTTTCTGCTGGTGTTAGACATTGTCCGTGTCAGAGATACAAGCAATAAACACAGGGAACTGCCACGATCTTCCTTTAGTCAGAGATTTAGTAATTTACTTCCAGGGGTTTGAGCATCAGTTGTCAGAACACTGTTTTGGAGAACAACATAAAACTAAAGCGATGACTATGGGGAGGTCCATGTGGAGCTTGTGGAGCCCACTGAAGCCTTCTAAGAAACAAGTATCCTCTCTTACCTCTGCCTGTTCTTTTATTTAAGTCCAGCAGTTGATGCCATCCATCACTCACTTCCTAAGCAGGAGGACTTACGGTAGTGTGGGAAAAGCGGTAGGGCAGAGGCAGAGGAAGAAGAAATGATAGGGTCATATGCACAGTCCTGAAACAGGGGAGCAACATCTGAATAGACTAGGAAGAGGCATGAGTTACAGTAGATACTATAGAGGTCTGTGTATTTGTGAGGATCACGCACAGTATGGAAAGGACTGACTATTCGTGATCTCTTCCCATACAAGCACAAGCAGCTATTGAATGAAGTTAATTGGAGACATGCTCAATACAAACAAATGTGAAACACTGCTTGAAACATTTACAAGATTTCTTTGAAATTACGTTAGAAAAGGAATATCTAAGTGAGAGCAATTAATTCTAGTGGAAATATTTTTTTTTATTTCTTTAAGACATAGTTTAGCATCTCAAAAATATTATTTAGAAACATGTTTAAAAAACAAAA
>Ga0065711_1051861_pt1 | contig 10202 bp, 3 predicted proteins | sample Hoacrofraction12_FD_59098 | JGI IMG/M metagenome (GOLD analysis project Ga0065711, IMG submission 59098) | Hoatzin crop microbial communities from Cojedes, Venezuela - Epithelial fraction 12 v2 (version 2) | ecosystem: Host-associated > Birds > Digestive system > Esophagus > Crop | place...
GGGGGGGGGGGGGGGACGAGGAGAACATTACCTTATAAATAAGGTCCTTTAGTGTCCCTTTTTCACTGAATGGTCTAATAACCAGCGCTGAAGATTCATTGGCAGTGGCAAAAGTGATTTTGTAAATATAGGGATGCTACCAAAAGAAGAAACTGCAGGTAAGTTTTAGATGACAGATTCTGTAATTCATTTCTGCTCAATTCACAAGTAAGAAAAGCTCTGCCTGAATTATTTATTTAAAGTAATAAATTGGATTCTGTCACTGACATTTGCTCAAGTTATTCAGTCTTAACCTGGAGTAAATGCAAAGAAAACGTCATAGGGATAGTGTTCAATTTCCACACAATTTTTTTAAAAAGTCCACTTTCTATTTTTAACAAAACAGACAGGCAGTTTAAACAAATTAAGACTCCAGCACCATTAACACTTACACATGAGCAGCTTTACTGCAGGTTTAAGTCATGCTAAGCTAACAAATTCATTCATGGTTTTATACAACTGTGGCACATAAGGAAATTCAGCATTAATAGCTGTCACAACACTTTTATGTCTTCAGAAATTATTACAACAAGTTCCTGCAACTTTGTGAAACCAAATGAGACAGCACAGTTGGAAATAAATTACACATGCAACACATACACTAATTGAAACTGCTAGTTAGGAAAATACCCCTTTTTCATGTCTTCTTTTAATACATCAGTTTCAGTCGGGTTTGGGGGTTGAGCAGCCTGGTTTTCAGCCTCTTCTGTCCTCTGCATCTGCTAAGTTCCAGGACTGCACAGAGGTTTAGCAGCTTAAACACCCCCCTTTTCAGCCAGCCTCTCACATGCTTAACATCCTTAAAGAGAAACTCCTCTTGGAGTCAAATGCCAGTTTTTCAGAGATGCCTGGTGGATTTATAGTGTGGCATTGCACAGTCTCCACTGTACCTCTAAGATACTCCTGTATGAAGTTCAAAGTACTGAAAAAACGACTCTCGTTGCACTGCCTTATCCACTGCTGCCTGAGAATATTCCCAGCACACGGTTCAGCAACTACGCCTAGACAGCACTATCCTAAGAGTCTAAAAGTGTTGAGGAGCTGAAATAAAAGCTCATGATCCCACAGTACTGCCCCAGAAGAGAGCAATACAATTAACCACAACTCTGAATCTCCTGTAATAATCCTGCAGGACTATTATTTGTGCTGAGAACGTGTTACCTGACATTGTGTGGGAAATGTAATTAAAAGGTTTGCACATCTTTAAATGAAAGCAACTCTAAAATTACAAAGTATATCTACTAGGTTACATGTGCTTTTGCAAGATCAATCCTTGACAAGCACTATCGTGCTGGCACAATTTAAAAGTCTTCAAGCAATACTCACAGAACAGGAAGAAAGAAGTTTCACAGCATACTGGAAGTCTTTGTCAGACAAGTATTTATCAGGGCCAAGATCAGCCTGGAAATAAATAGGAAAAGAATGGCACGGTAATAGATGCTGCATTCCATAAAGAAAATGTGATCTACGTTCTGCTCTCGCAAATTAAGACAGCTGCTTGAAGGTATATTTTGAAGAGCAAGCAAGGAAATCACACAGAATGAAACTTGAAACGGTCATGGTTTCACAATACAAAGTGTCTGAGAGTAAATATTATTGCCTCCTTCCTCCCCCATATCTGACATGCATTACTACCACTGAATGAACTCTGCCAACCCCAAACTGGGGGACTGCGTGCATTGTGAACTGATAAGGCTTAAACCTCCTCCTTCTTCCTCCCCAGCAAAAAAAAACCCTTCCCTCCTACTGCAAGCTTTAGTGATATCCGCTTTCCAGTGAAGTCTCACGAACAGCTATACTGATAATTAAGAGGGCAGCACATTTCAGCACAGGAACACAAGCAAGTGTTCAGTAACAACAAACTATTTGGTGTCAATACATGTCTGCCTTAAAGGAGCAATTCATGTCTCTTCCACCTATTTAGTTTGTCAGTAAAACTGAAGATCCAAGTAAGCAAACCCACCACTTTAAAAAGGATCACCTTGTTATCTTCAGTGAGCAAATTTATACTACGATCAACAGCTACACCATTACAACCAAAGAAACAGAGGTGCAGGAAGGGGAACAAATGACCAGCACAGAAACTTGCAAACTGGATTTGCCACCAGAGGAAAGAAACATAAGAAGTTCCCACACCACTCATTCACCCAAGGGCTTTCAAGGTTCCTCTGCAGCCTGAGCTCTTAAGTCTATCTCTCTATCACTCACACATACTAGTCATTATAAACTAAATAAGCCAAGTTCATTAAGAAATACTTGAGAATGAGATGAAAGTATATATACCCAGCTTAACATTAGCCGTTCCTTTGGTTGATTCTTAATCTTCATTAAGAAATATTTCTTACGTATTCGCCAACCTACAAAAGAAGAATCATCAACAGCTTTAATTAAAACACTACTAAATCACATGGCTTACAGGCAGGACAAGGTCTGTAAGCAAAGATAGTCATCTCAGGACAACTCATACAGTTGGAAAAAAAAAAATCAGACACATTTTCATGTATACATGCTCTTCTTACCTATATCTTTTAATGGTTCTACTACTTCCCACTTTGGCTCTGATCGGAAGAACATTGAAACATGCTGTAAGGCAATTTCTAGAAAAGAAAAAAAAAAGGTTTTAAGAGACTATTTAGGATGATTATCCACACATTAGGTAGGGTTCAATGCCAGAAGGAAGCCTGTAGGAATTCAGACTGAAAGTCAGCAAAATCACTTTAAAAGGAAATCAGATAAAAACACAGTTAAAGGGCGTTTGCATTTTTAAACTGAGAACTCAAATCCACAAAGAAAACAGAAAGCACTGCCTTCAAAAAACGGAGCTTACTGAATTTCCATTCTATCTGTACTAGATCTACATTCCCAAGTCCAAATCCAATGCTCACAGTGAAGATTTCCCACACCACATTAGATCACGAAATGTTTCTGCTATCCCTGTAAAAGTGCTTTTACAACTCTTTAACACTCATCTACACTGTTATTACTACATGTAAACCAATCAGTTCTGTTTCACCATGTGCTATTCTGTCCTTTTCCGTGGAGGCAAAGGTGTTTTGCTATCATGATCATACACACATTTTGGGAAGAGCGGGGAAGGTCACCCTTCTGGATACTGAATTCTCCCACAGCTGGGAACACTACTGAACACACTACACACTTTATTCATGAAGCGATTTGAGGGGAGATCTCAGTGAGAAGAGGTGAAAGCAGGGGGAGAAACGCAATCATGCCAACAAGTTTTCTGTAACAAGGAGTTTTCTCTAACATGGCTTGTCTTGACAGAGAAACACAGCAAAAAGGTAAGGATGCATTGATCTTTCTGCACTGTAGCTTCTCTCTCTAAAAATAGGTTAAGAAAAAGAGAGGGAACAGTGCAATAAATCTCAGCTCACTGCTCCAGTATTTAAGAAATGACAAACTGATGGTGTCTCCACAGACCATAGGTAATGACTTGATTGCTACTAACTTCCCAGCAACTTGCTGAAAAAACAATTTTGAGCACTTTCATCAAGATTAAAACAGAAGTCACAGTGTCTCCTTGAGGATTTAAATTGGCTGCTCAGCTTTAGACAGACAAACAGCATCCTTGAAGAGTTACTAATAATTTACAACTCCTCCACAGCTTATCATAAACATCCGGGAAATGTTCTTTGCACTTCAAGGCTGAAGACAGAAGAATGCTACATAAATGGAGAGCAACAGATAAGTGAAAAGGAAGCAGTAAGTTCCTGCTTCAGTAGGCTCTGCTTCTATGAAAACAAGCTTTGCATTTTGCAGAAAGTCAGTCTACCCATGAACTAAATCTGTGGGGTGGCTTTCATCACTAAGAGGAAGTTTTTTTCAGACTATCAGACAAATATTTAACAATTTCCAGTGGCTGAAGCTGAAGTCGGACAACTTCAAAGAAGAAACATTTCATTGTGAAGAGAACTGATCACTAGGATATAATTTTAAGGGATGTAGTGATTCTCCAGTATTTGAGGGGAGAAGGTGTGTGACTACTTCAAGCCTTAAAAAAGTACTCAACCTAGCTCAAACAATTAGCTCGAGGAAGTCTCACAACCCAAAGTGATAGTGGGAGCTAGACAAGCTGACCACAACTGTTCCTGTTGATTTGAAAAACCTCAGAACCATGACAAATACAAGATTCAGCGTTCAGAAGCCCAGCTGTTTTAACAGAACACAGAGCTGACAAACTTCACTTCACCTTACACTCCGGTAGACAAATAATTTCCAAACACCAACCCTTCCCATTTGTCGTGAACTCTGAAAAAGCAGATGTTGCTCCCACCAACTTCCCCCCACCAAGTTCTGCTTATATAGATCTTGACCCTCATCACTCCTCCGTAAAATAATTCCAATATTTAGATTGGACAATCGCAGCACGATTCATGCACAGAGCTGGAGAAATATTATCATAAACAATCACATGCAGAGTATGATCATTTTGAAGGTTGCTCCTCCCATCCACCCCCCATGCTTCAGTGCAGGTCCTTGCCAGCATCAACGGAAGATACGGACACATGCTAAAGGGAAACTGTAATGCAGTTTTGCAATTCCTCACTTACCAGTGTAGTTCACAGAATAGCTGTTTGGGTCCAAGAATTTTTTTACCAGTTCACAGTTAGACAGTATGTGATGGGTTGTAATTACATCGAGATAGGCCTGGAGTCCCTTCTGTCTTTCAGCTATGAATTCACGCTCCATATTTCCAATCAATTTTTTTGGAGGAAGAGGTAGACTTAGAGCTGAGATCTTAAAAAGAGAGGAAAAATTACTAACCTTGCTCTTAAAATGCCTCAGGGATATAAACTTGCAACCCAGAAAGCAAAAGACTCCCAGCAGCAAGCTAACTACTGGATGACTCTTTTTGTCCTGTCTATATACACGCTTTTATTTTTATTACTGTTATCAGGGTAAGCTAGTCAGATGACAGCTCACATCCCACTGTGAAGAGATTAGTAAGTGGTACAACACTGAAAACGCCAGCAGATAAGGTTTTGCTAGCAAGTCACGCATATAAAATCACTACACAAAATTTCAGATACTAAACGACTACAGTTTTTAGCCAAATCCTTTCCATGACATACCTCCACCACAGCACAAAAACAACGCACACCTTACCGTTTTCTCTAAATAAGATTTATGCTTTCTTATTTCATGAAGTGCAGATTAATAACTTTCCTTTGCTTCTGCTGCCTTTATAGGTAAAGCCCTTACTGTCAGTATTTTGGTTCTGCAATTTCAAATATGGTGCAACTTTTCCATTTGCTCTGAATTTGCTGCTGTACACTTTTTAAACAGCTACATATCTTTCAACACAGAAATCGCTCAATCTACCAGTGGATGTACAGTAGTTGTTCTGTGTTGACATAAGTGATCCAAAACTTCAGATAAAATCAGAGAAATACTTCGAAATAGGACAATAAAAAAATGTACAGAAATTCAAAGCCTTACGTAAGTCAGATCAGAGAGATCATCTTTAGAAAACAAAACTAGGTTGTACACAGTGTTTATATTCAATTAGGTCATGTGAATTGCCAGAATAAATTTTTCATGTTGTTAACACATCGTTGTCCTGCAGATCAAAGCACCTGCCTTGGGTATGCTGAATCTCCATGGGAGTTAGCTGTAAGAAATGTGTATTGCAGGAATCAAATTACACCAGATGCAATAACCTCATTTCTAAAGCAAACAGTTCACCAGGGAGAAGACAGTGACTTTTGGTGTTTGAACAACTCTCATTTTAACTAGCGGAAATAGTAAAGGATTAGTTCAACAAACTGGGGCAGAAGTAGCAATTCCTCTCCTTTTTCTTCTTCATTTGAACACAGGAGTTGTCTCCCCCCTAACCTTAGCACTTCTCTTACTTCTCTTGTTTCTGACTGCAAACCATGGGCTGAAAAAGAGCTGTAACTATGCCTGAATTACAGCAGATGTTAATAAAAATCATCTCATCCACTAAGCATTTTTTAACGATCTTTTACACACAAGGAGGGAAAAAAATATATATCCAGGAATAAACCCCAAGGCAACAATATACCACTTAAAACTAATTTGGTGAATTACTGGCTGTAACACCAGAGGCATACAAAACTTTCATTTGGCAGACCACTCTTACTTCAATGCAAAACCAAGTTTCTGAACAAAACCTAAATCCATTTCTGGTATGACTCACGTGAAAGGTATGTCAAATCACAATCAACTTTACCTTGTTGACCTGACAGCTAGCTACCATCGGAGAGAAAAGGACTGTAGTTCAGACGTTTTCAAACCACTATTATTTGTTTTAAAATTCATTTCAATAAACCACACATCTGCTATTTTTCAGCAGAAAGTAACATTCACCCCCAGCTATTTGTAGCTATCTGCCAAAACACAGGGCACAGTGAGAACACTGTCTCCCACAGAACACCTCACCCAGGTCCTGACCTTGCAAAGACCTCACCTGCTTTCAAACACCAGCAGTACTTCTCAGTGGCCCTAGCTCAGCACTGGAGCCAGGACGGGCTTCATCGCAGAAGAACCTGGGAATTAACATTCTTATCTTCAAATCACAGCCCATTCAGGAATGTCTGTTCAAAAGCTGCAATAAAACGCTTCACAAAAGCCAGGTATCTTGCTGTACCAGTAGTTCCCTTAACAAACCAGAAGAGCAGCCACACATCTCTGTCAAGTGAGTGAAGAAGAAGAAATGCAGGACATGCTGGAAGGAGCTTTTCAGGCCAGTACACAGCTCAGAGTTCAGGGAATCCGGCCTGAAACTGTCGGATGCAGATCAGGGTCACAGCCATACACGTCTCATTCTTTCCAAGGTGTTTGGTAGGACTGCACCCTCTAGCCTAAACAGTTTGGAAATTCTCAGTTCTTACTATTATTGCACAGGTAGCACCAGATTAACAGCAGAAAAGTTGCATTCCAACTCAGCTGCAGCTATGTGTTCAAACACAACCACCCCAACCTACAAACAGGTCAAGTACGCCACAAGAACTGGAAGAGCGTGGGGCTCTACACCCAAAAGAAAATCCAGCAGTTTTTCCAGCAACTTTTTAGTTTTGAAGGAAGGAGATTAGGATTTGGTATTTTCTTATTGCTCATTGCTTTATACTGTTTTGGTGGTTTGTTTTGTTTGGAGTTTTGTTTGTTAGTTTGTTTACTCTAATTTCAATATACACAAGATGAAATTTTAAAGAGTTTAAAAACAAATCACGGGACCAGAATATTGTGATGAAATATTGTTGCTTAGAGTTCTGGATGGAAGGAACTGAAGACTGTTGCTGGTCTCAATGGATCAGAAAACTTCAGCTCCGGCATCACAAAGCGCAATTTCTAAAAAACTCCAAAACAGTGGGAGAAAAGAGCAATTTTAACACGGTTCTTACCAGCTGCTGTCTGCTGTCTCTCAAGCCCTGGCACACAGAACTAGGCTGAAGAGGCAGTGGTGTCAGTCAAAAGCAGAGCTGTGTATCTTTGATAAAGACTTAAAACTCCATTCCTGTCCTTCTGCTGGGCACAGACCGAAGAATTACACCTCTTAGGGTGGCTCTCTACTAGCCAGAAAAGGCTGTCTCCAAGCGGAGACACAGCTTTGCTTTTCCAGACCATGCAAAGCAGAAGAGCAGTCTGAACATCAAGGGGTGAGCAGCAGTTTCCACTGAAGGAGACCAAGTGCTAATGAACACTGCCTGTTAATTTAGCCGCCCTCTGCCTATCCTTCTATCCAAATCAGAGGTAGGCATTGATGATTCTGTTTGATCATTTCTAGCCATCCAAGCAGATGACGTTTTTGTCCCAGATCTTGGTATCTTGTATCTGCAAAATCTCTGTCTTGTTTCAAATTCCTCCCTGTCCCACTCTCCAAGCTGCTGTCAGACAATTCCTGAACCCTCCACTTCTATCGTTCAGCTCTGCCTCAGACACGAAGGCCTTTTCCTTCTGTACCACATTGTACACAACCTATTTCCCTCCACTTTCTAGACCTTCCACCTAGGTCTAACCTCTCAGTACCTGCCATTTCTGACTTTTAAGTCTTAAATGTCCATTGCCTTTTCTACTAAAGCTGCCCCATTTGAAAGTTAAATGAGAAGGCAAACAAGCTTTTTCACATTCTATTCCCCACGGTTAAGAGGAGCTTGTTACAGGTGGCTACAAAAGTGACTTCTTTCTTCTTTTTAAAACTTTCTCCAAATTCTTCCTCTATGATCTTTATCAAAATTTGACTACGGTTAAGACTACAATGACCACTACATACTACAACAACTAGTACGATCTGATCTCCTTGTGTTCCCACGGGTGCTTATCTAATCTTAAACCTCGGACTTCTTTGGAGCAGGTGACATCTTTCTATTGCGTTTATTCAGCACACCACACAAGGTTTCTAGGTCATGATAAAAGTTCCTGCATGCTACTGCACATTCAGTAAAGCAATTCCACAACGCAACCATGCTGCATCTCTTGAATTATGACTAATTTGCTCCTTCATCCACCTTCTAGCATAGGAATCAGTTATAGCAGACCACCAGAGCGCACAATTCAACATCCTGACATGTTTGTGCTCACTGAGGTTCATCAAGCAGCTGGCTGATTTGATGGGAGGGGAAGGAGAGGAAGTGGAAGCAGTATTCAGCTCCTGAATTCACACATTTAACACGGGAAAAAAGTTTCACAGTCACAAAAATCTGTCCTCAAATCGCGAAGTGTTCACTTTCTATCTTGCTTGCACAGTACTATGGAAATCTCAGGTAACAATTTTCACTCCTGTAGATGCTAGTCACTGCTGCTTCCCTCCTTTTCCCAAACACACTTATCTACCCTGCTTTTTCCCACACAAACTAAAAAGAAATAATTGTCCTAAAAAGCAAAAGAAAACACACAGTAAGTCCAGTGTTTAACTAAGCAACACTTTCCAGGGATACAGAAAACCATCACATGATAAGCAGCATCTGGTAGTGCTTTTGGACGAACACAAATAATGAGACACATAGCACTTCAATGCTGAATTTATAAGGTTGGTACGTGCCTTGGCTTTCTTCGAATCAAAGGAGGAACAAATGATAACACATAAAACCGGAACAAGACACAGTACTAAAGGGAAAGATTCAGTATCTGCCAATTTCCTCCATTTCTACATAAATTGGTCCTGTTGATTAAAATTTTACAAGAGAAAATATGAGTGAAAAAAGCATACATTCAAGTTACATTTGAAATCACAGTTTCTCTTTACAGCAATGTGAATTTGTATTTTTCCTTCACTGCAATATATAAAAATATCACAAGCCATTTGAAATATATCCTTCTAACTGACATTTTGTATTTATTTATCAAGGGTAAAAGTTACCTGCAAGCTATTATTAAGCAAGTCAAAGTCACTGTATCGCCTCACAATCTGCAAAATACAAATATAAAGACAAAGTTCAGGGAACATATTACTTTTCCCATTAGCATTTTACTCTTCAAATTGCATCAGCAAAAAGTAATTCCCATTTACAATGTCCTTCTTCTTTTACCCATTTTTGTACTAATGCATAACTGCTGGATTTACATCACACTGCCAGAGAGCAAAGAAATGTTTTCAATCACCTCTTGCCCCGCATAAAAACGCATTTCAGACATTATCCTAAAACAGCTTAAAAGAACATTTGTGAGCAAAATTGTCAGCAAACAATGTGATTTTGCCACGTTAGATGCAACAACTTTTCACAATCATCTTCATTACTTCTAGGTTTTGATGGTCCTGTATCGGCAAGGCTGTGATTTCAGCACTAGGGAAGACAAACTGGCATGTGAGAGTTAAAAATTATGGTCGTACCAACACACACTAGTAACACGACACGCATTTTTCCTGTTTTCCTGGAATATTCACAATAGCAGCAGACAACATGCCTTCTGTAGCTGGCAGCAATACTGTTTTTCTCTTAGTTTTTGACCAAAAGTATTTGAGCACTTCATGTTCTCAATTCCAAACCAACATTTCCCTCCTCAGCTCAAACGTAAAAAGCTAGGAAGAGACAATTACCAAATTCTTCCTTAAAAGGCACCCTGGTTACATGAACCACAGTTTAAGAAATTACCTGCCAACTGTTTTCTGCTGAAACTCCTCTCTGAACACGGATTATGTATTCCTAATAAAAAAAAAAAAAAAAAAAAAGAAAAGAAAAAAGTTA
>Ga0065711_1051862_pt1 | contig 10201 bp, 5 predicted proteins | sample Hoacrofraction12_FD_59098 | JGI IMG/M metagenome (GOLD analysis project Ga0065711, IMG submission 59098) | Hoatzin crop microbial communities from Cojedes, Venezuela - Epithelial fraction 12 v2 (version 2) | ecosystem: Host-associated > Birds > Digestive system > Esophagus > Crop | place...
AAAAAAAAAAAAAAAACAGAATTGAAGGAAGGAAGGAAAAAGCCAGCCCAGACAGAATACCCATTGGCAGGCTCCTCAGGAAACCTTGTCAGCAGCTGCAGACTCCTCTTCCAGAGCTGGGGAGGCCAACGAGTCCAGAAGCTGGAGATGATTTTGCAGGGGACCCACCCTATGGGATCTCCCAAACAGGGGAGCAGATAGAGAAGTGAGGGATGGGAAACTGGAGCCCAGCCCATAGATGCAGCAGTACCTGGAGCTGTAAAGTGATTCCCAAGGGCAAATGGGTTTAGCAGGAGTTTAGGTGGGGCTGGAGAGCAGCAGATACCTGAAAGGTGCCGAGACACTTGGTAGGGAATAGAAATGTAAAATCCCTTAGGCCATAGCATGTTACATTCCTGAATTACAGACAAGTATGCGGTCTTACTCTGCCACAGCACCGGGGTGCAATCTGCTCCAAGCTATACCAGAGAACTCTGCATTCACACCACTGAAGGCAGGAGCAGAAACCGGCCTCCGAATTGCAGCTGGATTAAGTGGATATACACTCCTGAGGTGGCTGGGTATTTTAATAGCAGTAATAGCATCTTCTAACAGAGCTTTTGGGGGTGACCCTCACATCCAGGGCGGCAGTGGATCCCCCGTTCCCCCTGCTGTGCCAAGTGCTGTGAGCTCTCACCTGGTCCGTTCTGCTGGCTGCTGAGTCCAGGTACGCACCGGAGCACATGAACCATGCGGTGCCATTTCTTCTTACGAATTCCCTACATTTTGGCCCTGTAAAGCAGGCCGTTGAGCTTTCCAGAGTGTCTGACTGCAGTTGCAGAAGTTTCGCTCAGACTCCCCGTCGGTGTCGAGGTGACTTTTCTGCAGCACGGTCTTGCTGGCAGAAGAGCTCTCCAGGAGGCCATCATCACAAGAAGACCTCGCTCCCTTCTTTCGGCTTCCACCAAGCACAGCGAACACTCGCAGCTGTGACTCCAAGGCAAAACAGAAACAGTTAATCTGAGGTAATAACACTTTGCTCCTCTGTAGCACCTTCTTCAAGGGCCTCAAAGTGCTTCTCAAACCTTGATGAATTAAAGCTTTGCAGCCCTCCTGATGGAAGCAAAAAGGAAGGCGAAACACAGCACAGCAATGCTACACGAGCTCAAAAACTCTCCAAATTGTTTCCATGGGGACTGAAGCGCAGCCCTCTCCGCTAACAGCAGTGGGGATCAGCCTACCCCTCCGAAATGCCGCAGGAGCAGGAGCGCAGCTCTTGCCTGGTGGGAGGTGGAAACCGGGAAGTGTGGCTAGGTAAAGATCTTTCTGCTGAGGAACGTATTTGTACAACTCTCTCTTTGTGGTCAAAGATGTCTAAAAACCAAATCACTGAACCCTCCTGAGCAAGCACCTGGTCCGACTCCTCTGAGAAATGATGGTTTGCATGAAGCTTCTTAATTTGTAAGAACAAGAAAGTCCAGGAAAGGCTGAGGAGCTGTGCATGCAGCTTAGCTTTAAAACCTTCCTTGTGCTGCACAGCGCACGGCTCTGCTCCAGCACCAAGCCACCCAGCATCCCTAAGGACCTTGTTTTCTCAGCTCCCCTGAGACAGCACAACACAACGCCCTTCCCCACACCGCCTCCGCTCCCGCTCAGAAATAACAACGGTGTCACCTGCGAAACTTCTGGCACCACCTCACACGCTTCTTCGAGGGGTTTCGCCCCACGCCTGTCTCATTTTGACATTGTCTAGCGAGGAAAACCTGACAGGAACCCTAACACAGGGAAATACAGGAACCACATTCCCTGCCCAAGTCACTTTTGCTGCGTGACTGAGGATGCAGATGCCCTCAGGCTGTAACAGCAACTGCACCGGCATGCAAAAATCACAGTATCTTCATGCCTCTTCCCTTCCTAGTGGTGTGTCCAGAGCCAACTGCTCTGCTTGTGCTCACGTCCGCCGTGAGCAGGGCCAGGTTTCTGTGTTTCCAGTTCTGCACTCTTCGACTGCAACACTGCGGCCTTCACCCACAAAGCTGGGGCTGGTCTCTGGGGCGGAGGGATGCTGAGAGCTCTGATGTTATAAAAGATCCCAGAGCAGAAACCGGGTGGTCATCATTTTGGTTCTCAATGTAACCGTGCTCGGCATGGCTTCAGAGGTGATGACAAAGGTGAGGTAAGGGCCAGGCGGCTTTTCTCTCTGTGACAGACTTAATATGGGAGAAAATTGTTCCAGGGCAAAAACTAAAATTTGGACTGGGCCTCTGAAACCTGAGAAGTCAAAATAATTGCATGTATTGATTCCTCTGAGCGACAAGAATTCATCACTCTGATGTGGCTAAATGTTTGCTCCTAATTCCGATTTGTTGCATCAGTGAATTGGAATAATAACTAAAATGGCAGATCCGGCCTGCTTCAAAGGCTTTCCAGTACCAAACCAGAGCTAAAGCTGACAAGCACCAGCAAGTAAATGAAAAGGACAAACAGATTATTAGAAATGAGCGTAACACATACAATAAGCACTGCTATCAATAAAAATAGCACAGTACAATTTAATGGTGGGGGTCTGTTATAAATTATTGAGTTATTTGTATTTTGGAATTGATTGCCACGACAACCATCTTGCAGATGTTCCTGTTGTTAACTCTCAGGGTCTTGCGCGGGACAAATGGCTCAAATGATCATTTACAGCAATGACTCATTTTGAGACTTTTTAAGCTTGTGATTAAATATTGTCCTAAATGCGGACCCAAGGTTAATGGTCAGCATTGCTGGAATAACTAATTAAACTCGTCTCCTTAGCTGACTGTCAAAATAGGTAAGGGCATGGGAGAAGGAACGTCAGGATTTGTCCTGCAAAACTAATTGCTTGAACTTTATACAAGTTTGAGATAAAACTGGGATAGATCTGAGATGGTCCGTCCCACCACTGCTTTTTAGAAAGCTGACAATAATTGCATGGCTTGGAAAATACATTTCTTCGTGCATGAAGAAACTGGAAACATCTTCTGTGTGAAAACAGCCAGTGTGTTCCCAGCCAGAACACAAAGGGCTGAATGGGGTGCAGGGAATTTGGGGGAGAAGATGTTGCATCAACACGTGGGCTGAAAACATCTGTGTTCAAGGTTTAACCCAAGCTACTAAGTCTAAGAGGGGACGAGAGACCAGCCTGGCCCTTGCAAGCTGCCCTTGTTGGGCTCTCCTTGCCCCATGCCACTACCCCAGGTGAGGCAGGACCATCACCACGGGAGGTACCACCCTCTCCCAAAAGCATGAAAGCTTTTAATCTTGAATAACAATTACAGCTGATGCTAAGCCACGGCCAAAAGATTGTGGGGACACAGGAATGCAAGATGATCAGGTTAATATGAGAGGCAACATATCTGTGTGAGCAGATCTACCACTTCTCCCCGTGCTCGCCTGCACAGACGCCTGGCTGACAGACGAGAAGAGCAGCGCTGTTGCTGAGGCTTCTCTGAATATTTCGGGCCTGATTAAATTCTGAGTGCAAATGCTCTCAGCAGTTTCCTTGCAAACAACCTGCTGTTAAAAAATGTGATCAACAGCCTCTCAGGTGTGTTTTCCAGAATCTCAAATAGCCCAGCTGCGGTGCTGCCCTGCAGGAAACCCCAGTGGGGGTGGCTGAAACACAGGTGGGGGGCCAGGAGCGGTTGAGGAGCCACAGAAGTGTAGAAGGCTAAAAAGAGGTGAGAGGCTGAAAAGGGGCTGAAAAGGGTCTGCCAGGCCAAAAACAGGGTTGAAGGCAGAAAAAAGGGTGGTGGACTGAAAACAAGCCCAAGAAGGGGAGGGAGGCCAAAAAGGTGGGAGGTTCAAAAAAGGGTGGGAGGCTGAGAAGGAATGGGAGGCTGGGAGAGCGGTGGCCAGCCAAAAAAAGGGGTGGCAGGTCAAAAAGGGGGTGAGGGAGGCTAAAAAGGAGGTGGGAGTGTAGGAGGGGTTGGGAGGCGGAAAAAGGGGTTGGAGGCAGTGCTGGGTGAGAGGCTTGATGATGGGGTGGGAGACCGGTAAAGAAGGGTGGGAGGCCAGGAGGCTGGAAAGGGTGGGAGGCCAAAAAATAGTTGGAGGCCAGGAAGGGTTGGGGCCCCAAAGGGAGGCCCAAAAAACAAGGTAGGACGGGAGCAGGTGGGAGACCAAAAATGAGTGGGAGGCTGGGAGGCCAAGAAGGCATGGGCATGAGCAGAGGTGTCCTCCGAGCAGGCTCTGAGTGCTGTCTTTTCCTGATGGCTCCTGTGTTGTGGCAAGGAATGTCTGTCATCTATGCTAAAACTGGAGGATATAAATCAGAAAAAAGAAAAAACTCAAATGCTGTAAGAATGAATCTCAGTGCCCACCTCCAGCATTTGAAAACCATGAAGGAGAACATGGTATTAATCAGGACCCAGCAGTAACTACGTGGTTGCTCAGCCCCGGTCATATCAAGCAAAGACAGAGAGGGGCTCGGCAGGCGAGGTACCTCTGATGGCATTTACAGGCCTCTCAGCAATCAGGAGGGAAAATCTCCTGGCAAAAAGCTAAATGAAACCCTCTAGCAACACCCTGTGATAACCACATGAAAGCCTAATTCCTGTGCGGTGGCCTTTTGTCAGGGACCTGCCGGTGGAGCGTGAAATGTCGCATGCCGCAGCGAAGCAGCCCCGGTTGTGCCCTCGCTCCTCCCTAGGCTGCTCCTGGAGAAAACAGGGTATTTAAGCAGACATAACAAAGCTGCTTATATCCTAAAGTGTTCTTTTAGCTCGGGAACAGAGACTATAGCTTCAGCATCAAAGACAACTTCATAATAGCCTTTTAGTGGAAATAACCCTTATTTACAAGGAAGTTCTATGGCTAGACTGAGATGTAAAATAAAAGCAGCAGATATTACTCATAATGCACTAGAAAAGTTGATTCCATACAAGGGCTTTTTTTAAACTTCTAAAAGCAGCAATTTCGGGTTAGAAATCATGGAGAAAATCTTGGACCCATTGAAGTCAGCACGAGCAATTTCCTTACCTGTGTTATGAAGCTTATTAAAGCCCAGCAGATTTTTTGATCTGATTTATTTTTCGTAATTTATTTTATTTGATTACTTTCTGTAGGTTTCAGATGGACAGTGCAAGCAGGTTGGTGTCTTTTCTGCTCTGAGTTAATTTAACCATACAACTCGTATGCCCAAGAACAGAGAAGACAACTACATGTTCTTTCCATTTCTACCCCCACCCCAAAAACCAAAACAGAAATGACCCTTACCCCTAGCCCTAAACTAGTGATATTAATTCTCTATGTCCTCCTCATTTCTAACACAAACAAAAATGTGAGGTTAAATTATCTCATGGTCTTCCTTCAAGCAGGTAAATGCTGACATTAAGAAGGAAACCACTCTATTTTGAGTAAGTCACAGATTATATCTCGGATATTTGGTTAACCAGGGTATATCACTTATTAACACTCCTGGGTATTGAAGGTTATTTGGGAATTAAGTATTATAAAATTAAAACAGAATAACAGAAGTTGTGACACTTATTCTTGGGCATACTCCTGTACAGGTTTTCCTCCAGACTATCAAAAAACAGGTACAAAATAAAATCACAGGCCCAACGACAGATCAGATTTCGAATCTTCCAAGACATTTCCACAGAGCAATTCTACAAGGTGTATAGTACAGCCCAGCCCAGCCGTGTGAAAGTGTGACGCGTAGCTCCCTGGTTATTGCACATCTCTACCTGCCGTCCTCTCACCATCGCCGTAAGAGTTGTGCCTGCTGAGATCCGAATTCAGACAGCAGGGAGGTGTGATCGTCCTCCGTGACATAGGTCTGATACTAACCTTCTTCGTTGTCTGTCTGTCTGCTACGCATTTAGAGCAGTTGTGGTATCCTGAAAGGGCCCTGGGACATGAAGACATGTCAGGATCATTTAATCTGCCACACAGGAAAGTTTTAATTTTTAATTAGTTAATATTTGAAAAGAGTCCTTTAGCCTTTTGGGCAGCATACACCACAGAAACCATCTTAAAAGTCAGGAGTCATCTGCCCAAGCAGCCTACAGCTCTCAAAGAGCTTCAAAAGTTTGTGGGAATGTTACATGCTTGCTAAAATACTTTTTTTTTTTTCCTCCAAAGCTTCATAGCTCCATTCTATGCTGTCCAGAGAAAGAAATAGAAATACTGTGGACAGAGTTAGTTATTGCAACACCACCACAATTTTAGCCTTGTGGTATTGCCCATCATTGTTCCTTCCCTCTTTCTTTACGTTCAAGTGCAAGAGCAGAGGCATTGCATTAGGAAAAACAGATTCTGTTTTAACTTAGTTAGCATAGGCATGAACCCAGAAGACTTGGAATGCTATCAGAGTAGACACCTCACACGTCCAACCAAATGTGCCATGTAACACCCCTTTTTGAAGCATCTAGGTAATATATTTTTATTATTTTTGCATTACACTGCGGCCAGATCCTCATGTTAAGAAAACAAGGAAATACTAAAATGTATGTGGTCTGGTTGGAGAGTCTTTGCAACCTCAGACGAGTGAAAAGGTTATGTGAAGGCCCAGGTGTGAAGTTCCTCTGAGTAAAACACACCATCTAGAGGTGGACACCATTTCTGCAAGTGCTCTTCAAAAAATCTGCAGCCAAAAGGGATGAAACTGCTCGCAGAAAAGAAGAAAACGCCTCGGTAGAGGCAACAAAAACACCTTCATCAGAACCTCGGCCTTCTTTGAAACAAACATATTCGAGAGAGTTTCTGAGAAAGGTTCTTCTGCACCAAGTCAAATAAGGCTTCTGTTTTCAAAGGCCTTTCGAAAAGAAAACCAGGTTACTGCTCGTGCTTCTGACATCCAAAAGTGACAGAAGGAAGATGCTCACTCTCAGGGGCTGTGGCATGTATGGACAGCACGAATGCCTCCGCAAACAGACTCTTGCTTTCAGGCTGTATATCTGCAAACGTTTATCCAAAGGGATGCAAATACGACTGGATGGTGTGTAGGAAACTGCTCTTCTTAGGCCCCTCTTGCAGCAGAAATCCATAAACTGTGAAACTCCCTCTGAAGTCAGTGGAGACACTGCCGGGACTGCGGGAGTGGCACAGCATCCCGCTGGTCTGGAAGCAGAGGGAGGATCCTCAGTTCCAGCCCATGGAGAAACATCCCCTCCCTGGAGACATTTTAGCCAGTTTTTGAGGGTTTCCAAGCTTTGTGGAGCCTAGCAAGGAAGATGCCGAGAGCGGAAGTCCAGCTTTCCCCAGTTTTGGGGAAGTATCTGACATTCATTAAAATAGTAAATGGTTGGTGTTTGCTTTATTGTCTCTATTACAACTGGAGGATAGCCATGAAAGCCAAAAGGTGAAGATGGGAAGTACTGCACTTTGTGCTCCTTCCCCACCCACCGTGGGGAATATTCCTGCATCGATCTAATTGCAGGAACTGTCTGTAAACAGACACGTGTTTTGAAGCTCCCACATCAATAGGAATCACAACATCTTGCACCACTTTAATAAACTATGTTTTCTTTTTGTCAATCTATCTCAAGAATGTCAGGATCAGAACATTTCCCCAGTGACAGCTTCATCCTTTAAGCTCCACAGACGAGAGAGCGTGCAGAACAATCTGTGCTGAGGCAGGATGAAGAGTTACCAGGGTGACACTTCGTAGTTTGCAGGATGCTGACAACGAGCCGCTCAAAAGCACGAGACCTTCACTGGAGCTGAAGAGACCACCGAGACTCCATTTTCCTCTGCTGTCACTGAAGTGGCAATGAAGATTGTAAATTCCCCCTGTCCTCTCCCTCCCCAGATCTTTGCTGCTGTTGCCTGTGCGTCACAGCTTACCCCCTAATGCAGGCACCAGGGATTGACCTTGGGAAGAAGGATGCTCCAAGCCATTGCTTCTCTTGGTTGTGCCGAAGGTCTGCGGATTCGCTTTCCCTTCTGCTGGGCTGTCCTGCAGGCGCCTTCAATGGCAGTGCCAGCACAAAGCTGTGGCTCCACCACACTTCTTCCTACAAAAAAAGAGAAATAACTGTGGCAGCAAAAGTCTCTGGGTGTTTTTCACTTGCCCATCATTGGCAGAATGCATACGTTTCTTTCCTTTTTTCTGCAGGCACAAATTAACTCATTAAAGTCTTCATGGAGAACATCTCCAACAACTCATTCGCATTTCAGGTCCCCACATACCTGTATCAGTCAAGGGATTCTCAATGGGCTACTGAGTGTTTGAATCCAGTTCAGAAAACTTCAAGTTCTGGTTCAGAAATGGTTTGCCCAAACTTTGCCCGTTTCAGGCATTCCCTGGCCTAGACCACAAATTCCTTGCCCGATTGCTAACAGTCTTGCAGGTCCAGCAAGACCAGCACCAAGCTACAGGCTGTTTAGCACACATCAACATACACAAGAACTTTGATGGAGAAGTAGGTCCTCCCGCCTGGAAAGCTATCCAACTTCTAGAGAGAGGTTTATGGTGTTTTTTCAAAAGACATAAAAGCAGAGGTTCAGTACTTACTGTATTTTCAACAATGAAACCATAAAAATTTATGGACACAGCAGCAGAAAAAATTAGTCAAATTGTCAGTAAGAAAAGACAAGCAGCTGCTAGCTTGATGCCTGGCAGGACCTCCACAGTGAGCCCCAGAAAGCTCGTTTAAACCAGCCGCCCTGCTCCTGCCCACGCAGCACGTTGCTCTGTGCGGTACGCTGGTCGTCAGTGCACTCTTTACTCGGGGTTTTTAGGATAACACTGACATCAGAGGTAGAAAAAGCCTCGTAAACCACAGGAACTTACCTCTTCCCAGAAGTATAGTGGTTTCCCTCATAAAAGAACAGCAGGTGTTAGAATGTCACCGAGGGACTTGATTTTGACCACAAAGCCAAGAAAAAGCAAGTGTCTTTAGTAAATCTCAACTTCTCAGTGACCTCCGATGGAACAAATCTGCCAAGGCTAAATTGGCTGACTTTTAGGCCAAAGCCAATGATTTATCTGTGCTGGTTGGGCTCAAATCCTGGAGGCTTTATTGAGACTAGAAGGAAACTAACTCAGCAGAGAGCAGAGCAGCAGCCAGAATTTGGCCTTTCTGACAGCAGGGAGACATGGTGCTGAGGTGGAAGGCTTCGGGAAGGGTGGGACAGAGTGGAGAAGGGGGTGCCCAGAGCAGGCTGGTGCAGCAGAGCCGTGCCCCGATCCCAGCTTTGCAGGGCTTGTGCCAGCTTCCTGTCCCCGTAGGAGCATTGGTAGGGAGCAGTCCTGAGCAGTAAATGCAGAGGTGGGAGCTGTGCTGCCTTACGCAAAGCAGCAAATCTCTGCAAAACTCCCAGTGCTGCAGCACTGAGTGAAATTTAAATGTGTGTGTGTGTCTGAGAGAGAGAGAGGGAGAGAAAGAACGCCTGGGGAGATGAAAAGGGTTGAAATGAGTCACTCCCCGTCTTTTTGTCTAATTTGGTAGATAATACAGGGTGCGACGCTTCACGGCCTCCTTGCTGAGCTGCTGGTGCAGAGCCTGTTCCAGCGCAGTCAATGAAAGGCATCCTCTGCATCCAGCCCATATATGGTGCAAAACAAAGCAGAGGAGAATCGGGCACAGGACTGCGCTGGCTGCAGGCGCGCCTGCCGCGCGTTAAGCCCGGGAGGTGGGATGCTCTTCTGTTGTGCAAAGATTTTACGAGTTGTGACACAAGCTCAAAACTGGAGGGATTTCAGTGGCCTCTTCAACTTAAAAGTGGTGTTCTAAAGAGGTATTTGATGCTTTATGCTGACTTAAGCCCAGCCACGGTACATTAACAGCAGCCGATGGATGGCAAACTGAACAAACACCTCCAGGGGAGCGGAGTTCCCAGGCGCAGTGGTGGAAAAGCAGGCTGAGCCGGAGCTGGTCCAGGCCCACACCACTGGAGGGGAGGACGAGGACGGCAGGGCTGCAGGGGGTCTGTGGGAGTGGTGCGGGGCTTTGCTCCCCAAGCCGGGCTTTGCCCTTAAGCTGGGCTTTGCTCCCTAAGCCAGGCTTTGACCTTAAGGGTGCTTTGCTCCCTAAGCCGGGCTTTGCCCCCTAAGCCGGGTTTTGCCCTTAAGCTGGGCTTTGATCCTTAAGCAGGGTTTTGGCTTCCATCTCAGAGCAACTTGGGGGAGGCGCCAAGAGTCCGGCAGGGGGCGCCGCAGGGCAGCTGTGCGGCCTAGGGGGCGGGGCCGGCCGGGGAGAGGCGGGGCCGGCCGGGGAGAGGCGGGGCCGGCCGAGGAGAGGCGGGG
>Ga0065711_1051863_pt1 | contig 10201 bp, 5 predicted proteins | sample Hoacrofraction12_FD_59098 | JGI IMG/M metagenome (GOLD analysis project Ga0065711, IMG submission 59098) | Hoatzin crop microbial communities from Cojedes, Venezuela - Epithelial fraction 12 v2 (version 2) | ecosystem: Host-associated > Birds > Digestive system > Esophagus > Crop | place...
TAAGGAAAGTAGTATTGGGGGGGGGGGGAAACCACAGTAAAATCTGCTTGGCTTTGGAAGCAGCTAATGGGAATCAGACAAATATTTAACTGCTTCCATTTGACAAGAGCAGTCTGGTTACTTCCTACAGATAAGTGACAGAAAGCTTTGTCTGATATGTTCAAATTCCAGGTAATGCTTTCTCTTCTCCACTCTGTTTATGCAGCCTTAAATCTTTTTTTAGTGTCTTAGTCATTAATGGGTTGTGAAAGAAAATTTAGCTAGATATTGTGACCTGACAGTCATTCAAATCAGAATTAGCATTTTCTTTCATATGTGTACTCTGAAGTGACAATAGTGAAGAAGGAATGTATTTTTCAGTCTGCTTAGGAGTCTTTTAGCCATTATCCTATGCAAAATTTCAGTATAAACAGTAGCTACACTGAATTATTTAACATACTTCGTTTTAGCTACATATCCATTCACTATTTAAATATATTTCATCAATAAGAGAATTCTTAATCAGAATTCATATTTTCTTCCCCATACAGACATTTCATGCTAGCTACTAATCCAGTGGGAATCTATGCCAGACTGTTTTTACCTCCTGAGTAGGCCATGTGTGATGTATAAGCTACCCAGTGACTCAGTTTGATATGAGAGATATAATACACATGTACGCTCAATTCGTACACCATGTATCAGACTCTAACATAGTTATTTAACTTTCACAAAAATGACAGAGAGATGCACACCCCTAAACATGCATGATTCAGTGCTCTTATTTAGGAAACATCATGAAGTTGGTCATCAAGCTGTATGTGCTTCTGTTTCACTAAATACAAAGCTTTCTTTAAAAGAGGATCTGCATCTCCCAAAGTAAGAGCTAAAAACAGTTAAAATTTGGAACTTCACCCTGTCCGATTTGGATAGTTGATGACTTGTAAGGTTCATCTTGGATTATTAGAAGATAAATTCATAGGGCTCCTCCTTTCTCTTTGAGCTCATCTTTAAGAACATTAAGATTTAAAACCTGTGATCACAACCAATTCTAGCTTTATTTAAACTAATTGCCCAATAAATTAGAAAAATACTCAATTTGCATGTAAGTTGGTGTCAGTTACCTATATACTACATAATATTGAATACCATAGTCCTGAAAAGCTCATAAAGGAATGCTTTCTGTAATAAGGACTATCTTTACAATTTCCTGTTTCTGTCCAAAAGAGACATCAGTAAACTTGTCTGAAATTTGATTTATTTTTTTTTTCCTTTGGCCACCATCAATTCTTCAGATTCCTGTATCATTTAACCAAACACTTCTCTATTTTCTATTTAAGCCAGAGGTATATTTAGTCTAAATAAGTCAGAATTTCAAGAGGTTTTACTGCAGGTAAGAGCTGCACAATGATGAAGAAAAAACATACGGGCACTATACACAGGTAAATCTTATTGAAAAATCCTAGTCAATTATTTCAGCATCTGCCCAAACAAATTTACTGCAACAGTTAGTCCAGAAAGTGGATGCTTGGAATTGCTATTTAAACAGAACCTACTGAACTGGGCATTTGATTGAAAGCTTGTGATGATGAGTAATGATTAGTAGATGTGTGAACCAGACTCCAACCAGCTGCTCTTTAGATTTTGGAAGCAGCAATCCCCTTGAGACAAGCCTTAAATATCAGCTGTGACTTAACTCAATGTACTCTAATAAAATAGATAGTTTGTATGAAGTATAAGAAATCCCATTGCAATCTTCATCCTTCCTGGCAGCGAGTGAGAGAAAACAGCCTGCCCCTTCGGCATATGACCAACAGAAAAGAGTCTAGATGATTTATGGAAACTTTTGTTCTGGAAAATGATGCAACATGTGACCTTTAATTTCCCCTGAAGAGTCAGGAGGCTTATGAAGAAAACCTAGGTGCACCAGTAGGTGTAGACATGATGCGTATGAACTTCAAAACTGGCTTTTCTGGAAGCAATGGACGTGGCCCAAGCATCTCTCCTGATGTAACAGACCACCCAGCCCATCAGTCAAAGCAATACTGAGAGGCATTAGATACCATTTAATAGAAAAGTGATACATAGACTGCAGACCATGATATGGGCTACCACAGTAAGCCTCCTTTCATTGCTACCAATAAATCAATTAAGTCTTTTAGAAACATTACATTTTTCTGTGGGAAATTCAAGGCTTTTTGATGATACTGGCCCTAAGACTGCTGACCGAGTTATGAGACATCCCGTCTTCCAACAATCACACAGTCCAACAGAAGAAGTCTAGAATTTAATGCAGTTTTGAATACAGCAAAACCACCTTCCATATTGACCTCTGTGTTGTAAAAAACATATTTTGCCTCTACCAAAAACTTCTGAACAGCCTTTGAACAGTTATGACTACAAAACTCTTCTCGCAATTTATTATTAATGCTGTAAAATGAAGTTACATGGTTAACTGCAGTTAACCTCCTGATTATATAAAACACTTTCCAATAGATTCAGATATGAAAGAGGCTGGTTGACAGATGCACGTCCAGGCTGAAACTGAAAGCATTACACAGAATTGTCTTTACAATTTTTTTCTGGAAACTCTGGGGACTAGCACATTAGTGAGGAAGAGTATGAAAACAAATTGTTTCTCTAGCAAATCAGAAGTGCAGCCATGAGCAACTGTAGACTTATAGTCATCTTCAGATACGAAATACTAAATTCTTCATTTTCATGTAGGTAACAAGTAAGTCTGACAGTAAAATTTATAGTATTAGCAACATGCACTGGAAAAGCTACTCTAGGACTATCACAGCCCTTGAACTCTCACTTTGGATGCAACAGAATTTTTCCTGCTTAAATAATCTGTTTGAGCAATAAAGAGGAGCCTAGGTGATGAAGAGCTACGGAAATTATTTCCTGTATGACACATTAGCCCCAAATGCATATTACTTCTCCAAAAAGCAGAAGAGTTAGTCATTTATTTGTCTGTTGTACACATACAACATATTACAGTACACATACATTGGGTTAGCCACCATGATTTGACTGTTGATCCTAACAATGTTGTTCATCTGAACAAAAGAACTACCCAATATGCCAGACACTGGTGGGTAACCTAGAATCTGTTGAGGATGTACTCCAGCCTATCAGAGATAGCTTAGTAACTTTGAAATCTTTGGAGGAAGGAAAAAAAAAAAGAAGAAAAAAAGTCAACACATGGACAAGGGTCCTGTAGTAGACTAAAAATCAACCACAATTTCTTGAGAACATGACCAAAAAGAAAAAAAAAAAACCACACCCAAACATAAATGAGGGATAAATTTATTGATAGGACAGAGATCTAAATTTGGACAACAAATCATGTTATAGGGAGAAAATAATGAAAATGAAAATAATTTGATTTGATCCCATTATGTAAAATCTCACAAGAGTCTACTCTACTTAGGAGAATGTTTTACAGAGTGTTATCAAACGTGGTGTTGCAAGGTCAATTTTTACAGAATAATAATTGAGAGCCACTATCAGTAATTACAGCCCAACATCTGCCCCTCCAAACCCTGCTCCCCCACCTCTAGAACTGGCCTGAAAAGGAGCCGATCCAGTAATTGTGGGCATTACATCAAATTTGTTGTGTCTTGATTGGAAAAAGCTTTCTGACACCACTAAGGAGAAAAAAGAAGATAGGAAAGCAGGCAGAAAGGGAAAAATTGGCTTTTGAAAAATAAGATTTTTGTCTCAGGAACACTTGGTTTATACTAATGAGGAAGACAGAAGCTGCTGGAGTTGGATTTACTCTGCTTTATGATTTTATACTAGAACCCAGAACCTCAAATTTCATTCTTGAATTCTACACCACTGATCCTTTCTAAACTTGCACAGTCCTGGCTCTCAGAATAAGGTTTTCAGCAATAACCTAAACTACGTGAGGAATATTTGGCTACAATCATTATATTCTTCTCATAATAAATAGCCTTTATTTACTTATTTGGTTACTGTAGCCATAAGCAAATAGTAAGACTGAGAGAACACCTTTACTACCAAACCCTGTGGAGACTATGGATGCTGAGCCCCTTCTGAAGAGGCCTGGTCATTCCTTAGGCATCAGAAGTTACTGAGTGAAGAAGGGTTAACAAATGCTTGCTGAAAAATTGTGGTTTCTCCAGGGTTAAAAAAAATTTATCTTGCAACATAGCAATTCTGAGAGAAAACAGCATTTCTTGAAAGCAACATGAGAGCTGGGAGAGAATAATCCTGCAAAGCTACTTCAGAATCAGATTTGTTCTGCCTGGGCTTGATTGCTCAAAAATATTTTTCTATTTTGCCTCATCAGATTCTTGTTTACCCCTCGAAAAAGAAATTGCAAATAGCGTAGCTTTAGGGACAGAGATTCTCTTGTACGAAGCGAGCTCCTTGAATGCTCTTTGATAACTGGCACAGCAGTCTCAGACAGACATGTTAAAATCATTGTTATCAGTACACCACCAAGAATCCTCAAACATTTAGGACAAGACAGGAAATAGCATGAAGAGCTTTACAAGGGGAGGCTTAAGCAAACGTCATCGAAAACCTGAAAGAAAATTCTGTACAGAAACAACCTTAAATTACGCAGCTACAGAAGAACAGAGTAGCATGCACTGGATTTTGCAAATTGCATTGATTTGGGATTATGCTGCCCTGCTGTGGGAAAACACAGGGACTACAAATTACATACATGGCCTCAAATGTCAATGGGTAAAAGACTGACACTGTGCATGTGTGTTTTGGAACATACATAATAAAGTTTAAAAAAGATCTTGCATCGCTATTGGCCATACAACGTATTTCTGGATAAGGAACACCGGTTTCCATTCCAGCAAATATTATGATCTCTGACTTCAGTTTTTAAAATACAAAAATTGGCTCTAGACATTTTATGCGGGACTTTGGTGGTATGGCATCAGAGGATTTAAGCCAAAGCCACTAGTTTCAGTACAACAGATTGCTGTATTCAGACAGACCAGATACCTTCTTGTGAATATGGCTGATGAAATTAGAATTATGACTCCATACTTTCTCCTTGCAACTGTTCATTCTTGTTCCTCTGGCAGAAGCTATGGTGCAAACAGTCCTCATCCATGAAATTAAGATCTGTTAGAAGACTACCAGCAACAGCGTTCCCATATAATGTGACCTTAGAGATCACCGGGAAGGCTCGTGCAGTCAGTCCCACCAGTTGTTTTAAATTAAAGCATGAGAATCACTTCACGATGTTACTTTGTGCAAGTCTGCACACACTATTTTCTTCTTCATGAGATTTCATTCACCCTCAGTGTCCCCCGTGGAGCAGCAGGGACAAGTGTGCTTAGTTTTATCAAATAACGGAATAGCTAACTGAAGAAGAGGGAGAACACAAGAGGATCAGACTGCTGTACCACACATCTAAATCAACTGTAAAGCCAAAGCATTCCTCCCCTTCCAAACCCATCCCATCTCCAAGCTCTGCCATGCTTCACTTTCTCGCTCTGTATCTCATCTTTATCCAAATACCAGTCCTCCTAAACTGAAAGGAACAGAGGAAGACTCGTGCATAATTTCTGTCATTTTAAAATACGTTATGCAGTTTTTAGTGATTGCTAGAAAAATCATAGTTCTCACAAAGAAAAATCAGTACTTTTTAAAAAGTTGTTTCAAAGCTAGCAATCTGTTAAAAAAAAAAACTAAAAAAATGTTTTTGAAACAGTTGGCACCATCTGTTAATAAAAAAGGGAAAAAAAATACTGTAGTTAGCATAAGTATTGCTTAACTCAGCAGACCAGCAAATAAGTAAGAAAAAACCCCATCAATTTATATTTCAATAAAATGTAAATTGTCTGGATTTTGTCAGAGTGAAATAGACTGTGACATGGTAATATGTAACTACACTTGATAACATTACTTGGCGCATATTTCATTATTTCTCAACATCTCACGGGTACTCAAAAAATACTGAGCCACAAACCACATTTAATTCCCAAAACTCTGTAGTGAAAGCCAAGTAAACACATTACGAACTGGGCATCTGCTTACCCAAGACCAACACATGGCATTTATAACTTTGCCAGTTCCGTCACTAACGTATCTGAACAGACGCCAAAGGAAGTCATCCAAAGACTTTTCAGGCAATGGGAATGAGTTGGCCTTATTCACAAGCAAAGCATTAAAATCACCTCATGGATGACACCAACATAAAAACATGGCACTAAGCTTTACAATGTATAGGAGGGGTAAAAAGAAATGTTAAGGCAATAATACAGATGCTCAGAACTAGAAATAGCAACCTCTTACAGACATTGTCAGCTGTTACCAGCTTCTCTTGCCCAAGTGCATAATACACACTTTCAGTGACAAAACAGCTGGGTGTCACCAGTCCCTCCTCTCAGCAACCTAAACCTTGAACTCATTGGCAACCAATGCACCCTGTAAGAGCTGTTTGATCTATCAGACAGTTTGGTTTTGTTATTATAATAACCAAAACTCAATCATTGACCAAGCCAGATAGCTTTCCCAAACAGATGCTCACAGTGTATTCTGTGATGTCAGGCAAGACTGAGTGAGGGGAACGAAAACCTAGAGTATCTGGTAGAACAAGAAAACTTGGACAATACAGCCAATACAGGTGTGCTTGAGGAATATAGTGCAGACACATCCGTGTCGATCTGCTATCACTCAAGGTCCAAAATCATAATGTTGGCACTGCACTGGAATAAACCTTGTGTAACTCACCATGCTGGCGATGCCAGTTCAGCACGTTTCACACACAACCAGTTTATGTCCATCAGCTCCAGCACTAAACTTGTGGTGACACCATCCTGCTCAGGAGGCCAATCCAGCAAAGCCTTCTTTGTTCAAGCTCAGTGCTGCAGGAATGTTTCTGGACCCCACCTATCCTGAAAACAGCTTACAAGTCGCTGCACCTAACCTAGTCAACTGTACCGACTTAGCTAATAAGGCTTGCTAGAACTGACTACACATCTATGGTCTGACTTGCCCACTAAACTAGATATAGTCCTCAGGGGGGTGAGAGGGTGGAGGTCACTAGATTGTAGCAACATTTTATTTTAATATTTCACATTTCATGCTTGATCAGATTAGGCATGGTTAACAGTTCCTGCAGCCTTTTGTTCCTAGCCCTAAGAATATCAACAAAGTGCTCCTAATACAGTGCAGCTATAGGGAATTCATATATTGCACCAACATTACACAAATTCAATAAATTATATCAATAAGCAGATACTGGAAGTCTGTACTAATACACTCAGGACTGTGAGGGATGTCATCACCTGGATGTAACTATGAAGACAGAAAACCCTGGTGTAAAACTGCCCCAGTGTAAAACTCAGCTGACTATGCTGACCCATGGCATCAACTACTGACGTTGTTTGCTCCAAACCTCTAACTGAATGCTTATCAAAGTAAACAAACAAAAAAAATACCAAACTTTGTTACAAGTCCAGACACTGCCCACTGGTCTGACCCTACAGACACGAAGGAGTAATGAAAAAGGCTATCCATCAAAAGGACGCTAAAGTCTGTCTGGAGGTGATGGCATATTTTCAGAAAGAGTAGGATTCAATTTTACTGCCAGTTAAGCACGTTCAAGTAGGTGGCAGAAGCCCTGGAGGTCAGGCTTTAATAACGTGTGAACAAAGATCAGCCTCCACATCATCCCCACTGCATTCCAACAATCCATTTTTTTTCTTTTCCTTTGAGATTGCTAGCACACAAAAACCAACCCATTCTCTCCTCTATAATTTAATTTGGGGGTTTTTTTTGGACATATTTTCCATTTGAAAGAATCATATTCAAAATGTCAGAGAACTTACAGGCTAGCAATGCAAAATGGAAGATATCTAAAATAAAGGAAGGGAGAAAACATTTGAATTAATGAGTATTTGACAGCTGAGTCAATGTCACTGAATTTTGTACCAAGCACAATTTCAAATACCTTTTTTCATTTCACTGCATTTTTTAAAGAAATGCCTGATAATGCATCAAAACAGTTTTAAATAAAAAAAAAGTAGAAAAATTAATTTAAAAGACTTAATTTTAGCTCTAAATGATCTTCTAATGAAAAACAGCAGCGGAAACATTTTATAGTGGTACTTCTGTCAACGATTCCATAATAACATTGGAAAAGTACTACTCTATAAATATAAAATAGACCAAAAAGCTATGGAAAAAAAAGATAAGACACATTCAAACTTTACCCTTAGACTCCCGGTAACAACATTCTGTCTTCTGTGCAGATGCTGCCTGCATGGGATCACAGTAAGTCAAGCGCATTTGACCGACCGAGCTTAACGTGATTAAATGACTCTCACAGACAGGAATGCAGGACGCATGATGCTGCAGCCCTGATTGATAACTAAGGAAGTCAGTTATAAATAAATCTGGAACAGTTGGGATTGACTGTTATTTAGCACTTTCAGACAGACATTCAGGGCAACTGGCAGGGGCTTTGAAAGCTGTTTCCTATATTAGAATCACGACAAAAATAGAAGTGAGGCTGCATTCCCTTGTCTTCTGCTAAAACAGATCTTACTCAAAAACATTTTTACAAGTTTGGCGAGGCATTAACTAGTGCACTGTCAGATACGGAACAAAATCATAATTGGAAGTCCCATGTTGATCTAACATGAATAGAATAAGAACCAAAAAAAAAAAAGCCCCAAAAGAAGGAATTAAAAAGTCGACAGTAGTAGGAGATATTAGGGACAAGAAGCTGGTTTTACTGCATTTTTTTTTTTAACTTGTAAGTGAAGGTACAATCAATTCACTAGCCAAAAAGACCCTAAAGACCTTTAAAAATAAAATAAAAAGGGAAAATCATATATTTTACCAACCGTCCTTAGAAATAAATGGGGTTTTTTTGAGGTTTGGGGTGCTTTGTTGCTGGTTTGGGGGTTTTTTTGTTTGTTTTGTTTTCTATTCAAGAACAGATGCTGCATAATAACTACTGACAGCAAGGCTGAGTTGTAAGAATGGAACAGGAAAGAGGGAGCAAGTACGGGGTTTTTATTTCTGGTTTCAAGTGCCCCAAATACTGTTTACAGGCAAGTATTTGTCACGGAGTTCTCTCGCCTCCAGCATTTAAGCTTCCAGATAAATTAAGTCAGCTTTTATTTGTGTGGTTTTTACAGTCAAAATATATCTATCAAAATATTGTAGGATTAGCTAGTTCACTGACTGAACAGCCCACTGTTCTGCCAAAATAATCAGTGGCCTTAATGAGCAATTAAGAGCTTTCAGGGTCAGTGAGAACAGAAAATCTTAACATACAGATCAGAAATTCTGTGTATACCTTCATGCTACTGTTTCAGATTGTGAATGAACGCCCAAACTATAGGCAAGAGGTACACATGACTGAAAACAGAATGTATATAGCATAATAAAAAAATCAAAGGACAGACTAGGATACAATAAGGGCAATCTGATTTAACCAAGTAATTCTCCCAAACAGGCTTCCCACAAACTGTTCTTTTTCAACCAACACAGGTCTGCATAGTGTTTTGCTGACAGATATGAAATCGCCCCACCTGCACGCACTCTAAAAAACCCTGAATCAAATCAGCTCCAACCTAGAAACTCCGTGACCGTGGTGTGTGATGCCAGCCTGCCCCCACTTAGCAGAGCTCCTTGCTGCGGTTCAGCACCCGGCAAGCCCTGATGCAGAGCTTGTGGTTCTCAGCAGGATCGCGGCTTCGTGGGTCAGAACACACAAAGTGGACTCACACTCCTCTACAAAATACTGTGTACCCAGTCCTCCAGTGACTTCCAGCTATTAGTCCTATAGTTTCTACAATACGCATCTACAACAGAATTAGCACTAGGACATTTCTGCAACTTGCCTTCTAAAGTAATACTAGTATAAACTAAGGCATGGCTCAAGGACTCCAGGCTTGCTGAAGTACACACACAGGACCACCTTTCAGTCACTGAATCGTGCTTTTTCCATCATGACAACTGCTGAAAATATGCTTCTTGAAAGAGAGAAATTTCATCATAATGAGTCAAATCTTTTCTTTGTAATGGATTGCCATGCTGCAGACATGGTTTCCTTTTACCAGAACAGCCTGCATAAATGTATTTTAAACTAATTACCTTTAGGTGGAAAATATGACTTGCTTTCAGCTTTGTGAGGCCAGTCCACCACAAGAGGTCCAAACCTACGAAAGCTGGCAGTGATCTCATCTACAAAAAAAAAAAAAAAAAA
>Ga0065711_1051864_pt1 | contig 10201 bp, 8 predicted proteins | sample Hoacrofraction12_FD_59098 | JGI IMG/M metagenome (GOLD analysis project Ga0065711, IMG submission 59098) | Hoatzin crop microbial communities from Cojedes, Venezuela - Epithelial fraction 12 v2 (version 2) | ecosystem: Host-associated > Birds > Digestive system > Esophagus > Crop | place...
ATCGCCGATTGTAAAATGAAGTTGGACAGTTAAATAAAAATAGCCCATAAAGCTTATCTTTGATAGAATTTAATCGCCAAACCAAATTCATCAAGGAGATAAACCATGGGCCACGATTATTCTATCACATCATCACACAAAAAAGGTAAACATCTTTCATATGATGATAGACACACTATTCAACTTCGATTAAAAGATGGTCATTCCATTCGAGCAATCGCTAGAGAAATCGGCTGTTCTCCTAGCACTGTTTCGAATGAAATCAAACGAGGTACAGTTTCTATGTATAAAGGTTCTGTACACCGTTATAAAGCTAAGGCCGGACAAGAAGCTTATGAAAATCACAAAGCTTCAAGTGGCCGACGTTATGACTTCGTTTTGAAGTCACGATTTATAGGTTATGTTACAACTCATTTTTTCGAAGACGGATGGTCTTTGGATGCATGTGCTAATAGAGCATTGATATCAGGTGACTTTAATAGATCTGAAACCGTATGCGTTAAAACGCTGTACAATTACGTTAATCTAGGCCTTTTTGATATCAAGAACCATAACCTTCCTGAAAAGCTGCATCGTGCTCCTAAGAAAAGGACTGCTAGGATAAACAAGCGCAAACTTGGCAGAAGCATCGAGGAACGCCCAGCAAAAATCGATACTAGAGAAGAATTCGGCCATTGGGAGTGCGATCTTGTCATCGGCTCAAAGACTAAAGATGACGAAGTCTTACTTACTATGTTAGAACGTAAGTCCCGTGAATTCTTCATGATTCCTCTGGCTAACAAAGAGGCAACAACTATTATTGAAGCATTCCTTTCACTCAAAAGCCAGTATAGTGAGCACTTCGATGAAGTTTTTAAATCAATAACAACAGACAATGGCTCTGAGTTTGCAAATCTTTCAGAGATCGAGTCTGTTTCAAATACGCTTGTTTATTACACACATCCTTATACATCTTGCGAAAAAGGATCTGTAGAGCGCCATAACGGTCTAATACGTAGATTTATTCCTAAAGGTAAACGTATAGACCAGTTTTCATTCCAGGCCATTGCTGATGTAGAGACCTGGTGCAACAGTCTTCCTCGTAAGATTTTAGGCTATAGGACACCGGATGAAATCTTTGAGGAAGAACTGGATAAAATCTATCAATTAGATGCAGCTTGATGGGGTGTCCAACTTGTTATTGCAATTTAGAATAATTTTTGAAATTATTTTATTGTGATTTGCAAATGAATGTATGATTTTTTTGAAACTGCTTTTAACTAAAATTGCGAGAAAGTGTAAATTATGGCTTATTACGAACATGGCGGAGAAATCTATGATAAAGATGTAATGTATGATTTTTCTGTAAATATAAATGCATATGGAGTTCCCAAAAGTGCAAAAGATGCATACGAAAAGGCTTTTGATACGGTAGATCAGTATCCTGATGTTTGCTGCGAAAAACTAACAGATGCTATCAAGGATTTTGAAAAAAAGCATACCGGTGCAGAACTTTTAAATGAGCAAATTATATGTGGAAATGGTGCATCGGAGATCATAAATAATGTTTTTGATTATTCAAAAAATAAAATTGCACTATGTCAAAATCCGGGCTTTTACGGATATGAGAGAAGCCTTGTAAATCACGGTTTTAAAATAGTTAGGGGTGATAATCTTCTTCCTATGCCATCCGTAAAACTTCGTAATGACAAAAACGGCGAATATTTCATGCCGACCATGAATATGGCAAGTCAGATAGAAGAGCATAATCCGGGAGTCATTGTTTTGTGCAATCCATCAAATCCTATTGGCTCATGTATAAATGCAAATGTTCTGGAAGAAATCATTAAAACGGCAAACAAAATAGGTTCTCTTGTTATTATAGATGAATGCTTTTTGCCATTTTGCAAGGACTTTGGAGAAAGGTCTGCGATAAAGTATATAGATAAATATCATAACATAATGATAATAAGAGCTTTTACAAAGATATTTGCAATACCCGGAATAAGACTTGGATATGCCATAAGTTCAAACAGAAAATGGGGAGAAAATTTAAGAAACAGTCTTCCAGAATGGAATGTTTCGGGGATTGCGCAAGAAGTGGGAAGTGCTCTTTGCAGTGACGATGAGTATTTTACAAAGTCGACGGAATTTATATTTTCTGAGAGAGAGTATCTTATGCAAAATATGCTTTTTATGGGACTTGATGTTATACCGCCTGCGGCAAATTTTATTTTCTTTAGAACCAATAAAAAAATAAATTTAAAAGAGGAACTTTTGAAAGAAAAGATTCTAATCAGAAAATGCGACAACTATGTAGGAATACCAAAAAGCGGATACTATAGAGTGTGCGTAAAGGAAAGATGCGAAAATGAAAAGCTAATTGAAGCACTAAAAAAGATATTGGAGAAATAATAAATGGCTTATAAAATAATGATACAAGGGACTATGTCGGGGGCCGGCAAAAGCCTTCTATGTGCGGGACTTCTAAGAGTTTTCAAAAAAGACGGTTATAAATGCGCTCCATTTAAGTCTCAAAATATGGCACTGAATTCATATATAACGGATGATGGATGTGAAATAGGAAGAGCGCAGGCTATGCAGGCAGAGGCGGCAGAAACCATTCCGAGCGTATATATGAATCCTATACTTTTAAAGCCTAACAGTAATGTGGGGTCTCAGGTTATAGTAAATGGCAAAGCTATAGGCAATATGAAAGCAGGAGACTATTTTGAATATAAAAAAAGCCTATTTCCTGTTATAAAAGATGCTTTTAAAAAGCTTGAAGATGAGTATGACATAATAGTAATAGAGGGAGCGGGGAGCCCTGCCGAAATCAATTTAAAAGAAAATGACATAGTAAATATGGGGCTTGCAAAAGAGCTTGGTGCAAATGTACTCCTCGTATCAAATATAGATCCGGGAGGCGTATTTGCTCAGATATACGGGACTGTTGCGCTCCTTGAAGAAAGCGAACAAGATCTTATAAAGGGTGTAATAATAAATAAATTTCGAGGAGATGTAAATCTTCTTATGCCGGGCATAAAGCAAATCGAAGATCTCATGCAAAAAGAGCCAATAAACAAAAAGATTGATGTTCTTGGTGTTGTGCCTTATATGAATATAGATGTCGAAGATGAGGATTCGCTATCAAACAGAATAAATATAACGAAAAATAGAGACTTATTATCAAACAGAATAGATGCAGCGAAAAATAGTGATTTACTATCAACTAAAATAGATGCAGCGAAAAACAAAGATTTATTGTCAAGCAAAATAGATGAAAGCAAGAGCAAAGATACAAATTTATCAGGTCCTGAACAAGATAGGCAGTATAATGGAGATAAGAAACTACCAAAAGTTGTTGTAATAAAGCTTCCTCACATGTCGAATTATACGGACTTTGATCCTCTTCAGAGAATGGATGCCATTGATTTTTGGTATACTATCTATGAAAAAGATATAGATGATGCAGATATGATAATCATCCCCGGAACGAAGAATACCATTTATGATTTGAAATGGCTTAAAGAAATGGGACTTTCAAAGAAAATAGTCGAAAAGGCAAAGACAAGTCTTGTTTTTGGCATATGTGGTGGGTTCCAGATACTGGGAAAAGAAATAGCCGATCCTTTTGAAATAGAAAATGGCGGAAAAGAAGTAGGCTTAGCTCTTTTGGATGTAAAAACAACGATTCAAAAGGAAAAAGTAAAAACCAAATCTATGGGAACTACCAAAAAGTTAAACGGACCTTTTGAAAAAATTTCAAATATTGATGTCAAGGGTTATGAAATTCATATGGGAGATACAAGGCCTTGCATAGATGAAAATAATTTTTATTTTGCTAAAGTAGAGGATTTTTGCGGCAAGCAAAAATATGACGGATACTTTGAAGGAAACGTATGCGGTACATATTTGCATGGAATATTTGAAAATGATGAATTTAGAAATAAATTCATCGAGATACTATATGATAGGAAAAATCTGCCTTTAGATGACATGTTTTTTTACGAACAAAATAAATATAAAGAAGAGCAGTTTGATATTCTGGAAAAAACTGTAAGAGGCAGTATTGATATTGCAAAAATATATGAAATAATGGGATTAAAAAACATATAAACAGAAACGTAATTGTGTTAAAATAAAGAAAAAGCAAAATATTATGTAGGGAGAGCTTTTATATGGATTACATTTCTGAGAATACATATTTAAAGGTTGAAAGAGAAGATAAATCAGAGGAAGTTATAAGAAAAGGGATACTTGTGGCGCTTGAGATGCCATATGAGGATGAGAGATTCACAATTGATGCGGTAGGTGTTAGCAAGGCAAAGCTTCCATTTATGCTGATAGTTGACACAAAGTATATGGTTGCGATACTAAATGCCTGCATACACAATATGAGAGATTCAAGGGCCATCGCACAAAATATCTGCTACGCAAAGTATGCATATAGATGCAACACACAGGAGGATGCAAGGTATGAAAGAGCAATTGTTCTTGATGATGAAACAGGCAAGATGTGGTTTGCATCGGTAGCAGATGACGTGGATATTCTTACAAGTTTCAAAAATTTCATTTCAAATCTATCCGCAAATACCAATATCGCAAGCCTTGACGTGATAAAGTCGCTGCTTGATGAAGCAAGCAGTGAATTTGAAAATGAAGATGATAAGGGATATAAGAAACCTTGGGATGAAGGCTTTGATTATGCCAAAAATCACATACTGCCAATGCTTGAAAGCGGCACTATGGCAGTATCATATTCGGAAGAGGAACTTCCTGCCATAGATAGATTTTCGAAATTGTTCGGATTATCTACAGAGCGACTCGAAAAGGATATGTATTATTACTATCACTGCATAGTACTGCAAGGCAGGTGCTGGGTACCTGTTACGGAATCGGAAGTTGCATGGGACAGGGTTATATCGCTTCGGAGTATGCTAAAAAATAATGGTGATATGGTCTTGGCTTGACAAAAAAATGACCACTCGTACAAAAAAAATAAAATTAGCAGATTCTAACACCTAGTTTCTGTGCTATACTAGTTTTCGACATAGTTAGAATAAAGTTATATTGTCGAAAGGAGAAATTATGAGTAAATTACAAACATCGGGACTTGTAGCAGCAGGTTTCCTACTTGGAACAGCAGGGGTTAAGATTCTTAGCAGCAAGGATGCTAAGTGTGCATATACACATATTACGGCAGCAGTTCTTCGTTGCAAGGACACTGTTATGAAGCAGACAAGCATTCTTAAAGAGAACTGTCAGGATATCGCAGCTGATGCAAAAGATATCAATGACAAGAGATATGAAGAAGAAGAAAAAAGAGAAATCGAAGATGCAAAGGCTGTTCTTGAAAGAGCACAGGCAAATGCTTAAGATTTTTAAAATTTTTTAACAAAATTAAAATAATAATAGTCCCCCTCAAAAAGAGGGGGATTAAATTTAGGAAAAAATTATGAACTGTAAAATATTACATGAGTCGTCATCCAGACTTCGTATACATGTAAAGCATAAGAGATTATCGACTTATAAGGCCGATCAGCTTGAGTTTTATATAAGACAGCTTGACGGTGTAAAAAAAGTTCATGTAAGCGAAAGAACGGCTGACGCAACCATTATTTTTGAAAAAGGCAAAAGAGATGAAATTATAAAAGCTCTGTCGGAATATGATGAAGAAAAGTGCGAAGTTACAGTTCCTAGTCATACAGGTAGAGAACTGAAAAGAGAATATGAAGATAAGCTTTTTTACCATCTTGCAAGAAGAGTTATAACTAGGTTTGTGCTCCCTATTCCTTTTAGGAGAGTATTTACAATCATCAGATCGGTTCCGTATTTTATCAATGCTATGAAGTCTCTTGCCAAAGGAAAACTTGAAGTTTCCGTACTTGATGCGGCTAGCATATTGGTATCTATTTTGCAAAAAGATTTTGATACTGCGGGCAATGTCATGTTCCTTCTTGGCATAGGCGATATCATGGAAGAGTGGACTCACAAAAAGTCTGTTGATGATTTGGCAAGAGCTATGGCTCTTTCTGTTGACAATGTGTTCATGATAACGGATGGCGGAAGTGAAGTTCTGACCAAGGTATCGGATGTAAAGGCAGGAGATACAATTGTAGTCAGAAAGGGTAGTCAGATACCTCTTGATGGTGAAGTTGTAGAAGGCGAAGCAAGTGTCAATCAGTCATCTATGACAGGAGAGCCGCTTCCTGTAAGAAAGTCTGTAGGACTAAGTGTTTATGCAGGATGCGTTGTAGAAGATGGCGAACTCAAAATAAGAGTAAAGAACGCAGCCGGAAGTGGCAGATATGACAGAATAGTAAAGATGATTGAGGATTCCGAAAAGCTCAAATCAAGTGCGGAAGATAGAGCTTCGCATCTTGCGGATAGGCTTGTTCCATATACGTTTGGAGCTACGATTCTTACATATCTATTTACAAGAGATGTTATGAGAGCAACTTCCATACTTATGGTTGATTTTTGCTGCGCGCTTAAGCTCTCCATGCCGATAGCGGTACTATCTGCAATGAGAGAAGCAGGCGATCATCATATATCTGTCAAGGGTGGCAAATTCCTTGAGGCTGTATCTGATGCAAGAACAATAGTTTTTGACAAGACAGGAACGCTGACGCATGCATCTCCAAAGGTAAATAAAGTTGTTCCATTTGGCGGATTTGCAGAAGATGATGTCCTTAGACTTGCGGCTTGCCTTGAAGAGCATTTTCCTCATTCCATGGCAAATGCGGTTGTCAATGCTGCAGGAGAAAAAGGTCTATTGCATGAAGAGAGGCACTCTAAAGTAGAATATATCGTTGCACACGGAATAGCCAGCAGTATAGATGGAAACAAAGTCATAATCGGAAGCTATCATTTTGTTTTCGAAGACGAAAAAGCAGTTATTCCTGAAGATGAAAAAGATAAATTTGAAAATCTTCCGAATGAATGTTCTCATCTATATCTTGCACTTGATGGCAGGCTCATAGGTGTCATACTCATCGAGGATCCGCTAAGAGAAGATGCAAAGTCTACTATAGACAAACTTCATAGCCTTGGATTTGACAAGATAGTTATGATGACAGGAGATAGCGACAAGACTGCAAGAGTTGTTGCAAAGAAAGTCGGCGTAGATGAATATTATTCTGAGGTTTTGCCGGAAGATAAGGCTGCATTTATCGTAAAAGAACATGAGCTTGGAAGAAAAGTTATCATGATAGGTGATGGCATAAATGATTCACCTGCTCTGTCAGCGGCTGATGCCGGAATAGCAATATCATCCGGAGCGGCGATAGCAAGAGAGATAGCAGATATTACAATATCGGGCGAAAATCTTGAAAATTTGGTACTTTTAAGAAAACTTTCATCAAAACTTATGGATAGAATAGATGGAAACTATAAGATGATTCTTTCATTTAACTCATTTCTTATTTTGATGGGAGCACTTGGAATATTCCCGGCTACGACGACTGCACTTCTTCATAATACATCAACGATTATGATAAGCATGCATTCATTGAAAGATCTTTTGGATAAATAAATACATTATACAAAATCACCAAAAAGAATGCGCAAAAATTAGTTATAAATTTTCAAAGCTGTGAAAAAGCCAAATAAAAAGGCTTTTTCGCGGCTTTTGTTAATATTGTACAAAATCTAAACTCTCATTTCGATATTTTTTCACAATGTCAATTTTTTGAACATATGATAAAGTAGAAAAAGTTTCGTTTTATATGATTAAGAAATGAAAACAATGTGTGGAGGGTGAGATGTTTAAGAAAATATCATCTAAGATTGCGGTAATCGCAATCGCCGCATGTCTGTGTGTGACATCGGCTTTTTCTTGCAGCGAAATTATGTCGAGTGCTGCATCAACTTCCGAATCATGGAATTTTAAAAATTCGGAATTCAAGAATCTTGGAACAATCAGCAAAACAGTTACAGTAAACGGACTTACACTTGTTGCTACAAGCAGTAAGAAAATGGAAGTTACGAAATCAAGCGTTACAGTTGATGGAACAACATATTCATACTGCCTTGATTTGAAGGGAAACGGCGACAAGAAAGCAAGAGCTATCAGAGTACCGGTAACAGGTAATGATGTTATCAAAGTAACTCTTGCAAGCGGATCAAGCGATACAAGAAAGCTCACAGTTGCTACATCAGGCGGCAATACACTTTCTACTCTTGACGCTTCAAAGGGCGCTGCTACAAGAACATATACTTATAGCGGCAAATCCGGATATGTAAACCTTTATACAAAGTCCGGAAGAATCGTAATCTACAAGATTCAGGTAGATCACAAGGATTCTTCAAGCTCATCGGATAGCTCAAGTTCTTCAAAGAGCTCAAGCTCATCGAGCAGTTCAAGCTCTTCAAGTTCGTCAAGTAGCTCAAGCTCTTCAAGTTCTTCCAAGTCTGAAGAGACTATCACAGGAACTACAATTGAAGTAAAAAATGGCGGAACAAGTCTTGAAACAGCTATCAAGAAAGCTTCAAAGGGCACAACTATCGTTATAAACGGTACTGTAAAATCCGGTTCTGTAAAAGTGCCGGCCGGAGTTAATATTGCAGGTAAAAATGATGCAACTATTGATTTTTCACAGACATCCGGTTCAAACGGAAGAGGACTTACATTTGAGGGAAATGGGTCTACTGTCTCAAATATCACTGTAAAAAATGCATCAGATAATGGTCTTTACATTACAGGATCAAATAATACTTTTAAGTATGTAACAGCTATGTACAACGAAGATGCAGGATTCCAAGTTTGCAACGGCGGTTCATACAATAAGTTCTACAACTGCTATTCACACCACAATGCTGACGCAAAAGGTGAAAATGCTGATGGATTTGCTAATAAGCTTCATTCAGGCGAAGGCAACTATTATGAGAACTGCGTAGCAGAATACAATTCAGATGACGGATGGGATTGTTATGCAGCTCACGGCGCAGTAACTCTTGTAAATTGTCAGGCAAATTACAATGGATATTGTGATGGCATCTACGGAGATGGTAACGGATTTAAGATGGGCGGTGTTGATAACAAGACATCAGGACAGAAGGCTCATCTTGATCCATTGAAGCATGTTCTTACAGGATGCTCTGCAAAAGGCAACTATGCATCGGGATTCGATCGTAATAACCAGAACGGTGTAGTTACAATGACAAATTGCACAGCTGACGGAAACAAAAAATATAACTATAACTGGCCGCTTACAGGTAAGCCTTCAGCGCTTGGTTATAAAGTTACATTTGGAAAAGCAAAGATTGTAAGTTGCACATCAAAGAACGGAAAAAATAGAATTGATGGTGCTACGCTTTCAGGAAACTGCGTAGGTTTCTGATTATTCTGTGTTTGAAGATACAGGATAATATAATAAAAAATTAGATTACTAAGAGTTTGTTAAAAAATCATATAAAACGATGAAGACCCATGGATGATTATGCTTCGTCCATGGGTTTTTCGAAATGTTCCCAGACAAGAGATTTTTCATCGTAATAATTCCTTGTTGCATTTTCAATAGCGTCTTCAAAACCTGACAGAGCGGCAAATGGCATAAACTGCGCAGCTCTTTTTTCTATAGCCATAGGCATGTGTTTTGGTGAAAGTGGTCTTTGAATTTCGAGAATATCGCCGTATTTTTTTATTGTTTCATTTTCGTTTTTATTAAGTTCATTTTCATCTGCTCCTCTTACGTTATGAAAACTATTTTCTATCTTATGCATTGTGGCCTCCGATTTGACTGTTTCTATTTATGGTCATCGCGCCTTCTTCAAGATTCATGCCTTTTAAAAGAGCATTCTTGCCATATCGCTCTTGTATCTTTATAATTGCATCTTGAATCTTCTTTTCTTTCTCCTCATTTTCTTTCTCTTTCTTCTTTTTCTCTTCATCTTTTTCGAAATTATCAAAAAGAGATAGCTGTGTGAAGGTTTCATTTTCTTTTAACAAGGAGTCGTCATCAGCGCTTAAAACATGGTTTGAGGTTACATTTATACGTCGTATAAGAAGAGATTTGTCCACGATTTCGTCATATAATTTAAGCACGGATTCAAGGATTTTTTTGGTCGAAGATGTATAATCATCCAAGTTGGTGCTTCCGTGTGCATGCTCGGGGATTTTTCTTCCGTAGTGATCTATCTTTATTTTACCGGTATATTTTTTGCCATCGGTGATATTTGAAGTGTCATATCCTATGGTTAGTACAAGCTGATTTGTAAC
>Ga0065711_1051865_pt1 | contig 10200 bp, 6 predicted proteins | sample Hoacrofraction12_FD_59098 | JGI IMG/M metagenome (GOLD analysis project Ga0065711, IMG submission 59098) | Hoatzin crop microbial communities from Cojedes, Venezuela - Epithelial fraction 12 v2 (version 2) | ecosystem: Host-associated > Birds > Digestive system > Esophagus > Crop | place...
TAGAGACATCTGTTAGAATTTTGAACCTTGAGCTTATTAACTAAGCTTCCATTTAAAAAAAAAAAAAAAAAAGACCACCACAACCCCTAATTTCCCCCCGAAAATCTAAAACCAAAAAAAAACCCACAGACAAAAAAACTTTTAAATGTTTTGGTTGAACTTGGCTTGCAAATGGCTGACAACTCATTTTTTGACTAAACACTGAAAGAAACTGTGTGCTGTTTTCACTTTTTAAGATTTCCTTTAGTGTATGTTCCCTTGGTTATGAACTTAAGGTCTGGTACAGTTAATAAGATCTTGCTTTTCTTGCTTTTTTGTGCAGGAGGGTGCAATAGCTTATAACACAGACAGATCCACCCCACCACCATATGCATGTAGTACCCCAAGTTCTGAATTAGACCGTGCTAGTCAATGTGATGGAGCAGGAGTTGGCCGTGACGTGGGTCCAGGTGCTGAAAATGCGTTGTTAGCATCCTTAATGCCTAATATGGCTCAACAGATGCAAAGTGTGCAGCTGATGCCTTCAGGTTAGTGTTTTGTATCCTTCTTCATGACAGAGAAAACAAATGTTTCAGATTTATGGTATAAGAAACCACTTAAGAGGGTGGTAGAGACAGTGAGATTTCACTTCTGCATTGTGTGATTTTGTTCAATAGGGTAGAAGGTTCACACACTGGAATTTGTTTAGTTATAACTCTTAACTTTCTTTTTTTCCTGTGCTGCAGTACCTCAGGCTGTCCTTGATGGGTCAGCTGCCATGATTCCTCCTGGTGACCAGGAAGCTGTCCAAAGTGTCCCTTTCTATTCAGTGGCTTCTCAGCCTGTGGGTCCAGGACATGGCTTTGCACCTCCAGGATTTTCAAATCCGTATGGAACTGAACCGTCACCACTGTATTTAGGGTCAGCACTACCACCAGGAGGGCCGCCACAAGAAATTGAACCACAGTCAGAAGACCAGACAAACCTGGAAACAGGTCTGGGGTCTTAGTAAACAGCTTTCTTTCCTTATTTGGGGAATGAAGTATTTTGGGGAATAATGCAAAATATCTCAATATTTAGAATATACTAAGTCAAGTCTTGGCTAATGACATTTAAAACCACCATGTAATGCTACGGAAACATCTATGGAAAGTTACAGTATTTGACCTGCTTATTTGGCTTAGTTTAAAAGAGAGGTCAGACTCAGCAGATCACGATTTAGATCCTGACAGGTAATCACTGAGTGCACTGGGATTGGCAGTTCTGTTTGCAGGCTCTGTGAATGGAGCCTCAGGGATTTCTGCCTCTGGGCATCAGCTTCTGGGACTCTTGAGAAGTTTTCATTCTGTGATGGCAGAACCTGACGTTTGTGAAGGCAAGCACGCACAAGTTTGGCAGAGCTGTGTTGGAGATGGGAAGAACCTTAAACTGCCCCATTCTGACGGCTGCATCCCTCGGCCTGCTCTGACCTGTGTTTAGAACAAACGTAATACCCATGCAGGAGAAAAAATAAAATCCCAGCAACTGCAGTTTACATTCTTTAAAAGACCAGCTTCTTTCTAGCACAGAATTCATAACTAGTGAAAATGTTTGTCTTAAAGGTGTTGTGGGGTTTGGGGGCTTTTGGGGTTTTTTTGTTGTTGCTGTGTTACTTCCCGCTAACATAATCTAATTTGTTTTTTAAGGAATGCAGAGAATTGCTCCAGAGTCTCCTTCACATAACTCTTTCCCTGAACAGAAAGAGGAGGATTTCTATGGCAGAATGGCTAGCATGGTATCTTTATTTCATACATCTCTTCAGCAAGTGTCAGCTGCATTGCAGATCTTTGCAAACACAGGAGTGTATTTAGACTCTGTCTTGCTCTTCAGCAAGACTGGAAGTTTAGTTTTTCTTTCCCGCTGTCCTTCCCCTTCAGTGGAGTAAATCACAAAAAACTAGTAGAAAAATTTTAGCCATAATTTTCTTGTCTAGAAAGAATTCTTAAAAAAAAAAAGAGAGGAGAGGAATATCAGGCTGTTCTCTGGAAGAGTTTAATTGAGCTTTCTCTGCCCTGGCTTCCTCTCGCATCTCCAAGAATGATTCTTCATAGCCAGAAGAACTTGTAGCATACAAACATGCAAGTGAGGCAAGCAGACTCTAAAGAACAGTTCTGTGACTGAGTTGTAAAAGCGTAGTATTGACTACCGCTTGGTCATGATTGGAAATGTGGAAGGTGTTTTATCAACATCCCAAACCCATTTTTTAAATATACAGTATTTTCACTGTTTAAATATCACTGAAGTTGCTATCTCCTTGGAAGTCAGTTTAGTCTCTTCACATGACAGTTGTTTGAAAGAATTAATATAAACATTTTTAATAGAGATACATTTGGCAACTAGTAAAGGATGGGAAGATTTTTTAACTAGAAGCTAACTGTATTTAGAGGAAACAGAGAAATTTTTTTATGCTTGAGTTGCTATACTAACTTTAGAAGAACAACCTAGTGTAGCAGGGGAAAAAATTGCAGCAACCACTCCCTGGTGCAGCATCTTTATATCTTTCCTCTTGTGGGCTGGTTAGCATGCACAGCAGTGCCCTGATTTAACTCTTTTTAATGAACCAGTTACGTGATAGTGCGATTGCTTGGCTAGACTTCAGCTATTTTTCTGCACCTGCTACATGTCAGAGGAGATAGAAGTACCCAAGTAACCAGCTTGAGTATCTTCAGTTGTGTGGGAATTCTTGATAAAAAGTGAATGTTGTGTCAGATATTTAGCGCCTTGTTTATTAAGCATGTCCTGGCTTTATGTCTAACCAGGCACCAGGACGAAGATCCAGATCTGCATCTCAGTCTTCAGCACATATGGTATGCCATGAGCAGGCTGTTTCTTTTACTAAATCTTCATTCTTATTTATGTTTATTTTTCATGTGCTTTTGTATCTCTCTCTAGTAGTAATTTTGCAAAGAAGGGATGTGTTTAGCAGGATGAAATGTAATCCACCCCTCCAGCAGTGTTAACTTTGTACTTTTTTGTGTATTTGTAATAAAGGGCTATGGGCGAAGATCCCGAACAACTTCAGAGTCCTCTGCTCATTCTGTGGGACGAGAGAGATCCAACTCTGCAGCAAAACAGCCCTCTACTACTCCCTCTGTTCCTGTAGGAAAAGAAACTAAAAAAGAAATAAAAAAGGAGCCAGCGCCTAGAAAGGTAAACTTTCTAAGAAAGGTAGCTATACCTAGAGGAGATTTGTTAGTATATGTGGTAACTCCTGATCCAGGGTACTGATTTAAGAGGTCCTGACTAAACTATTTCTATTTATTAGGTGCAACTCTGGGCTCAGAGGTGAAGTCCCTAACGGAAAATGAATTGTTGCATGAATTTTTCTTTTAATCTACCTGTAAAGACAGTGTTGAGAGAATTAACTGAATAGATGAATTTATTTTTAGACTGGTGCAAACTGGTTTCGTTGGCTGATGGGAAAAGGAAAGAATGAAGCTCACCTTCCAGATGACAAGAACAAATCAGTAAGGCCCCTAAATCACAAAAACCTTTATAAATTCTAATGTGTTCAAAACGTTCCCCTGGATGACAGATGAACATTGTTTTGACAAGTAAACAAATGTGTGTAAAACATTTGAGATTACACTTATTTCAAGACTGGCTTTTAAAAAATATTATTACAGGGTGGTGGTTTGTGTTTTGTTTTGGTTTTATGTTTTTCTTTTTTGGCTGAATGGCTGTGTTTGAATTCTCTATCTTTGACTGTGATTTCCTTGTAGATTGTTTGGGATGAACAGAAACAACGCTGGGTTAATCTGGATGAGCCAGAAGAAGAGGTAAAAGTCTGAGGACTCATTATTTCTCCAAGTGGAAAACTGAAATCTATACTGGCACTCAATTTTGTTTAATCTGTTATGGGCTGTTAAGAGTTGCATCTTACTGAATTTGGATTAAAATGTGCAACATTTTGAAACTAAGGAACAGGTTACATGTTCTTGTAGTTTACATCCTTATGGAACCATTTGTGTCTTTAGTTGCTGGTGTAGATCTAGTAATTGCAATTGAATTTACAAGGAAATTTAAACTTAGTTTCATGTATCTTTTCATAGAGGTTGACATCACCTAGGCAATTGCTTGTTAATTAATTTGCTGCAAACAATATAGGGAAAATAGGTAGGAAGAGTCTGTAGTTTTGAAAATGTAATGTATAGTATAGCAGAGAAAATAGCACATCCTGTCCATCCTTGTCATTTGAGGATCTGCCTCAAAACACAAACAAATGGTAAGAACTGCTGTTGTAAATGTTTCCTTTTAGAGTGAGCTTAGATGGCACTGACATTAGTTATCAAACGGAAGGTCTGCACTACAAGGTGTGTGCCTGTATACCCAATGTTATGTGCTCTGGAATAGGTGAGGAAAGGAACTCAGGCAGACACTTGGTTTAAAGCTCTCGGTCAGTGATGTGGTTGGGTTTTCTTGTTCTCCCTGCAGAGTAAGCCTCCGCCACCACCTCCAACGGGATTTCCTAAAGTTCCTCAGACTGTTCCACCTGGACCTGGAGGCCCACCTGGTGCCCCTGTCAACATGTTCTCCAGAAGAGCAGGTAACGGATAACATTGACACTTGAAGTATGGAAGGCTTCAGATTTTCTCGCATAAAATGTGAAGGCTTGGCTTTTTTGGAGTTGTCTGGGAACAGCTGGCAACTCAGTGATACCAGGGAGCTGTGGCTGTTGCTGGCTTGGCTTGTGCCTACCTTCTGCACTGTGATTGCTGTCACAACTGTATTGTGACTTGGGTATTATTGTTTGTATCCCTGGAGCATTGTTTTCTGATTCTGAAAGATGGCTTAACCAGCACACTGTTCGAAATAGAAATGGGGATGGCTAACACCAGGCTTATTTCTGTTATTTCTGGATTTTTCTGGTTTAGCTGGAAGCAGAGCCCGTTACGTTGATGTCCTGAATCCAGGTGGAACCAAGTCCAGTGGTGCTGTTCCTGCGCCATCAGATCTGTTTGCCCCTTTGGCACCAATGCCAATTCCTGCAAATGTATTTGTTCCAAACTCAGGTGTGTCATGAGTGGATAAAATCTTAAGGAGGCTGCATGGTTATTTATGGTTGTATGGTTATCTAAGTCACTTTTGACAGTGTGTGTATTTTGTAGCCTTTAATGAACATTCTTAAATGTTCAATCTCAGTAGCTTCAGTGCATTTTAGAAGTAGAATCAGTCTGGGAACTGCAGTAAAACAAATGGGTTAGCAAAGCCCAGCTCTGCGTTCTGCAAAGGGGTGCTCTTTTTTGCTTCCCCCCTTCCCCATCCCGTTGCAGAGTGGCTAGGCCATCCAGATAGCTAAATTTGAACTGTGTAGTATTCCTGTGTTACTCAGTATCTCGTACTCACTTCTGACACCTGTTGCTAGTTCCAGGATTGTGATTTGGGGAAAGAAAGGGAGAAGTCTTACCTGCACGCTTACTTACCGTATTTTTTTTTCTGTTTTCACCACATGCTGTATTGCACCAAGGTTATCTGTGTGAACTGTATGCATCTCCTGCTTGCAGACTTGTAACAAGACTGAGGCATCTAGAGACATTGACACTGCCCTCTCTAAATTACATTTTTCCTGGGAGAAGATTGATGGTGTAAAGATTCAGTTCTGCTAATGTCCCTGCCTCTCTTTCTGTGAAGTAAACGCTCTGGTGTGGTGTGTTTGGCTAAATCCCATTTCTGCTGTAGTTCCAGGGGAACCCCAGCCGCTGGAAGGGAGTGGGGCAGCAGAGCACACGCCAGCTGCAAATCAAACCAACGCAGATCCTGCAGCAGCTGTTGAACCAGAGGTGGGTTAGAAGGGATGTCTGTCTTGTATTTAGAATTCAGACTTCTGATTGAAAAATCCTCATGGTTCTGCATAGTTTCATAGCCACAGTGTGTCCAAAGCATGTTGTTGTAGCGATTACATTTCTGTACAGCGTTTTAGTTAAAAGAACTGGGGAAGAGAAATGCAGGTGAAAATGGAAATGGGAAGCCCATGGAAAGTTGCATTTCCTAATTTGGCAGGACTGCAGGTTCCGTGGGTGCAGCATGTGTCAGGAAAGGGACCACGAGCTTAGGAGAGCCATACTCTGCATGTTTCACCTGGCTTGATGTATTGTTCAGTGGAATCAATATAGCAGAAATGTGAAATAGCCTCATAGTAACGAAGTTAAACAACAGTGCATTGTTTTTCTTTAGTATTTAAACCCTGCAACCCTTCCTCCTGGCTCTGGACTTCCTGTTTCTAACCCTGATGGCTCCCAGTCAGGCGAGGTAAGGCTTGAGTCAAAGTAGTTATTAGCTAATGACTTTTGCAGCATATTTTAACCATTAATTTGTAGTGGACTTAACATGGGCCATCTAAAACAACAAGTAACTGATTCAGTTGTTGATGACCAGCCAAGATGGAATCGTATGACTGCCTCCAAAATTGTACAGAAAAGACATTTAAGCCCATACAAGAAGTTCAGCCTCAGTATCCTACATTCCGTGGTGTGATTCCCTATTTCTGTATTAGTAGACTTTTACAAGCCATTTTCAGAGTAAAGTGTCAGTAGCAGTTTGAGGATCTCTTGTTGCCTCCGTGCATGCATGTAATTTCACTAATATTGAGTGCAAGACACAACGAGGAGAATAGATTGCTATGTGCCAGGCAGTGTAACATTACCTTTGTTCCTACTAAATGTTTTCTGTATCTACATAATTTTGTGCTTTAAGAAGTCCTTTTGATTTAAACTAACTTCTGGCTTTACTTTTTTTTAACTTGAAGTTGGTTTAACCTTTGGCAGTGAGACTTTTAAAATTAAACAAAACAACTGAAAGCTTGGGGCAGTGACATGCATGACGACTTTTTTATTTGTGTTTTTTTGTATTTGTGTGTTCTTGCTGTTTTGTAGCTTTCGCGCTCTAGTTCAATGAGTTCATTATCACGTGAAGTAAGCCAGCATTTTAATCAGGTACATGTGGCTGGCCATTCTCATTTATGTTAACTTATTTACTTTTCCCCTCTTTATTTTGCATTTGCTCAAATACTTACTAATGCTACTTTTAGTCATTTTCCCCTCTTCTCATTTCACAGAAATTAAAAGTAACTAAAGATGTAGTGTTCCTTTTAACACTCAAACAGGGTCTTCAGAAGTTTTTGTATTTATGTGAATGCACGTAATCCAGGCATGCTTTTTGTTTATGTTCATGTTCCTAAGAGATTCACTTTAATAATTTTGATGAGCTCTTTCCTGGGATACCAAAGAAGTCAGTTGATTTTAAATAATCAAAAACAAACAAACAAAACAATCCAAAAAAACTTCCTAAAAAGAGTCACCCAAGCAAAACCTTGTCATTCTGCTGCTGCCAGTCTCAAATCGGTAACAATACCATTGCCTGATTGATCTGCAAAAGCCCCTGTAGGAATGAAAGGAATGCTTCATCTCTGCTGTAAGTTCCAGTACTGTGGGGTCACCATAAAGGGGTGACACAAACTCTTTCTGATATTTCTCAGTAAAGCAAAACTTGACATAGAATGTTTATTTGGGGGCAACTCCTAAGGTCTACTAACAAAAGCAGAAGGTACTAATTCAGTGAAGTCGCACCGGTGTCTTGTTTTGGTTTTGCATGCTTTGGATTCTCAGAGCTATTTGCAGTTTATGCATGTGACATTGTTTTGCCAATTCCTACTTTAAGCAAGTAATATTAAAGGTATGGATGCAAACTGTACCAGCACTTTTTGCAGTTGTTACAATATGCTGCGCTATCCATATTGTTGGCATTATTACTGTGAAGATTTGCGCTGTCTGACCAAGCAAACCACATTTGAGAGGCAGTGAAGCTCTGCAGTTCTGTAACTTCGGTATTATCTGCTTTCTAGCCTGCCAGTGTGTCACCTTCAGGGGGACCTTCAGCAGGAACAGTACCGTTCTACAATCCGTCTCAGTTTGCACAAGTGAGTACAGGCCTCGTCTTCACTTTGAACAAAACTATTGAGCAAAACCATGATTTTATGTTTTACCGGCTTTATCTGGACTCTTGCATGTTAAATGTGCACATAGGCCAGTCTCGCACTGGTTTCAGTTAACAGGTTTGCTTTCAAAACTTTATGGCCAACTTCTTGCATTTTGTCTCCAGTATGACACTTCTACAGAACTTTTTTTTTTATTCCTGTTCTCCTTTTTCAGTCTCCTGCAGTCACTGGAAGTTCAAGACTGGGAAGAATTGGACAGAGGAAGTATCCAACATTGAAGTAGATACAGTGGCTTTGTGTTTGGAATTCCCACTCATGTTCCGAGTGCACAAAGAACTATTCAATCTTACGGCACATGGTATCAGTGCTAGCTGCACTTGACATGACAGAAATTTAATGATGGGTGATTTTTTTCATGGGTCTCCCTACTTGCACCTCATCTACGCAAATCATTACCAAACATGAAATATGTGTAACTTTCCCTTTCAAAAAGCCTGGCTAGAAATAGCTTTGCTGTGATAAAGAATAGACACGAGGGAGGAAATAGTTGCTGTCTGTTACAAAATCTATTTGTAAATTGCATAGGCAATTTATTCCTTAAGTTTATTTTAAACCTACTAGTGTGACCTTGGAAGACAATAGTTTCAGGGATTCCTTGGTTTCTGAAGGATGCTCCCCTCCCAGCGAGGGAGAACCATGTCCGCACTGTAACCTAACACTCTGTGGCCTTACGAGGACCATGCACAGTCGTGATGCTTATCAACCAGGCCTTGGTTTGTCAGCGCAGGGGGTGGGAGACGCTCCTCTGGGAAATGCCTCGGGCTGGCGGGGGGTTCGGAGGGGGGAGGGGGCCGCAGCTCATCCAAATAAATTGACCTATATTGAATGAAAACTGTGACTGTAATCTAACGCTAAGTTGATTTGGATCTTACCTAGTATGTACGTAGTTTGTGGTTTATACTACTTGTAAAGCAAATTGTATAGTCTGAAAGAAGCTCTCTGTATCATAGCCGACGCTGTACTGTTTGATGAGTGAGTGTTCTTCGAAGTGCAATACGGTTACTTGCTTTCTCTCAAACTGCTGGCGCTGTACGATTAAGGTGGTAACAGCTTGAAAGTTGTTGAGGTTTTTTCCTGGTGAGTGCCAGAATCGGCGTAGTACTCTGTTCTTGAATTTCCATTACTGAAATAACCAAGTTCTTAAATAACTAACAGCTGAATTTCAAACATACTAAGAGTAGACGGATTAGACCTCTACCGATGGACTTTAAAATCTTTAGGTTTAATATAGGAAATCTTGAAAACCATGATATGCAACGTTCATATTCACTGAAGAATCTGAATTATCTGCAAAGAGAGAAATAAACTTATAAATATTTATTAAATCATTAGGCCATATTTTATTTAGAACCTGCCACCAAACTATTTGATTTTACTTGAATTTCTGCCCATGAGTAGAAATAATGTGAATGTGAAATTGCCAGTGTTGGTCCCTGATTGTTTTTCCTTTTGCTGAATAACGCCACCTCTCTGAGATCTCGATAGCCTTACGTATGTCCTGAAATGTTTGTATGTAGCTGGAGTAAAGTGCTTTTTGGGGGGATTAGAAACCTTTGCATAATGGTCCATGCTCAATTCCAGACGTGGTCAGCAGCAGTCAGTGTGGTTTACTTTTCTATAATTGAAACCTAGTCAGGCTCTTGGCTTTCCTCTAGTTCAGCCAGGCTGCTGATTATTTTCTCCTTTCAGTAGAGACTGCCAAACAACTCAATTCAAGAAGGCTTCCTTTGAGCTGGGAGCGGCTATCTTTCCTAAGTGTAAGATTTGACACTGTAAATTCTTAAATAAAATATTTTGCGCTCTGGAGCACTTTCACATTTTACTTTTTCTTGTGGTTATTGCTTTAGCCAGCTGGGTGAAGGACCCTCCCCTGCACCTTTGGAAATAATCTGTTTAAAGAACAGGAGCGAGATGGGCGTGCCTGTGGGGGCTGTTCTGTCCTGGAGCTGGTGTGGGTGTCTTTAATGAATTGTTCAGAACTGAAGCTGTAGATTTAACATAAGCAGCTCTTAATTTTTTTTTTTATTTTTTTTTTTAAGTGTAAAATGCCTTGCTTTAAACTGCTGATCTAAATGCCGCCTGGAGCTGGAGCGCTTTATTTATTTATTCACGGCTGCGCGGGGCGGGGCTGGCGCGCGCTCCTCCGGCCGCCAGGGGGCGCCGCCGCTTCCCGCGGGGCGGGGCCCAGC
>Ga0065711_1009991_pt1 | contig 10199 bp, 4 predicted proteins | sample Hoacrofraction12_FD_59098 | JGI IMG/M metagenome (GOLD analysis project Ga0065711, IMG submission 59098) | Hoatzin crop microbial communities from Cojedes, Venezuela - Epithelial fraction 12 v2 (version 2) | ecosystem: Host-associated > Birds > Digestive system > Esophagus > Crop | place...
AAAAAAAAAAAAAAAAAAAAAAAAAAAAAAAAAGGAAAAGAATATTCTGGTCATATTTCTTGCAATTCATTTCTGCTACCAACAGAAATACTTTTGAAAACCAGAAACTCATTGACTTTGATCCTGATTCTTTATTGTTTATTGCTAGGCATCGTGGTCAGTCCCACCTGCACAATAGTAAGTATCAGTGTTAAGTATCAATGCAGTATGTACCTTGCAACAGTTATAAAAAATACTCAGGTTTTAGAGAAACACAAAGGATATCAGGGCTCTTTTTCAGTTATGCATGGCAGTTAATTCCAGGCATTTAAAAAAGATGTAACTAAAGGACTCAAGTGGAAATGAAGCTTTCCCTGAGATTTGTCTTTAAAATATTTTTACACATTATCTGTATAGCTGTCTTTTCTCAAGAACGTACAGATGAGAAAGGCAACCCTGAATATGTCACAATCCTGTTATTGATTTTATATCAGTCATAGTTTCTTGAAATGTCAAACCAAATTTTACATGCAATGGATTTATTCTTTCTGTTTTCTATCTAGAATTTAAATTAAGGACTTTCGGAAGTGGCTGTAGTCTGAACAGTACCATTCTCCTTTCTGAAGCTTTCAAAGTCACCCTGTAGAGGATATAAGAAGTAGGAAAGTAGTTTGCTTCATCAATTTATTGTGAATTACATGTTGCTAATAATTTCTCACAAAATATTTTAGGCTAGCTTCTCATTCAGCTGAGGAAATTTAATATACCTCCATCAAGATACTGCCTAGATAGGAAAGAATCAGTAAAGATGTCCATTATACAGTTCATCAAATGGATCTTTATGAGGATATTGGAGATGTGATTTGTGGCACTATTTAGGATACACTGCATACTACATTATTATAAAGTTCAGGTTTGTAATTTAATTATGGGCCAAATTATCTTCAGTTCTAACTCTAGTAGAAGTGACTAGGCCAAGCCTGACAGCTGATATAAATTATAAATTGTAAGTGGTCTGAGTGTCATGGGCCGCAATAAAGGCTGTGTTACGTAATTTTATACTTCGTGTGGGATTTTCAGAGCCGCCTAAAGAATTAAATGAGCTGCTCAAACCTTGTCTGTTCTACCATTACACTATTAAATGTTCCTAGTAAAATTATTGCAAATGGTTAATTTTTCCCCAAAAGAAAATAAATGTGTTTCCAGAGGAGAAAATTGTGATGAAGTTTTTTGTGAATATAAGGGTCTGTAGTAGTGATCAAGCATAGACATTTTTCAGGGCATTTACTATGAAGTTTTTAAGGCTTATGTCAGAATGCTGGGATGTAATTATCTTCCATTACCTCTTGATAACTCTCTGAATTCCTCATAGCTTTCCTTTTTTAATATACTTCTGTCTTTTTTATGATTTACTTTCCAAATTTCCTACTAAGATTCTGCCTTTCATTTTTACTTGTGATCATTGGTATTACTTTCTACTAAGGCGTGATACTGTCTGCTTTCAAAAATCCTTCATTTTCTTTTGAAAGATGTATCATTTTGAGAGATCTAGATAAATACATATATGTATGTGCATATATAATGTTTTTATGAGTTACGTATTGAGGAAGTCTCAAAATTGACTATAATTTGTTTATATAGCTTTTAGTTCTCTTTGACTGATTTCCTTATTCTAATCCATCTTTAGGTTTCTCATTCTAGTTTTTCCTCTTGAAAGAATAATGGATATAAAATGTATATAATCATATCGGGGTTACTGCAACTTAATATTCAGCTACAATAAGTACTGTACAAGTACATTAAGAAAAATACTTGCTCTCATTTAAAAAATATAGATACATCATTTTGTGAAATTCCTGAAATATATTCTATATGAAACGTAATCAGCAATTTTGTGGGTAACAAAAGTCACTCTGTTGCTATCCAATCTGCGTATTTTGATCCTCTGTTCCTTGGCATTTTCCAGTGAACAACCTGATTTTTAATGGCTCTTTAGCACCTGTAGTCGTACGCTTCTACAAACAGAGCGCAATGTGCTGCCTTTCTTATGTTATACAGAAGCTTCATCTCTTGTCATAGGAAGATGAAGAACGTACTCGGAGGGTGTACTTGCTATCACAAGTGCTCCTCCAGCGCAGCATAGCTACTAAGCTAAGCTTCTTCTAAGAAGTTTCTTAAGTTGCAGTTTCATGACAGGTGTGAATCAGAATAAACTTCACATGTTTCCATTTTCCTTCACCTATGTTAAGAAAAATGAATGCTTTCACTTATTTTTACTAAATATTTCTGCAGAAACAAGGGAGATGATTATATTGAATTGTGATATAGAGGTCATCCAACAGGACCTAGGGATATCACTAACTCTCAGGTATTTGTTTGGAGAGGAAGGCAGATGAGAGGAATTGTGCTGTAATCACTACAGGAGCGCCTCTCAGCTGGCAGTAGTTGACAATAGCATCTCAGGATGTTTCTGGTGTACTGTACCATGACCGGACAGAATGAAGACTTCTGAAACCAAAATATTTACCAGAAAAAACACAGGCCAGTTGACATGGTTTCTGTTACTCTATAAATGGAAAATTTAAGAGAGAACAAAATCTCAACCTCTGTGTAAGTGTCAGGGCATGGTGAGAGCCGAATGTCCCTGAGGGATGGGGAGCTGAGGCAAATACCACAGCCAGGAGGGCAAGGAGCCTTGTTAGCCAGGGCGTGTCCCACCGCCCCGAACAGAGGCAAGCAAGTATTGGTGAAGCACTGGAAAGGGTTGCCCAGAGAGGCAGTGGAGGCCCCATCCCTAGAAACATTCAAGGCCAGGTTGGACAGGGCTCTGAGCAACCTGGTCTAGTTGAAGATGTCCCTGCTCACTGCAGGGGGGTTGGGCTATATGACCTCTAAAGGTTCCTTCCAACCCAAAGCATTCTATGATTCTAAGACCAGCCCAGGGATGGTAGCCAGGTTCAGCCAGTACTCCAGACCATCAGGCAACTTTGTGATGATGAGGCACGTCTGAGGTCAAGCCAGGAAGTCAGTCAGGGTCAGGATCAGGTCCAGTGAAGGTAATGAGGGCCAAATACAGTCCAGTGATGAGCAGGCATGTCCGCAGGGATGAGACAGGTGAATCTTGGAAGTCACATTGCAGATCAGGATCAACAGGGTTAATATCTGGGTGAGTGAAGGTCTGTCCTCTTTTCTGTGGTGTGGTATGATACGCGCTACAATCCGTCCTGTTTCTGTATCCCATGAGTGACTTCATGAGGCTCAAGATCTTTGTTACTTCTACAGCCACCGTTAATCTGAAAGCAAATAATCCATTATTATGTGTCCATCAGTCTCTGAATAATAAAGTAATTCCTTAGCCCCATCTGTCTACAAAATTGCGTTTGTTTTCCTTCATGAATTCATTCCCCCCTGTTTTGATCAACTATGCTGATACCAATGAAGAGGAAATCTCCTCAAAGAAGTTAGGATAACCTTTGACAAGATTAAAAATCTAGTAGGGAGTTGTCACGGAATCAATCACTGTACCTTACTAAGTGCTCATAAAGTTGTTATTTACTATTGTGTTGTGTGAGTTTCAAATCTGACCATCAGATAGATGCGTGTTTTCCAGCTAGAAAAACATCAACAAAGACCTTTTTTAGTCCCATTAAAAGAGAGGGAATATGAAGACCTGCAGAGGCTTGCAGAATGGTGACTGTAGTGGGGGATTAATAAAGGCAGACAAGCTGCGATAGTCCAGATACCTGATTTGGATGGATGATACTTACTTTCAAAACAGTTTTCTTTATGTGCACTACAACGTGGAAGAAGGAAGAATGTTGTCCCAAAAGTGTTTCAAAGCATACACGATTAAGAGCAGTACACTGATCAACTCTTGTGCATCCTTCACTGGAAATAAGAACAGAGCACCAAGACAAAGGATTCTCTGAAGAAGAATAGCATGCACAGAAGCAAGAGCTGTCTGCAGGACACAGAGCTCACCAGCAACAGCAGCACATAGACTTAGGTGTGGAATGGTGCTGAGAAGAGCATTGATAGGTACTGATCCCAAATAAAACTGCATTGATTTTGCATATCGTGAGCTTGACTCACCTAACCTCCACCCCTGACATAATGCCATTCAGTGTAAAACTCTTGGTCCCTGTAATGATTACTCCTGGTTGTACTTCGGTGACGTGACCTTCTTGTGGCCCTGCATGTCACAAATCAGTGGTGGTATTGGGGACGAGTGTCAGTGAAATGAGAAAGTTTTTCCAAGTACTATGGTTCCATAAAACAAATAAAATATGTGGGAGTTTTGTAGCATTTGTACATGGGGGAGATTCAAATTCTCTGGCTTAGGCCAATCTGAAAGGTGAAGAACTAAGCTAAGCTCTTGCTATGGTTAATGAAGAAACACTTAACTGAAGATGTCACTTTAGCTAGTGAAGAGAAACTAGCACCTCCAAAAGACAATTCATCTACTCTTAAAGTATGGATCTAGAACAAATGTAAAGAAGAACCTCTGGAGACCTTTCTCTGTCTTGACTGGCTGTAGAAGATGCTTCAATACCTGGCTTAGACCAGATGAGTACCTTTTATATGCTGAAGGTAAGGGAGGTAAATCTCATTTTCTCAAACTATTATGGGGACTTCAGCAATTTGCAGTCAATAAATTCACTCCCTTTCACTAGATCTATTAGACATATTAATTCAGAAAACATAGAAATTTTAAAATAACAATGTTAGTAACTCCTTGGAATTAACAAGAAAATTCTCTTGTGATCCTCAGAGAATAAAACTTTGAATACTCATACTTCCAAGATAATCTGCATATCTTTGACAATAGCTTTTGATAGTCTGAAAATTGAAGACAGATTTTTTTTCCCAAAAGGATTAATGACTACTTCCCTTACTCCTCTTGCTGCAGTCTGTTATTGTTATGGATATTAAACTATTTAAAAAGCTGTGGGAAGTGTTAAGCTGCAAATATACTCTCCTGTTGTGTGAACTTACTTGCACAGTGATTGAAAGGATTGATGCTGCTACCGGCGTAAATGTTATAGCACATTTTCGTGACAAAATCTATTCCACCTTTCTGTTCCATCTTTCCCCCTTCTCCCCCCTTTTCTGTTACAATGTATTGTTTTTTCTCATTTGAAAAACTTCCCCTTCAACCTTGAAACCTTTTGGACTATGAAGAAATTATCTTTCTTCTTTAATCAGTGCATGACAGCAGTCTCATCATTAATTTGTTAGATTTCTAAACAAGTACTTTGTGCATTCTCCCCAGATGGCATTCACTCTGTGAAGAAGTCATCTGTAAGCGTTCACTACCAACTTAATTACTCCTTTTTGATTCTTTCTTTAGAATTCTCATTTGCCATTATGCCCACAGAATGTAGATTTTAATTACAGCCTCTCTCACTGTTAGGTATTGCTTCTGATCTGGTCTCCATTTCCTGTCTCTCTGCTACAAAGAGACAGCAAACTTTTGGGGCATTGCCTTGTTTTCATTCAAAACTCTTACAGCTTTAGCACCCTGGCATTTTACAATAACAAACATCTTGATTAATACACAGAGCGTGATATTTGTGTTACATGCAAGAACTTGAACACCTAAACTCTATTTGATTTCTAGACTTTCTCTCTGAGTTTCTGCCTGCATTTGCATGGGAAAATTCACCAGAACAGATATATTAGAATAAAAAATACTTGCTTACCAAACCTAATGTTCCACTCTTAAATAGGACAAAAAGTCACTAAATACCTGTTGTAATTTGTCAATCTTCACCATATTTACTAAATAATCCGTATTTTATAGTTTACATTGTTCAATAAAGCTTTCAGATTTGTGGTATTTTGTAGCTTTGAACTGTACATGTGCACAATCTCAGAACTGACTTTAATCTCCATGTCTATTACTATGGTTTGTGAGGGGAGTTGGGGATGGATATAATTATCCATTTATGTTTTAGGTAGAAACAGAGGAAAACTTGACCTGTGTATCTAGAACCCAAGTCTGTCATTGTACAACCGTTTCTTTTAAATTGGGAGATTATACAAGCTTTGTTCAATCAGGTTCAGTCTTAGGTAAATCATGGCTTTGCAATCACTTAGGCATTGTATCACGTTAATCTACAGTGACAGTGTTCAACAGAGTCTAGAAAGTTGTTTGATTTTACACTTTGTAAATGGCAGTTCTTGATTTCCTGTAATATTTTGGATCACAGACAAAACCTTGTTTCAGTAACTACATATTAGCTGGACAGTTACAGATGAAATGCAGAATTGTTGTGTGGTTGGGTGATATGATCAACATTCACCACAAGCCAATAACGATGATTTTGAACATCTTAATTGGAGATCACACAACTCTGTGTAGTGTGAAATAAGACGCCTGGATGATTGCAAAGATTTTGACTAGTCCTTGTGCTGATAGCCTGCAGGAGATTTTAATATTCTGAAGTCACACCAGATGGGCAATCTGCTGCAGTATATACCTTGGCTCAGTTTTAAGCTGCAGGGGTTTGATATCTGATGTCACCTCAAGGGAAAAATAATAAACAGCTGCACTAATGACATTTTTTAATCTCTCTACACTTGATTTACCTAGGCTTTGCCTTATGCAATAGTCTGCTTAGGATAGCTGTAGAAAGGCACAGACCTTCTACAATACGAAGGTGTAAAAATGCACAAGAGGATCAGAAATGGAACTGGAAAAAAATTAGTAACTATTATTTAACTACTCTGTGCATGCTTTCTAATCCTCTGTGCAAAATTTAACTTCTTGTTGCAAAATAGGTTTGGAAAAGCATACAGATATAAGAAAAAATGGCAGAGGAATCACAATTTTAAAATGCATATTGTAAAAGCATACAGATAGGATTTGGATTATTTTTTGTAGCTGCAAGAAATGTAGTCAGTTTTGTGGACCAATGGAGTTATTTATTCTGGGACTGCGTAGATAGCAGTACCAGCATTCCCCTACTCCAAGGTTTTGCTGGATAAATTCTTTCATAGAATATTTCGTGGAAACAACCTGTGTCAGTATGACTTCTGTAGCTCTTGGTCACAGTCCCCAGAACTGGTCTTTTGTCCATTTCGAAATTGGACAGCTCATAGTTTCAGGTGTGTCATGGTGTTGTGTATCTCTTTCCATGTGGACCTTTAGCACAAAAAGGACTCATAATTTTCAGTTCCTCAGGTGGGTGAGTCTGACCAGTAGGTTATGCAATGAATATGAAGTAGAGGACATATTCAGCTTTTTGAACTGACCTGTACATTCGGGTTGGGTTTTTGGGGGGTTTGTTTGTTGGATTTTTTTTAATCATTTGCTTCAGCCTGTAGCAAATATGTCATGTTAAAAGAGAGAGAAGGACGTGAGGAATTAGGAGCTGTCATTATAAATGGCTGGTTTTGAATTAGGGTGCCAAAGAAGGAACTTGTATTCTGTTATGCAGAAGCATTTAGAACTAGTTACTGAGTAAACAAGATCTCATCTAAGCTCTTTGCCCTGCTGTGGCTGCTGAACACGAGTACAATGAGTAAATGGTAGAGGAAATGATTTGAGTTGAAAAATAGGACATGTAAAAGTTCACTAGAACTTTCACCTGGATTGTGAAAGGAAAAAAAAAATTTAAGGAACACTTACATTTGTCATCTAAGCACTGAAGGAGGAGGAAGACAGTAAGAAGGTCCCTCATTTCTGACTATGTCTGGTTCTGTATCACTTGTTATGCTCCACTGTTTATAATTAATTCAAGCTAATTGTTAAATAACTTCATCATGATCATACGCTATGAAGCCTGACTGAGAATGGGGCCTTCCACACAATGTGAGAAGCATGAAGGATGCATTTTTAAAAAATCTGAAAATATGTGAGAGTCCGTGAGTGATGCAGGAGCCAATGTATAATGCTAGGAAAGAAAGGACATATGATAAAAGCACAGATTGAAATTGAAAACTGGAATACACAACTGAAGATACAGAACTAACACATAAAAGCATGACATAGCTAGCACTTGCCTGGGAACTAAATTGAAGAGGGCCAAAATAGGCTGAAGATGGGTCAACAGTGCTGTGATGCTACAGGCTTGAAGGACAAAAAAGGTGATAGGCATATGACAGAGAGGCACATGGGTCCAAATTTGGATACAGATCTGTTCATGCTCTGGTAACCAGGACAATTACCAGCATGTTAAGTAAAAACCAAAATTGACCCCACTACTCTGCAGAAGATACAAGTGATGACAGTGTACGTACATCACAGAAAAAGATTGTGCCAGTCCTATCACTGATCCTGGGTAGTCCCTCAGTACAGCAATACGTAAAGTTCTCTGGAGTAATGGGGCATTCAGGTTGGCTTTTTTGCTTTTCCAGAGAGTTGCACTATGTCAAAACCTGACACTGGGACAGGCTGGGAATTGCTGGAGAGCCACTGTGTAGTTCCAGGCTATTTAATATATGCCAGGTTAGGAGGCTAAACTCCTATCATTTTCCAAAGTCAGGACAAGATGCTGCCAGAGCTTGATATGATTTGCAATTTTCAGAAAAAGTTCTTCCACCTTCTATCTCTGTCATTAAAAACCATGTTGGTTTGACTTTTCTTCATGGAGAATCCTAGAAAACGAGATAGAAGTAAGGAGAAAGATTACATGGGACTCGATTCCAGCACATTATGGGATAACTTACATTTGACTTGACATTTGACTCTGAAAAGCTAGACAGGTGGAGCGATTTGTTTTTAAAGCCTCATTTGCTGAAATATGCTTCTTCGGTTTGAAAGGCCACGGATAAACCAATTACACTAATTCTGAAGAAGATAACTTCATATTGTTTACCTCAAAGACAACAAATCCAGAGTAGGTTGTGATAGACAAGGCTGCCTTATGCCTGAGGTCTTCTCAAGAACAAGCAATGCCATGNGATACGCCCCTCTGAAGTACTGATTAATGAACAAAACCCTTCCTAGAAAAAAAGGTTTAAATGTCTCCTTTTCTAAGTGAGGATGTATTTTTTCTTTGAGCTGCACAGTACAGTACAGTGAATTAAAGGCATTTTGGAGTTTTGTAGCTGAATGTCATTCCCTCTAAATGAGATACTGGCAGTTAGACGGCTTTGATTGCTGCCAGCTGTCAATATCCCTAAGGAAAGCAGAGATACTTCTATGATGGTAGATGAACAAGAAGCATGCTGATCAAACACATCACAAGTTGTGCCAGAGGATTACCAAGTTAAATAAAATAGATGCTTGTTTACACTCTTCTAGTCATAAACAAGCTGTCTGTGAGTTTTCTATTTTTTTTTTCCTGCAGAGAACATTTCATAATCCATTATGTTAACTGTTTTTTGTAGACTCTGTTCTTGAATTTATGGAATACATGTCCATAGATGGAGAGGAAAGGAGCTAAACCAGCAATTTTTAAAATGTCTATTTTCCTTGGGTAAGTACCATTTAGACAGACAACAAGAGTAAAAATTGTTTGCGTGTTACTGTTACTTGTTGTAGTGAATGGATATATATGCTAGAATTTCAAAACTAGATACTCACAATTTGAAATATGCGGTTAATTCATGGATCCAATACCCGCTGTGCAGTACAAGTCAGGTATTGGTGTTGCACTCAGTCAGTTACCTACTACTAGTTTCTATATACGTAATTTAGAAATACACACCAGCTTATGCCTAATTTTGAAAACTGTAGTCCATATGTTTTATGAGTCCTCTTCTGTTTCTTCTCATTACACATGCTTGCTCTCAGTGTTCAGCAGAAAATTAGCTGAAAGCAATAAAAGAGGAAGTGAAGACTAGCAATGCAGTTTTAAAAGTCTTTAAAAAGTCTTAAAAAGTTTAAATCTGTCTTTACACATATGCATTACCAAGTGATTGAGAATATAAAGTGTTTCTTTGAGTTGGTATGTTCTCCTTTAAAGCCTTCATTGTTAGCCGAGTGACACATCTTAAAAGTCTGTGGAGCTGATAAGCATGGGGTGTAGATAACTAATAATAGAGATACCTACTGAAGGACATGTCCAGGCTTAACAATCTTGCATGGACTGGCTTCCTGGGAAGAGTATAGGGAAGCTGCCCGGTTGTGTAGGCATGGGGACAGGAAGGCCAAGGCACAGCTGGAGCTGAACTTGGCAAGGGATGCAAAAAATAACAAGAAGGGCTTCTACAGGTATGTCAGCTGGAAAAAGATGGTCAAAGAAAGCGTACCCCCGCTCATGAGCGAGACC
>Ga0065711_1051869_pt1 | contig 10199 bp, 4 predicted proteins | sample Hoacrofraction12_FD_59098 | JGI IMG/M metagenome (GOLD analysis project Ga0065711, IMG submission 59098) | Hoatzin crop microbial communities from Cojedes, Venezuela - Epithelial fraction 12 v2 (version 2) | ecosystem: Host-associated > Birds > Digestive system > Esophagus > Crop | place...
TTTTTTTTTTTTTTTTTTTTTTTTTTTTTTTTTTTTTTTTAATTATCCCCTACCCCAAAACCTCTTATGTTCCAGGATCTGGAGGGGTCCTCTGCCAACCTCTTCTGATATCAGCTACATCTAGTACCACCAGAAAAGCAGCTTGCATTCTGGATTCACTTAAAACTGTTCCCTTTCACAGATACTCTCATTAAACTTCCTACATTTTTTTAATCTTCCAGCCTGCATTACGAACCTCAGAAAAAAAATATTTATAAATGACTATTTTCTCAGTGTGCTACTATTAATTCAGTGCCCCGTGGCAGGCAGCACAGTGAGTACTGACACACACAGAGGTATTAATCTGACTAAATTAGCCTAATTAAGAGTGTTATTAAGTTTTATACAAACCAGACACATATAACGCAGCAGGTTGCAATTACCCTAGTTTTTAAAATAACATCTGCATTAAAACACAAAAAGCACATTCAGATAACAATTTTCCTTAAAACCATGGAAATTTCAAGTTAGTATTAATGTTCTATCCTGTTATGTTGAGCAGCAGTAGAATATATGCAGTGGTTTATTCTTAATAGCTTCATTTATTAAAATAGCCGCCTGTTAGAGGTGATAAATTACCCGAGGCACAAAAATACCTGTAAGTACAGGTGATGGCTTTAGATATCCAAGTCTATGACTGCACCTGCAAATATGGTAGACCTCTAAGTGCCGATATTTTTGCCAACAGTTAATTAGGTTCACAGTTATTTTCAGGAACAAAATTAGAAGTATAAATAGGCTGTTGGTGTTAAGCCAGCCTATAACTATATTTTAATTCAAGTCTTGAAAGAGGAAGAAATTTAAATAGTCTTCTGGAAATTTTCAGTATGTTAAGCATAACAGATTTTGAGGACAAACCATACAGACAATATAGAACTGAAATATCCAATTGCTCTGTGAAAAGGATCTACATGAAAACTCTAATCTATGTTCCTTTCTCTGTAGTTGTTGATTTATTAATAAATTAGGTATGATCTAAAAAACATTAAAATCTTAAAGTGAATTTAGATTGTGTCCCAAATATATTGAATATCTGGACCTCCTTATGAAAAACATGAGTATTTGGTAAACTTAGAGGTTTTCCCAGTTTCATAGTTGCTTTGGTTTTTTTAATATATTTTATGCTACTTGATTTAATCAGTAGTATAGAACATTCAGCAGAGAACTTAATGTGTGTGTCTGATGGGTAGTTGTCCATCAGCTACAGGCAAGAGGCTCTAGCTGAAGTACCTGAGCCATAGAAGTTCTTGCTCTAATGTTCTTAATGCCTGATTATACTGAAATGTCTTATTAGTCATGGATTTACTCCATCCAAGAGTGATGTGGTGAATAGCTCTCCATACAGTACACAAAATCAAGCCTCTAGTCTGATGTCTATGTCAGGGATTTAGGAGTTGATGATGACCATTTCTCCCTAAAAGATGTTCTATTCTGAACACGTATTAGTTTCAGGAAAGCTTTTGGAACTGTTTTACTCGGAAGATGAGGTTGGGTAAATCACAAAGGTCCAATACAACCTTAGTCTCTAGATAATATAAACAACCTCGTCCTAGAATCAGTCCCAGGTGTTCCTAAACCAGCCTGTTCTCCTGTAAAACCAAACTGTCAGATGGTCATTCCAAACTGCTTGTTTTAGAGGACTACAGGGAGAAGAGGTGGGAGGAAAACCAGGTTTCCAAGGCTTTCAGTTTCTTCCTCTGCCACATAATGTCTTAAAAGAAATATTACCATTGTTGGGCATTCAGAGGTTACTTTTTCTGAAATGTTTTGGCTTTTAGTAAGGAAAATGCTTAAAATATAGCACTGTGTAGTAATATTGAACTGCTTGAGGTTTCTTTAATACTAACGTAATTTTTCACCAGGAGAAATCTTGCGTTGGTAGATTACAAGAAGCTCCTTGAGGGCTTTATACCTGGCCTTGATAAGGTGCATTGGCTAGAAACTGCTGTTGAATTCCCTCCCGTGATCAATTTTCAAGCAATAATTCACTGATGTTCTTATTAAGCACTAGAATGGCCTTAACAGCAAAACGGCTTCCAAGCCTCAGGTTAGGCAGGTGGGGAGGACATTTCAAGTTGTGAAAATGCAGGAAAACTGTGCTGGTGGAAGGGTGTGAGAGTTTGCTCCTGAGACACTAAACACAGCCGCATGCAAAACCAGAAGCAGCACAATGCGTGCGCAAACAGAACAAGGCTAAGGCCACTTCGCTACGTGAATTTTCTGCCTCTTCTGTGCTGACACCCAAAGAGAAAAACTTTATGTGTGTTATAAATGTATTATGAAACAGAAGTCTTTGACTGTTGATATCACATCTAGTAAGTGTAACAATTTCCAGTCATGAAGTGAGATGAGGCTTTGTAAGACAACTGGAAAAACACAGTCCAGGTATGTGAGCCAAAGCTGGCAAAAGAAACCAAATTCTCACACCTTTACTTACGTTACAGCTTAGAAATGCTGAGGAACCACAAACTTTGTCAAAATCAATGGGAGCTCAAAACATCAGAAGTGTAAATGTTTCAAGTTCAGGAAACTTACTTGAAAATTTTGCTTTCTTTGTGTTTCTTGTTTTCTGAGAGGCTACAGCCATTCCGTATGGTCCACATCAAGAAATATAAAATAATACATTTAAATAGTATCCTCTCTGCAATGTGTGGTGAAGTGTGCGGTATTTAAAACACATCTGAGTTTTTTAGAAGCTTTTATCTTGCATTATGAGGCAAGGGGTGTTTTTTCCTGCCCTGTGTGCTGGTGCAGCGCGTGCACTTGTGCCTCACCGCTGGGGCAGGTGGTAAGACTCCACGCATTGCGTGTTGGTAATATACTGAAACGTGTTGTGCATCCCCTGTGTTATGGATCATGCGGTGATGCTTCTTCAGGACAGCTGAAGAAGGCAGGAGGCAACTGCAGTCCCATGGCTTATGTGTAAATGCTTAGAAAGCTGGAGGTTATCCCTTCCAATAATGCAGCTCATCTCATCCGAAAATGTTAAACAGTCCAGAAAATGCCGTATCCAACAAACTTTCAAAACTAGTTCAGGGGAACTCTATAGTGGAAGAAAAGGGGAAAATGTAGGAAAGTTTGATCTCCTGAGGTGTGATATGCACTGCTGATCTTTCTCTCCCGTATACTATGGCCTACAGCCTTAACAATGCTATACTTTATTGCCCGCACTACTTCTTTTTGTATAGAAGACAAATGGATAAAGCATATGGTGTGTGTGTATATTTGAGAAACTTCTTGTTGCTTGAATAGGAGAATTTTCCCCTACGTGGTAGTCTTGTTCCTACCCAGTTTCTTGTGATATCTGGAAGGGCTGCTGCCTTTTCTTTCTCTCTTCCATACTTACCTCCCCTAACCTTCAAGAAAAGTTCTTCTTTGTGACTTTGCTCTTCAGCAAAGTTTTTCCTCTCTCAGTTATTCTGCATCCCTAAATTCTTTCTGTGCTGAGCTGGTGTCCCTTTGCCATATATTTAGCGTTAGGTTTGTGGTGTAGCACTCTTTACTCATGTTTATATGTCCAGAGGGGATGTATGGGGGGAGTAAGGGGGGGCTTCTTTCGCATCTACTAGGACTTCATTCTAAATACCTGATGATCCTGTAACTACAGCCTTGATGAATGCTCTCTGTGCTCTTTACCCAGTTGTAGGTCAGTTATCTGCTGCACTTTCCGTGATGGTTGCTGGCTTCTCTGAAATACACCGAAAGCATTTCCCTCAGGTGGAGCAGACGCTTTCCGAGGAGGTTCTCCTGGTCTCCTCCATGCCTTGCTTCCACTTAGCTCCTCAGTACATCCTACTTGGAGTAGCTGAAGCCTTGGTAACTCCCTCCTGTAAGTAAAATCCAATAGGCTAAAGCAAGAGTGTCCTGATTCCCAGAGAATGATATCAGCTCCCTAAAAATAATTACTGTCATCTGATATTTTATCCCTGGCTCTCTTCCACGGGCTTAATGAGCAGATCTGTGCTTTACCTGCTTCAGAGCAGCATAATTTGTCTTGCTGGCTGTAACTCAGAGTGAGCAGTGATGTTGTTCCAAATTAACTGGAAGGTAACACAGCCCAGTCGGGTCCCTGGGGTGCGTAACCCACCCTTCGGTGGGGGGGACGATCACAGTGGTGGAACTTGGGGCTCAGATGTGTGGCTGGTCTTGAAGCTGAACCTGCTTCAGGCTGGGGCTGGACTGGATGAGCTCCTGAGGACCCTGCTGACCTGAACTCTTCTGTGATGATTTTCTTGAGACAGAACAAGTATGCACATGACAGCTGAGCTGTGGCTACGGTCTATGAGCACTTTTGAGGCCAAAGTCAAAGCAAGATGAAGCAATTTATCTTAACCCTTGTCATGTGTGGACCCAACTAATAGAATTATTACGTGTTTTTCAGTGGCACAGAGCATATGCAGGCAGGTAACACAATTCAACTGGCAGTCTAACCTGGAGAATATTGTAGGCAGATGCCAGATCTTTGTGCTCCAACTGGGAGTCACGCGAACATGCCTGCACAGAGCGTCATGCCTTAGCTTGTGGCATGGAACCAGAGATAAACACTTCTCTTTGCAGAGTACAGGCACACCTCTGTCCATGAATTATGTAGACGCACTCTTGATTGTGAGTCTGAACCTTCTCTCCCTTCCATAATTTACCTTTCCACATCTACGCTGACATTCCTGAGGCTTATTTTCTTCTGAGGAGCATGCAGAGTCCTTACTAGTGTTTTAGCTTGCAGAACTTTAAAAAAGAAAAGTTAGTATTACAAAAATAATCAAATCAACATTCACTTAGAGACACAGGTAAAGTAATTGACTGGCTGATCTCTGCAGGCATTTAATTCTACAGGTTGAGTGTCTATTGTTCTGGTACAACCCCAGAAATGTTCAGATTTTTATTTAAAAGCAGGAAATAACTTCAGTGTCTCAGCTTCATTCTTACACTCTAAGACTACAGAGAGCTTTGGGTCACGGTCTGTCACTAAAAAGGTAATTTTCCCCAGTTTTAAATACTTAGCACTTTCATAATGCCTCTTCATCCGATAGCTCTCAAGTACTTAACTGAGACAGGTTTCTAGGCAGGTAATGTGGTTTCTAGGTTACAGGCTAAGTGTAACTGAAAACTGTGACCTTCTCTGTTTAGCTTAACAAAAAAAAAGGTTAGGAGGTGGTTAGCTTACAGTCTTCTCATGCTTCTGCATGAGAATAATATTGCTGGTAAAATAAGGCTCTTTAATCTTATACTCTGGGACACAACAGAAGTCCAATGACTGAAAGATGACATTAGCCTTCAGAAAAGAATTAAAGCTTCATCTTGGGGCGTTTTTTTTTCCTTTTTTTTTTTTTTTTTTAAATCTTTTTAAAGGATTGTCATTAGAATGTCTTAGGAAGAAAAGTTGTCTTCCCTGTTTAAATAGGATTAAGCATCTTGCTAAGAGCTGCAGTTACAGGTGCGATTCAAGAACCCAGGGAAATGGGGCTAAGTGAAGTTGGGACTTGCATGTAGAAAAATAAAGATAGGTACCTGAAGTAGTAGGTTACTACTGTAGTCAGTGGGGATGCAGGCCTCCATTCATTTGCCCACACTTAGGTGTCTGACACCGTTTGTGATGGAGCATCTAAGCTATGCACGTGGGGCAAGGAGGCTCTTTACGGTACCTGTGTGGCCTCCAGCTGCTGCTAGAGAAAGGCATAGTTCTCCCGTAGGTCCTGTGCCTTATCGGGCGGCTCCGTGCGGATGGTTAAAGGTGCACTAGAGCATTTCAGGCAGCGCTGGGCATCTGCATTCCATCTCCTGAACTGAGCTCTAGGTTTCTACTTCAGTTTGAACTGAATTGCTGTTCAGGAACCATTCAGTGGATCTCCATGGATGGTAATGACAGCCTAGACACTTAAATAGTTGTTTCACCTTTCTTGGCATTTTAACTGCCTTTGTTATGCAGAAGGTCAAATTCAATTATAATAATTTACTTGACTTGAAAGTACGTGATCTAAGTTGAAGACAGAAATGTTCACGCTTGTAATCAGAGGGAAGCGAGGAGATATCTCATTTCTGAAGTGCTCGGGTAGAGGAGCTAAATTTGGCATATTGAACTCTTTATCTACATTTGAGCCCTGATACTTACAGTTGTGTCTATACAGTATATTTTATTATCTTGTTGATAGGAGTTTTATATAATCACCTACTTCGTGGCATAAGCATCTCTTAGAATAAATAATATCAGCATTTAATGTGTCCCTAGCACTGAGGTAGACTTTAAAAGATAAAATAACATAATGGTAAAATAATTGCTCTCCTTCACAACGTTAGAATGTAAGATCTCATAGGCTTTTGACAGCTCAAATTTGCAACCCTAGCTTGGTTTAAAATATGAAATTACTCTTCTAAAACCCAATGATTTAAAAGAAAAAGAGGAAAAAAAAACCCACACAAAAACCAAAGTAAAAACCCCAAACCACAAAAACCACCACAAACCCGCCAAAAATACCACCATAAAAACCTGCAAAATAACTCCATCCTGTGGGACAGTATTAGCAGGCATTTCAGGCACTTGCCCCTGCAGTGCAGGAGATTTCTGATGGTGGGAAGCCAGCCTGCTGGCCACAGCAGCTGTGTCATGCTGCCAGTGTCCAAGCTGCCCGGCGCACCAACTGCTTTGCCCTCCAAAGGCTTAGCAGATTTGCAGTGATCGCTGAAGTGCTGCAACAGTGTCGTCTACCCACCAAGATGTCTCAAAGCACTGAGAAATGGGAAGGCTCGTAGCAAACAGCCCTGTTAGTGAAGGAATATATGGGGGATCGCTTCACCCACCGATGAAACGCAGTGGTCTTCAGGGTGAAATGCAGCAGCTGTTTAATAGCAGTGCCGTGGGAGACGCGAGGAACGGAGCGCGCAGTTGAAGCGGCAGGGGTAATTTAGGTAAGTAGGATGCAATTACCCAGGCTGAATTTGGCCAAGATGCATGTTTTGCACCCGTGCTTTTAGAAGGGAGGAGTAACCAAAAACTTTTTAGGCTCTTAATGAATCAAATTAGCTAGGACGTGGACTGTACAATGTTTCAGACTGTCCTGTTGCATCTACAGATGGTGTCCTGGGCTCACCTGCTTTCTCCTGCCCTCAGGCTTTCGGTTCCTATTGTGAATGAGGAAAAAACACTGCCTGTGGTATTTTCTTCCTTTTCTTTAATATGTTTCCAAAGCTCTCATTTGGGCATCCAAATTAAAAAGGGTGGAAGACGGTGATTGCAAGGTTTCATTTGTATTCAGAGATGCTTCAGGCAACTCAGCATCCAAATAGGATCCTCTGCTGACAAGTTTCTAAAGCTGGAGGTCATTCAAACTCAACTAATAAAGCAGTCTGGGAGACACTGGGTCTTGGAGAACAAGTGTGGATGAGGACTCAAGGTGTAAAATTGGGAAACAAGAGGTTTTGATAATCAGGGAAAGTTATAAAAAAAGAACAGCTATCATAAAGACTTACTGTAACCTAGTTTAGCTAGATTACAACTGTTGGGATTATTTATAGTCATCCATGCTACAACAGCATGCCACAGCTCCCCCTCGCTGCCAAGGCTGTTGCTGCTTCTGGTTTAGTCTTCTGGCAAGAAAGTGAAGGACAATGTCTTAAAAATTAGCCAGTGACTCTGGAGGCTGCTGTCTGGGGAAGAGGAGCATTGGCCAGCCTTAAGTGAAAGCAGCGTAACTGTCCAAGTTAAGGTAGAGCTCTGGATTTTGGAAGTATTTACTAGTGGCCGTAATGAGTTAGCTCTGGCATAGGAGGTCCCACTGTCTTGCAGTTAAATATCGCATCTGCTGCCTTCACGTTCGCTGACTGTGGTGGTGTCTCTCTTTCCTTGCTATGCCTGAGGTTTTAAAAGGTGAGAGCAACTGTCTGGGTGAAAGATTTTTCCATACTTGTGAAATATTAATAGTTTAATGTGGAATGGTTTGTTACTGAGATTCATTTAAACATTTTAGATAATCCTTTGTGAATAGGTACATGCTAACATTTCTGATTGCCCTTCTGCAGCAACTACATTCTCCGTGTAAAATACAGATAGTCGCTATTAGAGACACTTATCTATCTTCTACCATAATTTACTTTTTTTTTAAGTTATAACTGTATCTGCTTATTTTCTAAGGTTCCTTACTTTCATTCCGGCTTGTGCCAGAAAGAATTAGAGGGATTTCCATGCATTTTTTAACTCTCTTTAATGGAGCTGGCTGCTTTATGGGAGCTTTCTTTGTTCAGACAGCCCACGCAGGCACTCAAGGTAAGAATACACTCATGACCGGTGTTCCCGAGCAGTTTTCTTATAACATTGATTTGGAGAACTAGGCAGCAGAATTAAAGGGGACGCCAAAGTTTTATTGATTTGCTCTCACAATTAAGATGGAATTAAGATAGGAAATAGCCTTCCAGCTGTATTCATCCAATTTTAATGAGTCATCTTAGTTTTGATAGTTGGAGTAATTAGAGGATGACATCTTGCAGAAAGCCTTCACTTCCAATCTCTATACTTCTGTTCTGGAAGACAAGAAAATAAACTGTCTACGAAGCACCTTTTTATGTTCATGAAGAAGTACGTTGCTATTAGCCATGCTTATGTAGAAGCCTCTGGCCACTAGAGCAAGACTAGTGCTTCAAAGAACGGATAACATGCTTTTCTTCCTGTTCAACGGTGTTGAAGGGGAAAGGAGGTAGGGTTGAGTGTTTCAAATCTGTCTAGGGAATCTGTTGCCCTAAACACACTATTTGTCTCATGCCTTCTTTATGCCTCTCCCTTTGCCCAGCTGCTGGAAGAACCAAATTCTGTGACAATATGGTCTCACTGTGGGTTTACCCTTTTGCAGATGAATGTGCTAATTCCCAGAGAACTTACTGTTTCAAAAGGAGTTATTTTGGATTCAGCCTGTTGAGGAGTATTTAGTGTAAGCCCTGAACAGGAGACTTTTCTGGGTTTCTGACTTTCAAGATAGGCCAAGGGTTTCTTCAAGTCTTTTTTCCTTTGCTGATGAGTCTTTGTTCAATACAGAAAGGACTTGTTTCAGAAGTAAATTTAAAAAGTAAAGCACTTGAGTTCTTGAACTAAAGGACAGATCCCTTTTTTTCCATTTGCTTGAAGCAGTACTGCTAAAGATGCTTTGGATGATGAGCTGCTTTGTTACCGCATTACAGAAAACTGTTCTCTTATAGAGCACAACTGCTGGCCCTAATGCATGACGCTGTTGCAATTACCATGGCTGCAGAATTTTGTAACTGCTTATGGTTGAGTTTTGGGTTTTCTTGAAAGTAAGATAAGAAATTTTAATTCCTGCTTGCAAGATCTGAACAAAAAAATGATTCTCTGACATGCAGTGCTGTTTTTAAGTTAAAAATTCAATTAAAATTTTATTATGAGGTATAAAAGCATCACCTAGAGATGGGTAAGAAGCAGGAATGCTTACCCAGATGAATCGGGCAAAGCACTATTAAGTACCAAGGCATCCAGTGTGGAGAGCAGAGTTCTCTGAATGTCCCCCAGTGGAATAGCTTTTTTTTTTTTTTCACCAGATAATATGGGTTCAGTGAAACTAACACTTCAAGAAAGACTGTGTTGCTGACTTTTTTCTTTCCCCTTTCCCCAAAAGTATGGAAATTATTAATTTTGATAAGGTTGAAATATTTCATTTTAGTAAAATTGACATATTTTACTGCAACTTGACTTTGGGTGTAATTAAATATTTATAAAATAATTAAGCATAATGTCAGTATCAAAACATTTTGACTATGTTGCGCCAATATATATGTAATTTATTCCTTTATGGAATATTTTTGCACAAAGCAATAGAGGAAATCAGTTTTTGCATTCAGTTTCAAATTCAGTAGGTTTTTGTCTGATTTTTATATCAAAGTGACTTATTCTTTTTCTGCAAGAATGTATGAAAACACTTCATTGATTCAAAAAAGAAAATTTTCATTTCTTGCCAGAAATACTGTTTTATCAGAGCCTTCAAATTCTTTTCCTGGCTGGGACCAAAAAGCCTGAACTTCCCAAATTCTCCACAGACTGCAGCTGCCATGTTCTAACCCTTTTTGCTCAAGATTTCTGAGCAAACTGAAAAAGTTTCCTGGCTAAAATACTCCTCACTTCTATGAAGCTGGCTGGCAAAACTCTCTACTTAGGTTGGGGGGGG